>Ga0209246_10000643_pt1:0-12500 | contig 14616 bp, 11 predicted proteins | sample LauGreSpBDMM15SN_2_FD_187560 | JGI IMG/M metagenome (GOLD analysis project Ga0209246, IMG submission 187560) | Freshwater lake microbial communities from Lake Michigan, USA - Sp13.BD.MM15.SN (SPAdes) (version 2) | ecosystem: Environmental > Aquatic > Freshwater > Lake | place: Lake...
GGATCTAACTGTCCCGCAAAACTAGGTGCCACTATAGTGGAAACTATTTTGTTGTATTATGCTATTTGCGATAGGAAAAAGCTTTCATTGGCTGCTAATGCAAAGTAGGATAGGCTCATGAAAGAACTGAATTTTTCCTTAAAGCAATTGCGCTATTTCCTGGTGGCGGCACGGCACAAGAGTTTGCGTCAGGCAGCGACAGAACTGGGTATTGCCCAGCCATCCTTGAGTGCCCAGCTCAAGGCTTTGGAAGACGCGCTCGGAGTGGAGTTGTTTGAACGCTCACGCGGCGGGGTTACGCTGACGCCGATTGGCCGCAATATGCTCGCAGAGGCATTATTGGCAGTAAATGCCGCTGAGTCGATCATGGAAGCAGCCCAATTTGCGACACGTGGTCCCACCGGTACCTTCAGATTGGGTGTCGCTCCTTCGATAGGGCCGTATACCTTGCCATGGATTCTACCTGCGGTGCGGCACCAATACCGGGGAGTGAAGTTTTTCGTGCGCGAGGCAGTTACGAAAGTGCTAGTTGAAGAACTCAAGGCCGGTAGCTATGACCTTATTTTCACTCCCATGCCGATTGATGACCCCTCTCTGACAGTTGTTCCCATTATTCGTGAACCTGTCTATCTGGTATTAAATGCCGAACATCCCTTGGCCGGACAAGAATCAATAAAACCACACCAACTGAAAGGCCTGGATATTCTTACCATTGAAGAGCACCACCTGTTCTTCAACCAGGTCGAAGAACTCTGCAAGCGTTTTAGTGCAAATCTGCTCAGGGATTTCGAAGGCACCAGCCTGGATGCGATTCGCCAGATGGTATACATGGAAATGGGAGTGGCCTTCATGCCTTCACTGTACATCCGTTCAGAAATCCGGGATCGACATGAATTGACAGTCTTGGGAATAGAAGGCGAACCGATATACCGGGTACATGCCATTGCATGGCGAAATACTTCACCTTTGCGCGGATTCTATCGGGGGCTCTGTACTTTCATCCAGAACACGATCAAACAGCAGTTCGGCGATGACATAGTAGTGCAATGAAAAACTTGGTTCGCGATTATCACAGGCACTTGTACGATGAAATTTGACTCTCCCTATTTTGCTGCCGTGGATTTGGGATCCAACAGTTTCCACATGGTTATAGCTCGTGTGCAGGACGAAAGGGTAGAGATAATTGATCGTGAGAAGGAAATGATCCAGCTGGCGCGCGGTGTCAATGCTGAGGGCTATCTGCGCCAGGATGCACAACAGCGGGCACTTGCCTGCCTTGCGCGTTTCGCGGAAAGGTTGCGCCACATCCCCAGGCACCAGATTCGTGCAGTTGGTACCAAAACCTTGCGAAGCACCAGGCAACCCAAGCTCTTTCTCAAAGAGGCAGAAAAAGTATTGGGCGTGCCAATCCAGATTATCTCCGGCTACGAAGAGGCGCGTCTGGTGTATTCGGGACTGGCACACTCCGTAACCAACGATCATTCTCAACGCCTGGTTGTCGATATTGGTGGCGGCAGTACCGAATTGATAATAGGCCAGGATTATGAGGCGCAGATTCTGGAAAGTTTGCCGATGGGTTGTGTTACCTATACTGAAATGTTCAAGAGTTCCTCTGGCAAATTGACTGCCAGTGGTTTTGAGAAGGCCTATCTGGCGGCTTGTGCTGAGTTGGAATCTATACGCAGGAACTACCTCAAGGCTGGTTGGAAAATTGCCTACGGCACGTCCGGCACTATTCGCTCAATCGCCGATCTTGCCCAGAGCAGGGATGGTGGTGCACTGATCAGCCAAGTTTCACTGGAATGGTTAAGCACGGAAATTTTTGATAATAAAGTTACTCTCACCAAGTTTCCCGGTTTGCGACGCTCGGTATTGCCGGCCGGTCTGGCTATTCTCAAGGCAGTTTTCGATCAGTTGAAGCTGGAAAGTATGCATGTGGGTGATGCAGCCCTGAAAGAGGGTTTGTTGTATGACAATATAGGTCGCTTGAGCGAGCATGATTACAGGACAGAGACTGTCAGGAAGCTGCAGGTACAATACAAGATTGATCAGGATCAGGCGGAACGAGTGGAAGAAACTGCCCTGGAATTCTGGAAACAAATAGAAGGTCCCGTGCTGCCTGGAGTATCGCGCACCAAGATATTGGCGTGGGCAGCACAACTCCATGAGATCGGAATGAGTATTTCCCATTCCAACCATCACCACCATGGCTATTACATAGTGCGGTACAGTGACTTGGCTGGTTTTGGCAGGTATGAACAGTACATTCTTGCCAATCTGGTGCGAGCTCAACGCAAGGGACTTTATGCGGGAAAGTTTGAAGAAGTAGATGAGCAAACCATGGAAGCGCTTATTCCGTTGATTGTTTGTCTCAGGCTGGCGGTTGTCTTGCACCGGCGGCGTGAAGATCTTGATGTCATGCCGAAATTGCAGTTCAAGAACAAACTATTCACGCTAACATTCAAGAAGCGGTGGCTGAAGGATCACCCCCTGACGCTTGATGGTCTTGAGCAGGAGAAAGAATATTACGAGCCACTTGGTGTCAGTCTTCAGTTTGCCTGACTTTGAGCTTGCTCCGGTTTGATTTGGTCTGCCTCTGGTTTATAGTTGTCAAAGCCCGCAAATTGGGCTTGGAGCCATTTTGATACCAAAGCTCAACTCAAGACAGCATACGACATGCGTGGCAAGGCTAAAAATCCTTTTGTCAGGGCTGTGTTCACTTTGCCTTTTGCTGGCCTCTGAATCCTTGCTGGCACAGCGCCTGCCGTTCCGGGATCAACCTCCCGTACCTTTCAAAGGTACTGCAGCAATTGACACTAACGGTGCGGAGTTCACGTTCGCGCGGCTCATTTATGGCGGTAACGAATTTGACGATGGATATATGGGCAGGGGCAGATGGACCACCGATTGGCCTGAAGCCGAGCATTTTTTCATGGAAGGTCTTACGCGTTTGACACGCGTGGATGGATCCCCGGTAAGTATTTACAGTGGCGAAGGCGGTGAAGCGGTCAGTCTGACTGATGACTCCGTGTTTGATTACCCCTTTCTATATGGAGTAGAAGTCGGGTACTGGACTCTGAATGCTCAAGAGGCCTCGACTTTGAGGGAGTATTTGCTGAAAGGTGGCTTCCTGATGGTCGATGACTTCCACGGGACGGCAGAGTGGGCTGGTTTTGTGGCGACCATGCAAAAGGTATTTCCTGATCGACCGATTATTGATATTCCTGAAAATGATGAAGTTTTTCACGTCTTGTATGACCTTGATGAAAAGGTACAAATTCCTGGTTTGGCTTCGCTCATGTATGGAACTACCTATGAAAAGGATGGTTATGATGCGTATTGGCGCGGGATTTACGATGAAAACGGCCGATTGCTCGTAGCCATCAACCATAACATGGATCTGGGTGATGCATGGGAGCATGCGGATGATCCGGGTTATCCTGAGCCTATGACGGCACTGGCCTACCGCTTTGCTGCCAATTATGTAATCTATGCATTGACTCACTGAGCGCATTGCTGCACTCCTACAGCCTCAGCCCTTGCACTCTGTCCTGGAGCCCCGAGCATGAACTTGCTACCCCGACTATTCGCGTTATTTCTGTTTTCGCCCTTCGTAGCCATGAACGTTTCTGCTGCCAGTGAGGATGATGTAATGGCACGTGCCCGGGTCATTCATGACAATGTCATGACTCTCGACTCGCACGTGGACATCCCCCTTAATTTTGCTACCAGTGAATTTGTGCCGGCATCGGCTGAAGCCCAGGTGAATTTGCATAGCATGCGCTCAGGGGGGCTGGATGCTGCATTTTTTATTGTTTATGTAGGGCAAACACCAAGAACAGAAGAGGGCTATCAGTTGGCCAAAGCGGACGCAGCAGCCAAATTTGCTGCAATACACCGCATGACAGATATTCTTGACCGAGCAGAAATAGGCTTGGCAACGACCGCGCAGCAAGCCAGGGAGATTCATGCCCAGGGCAAGCTGGTCGCCTTTATCGGGATGGAGAACGGTTACCTGATTGGTACAGATCTTGGTTTGCTGGAAAGCTATCGAGAACAGGGTGCCAGGTATATGACATTGGTGCATAACGGTCATAACGATATTGGGGATTCAGCTCAGCCACAGGCTCTGTTAAACGATGCACAAGCAGAGCATGGTGGCTTGAGTGCTTTTGGGTATCAAGTAGTTGAAGAGCTCAATCGACTTGGGATACTGGTCGATATTTCCCATGTGTCCAAACCCACCATGCTTGCAGCTACGCGCCATTCGAAGGTGCCTGTGCTCGCCTCACATTCGAGTGTGCGCAGCTTGTATGACCACCCCCGCAATATGGATGATGAGCAGTTGCTGGCACTCAAGGAAAATGGGGGCGTACTCCAGCTGGTGGCCTTCGACAGTTATCTGAAGCAGGGGGGAGGGGCTACCGTCAGCGACCTCGTCGATAACATAGATTATGCGGTCCGACTCATTGGAATTGAGCATGTGGGCATCTCTTCAGACTTTGGTGGCGGCGGCGGAGTTGCAGGCTGGAATTCAGCCGGGGAAACTTTCAATGTCACTCTGGAGCTGGTCCGGAGAGGTTATTCCGAGACGGATATTGCCAAGATCTGGAGCGGTAACCTGTTGAGAATATTGGAAGAAGCCGAGAATTTTGCCTCTTGGCCTTGACTTTCAAGTGCCGATTCCAATAATGTGCGCCCCTGACTTGGTGAGCGGACCGGTTGATTACCCATCGACAGTTTCCCGCAACGATTTCTGCGGCAGTTTGCGTAGAAGTTTGCGAGAGAGCCGCGAAACAGCCTACTGAGGTTGTTTGCTACCAAAGACCCGCTTGAACACAACAGCCTGGCTGTTCTGGTCAGCCCCTGCGGCGAATCACGCCCTGGGTCATTAGGTTCGACCCGAGCCTTTCTGGATTCTTTAGATCTTTTAAATTGGTAAGTATCTTCTTGCAGTTGCAGGTTTTCTGCATTGCCGTGCCTTTTGCGACTGATTCAGGCCAAAAGCACTTGTTGATACGTAACTGAATAGACAACTCAGGCGAGGACAAAACAGTGGCTCTATTATCAGGCGGTGATGCATTGATTCGTGCTTTGCACGATGAAGGCGTTGACCTTATTTTCGGCTACCCTGGCGGGGCGGCTCTTCATATATATGACGCGATTTTCAACCAGGACAAAGTTGAACACATCCTTGTGAGACATGAGCAGGCAGCAACACATGCCGCTGATGGCTATGCGCGTGCTACCGGCAAACCCGGCGTAGTGCTTGTGACTTCTGGTCCAGGCGCGACCAACGCGATCACCGGTATTGCGACCGCATTCATGGATTCCATTCCTATGATCGTGATATCCGGTCAGGTTGCCAGGGAGTCCATCGGTCTGGATGCTTTCCAGGAAACCGACATGATCGGTATCTCCCGGCCAATCGTGAAACACAGTTTCATGGTTCACACACCTGAGGATATTCCCTCCGTCGTGAAGCAGGCGTTTTTTATCGCAACCACAGGTCGCCCTGGTCCGGTTGTAATCGATATTCCCAAGGATGTGACCGACCCGAGCGTCAAATTCGAGTATCACTATCCCGAGACGGTCAAAATCCGTTCCTACTCTCCGCCTACCAAAGGACATTCAGGCCAGATCAAAAAGGCCGTGGATATCCTGCTGGCTGCACGTCGCCCGATTATCTACAGCGGTGGTGGAGTTATTATTGGCGAAGGATCCGAGTTATTGACCGCACTAGCTCGTAAAATCGGTTGTCCAGTGACCAATACCCTGATGGGTTTGGGAGCATTTCCTGCTACTGACAAACAGTTTGTAGGCATGCTGGGTATGCATGGTACTTATGAAGCCAACATGACCATGCATGAAGCGGATGTGATTCTTGCCGTAGGTGCCCGTTTCGATGACAGGGTTACCAATTCCGATGTTCGCAAGTTCTGCCCGGATGCGACCATTCTGCATATTGATATAGATCCTGCCGCCATTTCCAAAACGGTAACCGCGCATGTGCCGATTGTGGGTCCCGTTGCTCCAGTACTCAAGGAAATGCTTGAACTGGTAGAAACCAGCAAGGTCAAGCCCGACAAGGAAGCCATGCAAGCCTGGTGGGAGCGTATCGAACATTGGCGTAAGCGCCAGAGTCTTGCTGTTATTCCGGCTGAAAATGACGTGATCAAACCGCAGCAAGCGATCCAGGCTTTGTATGAGGTTACCAAGGGTGAAGCTTATGTAACCTCTGATGTTGGACAGCACCAGATGTTTGCTGCCCAGTACTACCACTTCGACAAACCGCGCCGATGGATCAATTCAGGCGGACTCGGAACGATGGGCTTTGGCTTGCCTGCCGCAATGGGTGTACAGCTGGCATTTCCGGATGCAGTCGTTGCTTGTGTAACCGGTGAAGGAAGTATCCAGATGAACATCCAGGAACTGGCAACCTGCAAACAGTGTGCGCTCCCGATCAAGATTGTGACTCTGAACAACAAGGCGCTCGGCATGGTCAAGCAGTGGCAGGATATGCAGTATGGTGGAAGACATTCCCACAGTACGTATGCTGATTCCTTGCCAGACTTCATTAAACTGGTTGAATCCTATGGTCATGTAGGGATTCGTATTGAAAAACTCAGTGAACTCAAAGCGAAAATGGCTGAAGCCTTTGCGATAAAAGACAAACTGGTCTTCATCGATATTGCCGTTGATCCCGAAGAGCATGTCTATCCGATGGCTATTCGTGGTGGTGCGATGAATGAAATGTTCCTGAGCAAGACAGAGAGGACTTGAAGATGAGACGCATAATTTCTGTTTTGATGGAAAACCAGCCAGGTGCCTTGTCGCGGGTTGTCGGCCTGTTTTCCCAGAGAAACTACAATATCAATTCCCTTACTGTTGCTCCAACAGATGACGAAAGCTTGTCACGATTGACCCTGACCACAGTGGGAGATGACCGCAAGATTGAACAGATCATCAAACACCTGAACAAGCTGGTTGACGTGGCAAAGCTGGTTGATCTTACCGAGGGTGCTCACATTGAAAGAGAGCTGATGCTCATCAAGGTGAAAGCGACCGGAGCCCAGCGTGCGGAAGTGAAGCGTGTGGCGGATATATTTCGTGGTGTGGTGGTTGACATTACACCCACTATGTATACTATCCAAGTCACTGGAACCAGTGAGAAACTAGACGGGTTCATAGCAGCTTTGGCGGGAACGCCCATTCTGGAGGTAGTAAGATCCGGAGTGTCTGGAATAGCAAGAGGGGAAAAGGTGCTGAGCCTGTAGTTCTTCGAGGATTACTGAGCCGGCATACTATAAAAATAAATCGTTGGTGCAGATTACAAATTTGCGAAATTACAGAACAGGCCAGGTCAAAAACCTGGCCTTTTTATTTGGTCGGCAGTTAATCTTACGACAAAAAAATGCACGGTATACAAGGTACGACAATAAAAAACCCGGCAATTGCCGGGTTTTTTATTGGATTGAAGAATGACTATTTAAACTACTTTCTTCATGTCAGTCATATGGCCACGCAGGGTCTGGCCAATCTTCTCGATTGGATGATTTCTGATGGCAGCATTTGCGCTGATCAGCGTCCGGTCATCTACGCCGTTATCCCTGGTTTTCAGGCCAGCACCTATGATTGATGTATCGACTGTGCTCATGAACTCCTTGAGCATGGGCACCGCAGCATGGGAGAACAAGTAGCAGCCGTACTCAGCAGTATCGGAAATTACTTTGTTCATTTCATAAAGTTTTTTCCGACCGATCAGATTGGCAATCAGCGGTACTTCGTGCAGTGATTCATAATACGCAGATTCTGCAATTACACCGGCGGCTACCAGCGTTTCAAAACACAATTCGACGCCTGCCTTGATCATGGCAACCATCAGAATGCCGTGGTCGTAATATTCCTGTTCGGTGATTTCGGGTGCACCTTGCGGGCTCGAGAGTTCAAATGCAGTTTTGCCAGTTTCTTCACGCCAGGTCAGCAGCTTCTTGTCGTTGTTGGCCCAATCTTCCATCATGCCAGCAGAGAAGTGACCTTCCATGATGTCATCCATGTGCTTTTCAAACAGCGGACGCAGAATGGTTTTCAACTGCTCACTGACTTCGAAGGCCTTGATTTTGGATGGATTATTGAGACGATCCATCATATTGGTGATGCCACCTTGTTTGAGGCCTTCAGATACTGTTTCCCAGCCATGCTGAATCAGTTTGGAAGCGTAAGCTGCATTGATCCCCTCGGCTACCATGCGGTCGTAGCAGAGGATGGAGCCGGTCTGCAGCATGCCGCAGAGGATGGTCTGTTCACCCATCAGGTCGGATTTCACTTCTGCAACGAACGATGATTCCAGGACACCTGCACGATGGCCGCCGGTCGCTGCAGCGTAGGCTTTCGCAATTTCGAGACCATCGCCATTAGGGTCGTTTTCTCGATGTACTGCGATCAGGGTAGGTACGCCAAATCCGCGTTTGTATTCTTCGCGGACTTCAGTACCAGGGCATTTCGGCGCTACCATGATCACGGTGATGTCCTTGCGAATCTGCATGCCTTCTTCCACGATGTTGAAACCGTGGGAATAGGCGAGGCAAGAGCCTTTTTTCATCAAAGGCATTACTTTTTGGATAACCGGAGTGTGCTGTTTGTCTGGTGTCAGGTTCAATACCAGATCAGCAGTCGGAATCAGCTCATCAAAAGTGCCTACTTTGAAGCCATTATCGGTTGCGCTCTGCCAAGACTGGCGTTTCGCAGCAATCGCTTCTTCGCGGAGGGCGTAGGCAATGTCCAGACCGCTGTCGCGCATGTTAAGTCCCTGGTTAAGACCTTGGGCTCCACAGCCAAGGATGACAACTTTCTTGCCCTTCAGCTTGCTAACGCCTGCGCTGAACTCGGATTTGTCCATGAAACGGCATTTGGCCAGTTGGTTCAATTGCAAGCGCAATGGCAGGGAGTTGAAGTAATTCAAGGTTGATCTCCTGATTTGGGTTGAGGCAGAAAGGCTGGCAGCATAGGGCTTATGTCATGTTGCGTAAAATGAATATTATGCAATCATATATTCCGATATATGCAATGTAAGTTATGCTTTGCACATGAACCAGAAAGAACTGAATTTGTTCCTGCATCTGGCAAAGACCCTGAACTTTGCACGAACCAGTGAAGCGTGTCATGTAACCCCTTCCAGTCTGAGCCGGGTGATACAAAGACTTGAAGCGGAGGCAGGGGTCCCCTTATTCGAAAGGGATAACCGGCATGTTAGCCTTACTGAGGCTGGTAAAGCGTTCAGAATCTACGCAGATGAGACTCATAACCGCTGGCTTGCCTTCAGGGAGAACCTGGCCGCGAAGGACCAGCATCTCACTGGGGAGATCAGCCTATTTTGCTCAGTAACTGCCAGCTATAGTTTTCTTTACGAGCTTCTCAGTACTTTCAGGGAGGGTTATCCCGGAATTGAGCTGAAACTCCATACCGGTGACACTGCGCTAACCCTCGAGCGCATCCAGAATGAGCAGGAGGATATTGGTATTGCCGCCTTGCCGTCACTGGTTCCAAAGCAGTTCTGTGTTCATACCATTGCGACTACCCCCCTGGTTTTTATCTCGGCATCCTCAAGAAAGGATGTGCACCAAAACGGGGTCATCAATTGGGGAAGCACCCCAATGATCATTTCGGAAAGCGGACTTGGCAGGGAAAGTGCCGACAAATGGTTCAAGGAAATAAAAGTAAAACCCAGGATTTACGCTCAAGTTGCCGGAAATGAAGCCATTGTCAGCATGGTAAGTCTTGGTTTCGGAGTTGGCCTGGTACCGAAACTTGTCGTGGATAACAGCCCATTAGCCAATAATATAAGGGTCTTGCCCATAGATCATTCAATGGAGCCTTTTAGAATCGGAGTCTGCGTATTGCGCAGGAAAAAATCGAATCCGCTGATCAAGGCGTTTTGGGACCTGGCTGCATACACCAGAACTCAGGATTAATCGCTATAATCAAATTTCCGGATATCCAGGTTGAATTATGACTGATCAAGATTCGAAAGGTGCATCTGCTGCATCTGAACCAAATTCAAAAACCATGCCTGATGCGGCCGTTCTTGTAGATGAGGCATTGGCCTTTATTGATGACCATGAGGAGCTTGTCTCCGAAGATGGCAAGAAGGTGCGCAGACGGGGTATCTACCTTTTACCCAATCTGCTGACGACCGGGGCCATGTTTGCCGGTTTCTATGCTGTCATTGCCGGTATGGGCGGGGATTTCCGTGCCGCGTGCGTGGCAATCATTGTTGCGATGTTTCTGGATGGCATGGATGGCAGGGTTGCCAGGATGACGAATACATCAAGCGCGTTCGGAGCTCAGTACGATAGTTTGTCGGACATGGTTGCCTTTGGCGTGGCGCCCGCTCTCATCTGTTTTAGCTGGTCCTTGTCCCATCTTGGGAAAATTGGTTGGACTGCCGCCTTTATATATGTGGCATGTGCTGCCCTGCGCCTGGCCAGATTCAATGTGCAGCTTGGATCTGCGGACAAAAAGTACTTTGTTGGCCTCGCCAGCCCATCGGCAGCAGGTCTGGTCGTTTTCATGGTGTGGACATTTCACGAATACCAGCTTGAGTCGAATGCGGTAGTGGCCGCACTTGCTGCGTTAGTAACAGTTTTGGCCGGTATTCTGATGGTAATCAATGTGCCTTATTACAGCTTCAAGGATCTGGACAAGAACCGTGTCCCATTCGTGGTCATCCTGGCTGTTGTCCTGGTTATCGTTATAGTCTCGTGGGATCCTCCTACTGTGCTTTGGGCGATGGCAATTGCTTATGCAGCATCTGGACCAGTCATGGCGGTCTATAACCGGAAAAAGAGTGAATCGGGACAAGCAGCGCCAGCTACAAGTGTCTCGTCAGTGAACAAGGAAGATATGACGCAGGATTTGTAAGTTTTCAGCAGGATTCAGCTCTTGCATTGAATAGATTAGCCGTAGTTATAGTCAGGCAGCAGGGTTGTAACAACTAAATTAAAGGTAACGAAATGTTGATCCGAACCAAAAAAGGTCATGAGATTGCTTCCTCTGAGATCACACCTGAGTCGGTATATCGTTCCCGTCGACAATTCATGGCCGACTCAACCAAGGCACTGATTGGATCGATGGCCGCAGGGTCATCCCTGTTGATATCCAATACAAATGCTCAAACTGGTGATGCTTTGTTTGCCCGGGCGCCTGCGGAAATTAACCTTGCCAGCAAGCCAAAGTGGCTTGTGCAGAAGGTTGCTGAAAGAAAGACTGATACAGAAGTAGGTGCTTTCAGTACCGATGAAGCGCTTACACCCTTTGCAGATGTCACTACTTACAACAACTTTTATGAGTTTGGTACTGGCAAAGAGGATCCTTCGACCAGTGCAAAAGATTTCATAATTGACCCTTGGAAAGTCGAAATTACTGGTGAGGTTGGAAAGCCGGGAAGCTATACCCTTGAGGATATCCTCGCTCCCCATACCCTTGAGGAGCGCATCTACAGGATGCGTTGTGTTGAAGCGTGGTCTATGGTCATACCCTGGATTGGATTCCCTCTTGCTGATCTCATAAAGCGCTTTGAGCCAAATTCGGATGCGAAGTTTGTTGAATTTCTGACATTGGAAGATGACAGGCAAATGCCTGGACAGCGTTCCAGATTTGCAACTATTGATTGGCCCTATCGGGAAGGTCTCAGGATGGATGAGGCGATGCATCCATTAACAATGCTGGCTGTGGGTTTGTACGACGATATTTTGCCTGCCCAGAACGGAGCTCCATTACGACTCGTTGTGCCATGGAAGTACGGTTTCAAAAGCATCAAATCGATTGTAAGTATCAATTTCCGGAAAACCATGCCCAATACCACCTGGAATGATTTGCAGGCCAGTGAGTATGGATTTTATGCAAATGTGAATCCGGCCGTGAGCCATCCTCGCTGGAGTCAGGCTTCTGAGCGCAGATTGCCAGGTGGGTTGTTTGGAGCCAGTAGAATTCCGACTCAGCCGTTTAATGGCTACGGAGAAGAAGTCGCCAGTCTTTATGACGGGATGGACTTGAAGCGCTACTACTAAGGTGCCTGGCCGGTTACTGATGTGCTAAAGCCATTTCTCAAGATAGCTGTATTCACTATTTGTCTTATCCCTGCCTTGTGGTTGGGATATGCGGTATATCTGGCCTATACCGGTGGTGAGAATCTTCTTGGACCGGATCCTGCCAAAATGCTGTCATTGGAAACAGGAAAGTGGGCTATCTGGATGCTGATACTGGCGCTGTCAATAACGCCTTTGAGATATCTGTTCAATAAACCCTTCTTGTGGCAATTCCGCAGAATGATTGGTTTATATGCCTTGTTCTACGCTGTGTTGCATTTCACTGTTTTTCTAGCCTTTTTATTGCAGTGGCAGTGGGGCGAGTTGAGTCGGGAAATCGTCGAGCGCCCATATATCACTGTTGGTTTTATTGCATTTGTGTTGTTGGTTCCACTAGGTCTCACCTCCACTCAA
>Ga0209246_10000645_pt1 | contig 14594 bp, 24 predicted proteins | sample LauGreSpBDMM15SN_2_FD_187560 | JGI IMG/M metagenome (GOLD analysis project Ga0209246, IMG submission 187560) | Freshwater lake microbial communities from Lake Michigan, USA - Sp13.BD.MM15.SN (SPAdes) (version 2) | ecosystem: Environmental > Aquatic > Freshwater > Lake | place: Lake Michigan...
GGCATAGCAACACATTGCTCTTGCAGGCACTTTCACCCATCAATCCAATGCGCCATACCTTGCCTGCCAGCGCTCCCAGGCCAGAGCCGATCTCAAGACTGTAATCCTGCAACAGACGTTGACGGATCAACGCTTCATTTACGCCCGCTGGAACGGTAATCGTATTAAGCTGTGGCAGACGCGCATCTTGCCTCACGACGAATTGCAGACCCATCGCTTCTACGCCAGCTGCCAGCGCCTGATGATGCCAGGCATGTCGTGCCCAGGACTGCTCCAGCCCCTCTTCACACAACAACACCAGCGATTCGTGCAAACCGTACATGCTGTTGACAGGCGCTGTGTGGTGGTAGGTCCGGCTGGCGTCACCCGCCCAGTAGGCCATGACCAACTGCATATCCAGGAACCAGCTCTGCACTTTGGTCTTGCGGTGCTGTATTGCTTCCAACGCTCTTTCGCCAAAGCTTACCGGGGACAAGCCCGGTGGACACGACAGGCATTTCTGGCTACCGGAATAGATTGCATCTATTCCCCAGGCGTCTACTTCCAGCTCAACGCCACCAAGACCTGTGACGGAATCGACAAGCACCAGACAACCATATTGATGGCCCAGTGCAACCAGTGTCTTCACGTCAGAACAGGCGCCAGTAGAAGTTTCAGCGTGCACAAAGGCCAGTAATTTGGTGTCCGGATTAGCCTTGAGTGCAGCTTCCACTTTCTGGGGATCCACCGGTTCGCCCCATGTATCCTGGACGAGGATCGCGGTCGCGCCGCAGCGCTCCACGTTTTCCTTCATGCGCCCGCCAAACACACCGTTCTGGCACACAATGGCTTTATCACCAGGTTCAAGCAAATTGACGAAACAGCACTCCATGCCGGCTGAACCTGGACCAGAAACCGGAATTGTCAGGCGATTGGAGGTCTTGAAAGCGTATTGCAGCATCAATTTGATTTGATCCATGAGCTTCACAAACTCAGGATCAAGATGGCCTATCGTGGGAGCACCCATTGCAGCAAGTACGCGTGGATTGACGTCGGAGGGGCCAGGACCCATAAGTGTGCGCACAGGCGGATGGAAGGAGGCCATTTGAAGGCCGGCGGAATTGGTAGCTGCGAATAGCGGGATTGGGCTGTTTTTTATCATAGTGTTCATACGTATACCCGGCGCAGTTGGTTCTTGTAAATTCAAGGTAAAAAAAAAGCCGTTCGAGAACGGCTTTTTTTATTGAGGCGGTTGGTAAATCAATTATCGGTTTCAACTGCTGCTGCAGCTTCAGGACGATCAACCAGCTCAACATAAGCCATTGGAGCCTTGTCCCCTGCACGAAATCCGCATTTGATGATGCGAATGTAGCCACCGGGACGCGCGGTATAGCGTGGCCCGAGATCAGTGAACAACTTGGCAACGGATGCCTTGTTGCGCAGACGATCGAACGCAAGCCTGCGGTTGGCTACGCTGTCCTGTTTGGACAGGGTGATCAACGGCTCCGCAACCATGCGCAGCTCTTTCGCCTTGGCGAGTGTGGTTTTGATGATTTCGTGCTCAACCAAAGACGAAGTCATGTTACTGAACATCGCCTTGCGGTGAGAACTGGTTCTGTTGAGCTTACGTCCACTAAGACGATGACGCATGACTATAATTCCTAACTTTTATTTCTACAGTAACGATGTCCAGCAAATTCCCGGACATCCCCGGGCGAACACACAGGTTCGCCCCTACAAAATCAAGCTGCCCGATCATCACCTTTCAGGCTAGAAGGTGGCCAGTTCTCAAGACGCAGGCCCAAGGACAAGCCTTTGGATGCCAGCACATCTTTGATCTCGGTCAGTGACTTCTTGCCCAGGTTCGGGGTTTTCAGCAATTCCACTTCAGTGCGCTGGATCAGATCACCGATGTAGTAAATGTTTTCAGCTTTCAGACAGTTGGCCGAACGTACAGTCAACTCAAGATCATCTACCGGACGCAGCAGAATAGGATCAATCTTGTCTTCATGCTTTGGCTGTTCCTTGATCGAGCTGTTCTTCAGATCAACAAACACGCTCAGCTGGTGCTGCAGGATGGTTGCCGCCTGACGGATAGCTTCTTCAGGATCAATGGTGCCATTGGTTTCAAGTTCGATAACGAGCTTGTCCAGGTCAGTACGCTGCTCTACGCGGGCATTTTCTACCGCATAAGTCACACGGCTTACCGGAGTGTAGGAGGCGTCAAGCAACAACTTGCCTACAGAACGGGTTTCATCGTCACGGGATACGCGGGTATCAGCAGGAACGTAACCACGACCAACGCCAACCTTGATATGCATGTTGATAGAACCATTTTCATTCAGGTTGCAAATCACGTGCTCGGGATTAACGATCTCGACGTCGTGCGGCAGGGTGATATCTGCTGCAGTTACCGGACCTTTGCCGCTTTTCTTGAGATTCAGAACAATGTCCTGCTGTGAATGCAGAATGACTGACAGCTCTTTCAGGTTCAGCAGGATTTCAATAACGTCTTCCTGTACTCCTTCAATAGTGCTGTATTCATGGACTACACCGTCGATCTCAACTTCTTCGACCGCACAACCTGGCATGGAAGAAAGCAGAATTCTGCGCAGGGCGTTGCCCAGCGTGTGACCAAACCCTCTTTCCAGAGGCTCCAACACAACCTTTGAGTGCCATCTGTCTGACGCTTCCACCTGAATCACTTGCGGTGTCAGAAAGTTTGCTAACGAAATCTGCATGGAATCCCTCACAGGGTTAGGTTTATTTCGAGTAAAGCTCAACGATCAAGCTTTCATTGATGTCCGCTGACAGTTCGGCGCGCTCAGGCTTGTGCTTGAACTGGCCTTCCAGCTTGTCCACGCTGACTTCGATCCACTCAATGGGGGCACGTGAACCGGCCATATCCAGTGAGGATTTGATACGAAGCTGGGTTTTCGACTTCTCACGTACTTTAACCACATCACCAGGTTGAACCTGGTAGGAAGGGATATTGACGGTTTTGCCGTTAACCAGGATGGATTTGTGAGAAACCAGCTGTCTGGATTCTGCTCTGGTTGAGCCGAAGCCCATGCGGTACACAACGTTGTCGAGACGTGACTCGAGAAGCTGCAACAGGTTTTCACCAGTAGCACCTTTCAGACGGGCCGCTTCCTTGTAATAGTTGCGAAACTGTCTTTCGAGGATGCCATACATACGACGTACTTTCTGCTTTTCACGCAGCTGAACACCATAATCAGACAAGCGACCGCGACGCTGGCCATGCTGGCCGGGCGCAGTTTCGTGTTTGCATTTGTCTTCCAACGAACGCACACCACTTTTCAGGAAAAGGTCAGTACCTTCCCGTCTTGCCAATTTGCACTTTGGGCCTATATAACGGGCCATATTTAATCTCCTGTAAGCCTGCGGCAACCGCAGCCTGATGAATTAGACGCGACGGCGCTTGGGCGGACGGCAACCGTTGTGTGGGATGGGAGTTACATCAGTGATGTTGCTCACCTTCAGACCACATGCATTCAATGCACGCACCGCGGATTCACGGCCTGGGCCAGGACCATTGACACGAACGTCGACGTTCCTGAGGCTGTACAGTTCGACCGCACTTCTACCTGCCTTCTCTGCAGCAACCTGTGCAGCAAAAGGAGTGCTCTTCCTGGAGCCACGGAATCCGGAACCACCAGAAGTGGCCCAGGACAGGGTGTTACCCTGACGATCCGTGATAGTGATGATCGTATTGTTGAATGACGCGTGAATGTGCGCGACGCCATCAGACACCGAGGAACGTGCCTTTTTACGAACTTGGGGGGCGGGTTTAGCCATTTATGTATACCTTGGTTATAACTTTTTCAGTGTGCCTACCCGGAGGAACGCACACTGGCAAATCGCTTATTTGCGGATTGGCTTGCGCGGACCCTTGCGGGTTCTTGCATTGGTTTTGGTTCTTTGTCCATTTACTGGCAGGCCGCGACGATGACGGATGCCACGATAGGAGCCCATGTCCATGAGACGTTTGATGTTCATGGATACTTCACGACGCAGATCACCTTCAACCGTCATTTTGCCGATTTCAGTACGCAGCGAATCCAGCTGATCTTCGTTCAACGCGCTCACCTTGGTGGTCGGGTTGATACGGGTCAGTTCACACAGATTCTTGGCCGTGGTTGGACCAATTCCGTAAACATAAAGCAGGGAAATCACCACGTGCTTGTTATCAGGTATGTTGACACCGGCAATACGGGCCATGTTTAAACTCCAGTAACTTTTTACTTGGCTTACATTACTTGGCTTACTGGGCTTTGCAGCGTTTCAGCTTTGTCTGGTTTTGCATAATCCTGCTTGAAGCATGAACCACCAAGCAGGAATTTACTAAATATCAATAAGTTAGGCATTTACGCGAAGCTATACTGAGCTTCTTGAGGGCCTGGATTGCATGCTTTTTCAGACCCTAAAAAAAGGTCGGCAAGCTTAATCTTTGACCCTGCAAAAATCAAGTAACGCGTACTTGGCAGAACTTAGCCCTGTCTTTGCTTGTGACGGGGTTCTGAACAGATAACTCTCACCACGCCATTACGCTTGATGATTTTGCATTTGCGGCAAACGCGTTTTACTGATGCTCTTACTTTCATCGTTCTCTCTCCTGGCCCGTCACACAATTGGCCTATCAAACTACCGGCCTGACAAACGTGGCCTGATCTTGTCTATCCGAGGTCTACTTACTACCTGAATCCTAACGTCGGAATGAACCGATGTTGGACTTCTTCATCAGTGATTCATACTGATGTGACATCAGGTGAGACTGCACCTGGGCCATGAAATCCATACAAACAACCACTACGATCAAAAGTGAAGTGCCACCCAACTGGAAAGGCACATTCGCAGAGGTCTGCAAAAACTGTGGCAACAAGCAGATAAGGGTGATGTAGGCTGCACCGAACATGGTCAGGCGCGTCATCACGTTATCTACATAGGTTGCAGTATGCTCCCCAGGCCTGATACCCGGAATGAATGCACCTTGACGCTTCAGGTTTTCAGCAATCTCCTTGGGATTGAACACCAGGGAGGTATAGAAAAAACAAAACGCAACAATCAAAATCGTAAACAGCAAAACGTTCAATGGCTGACCTGGGCCCAAAATCAGCGCCAGGTCTGCGAGGAACTCATAACCTTCATTCTGCCCAAACCACTGCCCCAAAGAGGCAGGAAACAGCAAAAAGCTGCTGGCAAAAATGGCCGGGATAACACCCGCCATATTCACTTTCAACGGCAGATGACTGCTCTGCCCCTGAAACATCTTGCGCCCCTGCTGACGGGGAGCATAGTTAACCGTAATTCTGCGCTGTGCACGTTCTACAAACACGACTGCAGCAATCACACAAGCTGCAATCACACAGACCACAAACAGTGCCAGAGGCTGGATCTGGCCTTCTGCCACTTGCTCGAGCGATTGGCCAACTGCTGAAGGAAGGCTGGCCACGATGCCCGCAAAAATCAGCAGGGATATACCATTGCCCACGCCACGTTCAGTAATCTGCTCACCGAGCCACATCAAAAACATTGCGCCGGTTACCAGTGAAACAAATGCCGTAAAGTAAAAACTGAAATTCGCTTCAAATGCCAACTGCGCCAACAGTCCAGTGGTAATCGCCACTGCCTGGATAGAAGCAAACACAAGAGATCCATACCGGGTGTATTGGTTGATCTTTCTGCGACCTGCTTCGCCTTCTTTCTTCAACTGCTCGAGAGCAGGTGTGGTTGCGGTCAACAGCTGCATGATGATCGATGCCGTGATGTAAGGCATGATGCCCAAGGCAAAAATACTCATGCGCTCAATTGCGCCGCCTGAAAACATGTTGAACAGGCCCAGGAAAGTTCCCTGGTTCTGATTGAACAATGCTTCAAGTTGGTCAGGATTGATGCCAGGAACCGGTATATGAGTTCCTATGCGATAAACAATTACGGCCAACAGCACAAAAAGCAGTCTGGCTTTGAGTTCTGCCAATCCATCTGCCTTGCCGGGGTTCATCGTCTTTGCCATCTAATACAACCGTTATCTGAATGCCTGACTGATCAAATATGGGCAGCCACTTCTAATTCAACTGCCAATATCATCAGGTCCCGTAAAAACGGGACCAATTTGATCAGGCTGCGCTTGTGGCGCTCTCTACGATGTTGCCACCGGCAGCTACGATTGCAGCGCGTGCGCCCTTGGTAACACCGACGCCATCGATGGTATAAGCCTTGGCAACATCACCGGAAAGCATGATTTTGGCGCGCTTGATGTTTCTGTCGATGATGTTGGCTTTTTCCAGAGACTCAATAGTAACTACTGTGCCCGAGATTTTAGCCAATTCAGAGGTACGAACTTCTGCAGTGGTGCTACCCATTCTTGAGTAGAAACCGAATTTTGGCAGACGCTTTTGCAAGGGCATCTGGCCGCCTTCAAAACCAGGACGGACGTTGCCGCTTTTACGTGCTTTCTGGCCTTTGTGACCGCGGGTAGAGGTTTTACCCAAGCCGCTACCGATACCACGACCTACACGCTTCTTGGAATGGGTAGATCCTGGTGCCGGACTCAATGTATTCAAACGCATGTTGCTCTCCACCTTACTCGACTCGCCGCGCTATTCAATGATCGACCAAACGATCCATTTAACGATCTTCTGGAAGATCTGCAGCTTTGCTGCCAGCGGCTTTATTGCCTGTTTTCGCCGTGTGATTCGTTGGTCAAGCCTGCGAATCACTCAAATCTGCCGTGTACGGACACGGCATGCCTTACCCGATAACCTGTACCAGATGACGGACTTTATTGATCATGCCACGTGTTGACGGGGTATCTTCCACTTCAACGACATGGCGAATCTTGCGCAGACCCAAGCCAGCCAGGCAGGCTTTGTGTTTTTCCAAAGCGCCTATGGAACTCTTGATCATTGTCACTTTAACTGTCTTTGCTGCCATGACACTAAACCTTCTTAACCAATTATTTCTTCAAGCGTTTTGCCACGCTTGGCTGCAATTTCTTCAGGTGCTCTCATGTTCTTGAGGCCCTTGAAGGTGGCGCGTACCACGTTGACCGGATTGGTCGAGCCGTAGCACTTGGCAAGTACGTTATGTACACCAGCCAGTTCCAGGATTGAGCGCATTGCGCCACCGGCGATTACACCAGTACCCTCAGAAGCAGGCTGCATGTAGATCCTGGAAGCGCCATGATTGGCCTTCACGGGATACTGCAAGGTGCTGCCATCAAGCTTCACCGCAATCATGTTTCTGCGCGCAGCTTCCATGGCCTTCTGGATCGCCTGTGGAACTTCACGGGCTTTGCCACGACCAAAACCGACTTTGCCGTTGCCATCGCCAACTGCAGTGAGGGCGGTGAAAGAGAAAATACGACCACCTTTCACAACTTTCGCAACACGGTTCACCTGAATGAGCTTTTCCTGCAAGCCCTCTTCACTTTTGTTTTGCTCGTTCTTAAATGCCATAAATCAATATCCGATTCTTAGAATTCCAGCCCGCCTTCGCGCGCTGCTTCTGCCAATGCCTTGATGCGACCGTGGAAAAGATATCCACTGCGATCAAAAGCCACTTTGGTGACACCTGCAGATTTGGCACGCTCAGCTATGAGCTTGCCAATCGCAACTGCAGATTCCACATTGCCTGATTTGCTCTCGCCCAGGGATGACGCAGAAGCCAACACCCTGTTATCGGGAGAAATGATCTGTGCGTAGATATGACGCGGACTGCGATATACACACAGACGATTCACTCTCAGCTCAACGATCTTCGCGCGGGTTTTCTTGGCGCGACGCAAGCGAGATGCTTTTTTCTCATTCATTTCTGTTTGCCTCTTGGCCTGGTTTCCAGCGTAATTCCGTGAACTATGTCAGGGACTGCGCTTGCTTACTTGTTAGTACCTGTTACTTTTTCTTGGCTTCTTTACGGTAGACCTGCTCACCGCTGTATTTCACACCTTTGCCTTTGTAGGGCTCTGGTTCGCGGAATGCGCGCAGTTCTGCAGCAACTTGACCAAGCAACTGACGATCAGCGCTTTTCAGCACGATCTCGGTTTGGGTTGGAGTCTCGGCAGTTACACCTTCTGGCAATTGGTAATCAATAGGATGGGAGAAACCCAACACCATGTTCACGCTCTTGCCTTGGGCCTTGGCACGGTAACCGACGCCAACCAGCTCAAGCTTGCGCATGAAACCAACACTAACGCCTTTAACCATGTTTGCCAAAATGGCACGTGCGGTACCAGCTTGTGCAACGTCGTTCTTCGACTGGGTTTTGGATGAAAGCAGCAATTGGCCGTCTTCATTCAGAACCTGAACAACTTCACTCAGCTTCAATTTCAGTGTGCCATTGCCGCCTACGATGGAAACCACACCGTTTGCGATATGGGCTTCCACTCCTTTCGGCAGCACTACAGGTGCTTTGGCTATTCTGGACATAATCGGTTCTACCTGAAAATCGTCAGTACTTACTTGTCTATCTGTTTGTCAATTTATCTTTATGTCTATCTATCGACCGAGTCTTTCGGGACTCGGGATCTGTACCGGGTCAAGACTGGCTTAGAACACGGTGCACAGTACTTCGCCACCAACGCCAGCTGCCTTGGCAGCCTTGTCAGTCATTACACCCTTGTTGGTGGTAATGATGGCAATGCCAAGACCTGCGCGCACTTCCTGCAGATCTTCGCGACCCTTGTAGCTGCGAAGACCAGGACGGCTACCACGATGCAGCTCTTCAATAACCGGCCTGCCATTGAAATACTTGAGGTTAATGGTCAGTACAGGCTTCACAACATCGCTGCTCAGACTGTAGCCTGCGATGTAACCTTCCTGTTTCAAGACATCCAGGATGGCCTGTTTGATCTTGGATGACGGGCAGATTACAGTTGGCTTTCCAGCCATCTGGGCATTGCGGATTCTGGTCAGAAGGTCTGCTATTGGATCTGACATGCTCATGTGTATTTCCTCGAATTCTCTTGTAGGTCAGCGGATTAAAGCCGGCCTTGCATTTTCTACCGCGTGAAGAACGTGTTACCAGCTGGCTTTGGTCAAGCCAGGGATATCACCTTTCATCGCGTGCTCACGCAATTTGTTCCTGCAGATACCGAACTTGCGGTAAACACCATGCGGACGACCTGTGATCGCACAGCGCTTGCGCTGACGGCTCGGGCTGGCATCACGCGGCAATTTCTGCAGCTTGACCGTTGCTTCCCACTTCTCGTCATCAGTAGCAGTAACGCTAAGGATAACCTTCTTGTAGGCTGCACGTTTGGCGGAGAACTTGGCTGCAGTTTGCAGACGTTTGGTCTCACGCTCGATCATTGATGTCTTGGCCATGAATTACCTCTTGGCTTCTGCGGTGGGATTTTCACCGCGGAATGGAAAATTGAATGCACGCAGCAGGGCTCTGCCTTCATCGTTGCTCGGAGCAGTCGTGGCAATGATTATGTCCATGCCGCGAATCTTGTCGATCTTGTCGTAATCGATTTCCGGAAAGATGATCTGTTCAGTTACGCCCATCGCATAGTTGCCACGACCATCAAACGCTTTCGGGTTCAGACCGCGGAAGTCGCGAATTCGCGGGATGGCAATGTTTACCAGGCGATCCAGGAATTCATACATACGCTCGCCACGCAAGGTTACTTTGCAACCTACCGGCCAGCCTTCACGAATCTTGAAGCCAGCAACTGATTTGCCCGCCTTGGTTACAACCGGCTTCTGGCCGGTGATTTTTTCCAGGTCACCCATTGCGTTATCCAGCACTTTCTTGTCGCTGAATTCGCCACTGCCGATATTCAGCACGATCTTAGTGATCTTTGGCACCTGCATGGGATTGCTGTAAGCGAACTGATCAGTCAGTGCCTTAACAATCGTGTCTTTGTAGTACTCTTTCAATCGAGCCATGGTTCAACCTGTCGTATTCCAGTCGTTACAGTCCGGGGTAATTCCGGACTTAGTCAATCAACGATTGATCGGATTTGAAAATTCTTGCCTTTTTGCCATCTGCCTGCACGAGAACACCGACCTTGTCAGCTTTCTCGCTCTTGGGATTGAATATGGCGATGTTGGAAACATCAATGCCAGCTTCTTTTTCAACAATCCCACCCTGCTTGCCGATGTTTGGATTCGGTTTGGTATGGCGCTTGACCATATTGATACCGGAAACAATCACACGGCCATTACCGAGTATGCGGGCGACCTTGCCACGCTTGCCCTTGTCGCGGCCAGCGATAACGATCACTTCATCATCACGTTTTAGCTTTTGCATTAACCTGTTCTCAACCTCTTAGCCAAATATTCGCTATATACCGGAAGTCTATTAAAGTACTTCTGGAGCCAGCGAAATAATTCGCATGAATTTTTCGTTTCTCAACTCTCGGGTCACGGGTCCGAATACACGGGTACCGATCGGCGCGTCCTGGTTGTTGAGCAAGATTGCTGCATTGTCATCAAACTTGATGAGCGAGCCATCCTGCCTGCGAACACCACTACGGGTGCGAACAACCAGAGCCTTCAAAACCTGTCCTTTCTTGACCTTGCCACGTGGAATGGCTTCCTTGACAGTCACCTTGATGACGTCACCAATTCTGGCGTAACGACGATGGGAACCGCCAAGCACCTTGATACACATAACACGACGGGCACCACTGTTGTCCGCCACTTCCAAATAAGACTGTACTTGAATCATGGTACTTTACGGGGTCCTTTGGGACCTGTCGCTCCTGTTGATCTCGTCTTGCCGATCTTTCTTGCTGATCAAATCTTGCTGATCAATTCTTGCTGATCTTTTCTTGCTGATCCTGACTGGCTGCCTTTGTTACTGAGCAGCCAGAAAGTCGACAAAGATCAAGCCTCTGCTCTCTCGTCAATGCTGACAAGGGCCCAGGTTTTGGTCTTTGAAACCGGACGTACTTCCTTGACGGTAACTACGTCTCCTTCCTTGCAAGCATTCGCCTCGTCATGGGCATGAACCTTGGACGACTTGGTTACATACTTGCCATAGACCGGATGCTTTACGCGGCGCTCGATCAGCACAGTGATGGACTTGTCCATCTTGTTGCTGACAACCCTGCCAGTAATGGTACGTGAGCCTTTTTCAGCCTTATTTTCCACTTGCGTCATGATTATGAACCCGCTTTTTCGCTAATCAGGGTTTTCACCCGAGCAATATCTTTTCTCACCACAGACAGCAGGTGAGCCTGGGAAAGCTGACCGGTGCTTTTCTGCATGCGATAGTTGAACTGGTCTTTCATCAGACCAATCAAGGCTACCTGCAGCTCAGCTGCGGTCTTGCCTCTCAATTCGCCAACATTAACTTTAGCCATTACATCACCACCCGTTTCGCAATTTTGGTAGCAAAGGGCAGCTTCGCAGCAGCCAGGGCAAATGCTTCAACAGCCAATTCTGGTTCTACACCTTCGATCTCGAACAGAATCTTGCCTGGCTGAATATTGGCTACCCAGTATTCAACATTACCTTTACCACTACCCTGACGCACTTCGAGAGGCTTCTGGGTAATTGGCTTGTCAGGGAACACCCTGATCCATACTTTACCGCCACGCTTGATATGACGGGTCAAGGCACGACGCGCAGATTCGAGCTGACGTGCTGTCAGACGACCACGGCCAACAGCCTTCAAACCATATTCGCCAAAACTTACTGTGCTGCCACGATGGGCCAGTCCGCGGTTGCGGCCTTTCATCATTTTGCGAAATTTTGTTCGCTTTGGTTGTAACATCTGAAACTACCTCTTAGCCTTTCAGGGCACTTTTTTATGGCGCTTTGCTGACACTTACGTGGCACACACTATCTGCCAACCCTGACTACCCGCTTCCAGCCTTACTGCTGCTGCGCTTTTTTCTTTTCGCCGCCTGAGAGCACTTCTGCTGCATTCAGGATCTCGCCTTTGAAGATCCAGACTTTCACACCGATGATACCGAATGTGGTCAAGGCTTCGCTGGTTGCATAATCTATATCTGCACGCAGGGTGTGCAATGGAACCCGGCCTTCATGGTAACGCTCGGTTCTTGCAATCTCTGCACCACCCAGACGTCCACCAACCTGCACCTTGATACCTTCGGCACCCTGGCGCATGGCGTTCTGCATTACACGCTTCATCGCGCGGCGGAACATCACACGACGTTCCAGCTGCTGGGCAACGCTATCGGCTACCAGCTGCGCATCGAGATCAGGCTTCCTGATTTCTTCGATGTTGATGTTGACGGGAACACCCATTTTCTTGACCAGGTCATTACGCAGTTTCTCTACGTCCTCACCCTTCTTGCCAATCACAATGCCCGGACGCGCGGTATACACGGTAATCCTGGCAGTCTGAGCGGGTCTTTCGATCTCGACTCTGGATACGGAAGCGGCAGCAAGCCTTTTCTTCACGAGGGCGCGTACTTCGATATCCTGCAAAAGGTATTTGGCGTAATCCTTACCGCTCGCGTACCACACAGAGGTATGTCTTTTGACAATACCCAGTCGAATTCCTGTTGGGTGAACTTTCTGACCCATGGTCTCCCCTACTCTTTATCTGCAACTTTGACGGTAATATGACAAGAGCGTTTCGTAATGCGATCAGCTCTACCTTTAGCGCGCGGCATAATGCGCTTGAGGGACTGCCCCTCATCTATGAAAATTGTGGCAACCGTCAACTCATCAATGTCCATGCCCTGATTATGCTCAGCGTTGGCAATGGCCGAATTAAGAACTTTCTTGATGAGCACGGCGCCTTTTTTGGTACTGAAAGACAGTACTTCCAGCGCCTCTTCAACGCGCTTGCCGCGAATCTGATCGGCAACCAGCCTGGCTTTCTGAGCCGACAGCCTGGCACCTTTTAATACCGCTGAAACTTCCATCTCAATACCTCAAATCTTTGTCTTGACTGCTTCTATCGCTTGTTCGTTCGACTTACTTGGCTTTCTTGTCCGAGGTATGTCCACGGAAAGTGCGCGTCAGTACGAATTCACCAAGCTTGTGGCCAACCATGTCTTCGGTGATCAGCACAGGAACATGCTGACGACCGTTGTGGATAGAAATGGTCAAGCCCAACATGTTAGGAGATACCATTGATCTCCTGGACCAGGTCTTGATCGGCTTTCTATCGTTCTTGTCTACGGCTACCTGCACCTTCTTCATCAGGTGCAAATCGATAAACGGACCTTTCTTCAGTGATCTTGGCACTTTTATACCCTACCTTTAACTCTTATAACCCGGCTTATTTGGTCGCGTTACGACGACGAACAATATGCTTGGTAGTACGTTTGTTGGTACGTGTTTTGAAACCCTTGGCCGGGGTACCCCAAGGGGATACCGGATGACGACCACCGGAGGTACGACCTTCACCACCACCGTGTGGATGGTCTACAGGGTTCATTACCACACCGCGGACGGTAGGCCTTACACCGCGCCATCTCATGGCACCAGCTTTACCGATCGAACGCAGGTTGTGTTCGCTATTTGACACTTCACCGAGGGTTGCGCGGCAATCAGCAGGCACTTTACGTACTTCGCCTGATCGCAGACGCAGAGTCACATACTGGCCTTCACGGGCAATCAGCTGTGCTGAGGTGCCGGCACTGCGAATCATCTGGGCACCCTTGCCTGGCTTCATCTCAACACAATGGATAGTGCTACCCACGGGGATGTTACGCAGCGGCAGACAGTTGCCAGCCTTGATCGGAGAGGCGGAACCGGACATCAGTTCGTCGCCTACAGAAACCTTGGCAGGAGCGATTACATAGCGACGCTCACCGTCGGCATACAACAGCAATGCAATGTTCGCAGTCCTGTTTGGATCGTATTCAAGTCTTTCAATCTTGGCAGGGATGCCGTCTTTGTCACGACGGAAATCGACTACGCGATATTTCTGTTTGTGACCACCACCTACATGACGCTGGGTGATACGTCCGCCATTGTTGCGACCACCAGTCTTTTCCTGAACTTCAAGAAGAGGACGGTAAGGTTCACCCTTGTACAATTCAGGATTTACCACTTTCACCACGAAACGACGGCCTGGTGATGTGGGTTTACATTTTACGATTGCCATAACCTTCTCCCGAGCCTATCTCAAGCCATGTCTGCAAAGTCAATTTGCTGACCCTGCTCAAGGCGAACGTAGGCTTTCTTCCAATCACTGCGGCTACGCAATTTGCCACGCGCAGTGCGTTTGGTTTTACCTTTGACATTCAGAACCTGAACACCCTTGACCGAAACATTGAACAAGCTTTCAACTGCCTGCTTGATCTCTGCTTTGGTGGCGTCGCCAGCTACCTTGAAGGTAACCTGGTTGTTCTTCTCAGAGATGGTGCTGGTTTTCTCTGAAAGATGCGGTCCAAAAATAATATTGTAAATGCGTTCCTGGTTCATGCTAACAGACCCTCCAGTTTCTTCAGGGCCGGCACGGTGACCAGCACTTTGTCAAAGCCGATCAGGCTGACAGGATCTACACCATCAGCATCCATCACATCAACAGCGTGAAGATTTCTGGAGGCAAGGTAGAGATTCTTGTCGACTGTGTCGCTTACGATCAGCACGTTCTGCAAATCGAATTCAGCCAGCTTGGCCAACAAATCCTTGGTCTTGTGATTATCCAGCTTGAAATCG
>Ga0209246_10000647_pt1 | contig 14593 bp, 16 predicted proteins | sample LauGreSpBDMM15SN_2_FD_187560 | JGI IMG/M metagenome (GOLD analysis project Ga0209246, IMG submission 187560) | Freshwater lake microbial communities from Lake Michigan, USA - Sp13.BD.MM15.SN (SPAdes) (version 2) | ecosystem: Environmental > Aquatic > Freshwater > Lake | place: Lake Michigan...
CGGTGGGAATCTGAAGAAACACTAAAAAAAGAATGTTGATCATGGTCGCTTCCTTATTTTTTCAGCCATTATCCTACAGTCAGATAAACAAGTTGGGTTATAAGAACACCAGTTTTTTAAATGGCCCAAAAGCAGATGACAAATCTTGCATAAAGTTGCCATGTTTTCCTGATCATATTCTCCCTCTGGATACAGCGAATATGGAATCAGATGATGCACATGGAGCTTATTGGGATCGTCTTCAAAGCAAGCTATACATCTTGGGTTCTTCCTGATGTACTCGTTTCGCTCTTTGCCCCAAGCCGACCCCCTACAATAAAAAAAGCGAAATCAGTATCTTAAGGCCAATCTTCAGAATGTTTGCCCAGGGCAGCTTCCGCTTTTCATCAAAGTCAGGAGAATTTTCGATTATTAATGCCTGTTCAAGGCAAGCTGCAAAGTCTTCCATATCGAGTTCTTGTCCATCGTTAAAGATCGGCTTTTCGTCAGAAATAGCTTGATCAGCAGCGTAGCCAACAATGTTCCAAAGTGCTTGAGCAAATTCTTTTGTACCTACATCTTGTTTACCCCTGATCTTATCAATCACAAGGGTAAAAGAATCCATAGGCAGAGAGTCAGGGAACTTAATCATTTTTTGCTTCCTTTTTCAGAATCCTAGTGTAATTCAAAACCTCTGTCAAAATCTTCAAGCTTTCCGCTTGAGCCTTGGCTACCTCGCCAATAGAACCTTCCAATCTATCTATAAATAACATATGTCTCTGGTGTAAGGGAAGTATAATATTTTGGCCTAACCAACTAAAACCCTTATACACCACCCATAATAGAAAAACTAAACAACTTAAAGTAACTCCGAATCGTTCAAAAATGTCTACGATATTTAAGTCTGCAAACATTTTTATTACTCCTAAAATCTAATCAATTATAATCTAAATCATTTAAAATTAAAACAGTAAAATTCTGCCATTACTGTTGAACATTTAATCTATTTTCAATCAGCACAATATCACCATTATAAGTTCTTGGTATTAATTTAATATCACTTGGATTGTCATTACCTAAAATCGGTGTTCCTTTTGGAACTAAACCTATTTCTTGAAGTGCTTCCCAAGCTTGGGGTGAGGACATTGCGTTTCTTATTTTCGCTGGTGATGGTCTGCCATTTGCTAAAATCTCAGCATGGATTTCTTTAGCTACCCATACGGTAAATTCATTCGCTGCATTATGCTCAAACATCTGGTCATCGGTGTAACCTTCCAATCGAGTAGGTTCTGCAATCTCATAGAGTTCTGATAAAAGCTTTTTGAGTATTTCAATTTCTTCAAGGTTTAAAATATAGGCTTGCTTTACCGATTCTTGAACCGATTCTGTTTCAATAATTTCAGCTTCCAGTTCCAAAATCTCATGCTCTAGGTTGCTTGTTTTTCTTAGGTATTCAAGCTTAGACTTTTTCGCTGCAAACTTTTTTGCCCCTACTTCTTCAAGAGCTTTTGCACGATATCGACCTTCAAGAAAACCCAAGAGAGTTTTTATTTTCTCCCAAGGGGTTTCCCCAATGACTTGTGTACGATAATTAAATTCGCTATTCAATTTGCTCGGCATTTTATCCTCCAAAACTTGCTGCTGCTAAATAATATCTTCCAGTACCTACACCTGTCGTATCTGTTGCAACTACACCAGAGTTTGAAACAAGATTTGTCGTAGCAAGAGAACCGCCATTAAACCCAAAACCAAATATTGCTTTATCTGTTCCATAAGATGCTGCTGCTAAATAATATCTTCCAGTACCTACTCCTGTCGTATCTGTTGCAACCACTCCAATATTTGAAACAAGATTTGTTATGGATACATTAATACCAGTAAGACCATATCCAAAAATAGCTTTATCCGTTCCGTATGATGCTGCTGCAAGACCAAGCCTAGCAGTACCCACACCAGATACATCATTCGCCACAACTCCGGTATTATTAACCAGATTTGAAAGGGATGAGACTGATCCGGTATAACCATATCCAAAAATTGCTTTATCACCGCCATAACCTGATGCTGCTAAAGCATACCTTGCAGTTCCAACACCTGTTGTATCAGTTGCGACAACTCCAGAATTTGAAACTAAATTTGTCATGGATTCATTAATTGATGTGAACCCATAGCCAAAGATTGCTTTATCAGTTCCGTATCCCGCTGCTGCTAGTGCATTTCTAGCCGTACCTACACCTGTTACATCACTAGCGACCACTCCAAGATTTGAGACTAGGTTCGTCATGGATACAGAAATATTAGTATAGCCATATCCAAAAATAGCTTTGTCTGTGCCGTAGCCTGCTGCTGCCAAACCTGATCTAGCAGTACCAACCCCGTTTACATCATATGAAACAACTCCAGTATTTGAAACCAGATTTGTCATAGAAACATTAGATCCGGTAGTACCATACCCAAAGATGGCTTGGCCAGATCCAACAAAACCTGATCCTCCAAATGATGCTGCTGCTAAACCATATCTTGCAGTACCTACCCCTGCTACATCATTTGAGACAACCCCAGTATTTGAAACAAGATTTGTTAGTGAGTATCCAGAACCTCCAACTCGCCCATATCCAAATATGGCTTTATCTGTGCCATAGGATGCTGCTGATAATTGATATCTAGCCGTACCTACACCAGTTACATCTGTTGACACAACTCCAGTATTTGAAACAAGGTTTGTTAAAGACACAAGCCCTCCAGTATCACCGTACCCAAATATGGCTTTATCTGTGCCATAGGATGCTGCTGCTAATAAATATCTAGCAGTACCCACACCTGTTACATCTCCAGAGACAACACCAGTATTTGAAACAAGATTTGTTGTTGAGGAAAAACTACCGTCAGAACCGTACCCAAATATGGCTTTATCTGTGCCATAGGATGCTGCTGCTAAACCATTTTTAGCCGATCCAACACCAGTTACATCATTTGAAACAACCCCACTATTACTGACAAGATTTGTTAGTGAATACATACCTAAAGAATTTGCACCATATCCAAATATGGCTTTATCTGTGCCATATCCTGCTGCTGCTGGGCTTTGTCTAGCAGTTCCTACACCTGTTACATCTGTTGACACAACTCCAGTATTTGAAACAAGGTTTGTTAAAGAGAAAGTACTTCCACCACCAGCAGCACCATATCCAAATATGGCTTTATCTGTGCCATAGGATGCTGCTGCTAATAAAGGTCTAGCAGTACCTACACCAGCAGTATCATTTGAGACAACACTAGTATTTGAAACTAAATTGGTTAGTGAATAAAAAGAAGATGAATCTGCTCCAAACCCAAAAATGGCAGAACCAGCACCGTATACAGGCGGGGTAATTCCGCTAGGGTAAGCACACATCATTAAATATCTATAGATCATAGATTTTGCCCTGCTACAAATGCCAAAAATGTAGTTCCATTGTCATAAGTCATAAATACTATTGCATCTTTTTTTGTGTTAGTTGCTGTAATTGTTGGTGCTGTTCCACCAGACCAGAGAAACGATGCGGGCCATGCAATTGTTCTTTGTGTTCCATCAGCAGTTAAAATCAAAGTTATTCCAATTGCTTTTCCTGATGCTGGAATATTCGTGATATTTAAAGTGATTATATTTTCAGTTAGATCCAGCGTAAAAACATTTCCAAGATCGCAATCAATAAGAAGCATTCCCGCTGAAGATGAAACCGCTGTTTGCTTTTCAATGATCGGGCCTGTCAAAGTTACTTTGTCAAAAATTACTGCATCAGTTGTATTCAGAGTTTGATCGAATGGATTCGCACCGCTTGCAAATGAAAGATTTCCAGCACCATCGGTTACAATTGCTTGGCCCGCTGTTCCATCTGAAGTTGGATAAATAATTGCGTTATTCGTCAATCCAGCAAAAACAACTGGATCTGTAGTATTTAAATCTTGGTCAAATGGATTTGCACCGCTTGCAAAAGACAAATTTCCAGATCCATCAGTTACAATAGCTTGCCCTGCTGTACCATCTGATGTTGGATAAATGATTGCATTGTTCGTAAGACCAGCAAAAACAACTGGATCTGTAGTATTTAAATCTTGATCAAATGGATTTCCACTACCACCAAAATAAGCTAGTGCAGTCCAAGCTAAAACACCATCACCAAATTTCATTTGGTTCGTGTCTGTTTCTAAACCAATTTCACCTTCTGCTAAAATTGGATCTACACTTGTCCAGTTTGCTGCTGTATCTCGTCTAATTTGAATTTGAATTGCCATATTTTAAACTCCGTTTGCATCGCCACCAGTAACATTTTGTGTGATTAAATATACGCTATTTGCTACACCGCCATCAAGGTTTCCTAATGTCGAAACATTAATAACTGATGTCGAAGCATTAGTAATTTGGCCAAAAGAATTAACGGTAAAAACAGGGATATTTACTGAGCTTCCATAAGTTCCAGCAATTACACCAGTCGTTGAAAGATTTACATTTAAAAACCCACTAGAAGTTATGGGCTGAACAGATACCGATAATGTTGATGAAGTTAACCCAACTGAGGTAACTGTACCAATTCCGCTCCCTGGAGTTCCAACTGCCAAATTTACCGCTGATGTAATTCTTCCATCAGGCCCAATTGTGATCTGTGGAATAGATGAATTAGATCCATACACACCTGATGTTACTCCAGTTGGCCCTGTTTCAACGGTAATATTTCCATCTGTTATTCTTGGAGAATTTGTAACCGTTAAACTTGCAGAAAGAATACCAACTGATGTTAACCCTTGTGTTGGAATTGAAATTGATTTTGTAGTTGCATTTGTTACTTGCCCTTTTGCATTAATAGTTAAAACAGGAACTTGAGATGCAGATCCATATGTTCCAGAAGAAACACCAGTAGTTGCAAGGTTGGCAACAATAGTTCCAGACGAAGTTATAGGAGAACCGGAAATGGTAAAATCAGTTGAGGTCATTGCAACTGAATTCACAGAACCAACCGCCCCACCTGTGACCACTTGGAGCGGTGAAGCAGCAGTTCCATTTCCGGTAAGCGTGTTGTTGTGCGATACAGCAGTTAAGTATGTAGAAGAGATGTCAGGAATATCAGCTTTGTTAATAACCCTAAACGAAGGCAATCCTGACCCACTTACTGGCCCTGCAAGAAATGTATTAGCACCAGTATTAATAAAGTTTAGATCAAATGTTCCATTAGTCGTAATCGGACTTCCTGTTACCGTAAACACATTGGCTTGAGCAGTAAGGCTTATCGATAAAGATGATGGAGTAAAACTAACATATCTAAGGATTGCGACACTACTATCTCCTAGTATTGTGACAGTAGAAGCAGGGTCAGATAGTGTAGGAATAACCTGTGGAGCAGATATAAGCACTCCAACAGGGTCTTCTAATACGGTTACTCTGGCGAAAATGTCTGTTGGCATGACTCTCCTTACGGTACTGGTCTAGTGACTTCGGGAGAAACCGTAAAGCTGCCTTGAACAAGTCTGATTACATCAGCATTAGTCTGGATTTCAAGGTCATATTTGTAAGCACCAGTTGGCAACAATTCTGTATCATCTGCGGTAATATCAAGCGTAATAGTATTATCTAAAAGAGTTATTCTGCTGTTTTCTGTTGTTAATTCAATTATAATTGTGGCAGAATCAACGGTTGGGCGAACTTGCATTCTTGCAGTTGAAGAATTGTAATCGGGTTCGGTATTATCAGCGTTAACAACGGATAGATTACGCTGAAAAGTCGCACCTTGCTCGCAAATTATGTTATAAGTTCCAGCCAGCATAGGATACTCCTTATTCTACGGATTCTTTGACATTATATACGGTTTTGCGTTAAACATCAACTCAAAAGGATAACTAGCATAAACAGGTGCTTTCCTAAATTCGGCTGCTATGGGTGGTGCTGGTGGGTCTGGGTCAACATCTTTTGAAATCACAGGGTAATATTTTTTATTGAAGTTTGCGGGGCCAAGGTTATGACCAGCATTAATATAACTTAAATTGTCTGGATTTATAATTCCAGATGGAGAACTAGGGTATTTATCACCAGCAGCATTGTAAGAAAAAACAGGTATATAAAGAAAATTAAATGTAACATCAACATTCATTATTTGATTGATGTTTGGAACACCACCTTGAAAAACAGATTCATTACTGTAATCATAAGTTGTAAATTGTGCTTTAGGTTTTGGAACATTTGTAAATCCGGTAAAAAGCAATTCTCCAGGGTTAAACCCAAAAAATTGTCTTTGATTTACCCTTCCAAGCCCTTGAAAGATATTTGTTCCTTGTGTTGATTTTGGATCTATAAAATAATATGGAACCATATGCCAAGTTAATTTAACAGTAACTTTGGGTATCAATATTTTTCCAAAAAATCCAGCAACAGGAACATTTACTATTTCTGGAACATCAGAATCAAACATATAAGCACCAGCTTTGAATGTTAAATATTCTGCTGATGTTTCTGTAGTATAAGAAACAAACCTTCTGTATTCACGATATGGAGTACCAGTTATTGTAACTAATGCTGCATTATCTTTATAATAAATATTGTCTGGAGAAGTTATTTTATAAAGACTTGGAGATACTGTTTCAAGAATATCCATTGTGTTGTCATCCATAGCAACATATGGTCTTGAAGAAAACTCTACTACTACTTCGTATTTTTCATACACGGAATAATATGGTGGAACATATTGCCAAGAGGATGTTGCAGAAGTATTAAATCCAAATAGTCCTGATGTATTATCGTCTGGATTTATTCTTTTTGGGCCAATACCTTTTATACTAGATAACCTATCAGCATAAAGCCATCTGTATTGAGGGTGAGTCATCGGAGGTTTTCTTATTAAAGAACCATTTGCCTCATTGATTTCTGTCGATCCAAGAAGTCTTTGGCAAAAAACATCTAATGGATTTTGAAAATCAGAATTATTTGAAGGCCCATCGACTATATAAACTAATGTTGATCGACTTTCGCCATCAACAGCAATTGAAGACACTCCTGGAGATATACCTAATACTTTTTCAGATATTCTTCCAGAACTCCACCATCCATCATTATTATCAGGAACTAAAGGCATTAGACTTCTCCGTTAATTTATTGGGGTAATAGCACCCCATCTTGTTCCAGCGGTTCCAGGCAAAGCACCCATATTTTCATTTACAACTGCGGGTGCGTGTGGATTTGGGCCAACAATTCTTCCAGCACCTGTGTTTTGTGGCATTTTTAAATCTTTAAAAAGATCAACCAGTTCTCCAGTATTTTTTTCTATTTGATTCAAAGACTCTTCTTGGCTTTTTTGTCCTAGTCCAGCCATTAAAGCGTTCTTTCTCATTTCGTCACCAATTCCAACAATAGACATTGAACTTGCTTGCCTTACTGCTGCACCAAATGAAGAATCTTTTTGAAGACCTTTGTCACCTGACATTTCTCCAGCCTTAAATCTTTTTGGTTTACCTTCGCCAACTGCTTTAAAGTTATCTAATGATTTGTTGTAAAGTTTTTCACCAACTTTGCCAGCTTTCTCTCCAAAATTCTCTATTGATTCTCCAGCAAATCCAAAAGAAATTGTGTTAACCAAAGTGCCAAGAACTTCAATCATTTTTGCAACACCAACAACAAATGCACCTATAATTAATTGAATTGTTCCAGCAACAATAGAAACAGCCCTAGAAAGTATTTCAATTGAATTGTTAAACACACCGAATAAGAATTCTGAATCTCCAAGAGAACCCATCAACAATGTTACTGTTTCAAACAACGAAGAAAGTAAATCAATTATTGGGATAATAATTTTTACAATTCCACCAAATTGTAAAACAAGAAGTTTGGTGAAAGGCATTAATGCATTTGCTACTGTTGCCCCAAGTTCAAGTAACGGACTCATTAATTCTTTTGTTATCTTTATAATTGATTCGATTGCTGGTGCAAATTTCTTTGCAGAGTAATCTACATAATCAGCAAATTGCCTTATCAACGGAATAAGCATAGTTATTGCTGGTGACAATGCTCTACCAACAACTGCTTGCAAATCATCCATTGCAAGACCAACTTGTTCCATTAAAGCTGGATTCGCCTTTTGAACTGCACCAGCAAAAGAAGATACCGCTTCACTAGCAATAGAAAATGATTTCGCAACGCTGTTTATTGCAGAACCAACAGCAACAAATGCAACACCCGCTGCTGCCATAATTGGGCCACCAGCAGCGTAATAACCAACTCCACCAACTGAACCACCGGAAGAATGGTATTCAGTCTTCTTTTTGTTTTTACCGCTATTTATTGATTCAAGTTGCTTTTTGTTTTCTGGATTTTGGGAAGCATCTTTGTTTACAACAAACTCACCTGGAGTCAACATCGCTGGTTGGGTATCAGTACCCTTTGGCTTCATTGGATTTGAAGCATCACCACCATCAGCAAGATAGGAAACATCTCCACCCTTTGACATTGTCTTTGGCTGTTTATACCCAATGCCTTTAGCTATCATCTTTAAGCCAAAGTTAACTAATGGGCCTTTGAATAGCGGGGTTAATCTTTGAAAAGCACCAATCAAACCATCTAATTCCTTTTGGGTTTTTTGATTGGCCTGTTCAAGATTTCTTGCAGCTTGTTCTTGCTGTTTAACTAAATCATTTGCAGCTTTTTCAGACTCTTCTGCTTCTTTTTTTTGTTTGTTTCTAAAATAAGAAGCCAATGCTCTTTCGGCTTTATCCGATTCTTCTTCAGCCTTTTCTTTTTCTTTTGAGTCTTTTGCTGCTTCATCCGCTATTGCTTTGGCATCAGCAGCATCTTTTTTATCTTGAACCTTCTTTGCATCCGCTATTGCTTTGGCATCAGCAGCATCTTTTTTATCTTGAACCTTCTTTGCATCCGCTATTGCTTTGGCATCAGCAGCATCTTTTTTATCTTGAACCTTCTTTGCATCAGATATTGCTTTAGCATCAGCAGCATCTTTTTTATCTTGAGCTTTCTTTGCATCAGATATCGCTTTTGCTGCTGTATCAGCAGTAGCTTTTTCGTCATTTTCAAAAAGCTTTTTAGGAGGCCCAACAAATTCTTTAGTTCCTTCTTTACCAGTTTTTTTAACTTGTTCTTCATCTGCTTTTACAATCTTTTCATTGTCTATGATTGATTGTCTAACTCCAGAAATCATCTTAGACCAAGCATCACCAGTCTGATTGATGCCTTCAATCAAAGAAGAAATTTTTACTGGCTTAACCTTCTCTTGCCTCTTTTGTATTTCTTTTTCTCTGGCTTTTTCTTTAACTACTCTTTCTTTTTCTTGAGGATCAATTGTTTTTTTAGGTTCTTTTTCTGCCTTTGGTTCTTTTGGTGGCTTTGCTTCTTTGACTGGTTTTGGCTTTAATGCTTCTTCTAAACGCAAAGCAATTATCTTTGCTTGATCCCTTAACTTCTGGCTTCTAAGGTCAGCATCTTCTTGCTTTTGTTTCTTTGTCTTTTCTTTTTCCGCTGCTTCTATTGGATCTGCAACTTTTGGTTGACTAGGTGCTTTTGGTGTTTTTTGTTTAGGTTCTTTTTTTTGTGCAGCACCAGGTGCTTTGATCTCAGGTGCTTTGATCTCAGGTGCTTTGATCTCAGGGTTAGCACTATACATCCTAATTGAAGAACCACCAATGGAGTCCTCAAGTATTTTGTTTTGCCTTATAAGTCGTTCTAAAGAATCTTTAAGTTCTGGAGAAGACAAAGTTCCTTCTCCAGAACCAATGTCTTTTTCAATCCTTCCACCACTAGCCTCTGGATTTTTTCTTATATACCCCAAAACCTTTTCGTCTAAAGCAGCATTGGGGTCTACCTTTGGAGTCTTAGCCTTCTTCTCTGGTGCTACTTCAGTCTTTGTTTCTTTTTCTTTTACAACCTCTTTTGTAGATGTAGACTTATCCCTAGTTGCTGCCTTTTGAACCTTCTCAGGCTTTGCTACTACTTGAATTTTTATCGCTTTAATTGCGTTTACAAGAGTTGTTTGCAATCTTTTGATTGCCGTAGTCAAACCAGTAAAGCTTTTGGTGAAATCCCTTGATCCAGCCTTAACGCTTTGGGCTATATTTTCTACCGCACCAACCAGGTCATTCGTCATCTCGTCTTCTGGTTTTAATGGAATATCTGCCATTATTTTATCCCTGGTGGTAAACTTCCAAATTTCCTGATCCAAGAGCTTTTCATCTTAGATTCACCAACCCCTAATGATGCTCCCATTTTCATAAAATTAAGGTATTTTTGCAACACCATATCTTCAATAGGAACGATTTTCTTTCTTGTATTCCATTCATGCTTTTCGTCAGGAATATTAACAGGAACACCCTTATCATCTCTTCTTCGATAATAAAGTTCGACTATCTGCCTATCGGTCAACTTCTCAATCTCCCAGGGTCGAAGGAGATAAGGCTTATCCATCAAATTCACATAGTAAGTTTTTAAATTAGGTGGAGGTATTGGTTCTTTTGGATTAAAAGAACCCTCGCCTACACCTTCTTGCCGTTTGGGAAGGATTTATCCCGAACTATCTCCATTACGGCTTCAAACCTATCATTCTCAACAAGCATGACATCTTGAATTTCATTCTCAGGTGCAGAAAACAATATAGATGCGAATGCCAATGCTCCTGATGGAGTAGACAACGATGCTATAGAGTTCTCGGAACCAAATGAATAAATCCCGCTCGCAATATCTCTTGTTACAGAAGAAATTGCTTCACGGAATTCAACAGGTTCTAACCTGTCCTTCATTGAAAAAATAGAATCGAGAGCTTTCTTCTCCATCCTCTTTTCAAATTCAGCTTTAACTTTTTGTGTAATGAGTCCAGCGGTGTATTTTTTCCCATTGTATTCAATGGTCAAAGACCCTTCACCGCTGGAATTTAACAAATTACCAACTGTATCTGGCATGAATGCTTCCTTTTAAAAATTATGTTAAATCACCAATCTCAAAATCAAAATCACCAAAAGTTGCAAGTGTTAATGATACTTTTTGAGCATCTTTAACATCTGAAGTATAATTAACAGCAGTTATTATACAATTGGTTATGGTTACTGCCTGACCAGGAGTACCATCACCATCGTAAATGGTTACAGAACCAACATCACCCTGTTTTAACCCATAACCTTCATAAACTTCAAGAAGGTCTAAAGTTATTTCTGCGGAATAAAGACCGATAACATGGGAGTCAAAGCCTTCATTTTTAAATGATGTGGTATCAATTATTTCTGCTTTTGAGTTAACAGAAACATTAGTTGCTGGAACGGTGGCTAAAGCCCCAATATCTACTGTCGCTCGTCTTCCAGAAAGAATAGCCATTTTTAAATTCTCCTATATTGTTTTTTTAGAAAGCGAAATTACCAAAATCAACACCTACTGCGGAAGAAGGAACTAATGTAACCTTAAACTTTTGAACATCTCTTACAGCTACATCATAAGTAACATTTGTTACCGTACAGTTATTGAATTCAAATGTTAAAGGATCTCCTTCGTATTCAAGATATTCATTCGTATCTAATGTTGCCTGATTAGATGTTGGGGGTGCTGCTAGAAACGGAGTTCTGCCACCGTCTGGCTGAAAAACAACATCTGCCTTCATGCCAGCAAATATAACAGGCATTTGATCTTTATTGTAAACTGCCTCTACAGTTATTTCTGCACTTTGAATACCAGCAACAAGTTCTACAAACCCTAATGAGTTGTAATTACTTGCCTCTGGAGTATCAATTTTGGTTGCAATAGTAACTGATGTACAAGGGATTGAAATTGGAACCGCTGTATCAGTTCTTTCAATGATAAGTCTTGCTGTTTTTCCTGTGATAAAAATATTGTCTACTGGCATATTAAACTCCTTAGATTAAACCAAACCTTGTTCCATGAAACCATATGATACCTTAAAACCAGTAACATTGTAAACTGTATTCGGGTTACTATTGACCGAAAATGGTTGAATGCCTTTAATGTTTATTCGTGATGGGCTAAGTGAAGCCGTGAACTGACTTATTTGATATATTTCTTTTCTTATTTTATACCTGTCATCAAGATCCGTATACACTAAATCCCTAGCATATTCTTGGACATAATAAACCCTAACAGAATAGATGTATTCCGATACACCGCCAAGTGTTTCTATACCTAATTCTTCGCCTTCTTCCGAAGGGGCTATTACTACGCATGGGAAAGAATCAGTCTCCCTGATGACCGCACCTTTACGCTTATATACCGTGTAACCTAAAGCAACAAGATTTTCTGCAACAGTATCCATAATCGTAGTGTAACGATCTGCTGGATTAGCATCCATAATCGGTCTTGGCTTGCGATATATTCTGTTATTCATATTTAACTCTTTTGGGTGCAATCCAATCCGTAGTATTCTCTATCTCCAGAGTTATCAACGCTGTTGACATAATACTTAACCGAGCTAGTATCGGTTATCTCGCAATCAATCATTGGCTTAAACCCGCTAAGATTGGCTTTCCATACCAAAAACCTAGTTATATGTTCAACTATAGCTACACCACTTTGATCGGTATAAGCTAAAGTCATTGCCCTTCTAAATCCGTAACTTGTTGTAACAGTATCATTGTCTACATTTGTCAGGATAAGCACCTCTGGATTATCAAATACATGATATTCTTGAGACAAATCTAATGTAGGCATACACACCTCTTACATAAATTGTGTTTTAAATGTCTGAGGATTAACATAAGTCATTAACTTATTTACCTGAGTAATATGCTGCAAAGTCTGCTGCCTCCACTCTGTCCTAGAAACAGCAACACCTTCCCATGAATAAGAAGGTTGCGGACTGGCAGAATCAGTCACCAATGCGTTTATATAGTTATCTCTTATAGTCAGGAGGTTCTCGGCTGGAGTTGGCATAATAACCTCTTAAAAAGAAAGCTAGGGGCTAAGAGCTAGCCCCCAACTTTGGTTAGGTAGGACTAAGCGGGAAGACCTTGAACCACATAGCGAGGATCAGTAACACCAGCAGAACCCCACCAAGAAGCTTTGATCGCAACAGCGATATCTTGGTTGAATTCGGCCCAGTTGTTAGCTGGTGCTTGCACAACTTCCATTGGCTTGGCTTCTCGCCATACAAAAGCCTTTTTGAAGTTGCCAAGGAATACATACTTGTCTGCGGTTGCAGCAGCAACACCGCTGGTTACTAACAAGTTTCTCGCATGAGCAGATGTGAGAAGACCATAGTTAGTATCCAATGGGTTAGGACTTTCCAACTGCTCGACATCACCAGAAGTGGCAAAAGGCCCATTTTTGGTGATAGTTGCAGGGTTAAGAATACGGCTAGCGGTATACTTCTGGAAAGGCATAACAAGCATTTGCATACCAGGGCCAAAGATGTCGATTGGCTTACCAGTATTAGGGTCTTTCATCTGGTAGAACAATTGTTCTAGCGTATTAATGCTAGCAAAATTGCTCAACGCATAAGAAGCAACCTTATTGATGAAACCAAAAGTCATCCCCGCTTGTGCAGAGGTTGAATAGGTATTCAAGGTTGATTCAGAACCAGTAGCAGTACCGTATACATAGCTACCTGTGAGGCCTAGTACCGTGTTAAGAATTCTTTCTTCACGAACTAGACCGCAATAAGTACCTACGGATTCAGCAGATGCTAAAGCCTGTGAAGTCTTATCCGAGTAAATCATTTCAGCGGTAATCGCACAAATTCGCCCCACCTTTTCGATGGCTGGAAGTCGTACATAGTTACCGGAGAACTGAGTCTGCGGATAAGGCATACCAGGTTGAACCACTTCTGGCGAAGGACTGATGTCCGATAGCCAAGGAATGATCTCAGTAGAAAGGTTCTGACCAGCAGGGATGGTCGATACAAGTTGATCACCAATGAATGATGCCAACTTATACTTTTCTTGAACCGTAGTGATAAGGATCTGACCTGTGATGGCAGCAAAGTTAGAAGCATCTACTGCTTCGGTTGCTTCCATAAAGGTTCGATCAGGGCCATTGAAGCGATTAAGCTGTTCAGCCCAATCATCTCCCATGATACCTTCAGCAAGACCACGAAGCGAAATTCGGCTTACCGAAACATCGCCTTTGGAAATGGATTCAGAAAAGAACGCTTTAGTTTTAGCTAAACCATTCTGTTGGCCAAATTCCTTCAGCTTTTTTCCTAAACTCTTCATACTAATCTCCTTAAAAAGTTGTGGATTATCGGGCCACAGGGTTCTGAGCGGACAACAATTGGAATTTTACAGTACCAGTAGCAGCAAGTGCTTCAACAACTCGACCAATAGCAAGGGCAACTGTTGCTACCTTCACTAAAGATTGTGGCTGAAGAACATTCGATACTGATGTGGGGCCAACAAAATCCCCAACAATAAGAGCGGAACCAGTATAAGTTCCTTCGTAGATACCAGAGCAATCAACCCGAATTTGGTTGGCTACTGAGTTACCATACACAAGTGCGATATCATCTCTCTTTAATTGGCCAGAAATGCCAAGAAAAGCACTCGCAAAGTTTTCTTGGGTTGTTGCCAAGTTGGTATCCCAAGTGAAATCAAGAGCGGAAATAGCACTACCGGAAGATAGAGCTACAAGATCGCCAACTTGAATCGCCTTATC
>Ga0209246_10000651_pt1 | contig 14571 bp, 16 predicted proteins | sample LauGreSpBDMM15SN_2_FD_187560 | JGI IMG/M metagenome (GOLD analysis project Ga0209246, IMG submission 187560) | Freshwater lake microbial communities from Lake Michigan, USA - Sp13.BD.MM15.SN (SPAdes) (version 2) | ecosystem: Environmental > Aquatic > Freshwater > Lake | place: Lake Michigan...
CTCGACCAGGAGTACAGTTTTTAGCTTCATCTTCAAGAGCCTTACGTCTCAAGTATTCGTTTGCTTCAGCAGAACATTGTCCCCGAAACCCTTCCTTATATTTATTCATTTGTTCCTGTGTAGGACCACCATCAGTTGGTTTTGAACCTTTAGGAGACTTATCTGGAAGGGTTGGTGGGTTTGCACCGGCTGCTAGACCTTCCTTGATTTTCTTAATACATGCTTTAAACCATTCACATTCACGTACAAGACGTTCGGGTAAGTCATCTTTAATTTGTTGTAGTGTTCTAATGGCATTACTTTCATCTGTCCAATCAGGTAAATCCATAAAAATAGAACATGGAACAAATCTCATAGCAGTTCGATTTGGAGAAGCACAAGATGGCCGGACAGAGGCTAATTGGTCTGTACACTGGTAGACGGCGGTATACATTTGACTTATATCTGAAGAACCTCCACCAAAGCCCTTTTGCATTTCCTGGATTTGTTCACGAACAAAAGTAGCAAGTTTACAATATGAAGCCAAGTCATTTCTTAGACGTCCTCTTAGGACATCATACGCACCAGGGTCATCAAAAAACCCCTCTTTATCTGAGCCAGGAAACAGGAACCAATGAAGTATTATTAACATAGCTAGGCCAACTCCGAATAATATTTTATCCCTTGTCTTCATCTTCTTACTTATGTGTTAGATAGATGTTACTAGGTGGAAATTTATCATCTGGTCAAACAAGCATAATAATAGATAAATCCATTCAATGTTCTGTAGCTAAGGCGCAGCAAATTGCTCATACAGATAAATGCTGTTCTCAATCTTTACAAAAACAACCATCAGCAAGGTATCCTTCTATGGTCCTTTCAACAAAGGCATGTCCACCACCAACCCCGGCGGAATTTGCTAAATACCCCAAGATTGCTGTTGCATCCTCTGTGAGGACAGAATCATTAGCGAATGGTAGTAAATGTCCGCCATTAAATCCTGTTGCACGATTTGCTAAATACGAAAGATATCAGGTTCCAGTTCCATGCCCCCTTTTACCGGCTTCAGCGAATATGGCTGGAATTTCATTGCCATCTTCAAGGGCCTGTAATTTGTAAACATTAGTAGAATGACGCTCACAAATACGGATGCCTCACAGATAACATTGAAGCAGAAGCAAAAGGCACTTTTTGCCTGGAAGTCTAACAATGACGTTCTAGTAAACCTAGGGCGTTCAGCTCTAAGAGAGCAGCCTACATTTCAATCTAATTACGTTGTTATCATGCGCAAACAAGGTGGTTGCAAGTGTGCTACGGATGCTCTAGCAAATCCCTATGAATTTAATGGCCTATCACAATGCGGATGTGGCGCTGGAAACTAAGTCTCTTTTAAAATTAATGACCGCACTCTTGTCTCCGACCGACTGTTTTTACTGCCGATCGAATACAAATATTCAGTCCTATAGATTTCCATGCGATTGTACAATTAACGCGCACCCGGATTGCTACCAGTCTTATGAATTAGACAATCGCACACTCTTATCTCACAGATGGCATCTTGCCTGTCCCAAGTGTAAGAATAGATTTACATTACCGGATTATACACAACTTCAGATACAAGTCCCAACTGATGATGAAATGCAGCCTTTAACGAGAAAGGAGATGCGTAGAGAGAAATGTAAGGTGTGTGCTATTCTATCAACACAAGGCGTCTTAATAAGCGGTCTAATTGCCGCATGTGTATATGGATATTATACTATAATTATGAGTACAGTATAGATATGTATGCCTCTGATTTAACACATAAAAAGAGAGCTGAAGCTGTCTTCAGAAATCTTCAACTTCAGAAAGAGTGGTTTGCAACTGGTCAGACTATTCGTATTCTCGGACAAAAGGGTGGAAATGATTATGCATATATGACACATATAGAAGAAGGGTGTATTGCTGATAAGTGTTGGCAGTTATATGTTCCAAAAAATAAAATGATAGGAAATGGCCCTGTTTCAGACACTTCAATTAATATGACCAGGATTGATTTTAGCGACCCAGCTATTTACGATAATGGATATAATGCAGCTAGTTTTCAGTATCTGGATGATGCAATTGTAAATATACCAATGAATGGGATGGATTTCTTCTTTGATAATGTGAATTATGGAAGTCAAGTAAAATGGTCTTCAAATAATGTATTGATATTTGGACCGACTACTGGTATTACTCCTAACTTAACTGTTAATTTAAATGGTAATATGTGCAAAGGAATAATGTTAGGTAATTATGACAGATTATGTTCAAACATATATTATTCAAATTATAATGTAAATGCGTTCAGTATAACTAAAATAATAGTGTCATTCTCAGATTATTACACAGATACAGTATCTTTATATTCTGGTAAACTTCAAATTCGCCTAATAAAGGAAGATGGAGGTGAACAGAGACAGTGGGTAGAGGTTGGTGTTATTTCTGCACCATCAAGCCCTGGTTATTCAAATAATACATCTGTAAGATATCCATCTGGAACAAAGGTTCTAGGTGGTAATACAGTAAATCAAGACTCAAATGGCAATGCCATTGATGCATTAAAGAACTCTCCATGGGATATATCAAATGGAACTAACTTCTTACAAGTTGCGGGGTCATCCTATTCTACAGCATTCCCTCCTACGGGTACTAGCATGTTATATGAGAGCGATAAGAGAGGGTTAAGTTGGACATTTACACCTAATGCATATTTGCCAGTCTAACCAGCTATGCCCATTTAGACCTTTTTCAAATGATTTAAAAAATCATCAAAAAAAGAGTATACTCCTTCGAGTATTATGCCTCGCTACGAAGTAGCAGTTGGTAATTTTTTTGTAAATATAAGATATTTACAAAAAAATTGCCTCGGTGCAAAGCACCAGTTGGCATTGGTTGCTAGTTTTTATAAAACTAGCAAAAAATTGCCTCCGCTCGGTATCGAACCGAGTACCTTCAGCTTACAAAGCAGATGCTCTACCATTTGAGCTACAGAGGCGAAAGTGCTGATTACACAGCTTTACGAGGAAGGGGATTTGAACCCCTGCGACTTGCGTCAGCAGATCTTGAGCCTGCCTCCTTAACCACTCGGACATCCTCGTGTTAAATGCCGCCGCATGTCAGGCCCTACCGAGAATCGAACTCGGGCTCCGGGATTCAAAGTCCCATGTACTAACCGTTATACTATAGGGCCAAGGGGGTCTTTTAGAGAGACCCTAGAACTCTTTTCCAATACCGGGAGTTGAACCCGGGCTTCCAGGGTGAAAACCTGATATCCTAACCGTTAGACAATATTGGAATTGTGTTGGCTTTTGGGAAGTGCCAACGAACTCTGATGCGCCATTCGGGAATCGAACCCAAGTTAGCAGGTTGGAAACCTGATATTCTACCACTGAATTAATGGCGCTATGGATTTTTGTATCAGAACTTCCAATCTGTTTACGGGGTGTGGGGATCGAACCCACGCACTTTCGTATCGGATCTTAAGACCGACTCCTTAACCACTCGGACAACCCCGTAGTGTGAAACGGACTTTCACCGCTTCTAATCTATCTACATATTAATTCTTTATGTATTGTTTTCTTTAGGTATTTTTTATTTAGGCCATTCAGTGCTTTTAGTGCGCACCTGCAACCACCTTCTTCTTCTGGATAATCTTCTTCGGCATGGCAACAGGTGCAGCCACTACAGGAGCAGGGGGCTCAGAAGCCACAACCTCATCCTCGTTCAGCTCCTCCTCCTCCTCGTCATCATCATCGAATGCCGCAGCGAAGGATGTCTTAGAGCCACCGCCTGAAGCTGCCGCAGGCTTAGACGCCTTTGCTACAGGAGCAGCGACAGCCTCATCATCCTCATCATCCTGGAAGCCGTAGCCGCGGATGCTATCAGGGCGAGAGACAACCTTGAGCTGCGTTAGCTTCCAAGAGAGACCGCAGCCCACTGAAGAAACCCAAACACCAGTGCACTCCACAAGCGCAGAGACGCACATACGCTTCACGATAAGATCCTCAATTGGCACATCCTTGATCTCCTTCTTGTCCGTGTCGTAGAAGGTCGTCTCGAACTTACCGTTGCGCTGGCGCAGAGAGACCTTCACCGTAGGAGGGTAAGGCTTGCGAGCACCAGTGTTGGCATCCTCGCTGAACTTCACAGTGGGCTTGTAAAGCTTCATCTGCTTGAGGATCTGCTGCGTCATGCCAGGCTTACGGAGCCAGTTCTTATCAACACATTCCGTAGTCACACGATCGTCAACAGCCTCAAGCATCTCGTAAATCTCCTTGGTCTTAGGCTTGGAGTCGTAGCCATTAAGAGAGAGGTTGACTGAATACTTGATAGGCCCAAACTTGTCGTCAGCGTTAAGACCATAAGGAAGGTCTACACTGGACAGCTGAAGGATAAGAGGGCCACCAGCATAATTCATATTAACGGACTTTGCGCCGCTCTGCAGGGACTTGATCTCACCAAAGGTAATCTTAGACACATCAAACTGGGAAGGTAGAACACTCATTTCCGGGTATGCTTACTACACGGCAAGCACGGCATTCAATTTTTGGCCCGCTAAAACTTTTGAGGCAGTTAACCTAGAAGCAGTAAAATATAAGAGGCTTATAGATGGACTACTCGCAGTATATACGACTAAAACAAGAGGCAGCAAATGTCTATTTAGCCAGGAATAAGCCTATAGATGCATCCTTTTTAACGATGCAGAAACAACAAAAAGCAGCATTTTCAGGGTCTTCTCGATTTCATACAACGCCATATTTCAAGGGAAATCCAACACTAAATCCTATAATCTATGATATAAGTTCATGTCCTATAGATCATGCCTTTACACAAGGGTATTCAAATTCATTAAAATTATCACAGCAAGAAGGCATTGCAAGTGAACGAGCGGGTTCTGTTTTATGCTGTTCTGCAGATTATTCTACAGCACCATCTCATATGATATTATTAAATCCTTCTACATGCAGCACAATTCTCTCTTCAAATAACACAAACCCTCTTTTACCTCGCCCCATTGGATTTGTTCCGTCTGTATTTGAAAAACAGATTGAATATTTTACATACACATATCCAACAAATGTTCCATCTATGTTTTTCGATGGCAGATCCTTTGTTCAGGCATCTATAGATAATGTCTACTCTGGAATAAGTGATTTTACAATTGAATTTTATGTCAGACCATCGTCAAAAGTATCAGTATCTCCTGTACAGACGATTTTCTTTATAGGTAATGCTGCTACAACTCCTTTATCTGATACATATAAGTTTATAGGAAGTCTTGTTGCAAATGTCCCTGGTAAAAAGTATAATATGTCTGTTAAAATTTCAACGGTCGGCACATATAACTTTGGTGAACTTCTTCCAGAGCAATGGTATCATGTGGCTGTAATGAGATTTGGTAATGTTATGTACTTCTATTTGAATGGACATTTACTAAATTATGCAAATCTCCCAGAAAACATACCTGCCAGTGGTTCTCCAGGATATACAACATACTTATCAGGTAATGAATCCGCAATCAGTATAGGTGGAAAGTATGATGGTTATATAAGAGCAGGTCAGACGAATGCTTTATCTGATCCTTTTACAGGCCATTTAACAAATTTCATTTGGACAAAGGGTATGGCAGTATATACAGAACCAATTGGAGTTCCTCATGTTGTAACTCTTAAGGAGAAATTCAAACAACCAACTATACCTAAATTTATTCATTCTGCTGCGGATGCTTTTACATTTTTAGATCCGTATGTTGCTGTTGGCTTACTAGCAGAGACCCCCTCTTCTGTTATAACTAATACTCGTACACCTACGGCAACTGTATCTATAACCAGTAGTCTTACAATTAATCCTACACTTTATGATGCTGTTACATGGGAGAAAATATAATTATAGATTAGTATATGACATCTACTTTAGGAACAAATGGAAGATTTTGTAATCATTTTATCAGAAATATCTGTGTTTCTATGATTGCAAGGAAGTTTGATTTGACAGTTACTTATTCTTATGAGAATGAAATGAAGTCGATGGGTATAGAATTATACAGTGGAACTAAGATGTATCACAGCTCTACTGTATTGAATGATATAAATTTCTTACATTATCTAACTATAGAACCATTTATAAGAGAAAATTTTTCTCTTAGTTCAAATGCATATTTCCAGACGAAGGACATTTCAAAAGTATTAAATGAATACCTTCAGTCTCCTGAAATACGAGATCCTGTTATAACTGCAAATAAGTTTTCTCAGAGATATAATACAAACAATGATATCTTTATTCATGTAAGACTTGGAGATGTTGAATTTTATAATCCAGGCTTTGCGTACTATGACAATGCACTCAAGCTTCTAATCAGTAAGAACCCTGCAAATATTTATATATCTAGTGATACAATACAACACGAGATATGTGCAATGATAATATCAAAATATAATGCAAAAGTAATAGATTATGATTATATAGATACTATTAAATTTGGTAGCACGTGTAAGTATATTATTCTTTCTCATGGAAGCTTTTCTGCCACCATAGGAAACCTTGGATTTTATTCAGAAATATATTATCCGAAAATAGACCCAAGAAAGACTTGGTATGGAGATATGTTTACTGGGCATGGATGGAATGAAATTGCTTATTAGTTGCTACGCTAGCCACAGGCTAGCTTAGCCAAGGATATGCATTTCTACATCTATAAGACACCTGTGTTAAACACATAACACAATACATAGCACCAAGCGTTCGATCTGATTGCTCTGAAGCAGATGAGATTATACGCTCAATTACATTTAAATTTGTTCTACGAACACTGTCTAAATCAGACTTTAACTGAATTCTATCTGGAGTCCACTTTAATAATTCTCCTAGTTCAGTATTTCTAGGAACTATCTTAATTCTAGATTCTTCAGACATAGTATTCCACAAAGTATATATCATATTATAAAATCGTTTTTGATGATCTATGTTTAAATCTGTAAACCAGTGCGTAGCAATTCTGTAGCCCAACATATCAAGGCGCAAACATATATCTAAAACTCTTAAATTCCATGATTGCTTCGGTGTCAGACCAGAATCTGCTTCATAATGCAATGGCATTTTCCAGACCTTTAGTTTATCAACTTGTTTCTTAAAATCTTCAATTACTTCTATTGGACAGACCTCCTTTGTATAAGGATTTTCTAGTTTACCTTCTTCTTCATATTGTACAACAAGTGTTCTAATATCAAATCCCCATATCCTTTTTGGCTCTGTAATTGTAAAGAAATATGCATTTGGTATAGAATCAAGGGGCTCAAATGAAGCTAATTCAGTATCGTTATGACACAATGATCTTACAAAGAAAGCAGGTCCTCTTTCTTTTGCTAAAGACCTCGAGTATCTGGTTCTCCAGAATTTCTGAATTTTCCTTGCAGATGTTGTTATAGAACGTGTCGGCATTGAAATTTCATATATTACTGGATTTTTGAAATGTCTAGAACAGAACTCACCTCGTTTTGCAGGGTATATACATCTTTCTTTTGGAAATTTTTTACTTCTTACATTCATACATCGTGGTTTTGGACTAGGCATCTCTGATTCAAAGGCGGAAAGAAGAAACAATGGGGTAAAAGGAAACTCTTAAGCCCTTTAGCCGCGGTTGCTCATTCCATGACGAAGATGCTATAAAACTTTTATAGCCCGGCAAAAATGAAAGTTGGGTCAAAAATTGATTCCATGACATCATAGAATATGCGTATTCCAGCCATGAATACTTCCACGGCCACCAGTATAATGAGCACATCTGCCCCTGCCTCCAAGAAGACGGTTTCTAAGAAGACTGATGCCAAGACGGCGGCGCCCGTTGCGGCCCCTGTAGCGGCGCCCGTTGCGGCCCCTGTAGCTGAGACGGCCGCCCCCAAGAAGGCGGCCGCCAAGAAGGCCGCTGCGCCCGCCACGGCCGCACCCGTTGTCGCTGCACCCGTTGTCGCTGCCACCACGGTTGAGGCCACGGCTGTTGAGGGCGCTGATGCGGCGGTGTCCTCTGTTCAGGATGACGTCAAGGCCATGCTCACGCAGGCCAACACGGTCCGTGAGACGGTAGGTGCCCTCGTTGCTGAGCTCAAGCGTGTTGAGAAGCGCGTGGCCCGCCTCCAGAAGGAGGCCGACAAGCGCCGCCGCCGCCAGAAGAAGCCCGTTGAGGGTGAGCCCATCGTTCCCCGCAAGCCTTCTATCTTCGAGCTCCCCACACCCCTCTCCAACGAGCTCTGCTCATTCCTTGGCCGCCCCTCAGGCTCCAAGGAGAGCCGCTCCAACATCACGAAGGCCATCACGACCTACGTGAAGGAGAAGAACCTCAAGGAGAAGCACACGATCAAGCCCGACACGAAGCTCAAGGCGCTTCTCGGTGTCGCGGAGGGTGATGTCCTCACGTATTTCAACCTCCAGCGCTACCTCAACCGCCACTACCTCAAGGTCGAGAAGCCAGTCGCGACGGCTTAAGCACTTTTAGAAAAAGTGGTCAAAAGGAAAGTGGTAAAAAAATCAAGAAAGTATTAAGCGTAGCAAAAAGAAAGAAAATATTAGCTAAATGCAACTTATAAAAGCAGAAGACAAGACGGTTTTTAGTTTGCGAGGAACTGGTCTAGTGGTATGATTCAAAGTTTGGGTCTTTGAAGTCCAGGGTTCGATTCCCTGGTTCCTCCTTTGCGATTGTATGGCGCAGCGGTAGCGCGTCTCCTTGACACGGAGAAGGTCCTGTGTTCGATCCACAGTACAATCATGGGCTCCCAAAAGCTCGTGATGCTAGAAATAGCATCAACACTCCAGATAGCTCAGTTGGTAGAGCGGAGGATTGTAGCATTGGTTGCTATTTAACAATTCTCCTCAAGTCACTGGTTCGATTCCGGTTCTGGAGACCAGCCTGTAAAAAGGCACACATTTGACTGGATAGCTCAGTTGGTTAGAGCACTCGGCTGTTAACCGGGAAGTCGTGGGTTCAACCCCCACTCTGGTCGCATTTTTTTATGCTTAATAGAGCATAAAACAATGCGCATAAATTTTTAATTAAAAGTTAAAAATATCGCATTTTTTGCGTATGTAGAACATATACAAAAAATCTATATAGTATAGAAAGATGGGATTGAACAAAAGGAAAACAAGAAGGAGAAAGATGCGAGGTGGTATTGGAGAATTATATGGATTTCCGCCATGTAATAGTTTATCCTTATTTCCAATTACAAATGAACAGATTGCAACTTTTAGCAGGGGTATTCAATCCCCAATGGATTGTTTTATTAACGCATTACAACTCTTAGGTGTCATAAATAATATTAGTGCGAATATAATGAGAATTTCTGCTGCAGGTAAAAGTGGATTTTCGCAAGAGGAAATTGAAAAAATATTTATATTACTCACAGGGCATAATCATGACTTTAAGGCAACTCCTAGTTCACAAGAATTTTCTAAATGGATATCAATACACTTACCTCCAGGGAATGTTGTGTTTGCTGGATACGAAGGTCAATCAAAGCATGTATATTTAATTGGGCGCACTATTGATGGACAAATTGCATACATAGATCCACAGCTAGGAACCATATGTGACCTTGCTTCAGAAGACTGCCAAAGACATATATCTAACAATCACACATTTAGACTTATGTTTAATTCTGAAAGTAAACTTAGTCCCGAGCAACTACGAACGCTTGGGTTCTCCATATAAAATTATTTATAATCTATAAGATCGACACATACTACTTCATTAATCATACAAAAAACAGATATGCATATTCAATCATACCAATCCTGTTTTAGCAGAACTCAAGCGAGCTTCTTCATCTATCAATGGGTGGTCAATTCATCAGATAATTGTTGTTGATGTTGATCGGGCAAGCATTGATTATCTTGTGATTCAGAAGGATTACGAGTTTTTAGGATATTAATCCATCGTTCCTTAGACTCCTTTTTAATTAATTTTAATCTATCAATTGCCTCCTGCTCTATGGAACTAGAAGGAGGGAATTTATCTAAAACTGAATTAAGATTACCATAGTATTTTATTCTATTTAGAGCAACTTCAAAGGGCATATAGGAAGTCCCTGTTAGATGACATCTGTCCCATCCAGCTAGGAAACATGCATCTTGTAGCATATTTAGAGAAATTCCACTCTTATTGCATACTTGTTCTACATATATATCTTCAATAATCCATTCCTTGCGAATTCGTAAGAGGCGCCAAATATGCTCACCACCCATTGCAAACAAATCAGAATCAAGTGTCATTATAATATCTATTTCCTTATCATCTAGCATCTTTAAAAGCATATCATCCGCTTCTCCAGGAGCATAAATATGTTTTACTTGGTCACCCAGTTTCTCCTGAATTTCTCGTTTCAATGAGCCTGTTAAATGCCACCCTTGCCATGATAAAGAAGTAATAGCAGTCTTCAAATGTTTAATATCATGCTCATTCAATTGCCCTTCGAATTTCTCTAAATATTCTTCTAATTCTCCCTTAGTATCCATTGCTGATTCGCGAGCATTCCTGCGTTGCCCAATAATTTCCTGCTTATCCTTTGGTGCTGTTCCATCCCAGATGCAAGTCATAGTGTGCCCTTTCTTGGACCAGCTCTTTAAGAGTTCTAGTAACTCATCTAATGCTGTTCGATGTGTATAGACAAGACTAAACATATCGATACCTATTTTTTTAGATTGAACATCTAAAGGGTCTATTGAACTAAATAATTTTCTAAACGTTGTCCATGCACCACGAATACCCATATTTTTAGTTTTATGCCAACTTAAGTTTAAAAGATATGGTCAATTTTATATGGGCCACTGCGTGGTTATATGGGCCACTCAGGTGTTGTAAATCTCGGGGTTAACTTAACTGTTAAGTTTCCATCGCATTTCTTTAGAAATCCTAGTCCATGTAGAACATTGCGTTTCCCATTGATATACCTCCATGAATAGTCCTGAGGGCCATTTACACTCCCATTTGATTCTAGAATTTCACACTGTGCCTTGATCCATAGGCATTGCTTTAGCCATAGGCTGCTGAATGCACCTGATTTTCCTTTTGATAAGATGGCACACAATAAAATCTCAGTCCATGCTTCTGTAGTAGCTTCTAGATCTTCTACACCCTTTTCTTTATCAAAGCAAGCTGTGTGTAGAAGCTCATGTAATAGAACTCTCGTTGCTTCCTCATATCTATAGATAACAATGCGCTCTTGCGAACACAGATTGGTATAGCCACCATTTACATGCTCAGCGCTAACTGGCTTCCCTTGCTCAGGAAAGAAACGTTCAGATGGATGACCATAAAACAAAATGCGACCAATTGGATGTCCAATCCCTTGAAAGATGCGAGCCCATAGGGACCATGGTATCTTTGCAAATTGATCTGAAGTTCCTAAAAAGACAACACGTGTTCGACCTGGTAATTCCTTCACAAAGAGGTCTATTTCCTTAGTAGCGCCGCTTGTATGCCACTTGTCTAACATTTGTTGTCTGAAGTTTACCTTGTCTATCATGGAATCGCCCTTAGCTTCTTTAATTAGCATCTGTATATCTTCTTTTGTTGCACTATCATCTATCCATTGTTCTTCAGGCATCGCCCATATTGAAGAGGCCATGTCTAAAAAGGGTAATTTCAAGAACGTCGGGACCATACTAAAGTGTACCAACCAAATTATCATACAAAGAAACAAAGAGGCTTTCCCAGGCTATAGGAATTCTATAAGATGTCAAAGTATGACCTACTGCAGTATTAGGTGAATTCGCTAGACATGTTAGAAGCTTCTGAGTTAGCTCAGGGCCTAAGTCTCGATAATGCTCCAAGATTAGTTCCAATAATATCTGATGAATGTCAAACCATCTGATATTACGTTGTAATAAGGCGTAGATTGTATTACGAATTTGCTCAATGTGCTGAATGTTATGTACCTTTAACTTTCTAGTCGTCTGAACCCAATCCCAGATAACTGGAGACCACGGATGATATAGGGGTGCAGATAGAGGCACTGGAATATCTAGAAACCAATCATTGAGCTTATGCGGAACCGTCTCACGGACCGTCATCCACACACTAATATTTCCAGATTCAGATCTCATTTCTAAAAGCCGTTGTATCAGCAAAACAGACTCGGTACTCAAAAGATCAGCCTCATACAATATTAAGATACGATCTCCATTCAAAACGTGTGCATTTTCACCCAAGGAGTCGACAATGGATCTGATATAATGTCTATCTTGCAGAGACATACGAGCAACAGAAAATCCATTGTGAAGTAATGATGTCTCATATGGTAAACCATCCTTTCTGAGTTCTTCAGACTGCGCTTGTTCATCTGAAACCTTTGAGTCTAAATGCCATTGTTTTCTATTAATTGTTAAAGGTAGACCCCTCTCCCTTGCAATTCTTTCCAAACGTTTGTGAACTGCATTCTTTGAAAATTTATAATCTTGACACCGCCAGACAATACCCATCTATGAAGTTCTTCCCTATAGGCATTTAAGCGTTCTACGCACTATAAATCCAGGATGGAATTCGCAATACCAATTTCACAATTCGATAGTTCAAAGGTCAGATGGGCTCAGCCAAGGCCTGGCCCTTTTAGAAAAACAATACCATTTACATATGAAGAAGATTCCATACATTTAAATAACCTTATTGTTGCATTACATCCATTGAAGGTTGTAGAACTTGATCATGAGAAAAATCAGATGATCCTAGAGGAAGACAAGAAGCATCCGCTTTTAAGCAAAATTGAGAATTTCCAGAATAGCGTTTGTTCGGAACTTGATAAACGTTCTAAGGCATGGCTTGAAGAGGCAAAGGGATCTCATGTAACTAAATCGCCTCTTCAGCCATGGTTAAAATCAGGGAAGCTTACTTTATATTTATCAGATAAGCCTGAACTCTTGAATTTCTATAGTGAAACAGGTCAATCTATATTTTCAGACAAGACAGTAAAGCCCGGGGACATAATTCGTGCAGTAATCAAGATTCAGGGCATTTCTCTCCAGATGTCGGAAGACGATATCTGGACAGGAAAATCAAGAATACAGCATCATATTTTACAACTCTACAAACTTAGGAGCGACTAACTAAGCTTATAGATAACGCAACTAATGAAATAATTAAAGACATAGATCCACTAATCAAAAAATACAAGTTCATAGACATTGGTTCATATGTAAAATATAGGTACCATAATAATGTGTGAATCATGACAATGCCACCAATTGAACCAGTTACGGGAATAACTGTCTTCGCTAGGTCATTCCCAGTATCCTTTGTTCCAACCATAACAGAAAGGAAATAACATACAGCTGCAATTAAACCAATTTCGAGAGCTCCTAAGACTGTAACCATTGTGGCACGTGAATCCATCTTCTACTATCTAGTTTACTTTTACTTTGATGGAGCAGAAGGAAGCGGTGGCAACCCACCTTTTACTGAAGTTGCAGAACCAAGGTTACCAGGGATACTTGCAATTACATATACTGCCTCAAGAATTAGCAATGCTAAAGCACTAGGTATGACAATTGAATAAATTCTATATGTATGTAATGACTTGTTTTTACCTGGAGAGCATGTATCTTCCATTCTATGTATAATGAAGGTAAGTTTTCCATTGTAAAGTAGAGGCTTCATGCCAGACCAAAGGAAAACAAGAAAGAAACGTCTTATTGAACCGGGACCAAGGGTATGTCATCCACGTCTGAAAGGTAAATATGATGAATGTTTATCTGATGAACGCCTCTATGAACTATCACGTGCATACAATGTTCCACCATCAATACAAGGTAAACAAGAAATTAGACAATGGATGACTAGAAAGGCGAACTGTAAAACAGAACGTTGCTTAATTGAAAAAGCTCCTATTGACCAGGGTAAGAAGAAGTATTTGTTAAGACGCTATTATAGACCTAGTATACCAAAGGAGTGGCTATCAGATCCCGACCAGTGGTTAGATAGTAATAATATACAGGATGTAATGAAGCAGTATGAAGAAACATACCCACACTTCAAATTTTATGGAGCTAATCCTATAGACTTTGCTGCTCCAGATCCGTATGACAAGGAAGCAGCTGCACAAAATAAGTGCTTAAATGATGATATTTGTAAATTGAACTTGAAAGATTTATTGAAACGAGGTAAGACACAGCTAGGATTTGTCTATAACTTAGATCCTAGCAATAAGGGAGGCAGTCACTGGATTGCAAGTTTCACAGACATTCCGGGTCATAAGACATATTACTTTGATTCGTATGGAATGAAACCACCTGCTCAGATTGCTCGTTTCATGAGATCTATGACACTACAGGACCCTCAGATGAAACTTGCATTTAATGCTCGCAGATTTCAGTATGGAGATACTGAATGTGGGATGTATTCTCTATATTTCTTAATACGAATGCTTGAAGGAGATGATTTTAAGAAATTCTGTAAACGTGCTCCTAAGGATGGAGATATGATAGCATTAAGAAAGTGGCTATTTTCCGGAACTGACTAAATATAGATACGTTAAATTCCATCTATCCTCTTCTCATGGTATGAGTAGAGTGACATGGATACACGAA
>Ga0209246_10000652_pt1 | contig 14544 bp, 15 predicted proteins | sample LauGreSpBDMM15SN_2_FD_187560 | JGI IMG/M metagenome (GOLD analysis project Ga0209246, IMG submission 187560) | Freshwater lake microbial communities from Lake Michigan, USA - Sp13.BD.MM15.SN (SPAdes) (version 2) | ecosystem: Environmental > Aquatic > Freshwater > Lake | place: Lake Michigan...
ACGCTCTGTTAATGCTTGGGGCAAAAGGCATTTCCTCGTTTACCGAAGGAACTGACGAATCTTCCGTTTCTGACAGACTGTATCCTAACATTAGAGATCAAGCTTTAATGATGTATCCGTGGAGTTTTGCGATACAGAAGACACAGTTAGCTCAATTAGTAACAACCCCTGTTAGTGAATACGCTTACGAGTATCAGCTTCCAGCCGACAGGCTTGGCTCTCCACGTGCTGTCTACGATTCCGCAGCACAGAATGTACGCCCTAGAACTGATTACAGGATTATGGGTGGCAAGTTACTGACCAATAGCGAAATCGTATACATAGATTACCAATACTCTGTTCCAGAAACAGAGATGCCCATCTGGTTTGTCCAATTGTTAAAGTATTTAATGTCGTGGCACCTAGCTATCCCAATCACTGACCAAGTAGATAAGGCTGGTTACTGGCAAACAATAGCTGTTGGCACGCCAGGTGACAACGGACGTGGTGGCTTTATGCGTAGTTGTATGAATATGGATGGGATGAACCAGCCAAACAATAGCATTAACGACTTCTCACTGATCGCTGTTAGATACTAATGGCAAGATTTGTCACAGTCCAAACCAACTTCACTACTGGTGAGTTAGACCCGTTACTTCGGGCACGTCTTGATTTAGATAAGACGTATCAAAACGCTTTAGAGAAGGCTACCAATGTCCTGTGTCAACCACAGGGTGGCGTTACTAGGCGTGGTGGACTCCGGTATAAGTTCACTCTACCCAATACTGGAGCAGAGTCTGCTGCCAATGGAGTCCGGCTAGTCCCCTTTGAGTTCAGTGTGACCGACAGCTATATGCTGTGCTTTACGCATAATCGGATGCACGTGTTTAGGCAAGGGGTGCTAATCACAAACATCAATGGTAGCGGTAATCCCTACCTAGATACCACAGCTATGGCACTAACGGCATCTGTTCTTGGTGAGTTGGTATGGACACAATCTGCCGATACACTTATCGTTGTCAATGAGAACCTTCCCCCTGTAAAGATTGTACGTGGCGGTACGGATGCTACGTGGACAGCTAGTGTGCTGGCATTTGATAGCGTTCCTAAATACGCATTCACTCCCGTATTCACCAACCCTGCTGGTACGCTAACACCCAGCTCAGTGTCTGGCAAGTGTGTGTTAACAGCATCTGCCGCAGCAACCTTTAGTGGCGCATCTGTTGGCCAATATATCAATATGACGCCGCAAGGTAGGGCTAAGATCATTGAGTTTGTTAGTGGCACCGTAGTCAATTCTGTTCTTGAGTTTCCAGTCTTTAGCACTTCTGCCATTGCATCCGGTAAATGGGAGTTGGAATCTGGATACGAGCCTGTATGGTCTGCATCGCGTGGCTGGCCTAGAGCTGTTACCTTCCATCAAGGTAGATTGTATTTTGGTGGCAGCAAGACTCGGCCATCTACTTTGTGGGGATCTAAGGTAGGGTTATTCTTTGACTTTGATCCGACAGAAGGATTCGCTGACGATGCTGTAGAGGCAACGTTAGATACCAATACTTACAACGCTATTGTTGACATCATCTCTGCTAGAGACTTGTTAGTGCTTACTACTGGTGGAGAGTTCTACGTTCCCCAGCAGGGCTTAGAGCCGATCACACCAAGCTCATTCTTTGTAACTGCTACCAGCAGGAATGGTGCCAAGCCTGGTGTCAGGGTGCAGCAGCTAGAGTCTGGAGTTATGTTTATCCAGAGGCAGGGTAAGAGCTTGAGCGAGATTGCGTTTAGCGATACGCAATTAACGTACATGACGAACAAGATATCTTTACTGTCTGGACACTTAATTAAAGGTCCGACACGGATGGCTTTGAGGCGTGCCGTTGATACCGATGAAAATGACTTGTTGCTGATAACTAATGGGGATGACGGAACGATAGCCGTATACTCTCTATTAAGTGCTCAGTCTGTTATAGCTCCATCTGAATTCAAGACTATAAACGGATCGTTCGTTGATGTCGGGGTCGATATAACATATATATACGTTGTAGTTAAACGCCTAGTTAATAGCGTATATCAATATTATGTTGAGCTGTTTGAGCACGATCTCCATGTGGATAGCGCCGTGAGTGGTGGTGCCGCTGCTACAGCTAGTGTTGCACATCTGGTTGGTGCTACTGTCAATGTTGTACTGGACGGATTGGTGCAGGCTAACCAAGTTGTGCCTGGTGGTGGGACTGTTACCTTCCCTAGAGCATCTACTGCTAGTTACGTTGTAGGGTTGCCAATTGCAACTGAGATAAGGACTATGCCTGTAGAGTTGAGACTATCTACCGGCGTTAGGATTGGATTTAAAAAGCGGATTGTTGAAGTTAACGCTATGCTGTTAGGATCGCAGAACATGGTTATCAATGACATCGAGGTGCCATTTAGATCCTTTGATACGGCAGATATGTTGGATAACCCTGTGCCAGAGTTTACGGGGACAAAGACTTTGAATGGCATTCTTGGGTATACTCAGGATGCAAGGATTGTCATTACTCAATCGGCTCCATTGAAGCTGACTGTACTTGGCATGGAATATAAAGTGGCTGTTTACCAAGGGAGTTAAGATGAGAGGCAGATCATATAATGAGTGGGATATGTATAACATCGAGGCTTTTAAGCCTGTAGGCAAGAGGATGTCATTACATATTACGGAAGCTATTGTTATTGGTATTGGAGTTGCTTTGGCAGCAGCATCTACCGGAGTGGCAGTAGCGTCATCAATGTCAGCAGCTAAGCAGCAGAAGCGTCAAGCTAGAGTGCAGGCATTGCAAGTTGATGTGCAAGGAGAGCGCCAAGCTTTGCAATACGAGCAAGAGGCTAACGCGAAGCTTCGGCAATTGCAGCAGATTAATGGGGCAGCGGCAGCTAGAGGATTTGCTGGTGGAATTTCTGGATTCCAAGGATCTGCTGGATTAACTCAAAGCATTAGTGAGAAGATGGCTGGGCAAGATATTGCTTCGTTACAAGCGGCTGCCACAACATCACGCACATTCGGAGAGATACAAGGCGCTATGCTAATAGATGCTGGCAACCTAGCTGCAATGGGGCATTACGCTGACGCTGCAAGCAGTATGATGGCGTTTGGTTCTAATCTAGCTACTAGCGGTCCAGTCCTTAAGTCTTCTCCTAAAGTGCAGACTACTGGTGGATCAGGGGCTAACTTCAATGAACTTGGTTGGACTTCTAAATAAGGTAATGTAATGCCACGTTATCAACAAACAGAAGACTTAGCTAGGTACGGTCAAACCGGTGTACCAGGGCAATCTAAAGACATCCCAAACCTTACTGTTACCGGCATAGTTCAGCCAAACAATATAGCAGCTGCTTTAAATAGAGTGTCTGACTTTGCTCTCAAAAGTATTGAACCCGCTGTACAGAGGCAGGCAGCTCAATATGCTTTTGATAATCCTATTACGATAGAGCAGCTTAAGAAAGGTGCTGAAGACGGGTTTCTTCCTCAAGACTTCACGGCCGGTTCCGACGCTACAAACACAATAAGAAAAATACAGGCTGCTCAAGCCCACACTGCGCTTAATGCTGATCTGGTGAATCAGCAAGCAGACGTTATGCGTAAGAGTGATGCTGGTCAGATACCAGATATAGACACTCTTAAGAGAGAGATTTATGCGCCCATAGCTGGGCACGTTAAAGCGCTTGCATTATTAGATAAAGAAGCAGCTGTCAGACTTGAGGCGTCAGCATCTGCGTCTGCTAATGCGGCTTACAAACATGGCCTTGGTAACCTTTCTAAAGATGCCGCTAATCTAGCAGACATCACAAGCAATAGGTTGGCTGATAACCAAGTAACTATCTACAAATCCTACTTCAATGGTCTTTTCAAAGATAATAGTAAAGAGGATGTTGTGAAGGAACATGGGGAGTATGAGGACTCACACTTCACTGCCCTGCTTAGGACTGGTTCCGCAGCTGGTAACTCTGATGCCGCTCAACGATTGGTTGCAGATAATAGAAAGGCGTATCAGCAAGTTCGATTGGACGAGTTTGCAGAGCAGGCGTCTGCTGGACGCTCCACTTCTCAAGCCCTTGAGATGATTAAACAAAATAACTTTGGGCATATGACGCCATTATGGAACACTCTTAATACCGAAGAAAAAGCTAAGGTTGCAAAGACCATTCTCACGAGTCAATTCGAACAAATTACAGGCGCTAAGCAAGATAGGGAAGCTGTTGGCCTGGAGAATCAGGGTAGGATTGCGACGATACTAATTAACGGACGTAGATCTGCGGAAGATAAAACCTTTCTGTTTGATATGGTTAAAATTGGACAGCTCTCACCGGCTCAGTATAAGGCTCATGTCGACACATCCTCTGAAAAGCCTACATATGCCCAAGAGGGGTTGTATGGCAGACTTGCTTCTGACGTTGCTAATGGTAGGCGCATTAATGAAAAAGACATGGATAAGCTTACCCGTGGGCAGATCAACGATTTGAATACTATTGAATATAAAGAAGATTCTCAGTCAGCTCATAAATATATGGACTTATCTGCTGGGGATACTGGCAACCCAATATTTAATATATCTCAAAGCGACTCTCTCGCTGCAAGAAAGATTGTCATACAACGAAACTTCAAAGCCCTTGTAAACGAGAGTAATTCTGACGGCACTCGAAAATACTCGGCTATGCAAGCGGCTGAACTAGCCGTGACTAAATGGAAAGGCTCAGTTGAATATGTTGCAGCTCAGAAGACTGTGGAACGTATAATTAAATCCTTTAAAGAGGCTGCCCCAGACTTCAACCCAGACACGCACAATGTGGATGAATGGATGAAACTGAAGGGGAAGAAGATAGACGACAAGGACGATTTCTACCGGAGATTAAAGCGGCAGTATGAGAGTTATCAAGACGCAAAAAAGAAAATTGTATCGGAATAGTATATGAAAACATTTGAAGATCTATACATGGATGAATACAGTCTGCACCAGCACGCAGACATCCCTATGGCTCAAGCTCCATCAGTTGGTGTGGTGGCTAAGAAGCCTACTGACGAGATGAGGGCTATTGAGCCATCTAAGTTAGAGAATGCTTTATCTGCTGCTGGGATTGGACTTGAGCAGGCCGGCAAATTCCTAGAGAGCTTGGGGTCCATCGATGTTGGTGGCGTCGAACTATCTCTCAGAGACTTGATGCCACTTGTAGGGAATTCTGAGGATGGGCAGGTACAAGGTACACCACGACTCTTGCAGAAAATGGGCAGGGGTGAGTCAGTAACCTCTGGTAAGGGCCTAACTGCTGGCATCAAAGAGAGTTCTACAAAAGATGTGTTAATGACTGGATTTGATGTTGCCACTATGGGCGCCCCAAAGTTAGTAGCTGGTACTGCTAAAGCTGTCATGAGGGGTATCCCTAAGTTTGCAGCTGGTACTGCTAGAGCTGTTAAGAGGATGAGAAATACGAAGCTATCAAGATCAATCTTAAAAAGTGGCGAGACTCCCGCTGCATTAGAGGGTAAATAATGGCCACAAAGTATGATTTGAATCAGTCAATTATTGATGGCGTAAGCAGCAACCCCATTGAGCCTATTAGTGAGCAGCCACCAGTCTCTTTGCCTGACCCTACTAACTCAGAGGATCAGCCTCAATTTGAGAAGATGGCCGGTCTTGGTTCGGTAATAATTAAATCTATCACTCGCAAAGCTCCTGAAATAAAGTCTAGGCAAAAGACTGGGCTTGAGGCTACTCCAGAGGAAGTTAAGTCCCAGCTTGGGACTGCTATTAAAGTTAAGGGTCTAGTCCCAGAGCCTGGAGGCCCGAGCATTAAGAGTCAGGTCAAAGCTGTACAGCCGCCTATCGTTGGTCCAACATTAACTCCTGAAGGTGTCGTAGCCCAATCTGCTGTAGAGAAGGCTAGGATCGAGGCGCTTCCTACTGGCGCCGCTAAGCCTCCGTCAGAAGTGTTTAACTATGACATAGTTAAGGAGGATGGAGATCTATCCGGCGTTATCAGTGCTGTCTCAAAGTATGCAGGGATAACAACGGAGAGGAAGACATGGGCTGAATCAGAGTCCGAGCTAGTTAAGAAAATGCAGGATTCAGGCTACAGCTCCAAGGTTATCAGTGATCTATTGGAACGTAAGGCATCAGTAGATCCATCTACAGTACGTGCTGTCTTGGTAGCGCAAGCAAGTAGTGCAGATCACTTATTGAATCTAGCCACCAAAATATCCAACGGTACGGCTACTCAAGCTGAGATGCTGAATGCCACGCAGACCATTGCCTTCCATAGCACGTTGCAGCGCAGCATTAAGAACTACAAAACCAATGTAGCTCAATCGATGTCTATTATGAGAGTTAAGTCTAGCCCAGACGTATCGTTTGAGGATGCAATTGGCGGATTCACTAGCCAGTCAGAGCTAAAGGATTGGGCTGTGAAATTCCTTGATCCAAACTTGAGTGCTAAGAGCAGGTCCGAACTGATAGATGTTGCAGCTACTGGCAGCATTAAAGCTAGGCTCACGTCCGTTTACATTAATGGCCTGTTAGCTAGGCCAGGCACTCATGTACGCAACTTTATGAGTAACGCTATATTTGCCCCGATGCGCTTAGTAGAAAAGACTGCTGCGGCTGGTATTGGATCAGCTAGGAAGGCAGTGGGTTTGGGTACGCAAGATCAGTATAGATCATCTGAAGTATTGGCGCAGTTGTTTTCATTCAAGCAAGCAATGGCAGATGGGCTATCAATGGCGTCACACGCATTCCAATCTGGATATCCAAAGACAGTATTAGACCCTACAAAGATAGCGTCAGCTAAAGCCAGGACTGAGATATTTGATTACAACGCAGATAGCCCTATGGCATTTGCAGTCAAGGGCTTTAACTTCTTTGCAACACTGCCTGGTCGCTCGCTATTGACGGCAGATGAGTTCTTTAAGGGATTTACTTATCGTGGTGAGCTGGCAGCTTACGCGACAAGGAACTCCGAAGAAGCTTACAGGGCAGCAATAGCCAAAGGCAGCTCAGCCAAAGATGCGGAATCCATATTCAATAAAACTATGGACGATATCTACGATTCTCCTCCAGATGAAATTATGGATTTGGCTAGGGAGGCCACGTTTACAAAGCCATTAGAGGGAAAGTTTGAGTCCCTGCAATCACTAACCAACGAGGATTCGTGGACTGGATTTATTGCTAAAATCAATATGCCATTCCTTACAGCTCCAATCAACATATCCTTACAGGTATTGGAGAGGAGTCCTTTGGCTGCGTTAGGATTATTGAGTAAGCGCGTTAGGTCTGATCTCGCTGGTGACTCTAAGACAGTTGATATGGCGATGGCTAAGATTGGCATGGGAACTGGTGTAGCGTCTGTTATGGCGAATCATGCTGCGAACAATAACCTTACTGGTGGTGGTCCAGCAGACAAGGGTGCTCGCGAGGCTCTTATAAACCAAGGTTGGCAGCCTTACAGCATGGTATTCAATGGCTCTTTATCTGACGAGCAGAGGGCGTTATTCTCAAAGCTCAATACAGATGTAAGATTTGGCACCGGAGATTATGAGGGCAAGACATTTGTCTCTTATATGGGCATGGAGCCACTTGGAGCCTTCCTCGCTTCTGCGTCTAATTATGTAGATTACGTTAGATATGAGAGCGACAACAGTAGGGTTAACGAATACGCGGTAGCTCTGTCGTATGGATTCTATTCGTATATGATGGATCAGCCATTCTTCCAAGGATTAACTAACGTTTCTGAGGCACTCGGTGGCACTTATGGGGCTGAACAGAAGAAGACGGAGAAGTTAATAGATACGCTCAGCAGTTCTGTCACCGTATTTGCTGGCAAGGCTGTAGTCCCTCTGAGTGGGATGCTGTCTTCGGTACGGGAAAAGACTGACCCATACAGAAGGGATTATAAGGTTGATCCAAACACCCCTATTCTAATCAAGGGGATGATGGAGGGCATGAATAAGCTAATGAATGCCACGCCAGGACTGAGTGACAACCTGCCTAATAAGCTTAATATATTTGCTGAGCCACTGCAATATGAGACAGACGCTAGATTCCATATGTCACCATTACGGGTTACTAAGGGAAAGACGGATGAGGCTAATCAGATATTAATCCAGACCCACGCCAATGTGTCGATGCCACAGCGCAATGTCTCCATCCCTATCAGCAAGGGATTGACCGCAAAGGTAGATCTTAATACTCAGCAATATAACAAGCTGCTTGAGATTGCCAATGATCCAGCTGGGTTAAACCTCAAACAAAGAGTCTTAGACCTTGGTGGGCACGAGTCCTTTGTGTCCCTTCCACTGTATCAACAGCAGATCCTATTAAGGAATGAGTTTGAGGATGTATTTGGCAAAGCACGTGAAATACTGTATAAGAATTCTGAGTATAGTGAAGAACTTAGGGATCTAGCGGAGCGCAAAGCTAGCATGATTGAAGATCTTGGGATGGGAGCAAAATAATGGCGAATTATCCAATTAGTAACGTATCTAGGCGCATTGTTTACACCGGATCTGCTGGTGCTGGACCGTACGCCTTCCCATTTGAAGTCTTGTCTAGCGCTGATATTGCCGTATATAAGAATACAACGCTACTCACAATAACCACCAATTACACGGTAACGATCAGCCCTACCCTTGGGACCGGATCTATCACCTTAGTTGTTGCTGCTACAGGTTCAGACAGAATTACGATCACCGGCTCTAGGGCTATAGAGCGTACCACTGACTTCACTACAGGTGGAGACTTCTTTGCCGGCACTGTTAATAGTGAGATGGACTCTCAAACAATCTTGGTGCAACAGGTTGCCGAGACTGCTGAGAGATCTCTTAAGGCTCCTGTAACAGACCCAACTTCAGTCAACATGACACTACCTGTCAATACCGTCAGGGCAAACAAATTCCTGTCGTTCGATGGTACTGGCAACCCAAGCACGAGTAATGCTGTTGGTACGTACCGTGGCAATTGGTCAGCTGGAGTAGCATACCTTGTATACGACATCATCAAGGATACGTCTAATAACAATATCTACATCTGCTTAACAGCTCATACCTCAGTTGGCACTCAGCCTATATCAAGTAATGCTGACGTAGCCAAGTGGGGACTTCTGGTAGATGCAGCGGCAGCGGCAGCATCTGAGGCAGCAGCAGCGGCTTCGGCATCGGCAGCAGCTGTATCGGCAGGGACCGCTACAACACAAGCAAGTAACGCGTCATCATCTGCAAGCACTGCAACTACCCAAGCTGGTATAGCGACTACCCAGGCTGGGATAGCAACGACCCAAGCTGGTAACGCATCTGCATCAGCAGCATCAGCAGCGGCCAGTCTTGCATCGTTCACTAATACATACCTTGGCGCTTTCGCATCCAATCCTACTCTTGACCCAAGTGGTGGAGCACTGACTGCCGGTGATCTGTACTTCAACACAGTATCCAACAGAGTCCTTGTGTACTCAGGAGCGACCTGGGGATATGTAGCACTAGATGCTACAGTTGTAGTCTCAAAAGATTCAGCTACCGGCTCTGCAATACTACCGGCTGGAACTACTGGTGAGCGTACTGTAACCGGTGTAACCAACGGGATGCTCAGATACAACACGACCATTGCTGGATTCGAGGGATACGTTGCCGGTGCCTGGGGTGGGGTAGGTGGCGCTCAAGCCAACGGAGCAATCTACGAGAATGCTCAGTCGGTAACATCATCGTATACCTTGACCACATCTAAAAATGGATTCTCTGTCGGGCCAATCACGATCGGAGCATCCGTGGTGGTCACTATTCCTAGCGGCAGCAGATGGGTTATCTTGTGAGATCATCTGTATATTGGATACGCCATCCAGATCATACTGATATGTTTACTCAGGGGTATGTTGGTGTATCAAGTAATCTTACAAAAAGATGGGATCGTCACGCTAAACGCACTCAAAACGCCCATTTAGCTAACGCTATTAAAAAGTATGGCTGGGACAACTTGGTTAAAAAAGTGGTTCTTATTGCTGATGAAGCATATTGCCTAGCTATGGAAACTAAGATTCGTGTAGTTGAGAACATTGGCTGGAACATCACAAAAGGCGGCGGCAAGCCACCAGCTAAAGCAAATTCAGGAAGTTTTAAACTTGGTCTTACTCCTTTTAATAAAGGATTGAAGATGGATAGCCCCGCATGGAATAAGGGGTTGAAGATGGAAAATCCTTCTTGGAATAAAGGTATAACCTGTTCTGAGAAAACAAAACAAAAGATTAGTTTGTCAAATTTAGGAAGGGTTGCTTGGAACAAGGGGCTAAAAAGTGTTCAAGTAGCATGGAATAAAGGCACTAAAGGATTGATGCCAAGTACAAGAAAGGGTGTAATTCTTTCACAAGCTATTAGGGATAAAATCTCTGCATCAAAAATGGGTGAAAAGCGAACTTTAGAACAAAGAGAAGCAATGAGCAAAGCACGTTTAGGTAGGAAACACTCTATAATTGTATGTCCACATTGCCAGAAATCTGGCGGATCTACGGCTATGCCAAGATGGCATTTTGATAACTGTAAACTAAAGGATAACTTATTATGACCTCTACGATTTCGGCTCTTACTACCGGTGGAGGCGGCATAGTGATGTCGGGAGACTCCAGCGGAAATCTCTCATTACTCTCAGGTGCAACTACGGTAGTTGCTGTGACCTCTGCGGGTGCTTCGGTAACTGGTACATTGGCGGCTACGGGTGCAGTGTCAGGCACTACAGGAACATTTACTGGTGCAGTGACAACGCCATTAAGCTACGTTCGACTCAACACAGCGAACGGTTACGGCTCTACTAATACTAAGATTAGACGCTTCACAACTACAGTAAATAGCGCAGGGGTTGATATTACCTACGCAGATAGTGCAACGCTAGGTGGGACATTCACGATTAATACAAATGGAGTTTATAGCGTTAGTTATTGCGATCAGTTTACTGCTGCGGCAACGCTGGGGCTTTCCATCGACTCTACACAACTTACCACCAACATCCAATCAGTCACAGCAGTCAATGTACTTTCTATTTGTACAACGACAGGTGGTAACGTAGCGGAGGTTGCATCAGCTACATTTTATGCGGCTGCTGCTTCTGTTGTACGGGCGCACACAGATGGCGTAGCAGCAGGAGTTACATCGGGAGGAACTCAATTCACCATAGCGAGGGTTCAATAATGATAGCCTTCAAAGATAAAGCCGATGGCTACTACCAGTTCGATTGGGATGGCGTAAGCCCACTACCTGAGTGGACTAAAGACATGACTCAGACTGATGTTGTCGAGCCAAAGGTAGTGCCACCAACATACTCTGAACTCCGCGCTGCTGCCTATCCATCATTTGCAGACCAGTTCGACACCATCTTTCACGGTGGTCTTGATGCGTGGAAAGCTGAGATACAGGTCACTAAGAATAAGTATCCAAAGGAGGTATAGGTTGAATAGTTCTGTATATTGGATACACCGCCCTGAGCATACAGATATGTTCAGTCAAGGCTATATAGGTGTGTCTAACAATACAAAGCTCAGGTGGCGTGAGCATGAGACAAGAACTGGCAATGCTCATCTAAGACGCGCCATTGCTAAGTATAGCTGGGACAATCTTGTAAAAGAGGTTATTGTAATTGCAGATGAGTTATATTGTTTAGCAGTTGAGTTTAAGCTAAGGTCTGCTGATAAGATAGGCTGGAATATAGTAGCAGGAGGCGGTATGCCTCCTAGCTCACGGGGTAAAAAGTTTATCTGTTCCGAAGAAACTAAAGTTAAGTTAAGAATTGCCAATGCAGGTAGAAGGCATACTCCAGAAATGGAGGCTTTTGTTACAAAAAATTTACTATTGTCTGGGATACCTACAAGATTTGTTAAGGGGCAAGAAGCTCATAACAAAGGAGTCCCAATATTGCCTCATGTTAAGGAGGCGATAAGAAAAGCAAATGTTGGGCGTAAATTTACGCAAGAGCATAGGGATAAGATAAGCTCTTCTAATATGGGAAGAGTAATGTCTGAACACACTAAAGAAAGTCTGCGAGTAGCAAATATGGGACGTAAGCCACCTATGCTTGGTAAGCATTTTCCAAAGGTTATATGCCCACACTGCAATACAGAGGGCGGACTTACTGGTATGAAGTCTTGGCATTTCGATAATTGTAGAAACAAAGGAGAATAATATGGCGAGTATTTCTGTCGCGGGGGATTCGAGCGGTTCCATTTCCATTGCCGCGCCATCAGCCGCAGGGTCAGGAGTTTTAACGCTTCCTACTGGAACCGACACTTTGGTGGGCAAGGCTACGACTGATACGCTGACGAATAAAAGTATTGCAGCTACTCAGTTAACAGGAACTATTGCAGCGACTAGGCTACCAGCGGGGAGCGTTTTACAGGTGGTTAATGGAACTTACTCGACACAAACAACATCATCATCATCTACTTTTGCTGATACGGGATTAACGGCAACAATAACTCCAACATCCGCGTCTAGCAAAATTTTAGCGATTGTCAATCAAGCTGGGTGCGGAAAACAGAACAGCGATACTTATTTACAACTGAGGTTGCTAAGAGGCGCAACAGTTATTTCTAATTTTGAACTGCGCGCTGGGTATAACGCTGCCGCCACCAATAATTGGTTTGGTAGTTGCGGAGTGTGTTATTTAGATTCTCCAGCAACTACTTCTGCAACAACATATAAAACTCAACTAGCAAGCGGAGCAAACACTTCTCAGGTTTACACGCAAACTATAATTGGTATTGAATGTATGTCGACCATCACTCTAATGGAGATAGCAGGATGAACAACTTCATTGAAGCTCTCTACAAACTCTATCCTCAGACTGTTCGCACTGTTGGCGATGATGCCTTTGATGTTGATGGCAATCCAGTTATCTATGACAAAGCAGCAGTACAACTCGAATCTGAGAAGATGACTAATGCACAGACCGCAGTTGGCATCCTAAACAGCACAGATTGGGCTAGCATTTCAGATGTAGGTTCACCTAGCAATAACCCCTACCTAAGCAACCAAAGTGAATTCATCGCCTACCGTAACGTCATCAGGGCTATTGCTGTATATCCACCTGCTGGTGAGATAGTCTGGGCTACACCGCCAACAGAAATTTGGCTACAAGGAGAATAATATGGCAATTACGCTCGATGGAAATTTGGGAATTACTACACCTGCTGAGACAGTACAGGGCGCTCTAACAACCACTGGTAACACAATCTTAGGTGATGCCTCTACAGATACACTCAATGTAGGTAACGGTGGGCTGGTTAAAGATGCTAGTGGTAATGTGGGGATTGGTGTTGCTACTCCAAATGGAACGCTTGATGTAGTTGGTTCTAATGCAACTGCATACACATCAACAGGAGCTTCAAGAACACCTGCTGGATATATTGCAAGAATTAATAATTCCAATGGTTCGGCAGGTATGTGTTCTTTAGATTTTGTAGTAGCTGGTTCAACACCTTCAACCGGGCAACACGCATACATTGCTGCAATTGTTGGAGCTGCTTACACACCTGATATTGTATTTGGGCAAGCAACAGGTGCAGCCACTTATGCAGAACGTATGCGTATCGACTCCAGCGGTAACTTGCTATTCAACTCTGGTTACGGTTCTGTTGCCACTGCATACGGATGTCGTGCTTGGGTAAACTTCAATGGTACTGGCACTGTGGCTATTCGTGCAAGCGGGAATGTGTCGAGTATTACGGATAACGGTACTGGTAGTTACACGGTTAACTTTACCACTGCGATGACGGATGCAAATTATTCGTTTGCAGTAGCAACCATGTCGAATAGGACATTTGCATACAATAGTGGCACATATACCGCAGCGGCATTGCAACTAGATAACCGTGACCTTTCTGGGATTGCTACTGATGCCGCCAATCTAAACGCATCCATCTTCCGCTAATAAGGGGCAACAATGAAAATAATCTACACCCAAGACAACGGCACAGTTGCAATCATCCACCCAACAGGTGAATTGTCTATCGAGGAGGTGGCTGCTAAAGACGTTCCCGCTGGCGTACCCTACCGCATTGTCAATGACGATGAAGTACCAAGTGACAGAACATTCCGTAATGCTTGGAAAGAAGACCTCACAGTTGATATGCCGAAAGCACAAGGAATCACAAAAGACCGCCTACGCCAAGAACGCGCTCCACTGCTAACAGCCTTAGACGTACAGTACCAACGCGCTCAAGAAGATGGCAGAGATACCACCATTATCATCAGTGAGAAACAAAGGCTGCGTGATGTTACTAAGTTAGCAGATAAGGCTATGACGTTGGATGAACTGAAGGCACTCTCAGCATGAGTATTAAAGACAAAGCTAAGAAGGTAGTGGGCAAAGTTGATGAAGCTATCGTTAAGACCGACTCCACGGCAGACCATGCACTTGACCTTATCAAGAACTCAAAGAGAACTGTTCTCATCATTATCTTAATCGTTGGACTCATTATTTGGATGGTATAAATGGACGGTCAGATGATAATCAATCTGTTGGCGGGGTCTGCACTGGCTGTAATAGGCTGGTTCGCTCGTCAACTTTGGGA
>Ga0209246_10000653_pt1 | contig 14541 bp, 11 predicted proteins | sample LauGreSpBDMM15SN_2_FD_187560 | JGI IMG/M metagenome (GOLD analysis project Ga0209246, IMG submission 187560) | Freshwater lake microbial communities from Lake Michigan, USA - Sp13.BD.MM15.SN (SPAdes) (version 2) | ecosystem: Environmental > Aquatic > Freshwater > Lake | place: Lake Michigan...
CGATATAGGTATCGGGATTGTCTAGAATATGTTGCCTGTCGGTTTTGCGCTGGTATTGTTTGGATAAAACTGCGGATGCTTCCATTTTTAAAATGCCTCTTTAGATGATAGTCGTAATATATAGTAACCGCAATTCAATTTTATACTTTTTTATATCATATAAGATTATAGATAAAAATGACCGGATGCGATACATGCAATTCAAATACAAATACGAAAAACATTGAATATATAACGCCAGATATGTGGAATCTATATAATGTAAAACAGAACACTACAATACCGCCCGGATCGATGTTTAAACCCAAATTTCATTCAACATATGTCGGCCGCACACGCGCCCATTATCCAAGATCAGATTTAGAATATAGACGAGCGAATAATTACAATACGGAGACAGGTAAGCGTTGCGTGACGTGCGACGCAGGTTGTGTTGGCGGGGTTCCAAAAGAACAATTTGGAATCACGAAAAATATGGCCTATGCCCAAGGAATCGTAAAGCACCCGGAATGTATTCCAGGACCCGCTTCAACTGGTAGATGCGAAGTTGTATGTGATACAATATCGCAGGTAAAACATAAACATTATATAACAAAACGGGATTCGAATTATATTGGATCAAGCAAAAAAATGTCGTATGGCCGATATATGCGCACCACACCGGGAATGGAAACGTTCGCTAGCAAAAAAGTAGAATCTTTGCAGGATGCTGTTACCAAAAATGTTGATAATTGGTTAAATTGTTGGTGTCCAGAAGGATCTACGTGCAAAACTGTCTAAACCCATACGCTTCGCTCACTTTTGCATGACTGTTTGAACAATCGCTTCAACCTCTCCATCACCCGCGCAATGTTCGCATAATACCCATAATCGCGTTCGTTCACAATCGCTTATATTACACCCTACGCATTTTATCTCCCGGCATGCGTCACAAAGCTTGGTTTCATATTTTACAAATCCGGACCCTTTACATACAGAACACTGTTCTAGCATTAGTATCAAATATATATACTTTATAATATATATAATTGCGAATGAACAACCAAATTATCTGGTTTAAAGATTGTTCGTATGATAAAAAAAACTTAGTTGGTGGAAAGTGCAGTTCTTTAGGAGAATTGCACGCAATATCTAGGCGAATCGGGTTTTCTATTGGCGACGGGTTTGCTATTACTACCGATATGTATGACGATTTTATCAAAAATAACAATTTGGGTTCAAAAATAGAAGACATGATGAGTTCATTGAATACCCAAGATATTCGAGAATTAGAGGTGAAAACAAGGGAATTACGTGACGTAATTTCCGCGGCAACAATGACCGAATCACAGGTAACCACTATTTCTGAAAGTTACCGCGATTTATGCAAATTGTATAGTCGTGAAAATATGGAGGTTGCGGTTCGATCAAGTGCTTTGGCGGAAGATATGCCGAATGCGTCGTTCGCGGGTCAACACGACACCTACTTGAATATACGCGGCGAGGAGGCATTAATAAAAGCCGTAAAGGATTGTTTTGCGTCACTTTTCAATGGTCGCGCAGTTTCATATAGAAAGACGCATAATATTCCTATTTCTGACGTGAAAATTTCGGTTGCGATTCAAAAGATGATTCGTTCAGATATCGGGTCCGCCGGAGTTGCGTTTTCAATGGATCCCGAAACCGGATATGATAAGGCTATTGTGATTAATTCTGCGTTTGGGCTGGGCGAATTGGTCGTATCGGGCGGTGTGAAACCAGACGAATTTATTTTGGACAAGCGAGTATTACGAGATATTGAAGGCGATCCGATAATCATCAAGAAAAAGGGGGATAAAAATACCAAGATTGTTTATGATCTCGAAAAAGGTGGTGTTAAAGAAGTAGAAACTAGTGAATACGAGAGATTAAATTATAGCATGACGAATAATCAAATGATTACTCTTGGACGTCATATATTGCAGCTCGAAACCACATATTGCAAGCTACTTAATAAACAGTTGGGTGTTGATGTAGAATGGGCGATAGACGGAAATGATCACAATATTTATATTATCCAGACGCGGCCCGAGACAATTCATAGCAATGATGGTGGGTCAATGGATATTCATAACTATATTCTCGATGAGAAAAGTGAAATTCTTACATCGGGTGTCGCGGTGGGTGATAAAATTAGCAGTGGTCGCGTTCGTATATTAAAAGATATTCATGATAATGCAATCTTCGAGCAAGGAGATATATTAGTAACTGATATGACCACGCCAGACTGGGAACCTATTATGAAAATATCCTCCGGTATTATTACCAACAAGGGCGGACGAACATGTCACGCGGCTATTGTTGCTCGCGAACTCGGCTTGAATGCAGTTGTTGGTGTGGGGAATGCTACGGCCGCATTAAGAGATGCGACCGATGTGACTATTTCTTGTTCCGAGGGAGAAACTGGGTTCGTATACAAGGGAACTCTTAAATTCCATGTAGATAAGTTGGCCGTTTCTAACGATATGAAGTTGCCCGTGAAGTTGATGTTGAATGTGGGAAATCCAGAGTGTAGTTTTGAAAATTCGCTAATACCCAATAGCGGAGTTGGATTGGCGCGTCTGGAATTTATTGTGAGCAATTATATAAAAATTCACCCTATGGCGCTATACAATTATCCCAATATACGCGAAGATGTTCGCAAGCAGGTTTACAATATCATTGGTAATTACGATAGCGGTAAATGGTATTTTATCAAGCGACTTGCGAAAGGTATTGCGAAAATCGCATCTTCATTTTATCCAAATGATGTAATCGTGCGATTGTCCGATTTTAAATCCAATGAATATCGCAATTTGATTGGAGGCGACTTATACGAGCCGCAAGAGGAGAACCCAATGATTGGCTGGCGCGGGGCATCGCGTTACTATTCGAAAGATTATAAGGATGCATTCGCATTGGAATGTGAAGCGATTAAATATGCACGAGAGGTAATGAAAATGACGAACGTGGTAGTGATGATCCCATTTTGCAGAACGCCTGCTGAATGTAAATTGGTCATTGAGACAATGGCCTCTCATGGATTAGTTCGCGGCGAAAATGGATTGCGCATATTCTTGATGTGTGAAATTCCGTCCAACGTGATTGAAGCCGACCGATTTAGTCCGATGATTGATGGTGTTTCGATCGGAGGGAACGATTTATTGCAACTGACCCTTGGGGTTGACCGAGATAGTGAAAAGATTGCTTACTTGTCTGATGATGAAAATGTGAGTTATCGTCGCATGATTAGTATGGCCATTAAAACATATCAGGCGCATGGTGTGAAAGTCGGATTTTGCGGCCAACAACCATCAGACAGCATTGAGTTTTGCAAATTTTTGATTTCGGAGAATATTGATACGATTTCAGTTACGCCCGACTCTGCGTTGAAAACAATACAAAATCTAGGGAAGTTATAACCACATTCTGTAGATATATATTCAATAAACTCGGCACAATATATTCTAAATGAACACTATATTACACTATGGTGCTCATTGTTTTACGCCACGGCGAATCCGAATGGAATAAGTTAAATCGATTCACTGGTCTAACGGATGTGGGATTAAGCAACGTGGGTAAGGAAGAGGCGGTTGAAGCCGGCCAAATATTACGCGCATGTGTATTTGATCATATTTTTTCAAGTAATTTAACAAGAACTATTCAGACCGCCGAACTAATTGCGAGTGTTCAAGATAATCATACACCTATTGTGCAGATTGATGATTTTAGAGAGCGTGATTATGGGGATTTAACGGGTAAAAACAAGACCGAATTAATGAAGGAATTTGGTAGTTCACAGGTAAATGCGTGGAGACGATCGTATTTCGAAGCCCCACCGAATGGCGAAAGTTTAGAACAAGTTGCTGTGCGGGTCGGAAATGCATATGACGAACACGTGAATGACCTCGTATCATCTGGTAAAAACGTCTTGATTGTCGCACATGGTAATAGTCTGCGGGCATTATTTGTTCATCTTGGGATAAAGGACGTAAATACAATTGAAACATTTGAAATAGGAACCGCCGTCCCTCTACAAATCGAGCCGATAAGTGCCTCATTTAGATATGAAAATGCATATGAATTATCGGCATATCAGATAATAGACAGTCGTGGGTATCCAACGCTCGAGGTTCAATGCATTGACCGTAGAACCAAACGCGTTATAGGGAAGGGTTCTACACCAAGCGGTGCATCTTGCGGTTCGACAGAGGTGTGTGAATTGCGAGATGGACATAAATCGCTATACCACGGAAAGTCAGTGTTTGGTGCAGTAAATCATGTAACTGAACTGAATAATCATTTTATATTGTCCAAGAAAACACTGACGAATCTTACAAAATGCGACGAGCAATTCATTGAATTGGACGGAACTGAGATGAAAACGAAATATGGTGGAAATACGAGCACCGCACTCAGTTTTTGCATGGCGAATACTGCTGCGAATATAAAGGGTCAAGAACTATATGAATATATTGCTGAACATTATGGTATGCGAAATACTGATGTTGACCGAAATCTGCCCACGCCATTTGTTAATATTATTAATGGCGGAAAACACGGCGTAACCGAAGATTTAAAAATCCAAGAGTTTATGATTTTTGCGCATGAGGATCTCTCGCCGTCTCAAAAGATGAGGATTTATTGTGAAGTATACCACACACTGAAAAAGATATTGGTCGAAAGATATGGTGAACAGGCAAAGAGCATTGGAGACGAAGGCGGATTTTGCCCACCGATATACAGCGCGGAGGAAGCACTTTCATTGATCGAAGACGCCATCAAGCTCTCGAATTATATTGTGGGTCAAGATGTATTTATAGCACTTGATTGCGCGGCGAGTGAATTCTACAACACAGATACGCGGCTTTATGAAATCGAAAAGGGTAAATTTTTAACAAGTTCTGAGTTGGTTGATTATTATGGCGAACTAATTTCGGCACATCCGGCGTTGAGAAGCATTGAAGATGGATTCCACGAAAGTGATTACGAGGCATGGAAGGAATTTTATCAACGTTTTGCGAATAAAATTATGATTGTAGGAGATGATTTATTTACAACCAATCCTCGACTCATCAAACAGGGATTAACCGAGAAATGGGCAAATACATTATTATTGAAGGTGAATCAGATTGGTACGATAACAGAGGCTGTCCATGGCGCGAAGCTTATGATGGACGCTGGTAACAATGTAATCGTATCTCATCGATCCGGTGAAACGAACCATGCGTATATAATAGATATCGCAGTCGGCATCGGTGCGAAATATGTTAAAATTGGTAGTCCGTGCAGAGGTGAACGCGTAGCAAAGTTTAATCGACTGTTGGAAATTGAACACGCGCTTTTACGTATGAATATATAACTCCGTATTATACCAATCTCAGATTGACTGGTATAATAGCGCGCTTTACTTTGTTTAACCTACGGTTTCATCCATTTGCATAAAATAAATATTATTGAAATATGTCTAGTCCGGTCAACGTATCAAATGTAATATATTCAATTGCGGCGCCACCACCCGTGGAAATGTGAGTGAAACCGTGGTCGTATTTGTTCACAAACCCGCCAGTATCTCCTCCACCCACAATAACCTTCTTATGTGGACGGGAACGCATTTCGCGCATTAATGTATGAACTAGTGACTCAGACCCCCTTTTATATTTCACATCTTCAACCACGCCCAAAGTTCCATTCCAAAAAATAATATCGTGCGTCGAGATGAGTTGATGCAAATTATTCAACGATTGCATACCAATGTCGTAAAAGTTTTCGGTTAATCCAAGATCATCATTCGAAACATGCTTTGGTCTATCCTCTAAATTCGATGCACATAGACCATCCGACATGAGTGTAATTTGAGCCTTGTGACTACCAATTTCGGTCAAATATTCAGACATATCCTTCTTCAGCAAACTATTTATGTTACCGCCAGCGATAAATATATGATCGGCCTTCTTGCACAAATTCTTCAATAATTCTAATTTGTCGTCCATTTTACCTCCACCAATAATGGCCAATATTTTTTGCGATCCTGTATTCTGAGTAATTGTATTCAATGCTTCTAATTCTTTGTGAATTAAATAACCATACGCTCGTTCATTTGTGGTAATGCCCTTTATACTCAGGTGATCGCGGTGAATACATCCAAATGCATCATTCACATATATATTTCCTAATTGTTGAATATTTTTGACGACTTCGTTGTCGGCAGCCATCGTCTTATATTCGGTTTCCTCTGGATGAAACCGCAAATTTTCCATTAAATAAATAGTGTGTTCATAATCGTTAATCATATCAAGTGTTGATTTTGAGATACCATCCGGTAAAAAGCCAACAGACATTCCCGTGGCCAATTCCAATTCGGATAAAAGGACCTTTGTGCTATACTTCATATCTACCCCCTTGGGACGACCAAGATGGGTTAATATAATTATACGCTTTGGTTCGTCGGATAAAATGCGCCGAATCGTGGGAACGGCCGAAGTAATCCGATAGTTGTCTGTAATAATACCGTTTTTCATTGGAACGTTTAGATCTAACCGTAAAATAACATCCTTACCGGCGAATGAATGATTATCTATATAAAAGGGTGCCTTTTGCGAAAAAGAAAACATTTTTTGAATCATTTTAATGACCTGACTTGCGTATGACCATTCGTTATCATACCAGACCATCAATTTAAATCGGTTTCCACCCAGGTGCATTGACGCATTGCTATCCACAATTGACGGACATTCGGTTGATATAAAATCAGAACTTACTAGATTATCGTGTGCAACCTCCAACATCGCATCGTTTTGCATTGCCGATATAATTTCGGACATTGTAGTAGAGTTTTTCAATTCAACATTCAAATCGACTAAAGATACATTGTTGGTCGGCACGCGAATTGACGTTCCTACAATCTTTCCAGCGAGACTGGGCAACACCTTATATATAGACGACGATGCACCAGTTGTGTGTGGAATCATATTGTTAAATATTGATCGGTCTGTGCGCGTCTTTGAATGTGCAGTGTCTACAATACTCTGACTCGCAGTAGACGCATGAATCGTAGTAAAATTCGCATTATCGATTCCGTAGATTTCTTCCAGGTGGCGCAATACGGGCGTAATACAATTGGTCGTGCATGATGCACAACTCACTATTTTTTCCCCATTGTATGAATCCATATTTGCCCCACGAACAAAGAGTGGCGTATCATCTTTTGCTGGTGCGGACATGATTACATAATCTACGTTGTGCTGGCGCGCCTTTTCTGCGGTTAAATATACACCAGATGCATCAATAATATGATTTATTCCATAATCACGCCATTTTAAGTTTTTTGCGTCACGACTGTTCAATATATGCGTTTTACGACCGTTGACTGAAAATGTTTTATCGTCGATTATTTCGACTCGAAATTGTTTATTGTAATGATGCACCGAATCGTGTTTTAAATATACTTCAATCTTTTTGATATCAAAATCTGGTGCATTTATCGCGTCAACGTGTAGGGTTGGGTGATCAATCAATTGCAAAAATATGCACTTACCTATACGCCCAAAGCCATTAATGCCGATGGACATATCTAAATATACTATTTAGGTGTATTTTTTTAAATGGGTAGAACATATATACTATTTAATATGGCGCCGATTATGTTTAAATATAATCGTTCATATATGACTACTAATGAATGGTCATTATCTATTAAAACGTTTCAAGCGACACAGAATCCACTAACATGCGCAGCAAAATACAGCCAATACGCGAATAGCATTCAAGGTGCGCGCATAGCACCAAATAATTGCACGCAGGAACAGCGCGTATATAATTCAAAGGGGCAGTTAATTGGTAAGAATTTTTGCGTGTTATCCTTCACTTAACCAACGTTCGCATCTATTCGTTATTAATTTCTTTTGAGATGTTATATGAAACGACCAGTAAGGGACCCTGTAACCGGAACATATACGATTGACGGGCAGACGTATAATGAGCTGTTTGGTTCGAGAGAGCAGGTTATGAACGGAACCGCGTATAAAACGTCAGGTGAGTTAACAAAGGAACATTTAGTCATGAATCGTTGGGGGCGAATTGTATCGGCGGAAAAACACAAGACGGCCACAAAAGAGAAACGTTTAGAAAAACACGGATTTTTTTCTAAAAAGGGTAAATTTGGATACGTTAAGCGGTCGACACAGCGTAAGCGTAAATCGAAGGAATCTCCCGAAGATTCTAAGGGGGGTAGTCTCAGAAAATCGAGTAAACGAAGGCGCTAATTTGGATTCAATTCCGACGCGATAGTCGAAGGAGTTCGAAAAATTTCTAGCGTGAGTATATAGAATGCAGACCATTGGTTCTAGAGCAGAAGTTTGGCATGGAAATGCCCATCACACATCTGGTGGATTAACTAAGAAGAATTTATTAAAGAACAAGTGGGGACGTATCGTGTCTGCTAAGAAACACAAGACTGCAAAGAAGGATAAGCGCCTTCAAAAGGCGGGTTTCTTCGCAAAGAAGGGGGCATTTGGCGTAGTTAAGCGCGGGTCGATGAAGGGAGGTGATATGAGCGAGCCTCCCACAACATCGACTTATGACACAAACGGCACAAATGGGGTGGATGAAAAAGTGACCGAAGTTAGTGGCGGTGCATGCAAGAAGTCTGCTCGCAGCAAGGGTGGAAAAGGAAGTCGTAAAAAGAGGTAAATGCTCATTCAAATAAAGATAGTGGCGAAATACATATTCGTGCTCCGTATAATTGCGAAGCACGTATATGAAAATATCGATGTTCACAGTCATCGTGCCGTGCGATTGGTTCTGACCAAACATGGCGCGACATGATATCTATTACTGATTTTGGATATATTGCTAATGTTGCGTGCACATTCCATTCATAATCAACTCTGATAAATTTTGCGGTTCGATATATTCCGAACCCATTAAATGCGGATATGCACTGTACCAGGGCACATGTGGGATCACGTGCCGAGGCTTCAGACAACTTTTTATGAATATGCGTGGCCATATTACTTGCGATTATCTTTGATTTGTGGTAATGCCAACAGCTAAACGTATATGGATAAATCGATAATGCCCATATATCATAGTATACTGGACGATTGAATGTTAGTGCGTCCCACGCCAATGGTTTACGTTCTCGTTCGAATTGTATAATAGGTTCAATATGTAGCATATTCATTTTCGAAGCACATACCTCGTCCATATCCATCATAATGAAATATTCATACATGTTGTCGTTGTCCGCCCGAATTTCACGCAATATACGGTTACGTGCCCTCGCAATGTTTTGCGTTCGAATCGTAGTTAGTGTGGTATCTCCCATAATAATAGTCATTTTTCCATCCGGTAGAGACTCGCGTATTTCGTGTAACATGTGTAGAGATTTGTCCGATGACTCATCATATGATATAATAATGCGGTAATTATCGAACAACTTCGATAATTCCGTTATGTTTTTAAATACATCTCTTAAATGTGGTTCACACTCCTTTACACAACCGCATATATATGCGCCCATTGTTTTCATTCTAACTCGTTATATTTACAGTATACGTATATTCTAAATTCTATACGTATATCAATTCAAACTCCTTCGACCACGTCTACGGTGTTCAGTCGCTCAACCTAGGTTTCGCCTTCGGTCATGGCTCGCTTCAAATCCCCGCCTATGGAACCCACATAGAGAGTTGAGTAATGACCACAATTGCGATTGACCACAATGGAATTAACCAATATGGAATTCTAAATATGTCTGGCGCACGATACTCCCACGTTGCATCTATAAATTGAATAAATATGGATTCAACGATGGCCGCCGCAGAGCCCATCAACACAAAAAACACCCCCCGAGAATATGATATATTGAACGCTACAATTGCGGTCAAATATAATAGCACCGACAATATAAATCGTGTTACGGACGCGGTATTATACCAAAAAAGCAACATCGTAAGAATGCATAAAATCAACACCTTCCATCCAATACTCTTGCGAAGGGTATCAATCCACGGATACATATTATATTTATAGCATATATTCTTTTCGGAACGCGTCTGGAGTATATATTTTCACATTATGCTTCTTCGCGGAAGCAACTTTACCGGTAACACTCTCGATGTCTGGTGTAATTAATGCGAATGTATTGCTACTAACGCTGCTACTAATATTCGCACCCACCGATTTTAACCATACCTCGAGTTCCTTATCTCGAGATCCACTCATCGCAATGGATTTATTAAATAATTTGTGGGTTTCGTTTGTTGTAGTCGCGGGCAGGGGTCTCGCATCGCCGATCTTGGACATAAGACCACAATCTTCCAAAAAACCAAGAAACCGTGGTATGTTTTCTACAAATACCTGTGCGGTCTTGGACGCCATCCCTTTTATATTAGACAATCTGGTTATCTTATTTTGGTTCGTTTCCATCGACGTCAATATATCAGGACATTCTTTCATAATAACCTCAAACCGTTTTTCGCCAAAACCTCGTCCGAGAGTATTTGATGCGGACATGATCATAGTGAGAGATGCCTTATCTAATTTTTCACGTATACCATTGTATAATTTATTCGCCATTTTTTCCTTGAACCCGTCGATTGTTAATAGATCTTCCTTGGACATTTGTATTATTTTCGGAACTGTATCAAACCCGGCCTCGATTATGCGCGCTACGTTACCACCGCCGAGACCATCTACATCGATTCCCTTAAAGAATCCGGTAATATTCTTTTCGCGGACGGTTTCGTCGTCGTCCTTATTTTCCAACATAATATCGACATGCGTGTCGTTCCATATATACGGAACTGTGGGCATTAAGCATTGATCCGCCGGTGTAATAACTGCATTGATATATGGTATAACATCCCCACTACGGATGATTTGTATTAAAGCACCCACGCCAATATGGTTAGATTCTATAAAGGCCGCGTTAAATCCGGTCGTATATTCGATTTTTACACCACTCAAATGAACCGGCTCTATCCTCACGCGCGGTTTAAGATAGCCATCCTTGCTCGCATTCCATTCTACATCCAACACCATTGTTTCGGCCATCTGTTCCGTCAGCGCCATTTTAAACGCGAACGAATATTCTGGATTTCCCGAACTTCTCGGATATATATGATCATCGGTTACGATCACACCGTCAATTTCATAATCATAATTCACACGCCAATCTATGAGTAGACTAGATAATTGTTCGTTTGTTATGTCTGCATGTGTTTCGTTTCGCACAGTATTGAACCCCTTTTCTTCCAAAAATTTCATCTGCTCGCTAGGTTTCAACGAAGGACGAATCACTTCGTATGCTACAAAATGAATATCATTCACAGTATCATTTATACGCAGGCGGTTTATAGTTCCTGCGACGAGATTGCGGCCATTCGCAAATTTATCGGCATATTTGGACGAGAATGTTGCCTTGGGCATAACAAATTCGCCGCGAACAACAATATCGGTATCAGTCGGTAGATTTAAATATGGTATAAAATGACTCACATCCTGACCAACATCGCCATCACCTCTTGTATATAATTTCGATTGATTATTTTCAGTTGAATATAACCCGCTCACGCCATCGAGTTTGCAAGATAATACATACCCATTTTTATATTTCGATTTCCACGACGCAAGGGCGTTGGTGTCCGGCTTAATTTTATTCATCGAACGCATTTTATGTGGTAATGCAACCTTATTTTTCTCAACGGGCGCGCCGATTTTGCCTACAACGGTATTCTTGGGATATTTACGTTTGATATAACCCTCCAAAATATCATACTGATTGTCTGTAATAAGAGGCAACTCATCTGGCCCCAAATTTCTATATACCAAATTTGTTTTTGTTAACATTGCGTTTAACGTTTCTTCGGTTAATTTGTCCAATACACCGAAACCTCCCTCCTTAAAATGTTGGATCGCGTGGAGTATTGGGTCATCTGAATCGGCGTCTACATGTGGAATGCGACAAATCGGGCACGCATTTATTTCATTCGCCTTAACGGTAGGCATTGCATTAGTATCGCCAGATGCCTCTATTTTATTTTGTTCAATATTTATTTTTGGCGATACAGTGCGTTTTTTTTTCGTCTGTGCCTTAGTCGCATCCTTTTCTTGACGTTTTTGTGTTTTCGCCGCGGCCTTCGCATCCGCCTTCACCGTCTTTACTAATTCTTTCATCGCAACCTTGCTCTCCTTTTGTGCTATCTTTTCTGCTTCTTTTCGTTCCTTTTCTAATTGTTTAACCCGTTCCTTTTCAATGCGGGCGTTTTCTTTATTCGCGGCCTTTTCTTCGGAAGATATGCGATTTTTTCTCGTTTTAGCATTTTTTGATGGTTCCTGAATAGTCATTTGAATATTTTCGGGTTCCTTCACCGCAGTGGGTGGAACCATGCTCTTGACTTCCCCCGCCTCTGGAACAACCGATCGTCCATCAATTCGATCCTCTGGATCCTTATATTTCATCTTTAAAAAATCGAATATAGATCGTTCATCGCGGAATTCATGAGATACCTTATCGTCCTTTTTCTTGCCGTCCATTTTATACATACCGTGTTCGTTCAAGGAATACCCCATAGACAACGCCCTTCCTCGCATAACCGTATTGAATATTTTACTTCCTGTAAAATATAGCACGGCAAATGGGTATTCTTCCTGAGAAGTATATAAAAAGTCTACTCGTCGCGCATGTGGTTTACCTTGTAATTTTGCGATAACTAATGATTTAGCATTTCCTCTAGATAATATTTCCAAGATAACCCCATGCTCGAGCAAAGAGTCAATAAACCGTTTAAATACATCCTTATTATTTGATGTAATAATTACATCAATATCACCCGAGGTTTTCGCATTGCGTCTATAACTACCAACTATTTCGTATTTGGTATCTGCGTCCTTTGTAGATTCAAATGTCTGGTTAAATATTTTGTGGAATTCGTCTATTTCAGAACGAGGAATACGTTGCAAAATATCATCATAATATTTTAGACCCACCTTTTGAATCGTATTCAAATATTCATCCTGCTTTTCGCGCAATTCAGAAATCGTCTTCACACCCTTGTTTACAAGATCGAGTGCTTTTTTGGGTCCAACCCCGTATATTTCGGAAAACACATTTTGTGGATCGGCTCGTTCTCTTTCTAATATACGTAATGTCCCCGTAGTCACAAACTCGTCGATTTTGTGTGTGATTGTTTCTCCAATCCCGGGAAGTTTTTCCAATTGTTTGTAATTTTCGTGCGTAATTTCACCCGGATACATGATTATACTTTCTTGTGCTTTTTGATACGCTCGCGCCTTAAACGGTTCTCCGCGCTTGACCATAAATCCGGATAGTTCATCAAACACGGTAAGCAGTTTCTCATTTAACCTTCCGGTTACTTTCGGACTTTTTCCTATTTCCGCGGGAACTTTCGAGGCTACTGTAGCAACCTTTACTGGAGTATCTTTGGTCGTAGCAGCCACAACTTTTGGTATCTCTGTCGCAACCTTTATTAGACTATCTTTGGTCGTAGCAGCGGGACGCTTTTTCTTGGTAACTCGAATTTTTACGGTTTTTCCTAGTTTGGGGGAACTATCAGTATTTGATGGCTTACCGGAAGCAATAAGTTTTAATTTATCTTCATATTGTTGCCTATGCTCACCCTTTTCGTCTAAATACGTATCCATTATATACATATTTAGTTAGATATTTGGACAAAAACATAGGTGATGCGAAGCGAACCGTAGTTTTTGGATTGAACTCTGACGACGCTAGTCGAAGGAGTTTTGTAGTTTACCAATAACATCCACTCTCTACATTGTGGCTGTTTATCGGGCGTTCTGTCGATTTCGGTCTAGACCATTTATTATTTGAAAATAGTTTCACAATATCTGGCCTCTCTTGTAACCACCTTGCTCCCAAAATACCAAAATACATTTGTAAAACCCCGCCCACATATATTGCGGATTTACCGTTTTCATATATAAACGAACATATTGGGTTCGCATATCCACCACACGATACCAATGCTACGTCAAATTGGTCGATTACCTTCTCTACTCTAGATTTAAAATCATCAAATTCAATTGTAAATCCGCGCGAACTTTCTCCGGCTTGTGTTTGAGGTGGTTTTAATGTAATAAATTCACAATCCGGAAATAAATCAACTCCGTCATAAATCTCACTACGAATCGGAATCTTTTCTAAAATCGAATCTTCGAATGGCGAAATAATCAAAATACGTTTCCCTTTTAACGCATGTGTCCATGGTCTATCATATATATAATGAAATACGTCAAGCGCTAGAGCCCAATACATTCGCTTCGACGAATAAACATTACGTAAAAACGCATGCGACTGTGCGATATGTCCAATATAGTTTCCTTGGACGTCCCACCCGGCCATCATTTCGCAATGCTCAATCGCAGATAAATATAATGTGGAATATTGTTCCGTTTCAGCCTCCGTTTTTAACAAAATACCCGCATTATTTTTCATAGCAGGAAGTGTTTTGGATATGTATGATCGTAACGGTTCTAAATCTGTGTGCATTTTGTCCC
>Ga0209246_10000655_pt1 | contig 14505 bp, 12 predicted proteins | sample LauGreSpBDMM15SN_2_FD_187560 | JGI IMG/M metagenome (GOLD analysis project Ga0209246, IMG submission 187560) | Freshwater lake microbial communities from Lake Michigan, USA - Sp13.BD.MM15.SN (SPAdes) (version 2) | ecosystem: Environmental > Aquatic > Freshwater > Lake | place: Lake Michigan...
TTGAGTATGGTCAAGCTTACACAGCACTATCACGAGTAAAGAACTTGGATAGTGTGAAAATCACAGCACTCAAGAGAAGCTCATTCCGGACTCACCCTCAAGTCATTGAGTTCTATCAAAATATTGAATCAATCAATGATTGAGTTAATGGAGAAAAAAGGAAATGTATCCAATATGAAAGGTAAAATTCGACAAGTGACTTGTTTTTTGTAACAATTGGGGCCAAAGCCCCTGTAGTTCATACGGCAACTAACTTAGTAACATCATATTGAGTTGGTAAATTACAATCCCCTGTAGCGTGTTCTATTGTCCTTGTACTCGTTGAACATTTGATAAAGAATTGGCTTGTGACATCTCTAAAGTAATTGATCAGCTGTAAGGATCATCTCTAGACTATTTATCAAGTACGGAAAGAAGTGGAAAGACGCGTATTAAGTTAGAAAAAGCACCATCTCTAGAACATCTCTAGGGGCATCTCTACAGTCGGATTCCCCTTGTAATCCGATGCTAGAGATGGTGCGGTTTTTATTGGGTTAATAACAGATAAGTAAAGAGTTAAACCAACGTTGATAAGTTACGGGTGAACTACAAGGTTTCGGGATAATAATAGGATAACTTTTCTTGACTTAAAACTGAACCAATTGACGTATTTCCAAATTTCTCGAAGGAGTTTAAACAAAAAAAACTTCATATTTGAAGGTCAATAAGAGCTATGTCAGTTATTGCATGTATAGTAAAAGATATAGAAGAACACACGCCTATCCTTTTCCAAAGCATTGACAATGCACACAAAACCTTGAACAGTAAAATACTCATATATGAGAATAATTCATCAGATAATACGAGAAGTATCATAAGTTCTTATGTTGTAGGCAAAGAAGATTACATAAAATTCATATACGAAGATATTGATGAATCAAGTGTGACTGTTGCAAGAAATATATATAATAAACCATGTAAAGATGAACTTGTTTGTAGGGCTAGAAACCGATTATTAGAAGAGCTTGAAAATCAAATGTACAATGACATAACTTTCATAATTATGTTTGATATAATGGGCCCAAATCCTATTCCCGTAGCGGCAATAAAAACCACGATTGATAATGAAACTTTTGATGCAGCGATTTGTAATGGAATCGAATCAGATGGGAGAATTGTTGATCTATCATCGTTAAGAACGGAAACCTTTCCTTTTGGCCCAGAAGTAATTGGTCAAGAATTCTGGAAGAATGCACATAAAAATTTAGTTTGTAAATCTTTCTTAACACAAACATCACCTGTACCTCTCATATCCGGATATAATGGACTATGTATCTTCAAAAAACATAGCATACACGGTTTAAGATTTTCTTGCTTTCCAACAAAAAAACTAGATGCGCTCTATCGAATGCGATGTAACGAAATAATTCATCCATCAACATTGGAAATAAACGATTCAAGTGTTGGTATGTACTTTTTTGACGATAGAACTGTTTTCTATAAAAATACAAAAGGTTATAATATGCCTATCACAAATATGTTTGTTAACCTATTCTTAGAAATGCACCATATCAATAAGATTAAAATCTTTCTGTTTCCAAAACTTATTGTAAGATATTACAAGACCAATTTCATATTGTGAAATAACCTCTATATATTAAGATACTTTTCGGTTGTTCGTGGCTCCAATAATTCTAAATCAGCCCGCTTTGACAATCCAAAGCTAATTCTATGAGCATTATAGCTACCTATTGCATGCCAAAGAGGGCTATCATGATCGGAAACCAATATGAAAAACTTGAGCGTACCATGAATGTCGGGAACTGCGTGTATTTGCTTTGATTTTGGATGACGGTAAAAGAAGAACGATCCACCAAAACTATTGACATCAGTGCAAACAAAATAAACTACATCACACTTCCCTCTTGGTGCACTATCAATGTTATGATGCCAACCTTTTCCGTATCTTGGCCAAATACAATGTAATGATCCGGATATATAATGATTTGGAACATATGTCAGCCCATTCTTAACACAATACTTTGTAATGGCTTGTCCTATACAATTGAAAGCCTTGTACCTTGCTCCTATGAGGCTTGTCATACTTCGAAGTATATGTTGATAATTTGTTGTTTTTGTAAACATGGTTCGTGGATATCGTAAAATATCATCTACGTCCTTTCCAAGAAATATACATTTTTCAAGGTCACGAAACATTGACGAGATTGAGCTAGATGTGACCCCATGTATAGAGATCTCTTTTATTATATCATCGTGACCATAAATGTTCATTGATAACTCGCATAAAAGCTCACATATAGACTTGTAATTTGCATTCATTTGATCATGGTATTGTGTCCAAACATGAGGAATAAGAAGATCTGAACCATAATGATGAAATGACTCGCCATATATCAAACAATCAACTTGATATATTATGCCTCCATCAAGCCTTTCTTTCTTGTATAAAGTACGACAATTAGTCATATCATTCAAATCAATATTGTAAATAAATGACATTGTGAACACAACCATTACTTGATTCTTAAGAATGAGAATGCTTTGTACTTGATCTTCGCATTTGAATATTTGTTTTTTGGTTTTACTAACTAGACATAATTGTTTAACTTCTTTCCCATCTACAAAAAACAAAAAATGCCCTACTAGAATTGGAGATTTTACATCGTTTGCTTGTATTTGAACTTCACCAAACAGATCATAGCAAGGTGAAATAATTTGTGTCATAAATTGATAATTACCATCGCAACATTTTTGCGTGATTAAATAAAGAAAGCAATCTTGATAAAGAACATAAAGGACTACGCATTGTTTGCTTAAAAAATCTAATTTTATTTGAACGGGTAAACATTCGTCATTCATGAAAGGGAAAAAGATCATGTACTGAGAATCATTATCAACACAAATATAACGTGTTTGTTTATGTCGATCAACCTCGATGATAGCAGATGATGTATTTGTGGTTGGAAGTTTGTAGGTTTGTTGTAAATTAACATTGAAGTTTTGTAAATTGTCAAAATACAGTTTGAACACTTGAATAGTTCCCCCCTCCTTTACGAAAAGTATATCATTATATATGCAAAAATGGTCACATTGAATTTGATGTAAGCAAGTCTTTTCCTCATGTACTTTTAATGATATCTTTAGCCCACTCTCCGTTGCAAAGATGTACATTTTTATAGATAATATTACAATTACATAGTTACTTTAAGCAACGGTTTGATCGTATATCAATTGAAGGAAAATAAAATTATCATTGGTAGTATTTGGACAAACACCATAAGAGCAAGATTCGTTTAGTATAAAAAACCGTCCATCTTGTATGCTAAAAAATTCATTTTCTCTGTAAATTGTACATGTCTGGTTCCCTTCAATATGTAATAGTAAAGTTACAATGACTCGCCTCGAATGATTGATACCGTTCACTTGAATACATCCCCCCACACCAACAAACCATACTAAAATTTCACAAAGGTGTCCAGTACATATGTTTTCTGATTCAAAAATGTTAAAAAGGTTTGTGTTGAATTGCAATAGCAATGGCATAAAATCATCTAATTGAAGATATCTGAATCGTATCGTGTTATATTGAACTGTTTGAAATGGCAAATTTTCTAACATGGACAAGCCAATATAATCAAGTAATTTTATGCACAAAGAATGACCTACAAGAAAAGGTGGATTGATCACTTTCCCACTTGATTCAAATAGAGATTCATGTAAAACAGGAAGTCTACTCAATAGATTTGTGTTGTACAACATACACCGTTCAAGCAATCGTCCATGAATAATTTCTTCATCTTGAATTATTTCTTTCACAGAATTTATGTAAGAAAGTGAGCGCTTATCATCTAATTTTTGTAAAGAGTGTGGTAAACTATATAAATGATATAGTGATCGTGAAAATCCTAACGACAACACCAATCGGTCATGTTTAGATGGAATAAACCTATGATTTTCAGAGCAAGCATTGTAGTGCACATATGAGCCCGGAGAAACATTATATATAACTTCTCCAATTTGAAACTTTCCATTTACCTTTGAACATTCAACATTGACCCGGCAATGAACCTCGTTAGGAATTGGTGAGAAATCACGTGTTAAGTCCGTTTGACCTCCAGGTTTTATCCAAATAAGTTTATCTTTAAAGAAAACATCACCCGTTTTTCTAAGTTTTAATTCTTTTATGAAATAGTCCCTTATTTTAATAACCAATGGATAAATGCTCAAATTTTCAAAGAGTTCCAAAAAGTAAACATCTTTATATATTCCCTCTATAAATTGGTTTTGGCATCTTACCATCCAATCGAATATTTCTAGGACTTCATGAGCTGCAACAACCTCAATTTTTTTCTGAATCTCCGGAAGTGTGTCTTCATTAATTGCTTGAAATCCGATATATGTTTGAAGCCGTAAATTTTGGAACCTTTTTGATCTCAAAGATTCCCATTGTAATTGGTATTCATCGTCGTAAACATTATTCTTTTTATAAATTTGTTCAATTACGTTTTCAATCATTGAACTCAATGGGTTTATGATTGACATTTAAGGTTTATCTTGTTTTTGTTTTAAATAAGGTATGAACAATCACACCGAGCATTTATTTTATAAGAATATAATCGTTGGGGGTGGACCCGCCGGAATTCAGACGGCATATTTCCTAAACAAGCATCAAAATAACTATATCGTACTTGAGCAAGCATCACATCCTGGATCCTTTTTCTCTGAGTACCCCAAGCAAAGACGATTGATATCAATCAATAAAGTACATTGTGGGAGTAGTGATGAAGTTTCAAATATAGAAAACATACTGCGCTATGATTGGAATTCCCTTCTCCAAGATCGGAAAGATACCAATAAGTTATTGTTCAAACACTATTCACAAGAGTACTATCCAAATGCAAGCACTTTGGTAACATATCTTGATGACTTCGTGACAAAATATAGTTTAAACATTTTATACTCTATAACTATTCAAAAAATAATAAAGTGTGAGACACATTACTTTCTTTATACTTCATGTGGCAAAATTTTTGAATGCGAAAGACTATTCATGGGGACGGGTGTTATACCCAATGTTTTACCTTTTGATGAAAAATTACCAAAAAAAAGGTTTTTCTATTACCATAACATGCCATCGTCTTATGAACTGTTTATAAATAAAAAGGTTCTTATACTTGGTGGTGGCAATGCATCGTTTGAGCTCGGAAACAAATTAAACGAAGTGTGTAATGAGCTTGTTATTTGTGGATCTGAAAGGTTTGCTTGGCGTACACATTACCCTGGAGGAATTAGAAGTATAAATATGAACTTGATTGATTCCTATTACTTAAAACTTAAACTAAATATTGACTGGTGTAATTCCGTTTCTGCTCGAACCGACCGAAAATGGAAGGACTATTTACATGAATTGGAGAATGGAACATTATTTAAATCGTTTGATTTTGTAATATATTGCGGAGGCTTTCGTGCGAATATAGACATCTTAAAAAACGTTCATGTTGAAGTGAGTCCCATTACAAAATTTCCATGCTTAAATTCGACATTCGAAAGTTCTTCAAAAAACCTCTTCTTTATTGGAGCGCTTACCCAAGATCATGACTATAAGCATGGAACTTCTGCATTTATACATGGTTTTCGATATAATAGTGAATTCATTTGTGCCTTTCTTTCAAGATCAATCAAATGTGAGAAGTTTAGCTCTAGTTACGAACTCTGTGAGCTGTTGATGAGGCAAATTAATCAAAGCTCAACATTATTGCATCGATTTGACTTTTTCTGTGATTGTGTTCTTGTAAAGGATGATAATCTTTTATACATACAGCATATTCCGATAAGGTTTGTTGGATCTCCTGAATTCATTGAATATTTTGAGATAAAACCAACATCATACTTCATTATATACTTAGGATACGATTCCAAAAACCAATTTGAGAACACTTTCAAGCAGCCACAAACTGGGAACTCGATGGTTAACTCGCAGCATTCAGTGTTCTTGCATCCAATTATAAAGTTTTTTGAAGGTTTGGAGCTTATTCATTCTTTTAATTTACCTGAAAACGCTTTTAATATGTTTATTTCAAAGAGAAATCACTTCAACGTTATTTATAAACTCATACATTTGCTGACTTGTAAAATGAATGGAACAATAAATGTCAATAAAGAGCTCTTGGCAAATTTCGAGCGTCTTCTCTTTATCTCTGAAACAAACTTTAACAATGTCATCCTACCTGAATGTTTGGATACATAAACTACTGTCATTGAAGTATTTGTAAACTCAAAACGACTTCCTCACTTGAGAAAGTTCTAAATGTACAGGGTTTCGTAAACACCTTCACTTGAAGATGATGATGTGGTAAAATAAACTCTTCCGAGTCCACTATGTTAAGATGGAAAGAAACCATGTTGTCAGTTTTCGATTTACAAATTTCAACATAAATATTAGACGGGTTCTCATACTTGTATGTGGGGAATAATGTCCATTCAAAGGAATCTTGTTTTGGAACTAAATAAGTTTTAAAAAGCTTATTTTCTTGACCTTCAACATCAAGATTATATTGCTCATCGATATTTATGAATCCTTGTGAAATAATAGAAAATGGAATACAAAGTGGGGAACATAAATTTCGAAAACGGTAGTCGTTATGAATATAAAAAGCCTTTGCCTTCACAATTTGCACATTTAATCTCTCAAACAAATCTGTACAACGGTTGTGAATGATTATTTCCTCGTTTGAGGAAAGATAAGTTTTTGAAGTGCATTGACACAGAAGATTAATAGAAAAATCAAAATGTTTAACATTTGTTCGCTTGTGAAGAAAATTATATTCAAACAATGATTTATCTTCAGACCATGATATACATGATCCTTTGAAGATTATGTTTTCAATCGGGAAATTACTATTCTTTATAGGTTCCCTATACAGTTTTTGAAAGCAAATGTCAAACACTTCAAGAACTAATGTATAATTCTGATCTTGGTAAAACACGAACCATAATCCAAACCTTTGATATATGGAAATGAGTCGAACTTTTTCAGTAAACAACCTTTGACTCACAACCTTTTCTTTTTCAAATTTAGGTTGGAGATAAAACGTGAGGGGTATAGAGTGTACAGATGTGTCTTTATGGAACAGATAGATCGTCATGTTTCCAAAAGGATCTACGCCAAGGCACATATGAACTACTTCATCATACAATCCATCACTCTTTTTTAAATTTAACGGCTTTACCGAAGGATTGTTTTCTAAATCATATGTGTTAAGAAACTTGTTTGATCGAATGTATAGTTTATCTTGATACATACAAGCATCTCTCGGGCTTTCCATTTTTTCGAATGATCTTTCCGAATCCTCATGACCTAAAATATGTATATTTTCTGAGGTAAGAACTAAAAATTTCATATACTATATTAGTTTATCCTGGACCTTTATATACAGTGAGTATTTTCAAATGCTTGAAGAATCTATAGGGCAGTTAATATGGGCATTTATTCATGTTGTTTCAATGAATTGTAAAAATAAAAGTACTTCTGATGATGCTTGGATTTTGCTTCGTGATATATATATCATGATACCATGTGAAATGTGCTCTAGCCATACATTCGACTATATGAATGAACAAAAAGGGAAACCAGATAATATTGCGGAATATACATTTATTTTCCACAACCATGTAAATGGTCGTCTTGGAAAACAACAATTTAATATGAATGACTGCTGTAAATTTTGGGAAAAGCACATGCTATATGCCGTCGTTTGGGAATTTCTCATAGAAGTTCCAAAGCGTCTTTTAATGAAACATAAAACAGAAATATGTGGTTATCTACGCAAATTTTATATCCTCTTTCCTTTACCTTATCAAGAGCATTTTCTGTCAATTTTTGATAAATACATAGAGGACGTCTCACGTCATGAAGAGTTCGCATTTGAAAACCTTATCAACTATATAATGGATGATATGTACACACAAAGCATGTTCTTTCATCCTGGCCCCCCCATTTCTTTCCCTCAAATTGCATGTTTACATGTCCCTTCTTCATCAAATGTGAACTCTTTTCCTTCTGTGGAATCTTATTCTTTTAATGACGTAAATGTTGAACAATGTAACGATACATATAAACTTCATGAAAGTAATTCAAATCAAACAATAGTATTCACGAAAACGTTTGTAAATCTATGTCATTTAATACAAGAACATACAAGATTCGAGATCTTGTTTCTTTGCGCTTGTGACATCAAATCAATTGATATTGTACATGAAATACTCTCCAAGAACCTTGGAAAATGGGAGGTAACATCGAACATTTTTGAATCTCAACCTAAACTATGTGAACTTAATGCTTCTCCAAGGAGGATTCTGACATTAATTACTCAAGATTTTCCGGACAAGTTTCTCGAAAGTTTCCAAGCGCTTTACGATAAACTACAAAATGATGGTCGTAAAGATGGAAAGGTATTGATTTCAATATATTATTTGACACTCCCCATTTCAATTGAGACGGAAATTCTTGAAAATTCAGATTTCCAGAAAATCAAAGGGGACGGGAATTTAAGGGTCGGGAGACATCAAAAAGTGGTTCAAGATAAGCTCATGTATAAGTCAGTAATAGGTTTATTAGGCGAGATCTACTCCAGCAAGTCCGGAGGACACTTGTGAGCTTGATTTCCATAATGGAGAAGTAAAGCTTGCCGTCAATTTATACCTTGATGTACATGCACTTGTGTAGTCCGTTGAGGCAAATCTGTTTGATACAGATACCAAGTTACGTTCTAATGAACAAGATCCTGCGCTCGAAGTGTCAATTGACGATGTTAAAGTATAATGTGAATTTAACGTTAAATCAGAATTATTTTGAACCAGTGATGCCGTTGCATGAGACCTTTTATATACTAGTGAATGATTTTGATGATGGTGGTGTGTGATATGACTGTGATTTTGATGATTCGCTTGAGTATTATGATGGTATGTGCCATGATTTTGATGGTTATGGACGGCAGGAGTATTATGATGGAAAGGCCCTCTATATCTTGTTGCGCCATTTGTATGGATACCACCAACTTGAGCATTTGCATGGTGTCCGTGATCTCTATTATGGTGATTAGCAGACGGGGAATTATGATGATGAACAGTTTGATTATCCGCACTTTCGTTTGAGGGGTTTGCTTGATGATTGCTTATTACATTTCTAGAACCTCCTGAACCATTTGAAGGAATGACTCTGTTATCATGATGGTTATGATAACTATGATTAGCATTTTCATGTGCTTGATGACCGTGCCGTCCATGTTGTGTGTTTGTGCTTTGTGCTTGTGTTGATTGTAAAGGTAGTCCCAATGTAATGGACATGGGACTAACTTGCACGCTTGAATTGATATTAGAACTATAGTTTACTAAAAAACCATTGCGTTTACGTACAGCCAAAGTAGTTGTGACTGCTTTATCACTAAATATTACATTTGTAGAAGTCGTCCCGTTCCCGTTGTTTTCTAAAACGGGTAAAATCTGACTATCAACATCTACATTTACAAAGCTGCTACCATAACGAGAGCTTAAAAACTTGAAATTCAAGTCTGTTGTTTTAAATTCACGATGATTATATTTTTTGAAAGCATAAGGTTCACTCAATGTAATTGACGATGGTGCATCTTTATATTCACTCGATGTTGTCTTCACATTATCACTTATTAATAATACGGGGTTTGGTAAGCGTTTTCCGCGAAATGATCCTACATTAGAACCTTGACCAATACTGCCAAGTGTCTCGACAATAAAATCACTAAAGCGTATAGGTGATGTATCATATGGACCTAACGTGCTTTTCAATAATGAGAAACTTATGGCACCACTGCTATTTATAGCATTATCATTTGGTGTTGGTAACGACATTCTTCTTTATTGATACGGAAGATTTCTTAAAATACTCATATTTGTCGTAGTTTAAAAGCTATGGTTACACGCAAACCCGATTTATCAAAAGGTGCTAGACCTCTATGTACAATATTCGATTTAAACAACACAGCGTTATTTTCAAATGGAATAACGGACATTCCTTCTGATCCTTCTGTTTCTATTTTGAATTCAGTATTTCCAGGGATAGACGATGTATATATAAGAAAAGTCCAATGATTACAAGTATCATTATTCATGCACGAACAGTCCGTATGAAAATCTCCATCTTGACCAAACGTTTGCCCGTTTGCATAAACGCGTAATAATTCGAAGTGTTTTGATGTTGTTTGTATGATGCGCTCAAATACGTTTGTATTAAAGATTGTTTCATTTTGTAATTCCATATACCAAAATCTTACTTGATTCGAAGAATTTAGAGTCAAATTTGATGTTTGCTTGTGCTGCCAATGTCCTTTATGTACAATATAATTTATACACTTTTTGAAAAGGTCCATTGGCAAAAATGACCTATATTGAATCATTTAGACCTATTGTTGTGAATAGATCATGTATTGATTCTCTTTTAAATCTCGACTCCTCTAGAATCCAAACTTGAAGGGACATTCGATCAATACATTGTTCAAAGTTCTTGCTATAGTGTGGATACATCCAAAAAGGTGGGAAAAATATTACTGTTCCTTTTTTCATAATATACTCTTCATTTTGGTTTGGAAAGACTAGTGTATCATTGCTTGAAGTCAATGAAATCACAATTACTCCGAAACGTGCAAGAAAACATTCGTCGTTTGTACTCCTTTGAAGGTGGCAAGGTTCAATACCATCTTGGTGTACCCTTGTATTTCCATAAAATTTTCGTACTTCGAAATTTGTGAAATATGAATTTGCGGGAAACTGTACGTTAGTGTCTTGGAGATACGGCATTAATTTTTTGTTAACAAATTTGTGTAAAGCGTTGAGTATTTGTGTACCTAACTTATTTTTCATAATATGAAATTCTGATCTTGAAATATTATATCGTAAACATTGTGTGTTTTCACCCTCTCCATATGAAGTTTTAATGATTTGGGTTGATTGCAATGAAGAAAACCATTCAACAATCTCATCACATAAGGTGCTGTCAAAAGCATTTTCAAAACAGCCGATGTATTTGTTTGGCATATTTAAAACTGTAAACCGTTTGCTTGTATAATAAGCAATCCGTTTTATATGACATTTCTTCTGGACTCATCTAAATACATATTGAATTACTTTAACGTCGAAATGTCTAATTTGGACAACAAACTGCCATTTTTGGATAAAATATTCACAACAGATAATTTTGATGAGGTACACAAAGTCTATTCGAGTTTCCTTTCATTAAATATTATACAAGATTCCCCACTTCTTATTTCTTATAAATATCTTGTGACTTCAAACCACTTCAATAATATATTTTATCATTACCAAAAAGTAGCTTCATCATTCAAAAAGTTACATAAAGAGGCAGTTGAAGAATCAACAATCATAGCTTTCTTACCAACCTCTATATTCTATTCTAATGGGAACAATCAAGTTTCGCTATCATGTCTTTTGTGTGTCCATAATACCAACGGACATATCACCGTAAATGGAACTTGTATTCATTTGTGTACGGGGGACTACTTTTGGTACCTTTCAGGCATTTGTATTGTTAAAATTGTAGGAAATGATGGCGTTTATATTTTTGATAACTACAAACTTCCCTCAAGCACCGTTCTAGATCATGATATTCTCATAGAACCGGTTCGAACAATCAATGTTAATGGGAAAGTAAATACATTTCAATTAAAAAAGGAATCTTTATTTTACATTGAAAGGAACATCAAGATACCAATAGGACTCAATATAGATCGTATTTTCTTGTTAAAAAGTGATTCATTGTATAAGAGTTTGTTGTCATGCTTCGAAGAGAATGATGATTTTGCAAAGCAAATCTTACAAATGTGTTCTACATCCGTCCTTCTACTTGATATTTGTTACGAAGGAGGTCAAACATATGAAAGGTTTGTATGTGAAAACACATCGAATGGCTACCAAAAAATTTTCTTTAATTTATTTATTTGTACGGCCGATGACGGTGGACTTATTTTATTGAACAACTCAGTTATTTGTGGTCAAAATGGATCACTCTTCAACTTCGAGGCAAATCAACGTTGTGGGGTTTCAAAAGTAAAGAAAGGTTTTATTATTCTTGCAACCTTAATTGTAAGTTATCGAGTATGAGGTAAAAATAAAGAAATGAAGTCATCGAACCCAAGTCACAATCGAACGGCGTGTCCCGAATGTGACGGGACGAACTTGATGAGGAAATACAAAATTTGACGGGAAAACTACTGCTTGATTTCTCCTTAAATTTAGTGTATACGATTGATTAAAAAATGAAATTTGTCCTCCTTGAAAGTCACTATTCAAAACTATTATAATTGATAGTTTTCTCTCAAATTTACAACAATCGATATGCTCCTTATAGAAGCAGCCTTCATCATATCTTAAAAAAATGTATCCCTCGTCATTCTTACTTATAGAAACATGAGGGAAAACGCAGGTGTAATCAAGTATCATTTTATCAACTTCATTGTAAATAATATTAATATGATTGGGTTCATATATCTTTTTTGTGAGACAATTTCTTTGCTGAATATCGAAGGTTGCAATGTCTCCAACCATTGCAATTTCCATTTGATCGTCGTATGTTTTTATTAAGCCTTCAAGAAATGTTTCTGGAAACTTTAGATCGTAAATTCGTATATATTGTTTTATATCCATGCCTTTTATCATACACTTTTACATCCTTAACTCATTTGATTGTCAAACAGCTCAATACACTCAAGAAAATCCTTTGGGAAATCGTTTCTACATTTGCGAATACAATCTTCTTCCTGTCCTCTCTCGAAAAGATCTCTACCAGATATTATACAATTTTCAATGTAGTTTTCGTCGTAGTGGGGTCGATCACATTCTCTATGAGCAAATGATCTCAACTTCCTTAAAAGATTTGTTGTATTCATGAAGTAGCTAAGATGCCAACCTCCTTGCTTAAGCATATATTTTGGGTTATAGTTTGTTCGCCATGAGGATAATTGTTTGTCTTTAATTCTTTTTCCAGAAATCAAATAAGCTTTGTACCACTTGTATGGTTTAATCCAGTTAAAGTTATAATACAGAAATTCCATTTCGAAATATATTGGTTCATCATTGTTGTTTAAAATAGATTCTAAGATATTTGAATGTAAATAGTCTTTATTTGGAATTTCGTCAACATCACATACGATTACACAATAGTTCATGTTATTATATTTCTCGTCGATGTATGATATTGATATATTTCTTTGAAATTCTTCCCTAAACCAATGATCTTTATTATCCAACATCCAAAAATTATTCTTATTTTCCTCGTACCATTGAAGAGATGGTTCTGGAAACTTTTCAATAATTATCCATTTTATTTTACCTTCATAATCTTGAAACCAATCTTTGTGACGGATTGAGTACAACTCATCTTTCTTCACACCAGAATGTGTTTCCCACGCTTCTATAATGTAAAATTCTTCAACAAATGGATCAAGATATTTTAACCGAAACCTCACAATTGATTCACCATTGAAACAAAAGGTATCAATGAGTTTCATTGTTCCTAGTGTCTAGTTTCTCTAGATTGTTCTTATCATAGTATTGATATGTTCTTTAAGCATTTCTTCATTTCATGACATGTAAGTCGCTGTTTTGGATTCGGATGAGATGAAAATTTGATGAGTTGTTTTATCTCCACCTTTTTGTCATCCTGTACTTCTTGTATTTTTACAAATTGTATCATGTATACCATCATTATTGCAAGTGAAAATGAATCTACCTTCAAACTATCAACATTGGCAGTATTTATGTTTTCATATGCCTTCTCTATCTCGCACAAGGATGGCCAAAACTTCGTATACATGGTGCTTATTTGCTCATGATCTTCATCCGAAAAGACGGAGTTGAGTTGAAAAAGACGCTTGAGCCGGTATTCGGCTAGGTTGGCTTCCGTGATTGGCTCATTTCTAAGACGTTTGTTTATAACCCAATACTCCGGAGGGTGTATCCAGTAGTTTTTCCCTAAAAATGGGTTGGTGAGTGTAAGAAGTTTATCATTTGGTGTCATGAACCCAAAGTCAATGAGTCTCACTTCTTTTTTGTCGTTGATCAAGATGTTATTTGGTTTGATGTCTTGGTGGGCGTAGCCTGCTTTCTCATTTAAGATAGTGAGGGCCGTAGCTACTTTGATCATGATCTCTATGAACTCTTTGAAGCTGATTCCACCGTCCTCTCTGTATCGCTTTGTCATATAGTCGTACAGCGTTTCCCCGCCATTCAAGCTTATTAATTGGCTCATTTCGTTTTCACCATCTGTTGAGTTTGGTGCTTGTGCTTGGTCCGTTGTTGTAAATGGACATGATGTAAGTGGGTTAGTAGAATTCGCCTTCACAACGGACTTGGTTGTCTTACATTTCAACATTGGATAGACAAAGTACTGTTGTTTGGGGTCAATCTTGCGAAGAGGAAATGACTCATCCCATTCCTCGTCAGCTTTAAGAGGATCCT
>Ga0209246_10000660_pt1 | contig 14450 bp, 11 predicted proteins | sample LauGreSpBDMM15SN_2_FD_187560 | JGI IMG/M metagenome (GOLD analysis project Ga0209246, IMG submission 187560) | Freshwater lake microbial communities from Lake Michigan, USA - Sp13.BD.MM15.SN (SPAdes) (version 2) | ecosystem: Environmental > Aquatic > Freshwater > Lake | place: Lake Michigan...
TGGAAACACCAGGTTTTCAATGGCTTCCAGCAACCAACACGTAATGCGTGCGGCAGTGGCGAAGCGTTGCACAGTGGCGATGCCATGTTCTGTTACTGCCAACGAGACGGCCAGCGATACCTGGTGCAGGAAACGGCCTTCCATCGCGGCCGCCACAGTGCCGGAATACAACACATCATCCCCCAGGTTGGGGCCGAAATTGATGCCGGACAACACCCGGTCTGGTTCTGGCATGAAGAGTCCGGAAGTTCCCAAATGGATGCAATCTGTCGGGGTACCGTCGATGGCAATTCGATGTTCGTCCAGATGAATGGCTTGCAAGGGACGGTCGAGAGTAAGGCAATTGCTCACGCCGGATTTGTCACGATCTGGCGCAATCACCTTCAATTCATGTTCACCCTCCTGCAAGGCGGCAAACAGAGCCTGCAGTCCTGGTGCATGAATACCGTCATCGTTGGAAAGCAGCAATCTCATGATAAAAATCTCAAGCTAGTTCCGTTTGTATCAGTTCGCGTATCACGGAGGTGGCATAACTGCCTTTGCCAAGTGAAAATTCCAGAGCCAACTCGTCGCGTTCGTGCGCATATAGCAGATCGTGTACTTGCAAGCGCAATGGACGCCGATCCTGCTCCAGTCCTTCGCGCACCAATCCAGCGGACAGCACCTGAAAGTGAGCAGCAAGCGCCTGTTCCAGACTCGCAACCTTGCCTGCACTGGCCAATTCGCCCTTGCCCCAGAGTGGTCCCGTAGGATGAATATCAAATTTTTCCAGGCGTTGTTGCAATTCATCTGCACTCGCCCTGTCGGCAGCAAAAACACTTGCTGTTCCAGCCAGGGCCATCAGATCACCTTCAATCGCCTGGTTCCAGGTATTGCTGGCAACACGTTCGGACAAAACCTGATTGAAAAGGAAAGCACGTGCTGCCGACAGCCAGAGACCACGAGTATTCCCGCGTTTGCCAGGCACTTTGCCTGAGAACCACGCAACCACCTGCAGCAATGTATTGCAGTCGTAGCCAAAACGCTGGGGGCCAAAATAATTCGGCACACCTTGCTGCTGCAGCAACCGCAGCTTGCCCTCCAACCAGGCCTGATCGCCCTTCAGGTTGCGGATGCATATTTTGAATTTGTTGGTGCGATGACTGCCTCTGCGCAACTTGCGGCTGTTCTTGGCAACCTCAAGAATCCGGATTCGATCCGAAGCCAGGTCCGGAATTTCAGCCAAGGCATTTTGGCCAACCTGCACACTGAACCACTGGCGGGTAACTGCCTGTTTGTCTTTCATGCCCGAAAACGACACCTGTAGCAGTGGCTTCCGAAAATGGCGCGACAAGATTTGTTGCACGTCAGTGGTATTCAATTCGCGCTTTTCAATGAACAAAAACAAATGTTCGCCATTACCATCCGGGGTGAAACCCAGCACTTCCTCAACGAGGAAATCCCCTGGAGTACTTTTGATTGTGCCCTGCACCGTTGGTACGCCGGCGGCATGGTGCAAATGCGTACAAGCATCGATCCAGAATTGGTTGGCTCGTAATTCGCAGGGAGTGAGGTCAAGCAGATCCAAAGTCATCTCAGTTCCAGTCAGACCATCTGCAGCAGCACGATGGCATAACAGGCAATGCCCTCTTGCCTGCCGGTGAACCCAAGACCTTCAGTCGTGGTCGCCTTTATGCTGATATTGGCGATATCCGTGCGGCACACGGTTGCCAGCGTCGCGCGCATTGCCAAGGCATGCGGAGCGATTTTTGGAACCTGGGCAACGATCGTCATGTCGGCATTGCCTAGTGTCCAACCCTTGGCGTCGATGAGCTCGCAAACCTTGCCCAGCAAAGTCAAACTGTCGGCTCCCCGATACTTGTCGTCGGTGTCGGGAAAATGCTGACCGATGTCACCCAGTGCCAAGGCACCCAGCATGGCATCGCATAACGCATGCACCAGAACATCTCCATCAGAATGCGCGAGCAGGCGTTGCGGGTGCGGAATCCTGATACCACCGAGAGTAACGTACGCTCGAGCGTCCGTGTCCGTACTGAAACGGTGTACGTCGTAACCCTGACCGATGCGTACTGTCATATTCAGTGCTCCTTTGCCTGTCCAGTCAGCAGCGCAGCCGCCAACAGGAGATCTTCAGGCCAGGTAATCTTGATGTTGTCTGAACGGCCAGCCACCAGTTTAACCGGCAAACCGAGTTGTTCTACTGCGGCAGCTTCATCCGTCATCTGGCATCCGGTTTGAACAGCAAGATCCAGGGCACGCTTAAGCACTCCATACCTGAACATTTGTGGAGTAACCGCTTGCCACAAAATTGAACGATCCAGGGTAGCAGTCACATAACCTGTGGCATCTGCTGTCTTGATCGTATCGCGTGCCGGCACAGCCAATAACCCGCCCGCAGGTTCGTCCTGAAGGGCTAAGATCAGTTTTTCCACATCGCTGGTACGTACACAGGGACGCACGGCATCATGAACCAGAACCCAATCGTCTGCGCTTGCCTCATCCTGCAGGGCAAGCAGCGCATTCCTGACGGAATGCATACGCTCTGCTCCACCGGGTGCGACCACTAGTCTGGTGCGCAAGTCGGTTGGCAAATTTTGTAGCATGGACATAAAGAGACTGTCTGTTTCTGCGGCAGCAACAACGATACGGGTGAAATGTGGCAAGCGGTGCAAACGTTCCAGCGTATGTTGCAACAATGATTTTCCGTCCAGCTCCAGAAATTGCTTGGGTGCATCGCTCCCCATGCGTTTACCACTGCCGCCAGCAGGAATGATCAGAAAATAGTGGGTCTGGTTCACGAGGTTCAGGGAGGCGTTACAGGAGTTTCAACCGAAGGCGGCTGTTCAGGCACGGCTTCCGGTTCGATGGGCGCAGGTTCGATCAGGAGTTTATTGTCTGGACTGATCTCCATTACCCGGCCCTGGGACTTCTGCTTGTCAACGATCAGGTAAAAGGTTTCTCCTTTTTTGACCAGTCCGAGCTCGCTGCGTGCACGTTCTTCAATAGCATCCTGCCCGGTTTTCAGATCTGTCACTTCCTGTTTAAGGATGCCGTTACGTTCCTCCAGTACGGCATTGTCGAGCTCCTGCGCAACAATTTCATGCTCGAGGCGATTGATATCCTCCAAACTGCCGGCACCCGACCACAGCCGCATCTGCAGCAGGATAAGCATCAGCAAAAGCGCTCCGAGTACGTATTTCACGTGTTCATTCCGTTCAGCATTGATCAGTACTGCCAAGAAGCAGGTCCGGCAAGCGCATTCAGCGCTTGAACTCGGCCATGCCACGATAGGCGGCCTTGCCCTGCAGCTCCTCTTCGATTACCAGCAAACGATTGTACTTGGCTACACGGTCAGAACGGCACAGTGAACCGGTTTTGATCTGCCCAGCGGCTGTCGCAACGGCAAGATCAGCAATGGTGGTGTCTTCTGTCTCGCCGGAGCGATGTGAAATGACAGCGGTGTATTTTGCTTCGCGTGCCATCCTGATCGCCGCCAGTGTTTCTGTCAGCGTACCGATCTGGTTGAACTTGATCAGGATCGAATTGGCCACGGCTGATTTTATACCGCGCTCGAGAATGCGTGTATTGGTGACAAACAGGTCGTCACCTACCAACTGGATCTTGCTCCCTATCTTTTGGGTGAGCACAGCCCAACCATCCCAGTCACTTTCGTGCATGCCGTCTTCTATCGAAATAATCGGATATTGCCTGCTCAACCCTGCCAGGTAATCGGCGAACTCTTCGCTGTTGTAGCTTTTGCCTTCACCGCGCAACTCGTAGCGACCGTTCTCGTAAAATTCGGAGGCGGCACAATCCAGCGCCAGGCAAATATCCTTGCCTGCGGTGAAACCAGCCTTGCTGATCGCTTCCATGATGGCATCAAGGGCCGCCGCATTCGAGGGCAGATTCGGGGCGAAACCACCTTCATCACCAACGGCAGTATTCAGGCCCTGCTTGCTCAACACAGATTTGAGGGCATGGAAAATCTCGGCACCGTAACGCAGTGCTTCCCTGAAATTGGGAGCGCCCACGGGCTGAACCATGAATTCCTGGATATCAACGTTGTTGTCGGCATGCTCACCGCCATTGATGATGTTCATCATTGGTACAGGCATGCTGAAATTGCCAGGGGTTCCATTGAGTCCTGCAATCCAGGCATAGAGGGGCTCGCCACTATCCTGGGCTGCAGCGCGGGCAGCAGCCAGCGATACGGCAAGAATGGAGTTGGCACCAAAGCGTGCCTTGTTCTCGGTACCATCCAGCTCGATCATGCATTGATCAAGAGCGGACTGATCCCGTGCATCCATTCCAAGCAGGGCACTCTTGAGGTCATGGTTGGCAGCATGGACTGCCTTGAGCACTCCTTTGCCACCATAGCGTTTGGGATCCTTGTCGCGCAGTTCGAGCGCTTCGCGTGATCCGGTGGAAGCACCTGAAGGAGCACAAGCGGTGCCCTTGGCACCACTGGCAAGAATCACGTCGGCCTGAACTGTGGGATTGCCTCTGGAATCCAATACTTCCCGGGCCAGGATATTAACGATCTGACTCACGTTTATTCCTCGTAGCTGTGCATTATTGGTTATTGCGATTTTATTGCTGCACACCAGGTTTTTTCCTGGTACACGGTGTTATTGCATCGGCGAATCAGCTTATGTTCAGCGCCGGCTGGCTTTTCACCAGTTGATCAATGGCCTTGATCTGTTCGAGAAATGGTTTCAGTTTATCAAGTGGCAACGCACAAGGCCCGTCACAAAGCGCCTTGTTGGGATCCGGATGCGCTTCCAGAAAAAGCCCAGCCAAACCTTGGGACATGCCTGCACGCGCCAGCGAGACCACGTCCTGTCGCCTTCCACCAGCGCTGTCGGATCGACCGCCTGGCATTTGCAGGGCATGGGTTACATCGAACAATACCGGATAGCCGAGGGCTTTCATGATTGGGAAACCCAGCATATCCACCACCAGGTTGTTGTAGCCAAAACAGGAGCCACGTTCACACAACATCAGTTGGTTGTTCCCGGCTTCCTCGAATTTACGCAGAATGTGGCCCATTTCGCGTGGCGCCAGGAACTGCGCCTTCTTGATATTGATCATCGCCTTGGTACGGGCCATGGCGATGACCAGATCCGTTTGGCGTGAAAGAAAGGCCGGCAATTGGAGGATATCAACCACTTCCGCTGCCGGAGCAGCCTGTTCGGGCGCATGAATGTCCGTCAGGATTGGCACCCCGAATTCACTCTTGATGCGTGCCAGGATACGCAAGCCTTCCTTGAGACCAGGCCCCCGGAAGGAATGTATTGATGAGCGATTGGCCTTGTCGAACGAGGCCTTGAAAATATAGGGGATGTCCAACTCACGACAGGTGCGTGAGAATTCAGAGGCCACTTCCATCGCCATGGATTCTGATTCGAGCACGTTCATGCCACCGATCAGAACCATCGGCAGATGGTTGGCTATGGGCATGTCACCCAGATGAAGGGTATTTTGCATCAGGACCTGTTCACTTTCGTTGCTGGTCATTTGTTGCCGATCTTTTGTTTTTGCGTGATGGCAGCCTTCACAAAACCTGTAAACAAGGGATGGCCATCGCGTGGCGTCGATGTGAACTCAGGATGGAATTGACAGGCCAGATACCAGGGATGTGCAGGGATCTCGATCACTTCCATCAGATTGCCATCCAGCGATTTGCCGGTGATTCTCATGCCGGCAGCTTCCAGGCGTTCTACATAATTATTGTTCACTTCATAACGGTGACGATGACGCTCCGTAATGACATCCTTCTGGTAACAATCCTTGATCAAGGAGTTGTCAGCAACGCGACACTCCTGGGCTCCCAGGCGCATGGTCCCGCCCATATCAGAGTTTTCAGTGCGCACTTCCGTACCACCCTTGGCATTGATCCATTCCGTGATCAGCGCGATCACCGGATCGGGTGACTGCTTGTCAAATTCGGTGCTGTGAGCCTTGGGCAAACCGAGGACATTGCGTGCAAACTCGATCACGGCAATATGCAGACCGAGACAAATCCCCAGGTACGGGATGTTGTGGGTGCGGGCATAATTCGCAGTGATGATCATGCCGTCGATACCACGTTCACCGAAACCACCGGGAACCACAATGGCGTCGACCCCTTCCAGCACTTCAGTGCCGTCAAGCTCAATGGAGCTGGAATCGATGTAACGGATGCGTACCCGCGTCTTGGTATGAATCCCGGCATGCTTCATCGCCTCGATGAGTGATTTGTAGGCATCCAGCAATTCCATGTACTTGCCCACCATGGCGATGGTGACTTCGCGCTCAGGTTTCAGGACTGCATCTACCACACGCTGCCATTCACTCAGGTCAGCCGGTGGGCAGGTCAAGCCGAAGCGTTTGACGATGATTTCATCCAGACCGGTGGAGTGCAGCAAAATCGGTGCCGAATAGATCGTCGCGGTATCCTGCAGGGAAACCACGGCAGGCAATTCCACGTTGGTAAAAAGTGCGATCTTGCGCAAGGAGGCTTCGGGAATTTCGTGGTCGGAACGACATACCAGAATATCCGGCTGTATCCCGATGGAGCGCAGGTCACGCACGGAATGCTGGGTCGGCTTCGTCTTGGTCTCGCCTGCAGTGGCAATGAAGGGCACAAGTGTCAGGTGCAGGAACTGCACACGCGCAGATCCCAGCTCTACCTTCAATTGGCGTGCTGCTTCCAGAAAGGGTTGCGACTCGATGTCACCAACGGTACCGCCGATTTCCACCAGCGCTACATCGACTTCACCAGCACCTTCGAGGATTCGCGATTTGATCTCGTCAGTGATGTGGGGAATTACCTGGATGGTAGCGCCCAGATAATCGCCGCGGCGTTCCTTCTTGATCACGTCCTCGTAAATACGACCCGCTGTGAAATTGTTGCGGCGCGACATTTTCGCACGAATAAAACGTTCATAGTGGCCCAGATCAAGGTCGGTCTCAGCGCCGTCTTCAGTCACGAAAACTTCACCATGCTGGAAGGGACTCATGGTGCCGGGGTCGACGTTGATATAAGGGTCCAGCTTGAGCATGGTCACTTTGAGACCACGAGCTTCGAGAATGGCTGCGAGGGAGGCCGAGGTGATTCCCTTTCCGAGAGAGGAAACTACACCGCCGGTGATAAAAATATAATGCGTCATTTACAGCCCATCAGACTTTTTTAAAAGGTGCTTGATGGGAAGCCAGATTAACAGAAGAGGCACCTATCCTCAAATAAAATCAGGCTTTTTCCATACTATATGCGCTCCATTTTGCCCGATTACCCTTGACCATACAGCACTGTAAAAAATATGGGCGACAGCGATGAGTTCTCCCTCATGGAAAACCAGTGGCAAGCATGCACGCACCCAGGGTGGTACCGCATTTTCCTGGAGAAGGTTTTTCAGGGTTTTGTGCGGACGTTTGTCCAGTCTGATGCTTTCACCGCCCTGGCGAAACCTGACTTCCAATACCGGGAAGTTGCAGGCCTCTGCGGGTGCTGGCACCAGGCTAAGCGTGCCCAACATGCCCGGCAACTGCAGCACCGAATTGGTGTCCCAGCGCAACACTTCAGTTTTCAGCTGCGGCAAGGGTTTGAGCAGATAGAGCCGGTTCTCGAAACGTCGCAACTCAAGTGCCTTGTTGCCCCTGCCCCATCTGATTACCGGGGTAGCATCGTTCATGGCAGGAATCAGGTCGGTGACGGTGTGCTGCAAGGCTTGATAGGGAATATCACTCCCTCCCAGAGCCTGGCACAGCTCGCCTACCCAGAACCGGAGCAGGTTGCGGATACGTGCCGGCGCAAGCTGGGCCAGGACTTGCAGATCCAGCTGATACGGCAGTTTGCCCTGTACTGCCAGCAAATCGTCTTTGGCGCGAGCGCGCAACAATTCATCGGCCTCGCCACACAGTTGCGCGGAACGTTCGATGTTTTCAGCCATGCCTGGCCAATGCGCATTTAACAGCGGCAACACCTGATGACGCAAAAAATTGCGATCGAAGCGTGAATCACTGTTGCTCGGATCTTCCACCCAGCACAGGCCATGGGCTTCAGCATGTTCAAGGAGTTGGCTGCGGCTACAATTGAGCAAAGGCCGTAAAATCGACCCCTGCCCCAAGGCCCTGCGGGCCGGAATACCCGCCAAGCCGCGCGGGCCACTGCCGCGCAGCAAGTGCAGCAGCACTGTTTCAGTCTGGTCGTCGAGATGATGCGCTTGCAGTAACACCCCGGAAGGGGCCAACAGTTCCGTGAAGACGGCATAACGTGCGGTGCGGGCAGCGGCTTCAAGGCCTTGCCCTGTCCCCTGTCCGGCGACCTTCACTTTTCTGGCAAGCAAGGGTAGTTCGAGGCTCTCTGCGAAGGCTGCGCAATGATCCAGCCAGTCATCAGCCTGTTGCTGCAAGCCATGATGGATGTGGATGGCTGCAACAGATCCGTGCAAGAGCCGGCGTTTCTGCAGAAGATGCAACAAATGCAAGAGTACTGTGGAATCAAGTCCACCACTGTAGGCTACAAGGATTTGCTCCGCACCCAGCAGCTCAGGGCAGCGCAACAACTGGCTGAGCAGATGCCCGGTAGACACCTGACTCTCAGGTTTTGCTGGCGCCATGACTCATGAGGCGACGATAGCGCCGTTCCAACAGTTCAGCGGTATCCATGCTACTGAGCCTGGCAACCTGTTCGATCAGGTTTTCCTTGAGTCGGGCAGCCATCTCTTTCATGTTCCGATGAGCGCCACCCAAGGGTTCCTGGATGGTCTGATCAACAATTCCCAACTCTTCCAGGCGCGAAGAGGTAACCCCCATAGCTTCTGCTGCTGCTGCCTTGTGATCAGAGGATTTCCAGAGAATGGTGGCGCAGCCTTCCGGCGAGATGACGAAGTATGTGGAGTACTGCAACATATTCAGGTGATCAGCGACGCCAATGGCAATCGCACCCCCGGAATTACCCTCTCCGGTCACCGTCGCAATTATGGGTGTACGCAAACGTGACATGATAGCCAGGTTTTCGGCGATGGCTTCATTGATGCCACGTGCTTCAGAGTCCACGCCAGGATAGGCGCCAGGAGTATCAATCAGGGTAAGCACCGGCATTTTATAACGCTCGGCCAGCAGCATCAGGCGACGTGCCTTGCGATAACCTTCCGGTTTGGGCATGCCGAAATTGCGTTTCACTTTTTCAGACGTACTTCTGCCCTTCTGGTGTCCGATCAGCATTACCGGGGTTTTATCCAGATAAGCCACACCACCGATCAGTGCACAGTCATCCCCAAACAGACGGTCACCGTGCATTTCGTCGAAATCGGTGAACATGTAGCGGATGTAATCTTCGGTATAGGGACGCAGGGGATGACGTGCCAGCAGCGAAATCTGCCAGGGTGTCAGCGCACTGAAAATTTTCTCGGTCAGTTTGCGGCTTTTTTCCTGCAGCTTGGTTATTTCGTCAGAAATATTCAGCTTGTTGTCTGCACCGACCAGGCGCAGTTCATTAATCTTCACTTCAAGATCAGCAATGGGTTGTTCAAAATCCAGATAATCAGGGTTCATGGTTGTCGGGTTGTCTTTCAATCCAAAATTCGGTTTTGTGGCTGTAATAACCAGCCGCCTCTTTGCTGCCTGGCGCTTCGTAACGTTTTCTGATGCTTCTTGGCGACCTGATTCTTCCCAAGGCCAGCGAGTGCCCGTGAATCCATGCCAGGACTAGCCATAGCTCAGGTTGACATTGTCATTGCCGTAATTTTCGCGCAATTTCTGCAACAAGGCATCATCTGGCAACACACGCCAGGCCTCTCCGAGGCTGATACTGCCCCTTACCTTGTCGAGTTCCAAGTGGACAATGATTTCACAACCCCTGGTTTCAGGCTGCTCTATTTCGCTCGCTGCCCGGTATTCCGCCAGCAGCCGCCGTAAAGAGGGCAGCGATTCTACAGACAAGCGCTTGTGATGCAAGGTCAGATCCAGGCCCCGGGAATACTGCCTACGGGCTTCCTGCATGCTGATTACCCGCTTGACCCGCATCTGCAGCTGGCCATTTCCGTTGTACTCATCGACGCTGACCACTCCTTCAAGCACCACAATGGCATCCTTGCGGATGAGGTCCCTGTGCTGAGCCAGCACATCACCGTAGACAGTGGCTTCAATGCGGTCAGTGCGATCATCCAGCGTGATGATCGCAAAAGGATCACCACGTTTGCTCTTGATCATCCTGATGTCATGAATGAGGCCCGCTACCAGCTGCGGCGCCCGATCGGCCTTCAGGCTATCGAGCCGGTTACGTGTGATTTTGGCTAGCTCAGGCAAAAACTCTGATATCGGATGACCGGACAAATAGAGTCCCAGCGTTTCCTTTTCTTCGTGCAGGCGCTGTTGGGCACTCCAGGGCCGAATGTGGTGGAAATTGGCATAAACATCCCCTGTGCTCTCGACCGGCATGACTTCGCCGAACAGATCGCCCACGCCACTGGCAGCACTACGACTGTTCTGTTCGGCGGTTTTTACCGCTTCCGGCATGCTCGCCAACATCACGGCTCGATCTGCACCAAAGTGATCACAGGCACCGGAACGAATAAGGGCTTCGATCGCACGCTTGTTCATCATGCCCAATTCCACACGCTTGCAGAAATCGAACAGATCGCGAAAAGCGCCACTGCCTTCGCGCACATTGACCAGGTTCTGGACAGGACCTTCACCCAGACCCTTGATAGCGCCAAGCCCGTAGACAATCTGTCCCTGCTGGTTCACGGTAAAGGCGAAATAGCCCACGTTCACATCGGGCGGCAGTACTTCCAGCCCCATGCGACGGCATTCCTCGACGAGAATTACGATCTTGTCGGTATTCTGCATATCCGCAGACAGCACTGCGGCCATGAAATGTGCTGGAAAATAGCATTTGAGCCAAGCCGTCTGGTACGACACCAGCGCATAGGCGGCCGAATGTGACTTGTTGAAACCGTAATCGGCAAATTTTTCCATCAGGTCGAAAATGGTGCTGGCAGTGTCGGCATCGATATGATTTTCCGCTGCACCCTGCTGGAAGATCACACGCTGCTTCTGCATTTCTTCCGGTTTCTTCTTGCCCATCGCACGCCGCAACATGTCGGCACCCCCGAGGGTATAGGTCGCGAGCACTTGCGCGATCTGCATCACCTGTTCCTGATACAGGATTACCCCATAGGTGTTTTTCAGCACAGGTTCAAGATCAGCGTGCGGATAACTTGTGGACTTGCGACCGTGTTTTCGATCAATAAAATCATCCACCATGCCTGAGCCCAGCGGACCGGGGCGAAACAGCGCGACCAACGCAATAATGTCTTCAAAGTTGCTGGGGCGCAGGCGTTTGATCAGATCCTTCATGCCGCGCGATTCGAGCTGGAATACGGCGGTAGTTTCGCCACGCTCCAGCATTTCATATACCTTCGCGTCATCCAGCGGAATCCGGGTGATGTCGATCGGTTCGCTGACAGCGGTCGCGTTGATCATCCGTACAGCCCAGTCAATGATCGTGAGCGTGCGCAGGCCGAGGAAGTCGAATTTCACAAGGCCGGCACTTTCCACGTCGTTCTTGTCAAACTGGGTAACGAGGTTGGCGCCGCTTTCATCGCAGTACAGCGGCGTGAAATCTGTCAGGCGGGTCGGTGCAATCACCACACCCCCGGCGTGCTTGCCGACATTGCGCACGAGGCCTTCCAGCTTCTCCGCCATGTCCATGATTTCCTGGGCTTCCTCATCGGCGGCCAGGAATTCGACCAGCAGTGGCTCGTCTTTTTTGGCTTTTTCCAGCGTGATGCCCACTTCAAACGGCACCAGCTTCGACAGCTTGTCGGCCAGCGCATACGACTTGCCCTGCACCCTGCCGACATCACGGATAACAGCCTTCGCCGCCATGGTGCCGAAGGTGATGATCTGGGACACCGCTTCGTGGCCATAGAGATCCGCGACGTGCTCAATGACACGGTCGCGACCATCCATGCAAAAATCCACGTCGAAGTCAGGCATCGACACACGTTCCGGGTTCAGGAAGCGTTCGAACAGCAAGTCATATTGCAGGGGATCCAGATCGGTAATCTTCAAGACATAGGCGACCAGCGAGCCGGCACCGGATCCCCGGCCTGGTCCCACCGGGATGTCGTTGTCCTTGGCCCATTGAATGAATTCCATCACGATGAGGAAATATCCCGGGAACCCCATCTGGTTGATGATGCCAAGTTCGAAATTCAGGCGATCAAGATAGCGTTGTTGTATCCCGGGATAGTCCGGGGCGCTGGCATCAAAGGCTTTTTCCAGGCGCTGCTGCAGGCCACGTTCGCTTTCAGCGCGCATGAACTGTTCGATGGTCATGCCCGCAGGCACGGGATAATTCGGCAGGAAGGGTTTGCCCAACTGCAACTCAAGGTTGCAGCGCATTGCAATTTGCACGCTGTTTTCCAATGCTTCCGGAAGATCGTTGAACAACTCCTGCATCTCCTCAATGCTGCGCAGGTATTGCTGGTCTGAGTAGTTACGCGTGCGCCTCGGATCGTCGAGGGTACGGCGCTCGTTGATGCACACTCGTGCTTCGTGTGCCTCGAATTCGTCCGTCTGCAGGAAACGGACATCATTGGTGGCAACTACAGGCAGTCCCATGGACAAGCCCAGATCGACGGCAAGACGTACATGTTCAGTGTCACCTGGACGACCGGTACGGTGTAATTCAAGGTAATAGTTATCCGGGAACAGGCGCTGATAGAACGTCACAAGGCTGGCTACCAGCTCCTTGTCACCGCCCAGTAGCGCTTTGCCCACATCACCTTTGGATGCGCCGGACAAGGCAATCAGCCCCTCGGTGTTGCCTTCCAGCCAGCTGCGCTTGATGGTGACCGCACCACGATACTGGCCTTCCTGGTAGGCACGGGATATCAGGCGGATCAGATTGCGGTAACCTTTCAGGTCCTTGACCAGCAAGGGCAAGATCGAAAGCTGGTCGGGCTTGTCATCCTCGGCTATGCAAAGATCACTGCCGCAAATCGGCTTGATGCCTTTGCCTTGCGCGGCAGTATAGAACTTGATGAGCGCGTAGAGATTGACGTGATCGGTGATGGCCACCGCTGGCATGTGCAATTTTGCGACTTTGGCGACCAGCGGTTTTATGCGGATCAGGCTATCGATAACCGAAAATTCGGAATGCAGGCGGAGATGCACAAATCCGGGAGAACTGGTCATGGAGAATGCGGTGCGAGTCGAGCCAAATGAACTGGAAGTTTACCGGCATTAATGCAGCGAAGCCATGCACGATTCTGCCCTATTCAGTTTGTTTTGACTGTTACTTGCTGACCTGGAGTAAATCAGCCACGGGGCGAAAGCTGCGGCGATGAATCGGACTCGGGCCAAGCCGCAGCAAGGCTGCAAGATGTTCTCTCGTTGGGTAGCCCTTGTGCTTGGCAAGCCCATAGCCAGGAAACTGGCCATCCAAGGTCAGCATCTCACGGTCACGTGTGACCTTTGCCAGGATTGAGGCGGCTGCAATGGAGGGTACTTTACTATCCCCTTTCACAACAGCTTCGGACGGATACGGCCATTTGGGACAGCGGTTACCGTCCACATAAACAAATTCTGGCTGGATAGGCAAAGCCAGCACCGCGCGGTGCATCGCCAACAGGCTGGCTTGCAGGATATTCAGTTCGTCAATTTCAGCAACCGAAGCTCTGGCAATCGCGTAGCTAAGTGCACGCTCGATAATAAGGTCATACAGCCGTTCGCGCTGGGCCTCACTGAGCTGCTTGGAATCAGCGAGTCCGGCAATCGGCCGAGCCGGGTCAAGGATGACCGCCGCTGTCACTACATCCCATGCCAAGGGACCGCGCCCCACTTCATCAACCCCGGCAGACATAACAAGATATTCAACATTAAGTTCTAAGCATATATTATTGTTTTTCATAATATATCTTTTATTGCTTTTGCCGCTTTACGGCTGGCATCCTGGCGCAACTGGAGGTGTATATCACGATAAGTCTGTAACAGGGCTTGATGGTGGGCGGGGTCGTGCAAGAGGTCACGGGCGCGGCTCACGAGAGTCGGCACCGAGACCTCATCCTGCACCAACTCCTCCACCAGACGACGGCCGGAGAGCAGGTTGGGCAGGGAAAACCAGGGCACTTTCAGCATGCGGGAAATGATCTGGTAGGACAGGAACGCCAATTTGTAACACACCAGCATGGGGCGTTTGAGCAGCATCGCTTCCAGTGCCGCGGTACCCGAGGCCAGGATCACCGCATCGGCGGCTGTCATCGCGATACGAGATTGGCCATCCAGCAGGAGCAAGCGGCCAGCCTTCACACCGGGCACCGCCAACAATTGCCGCTTCCGGTCTGCGTTGGCACAGGGCATCAGTACAGTAAGATCCGGATCTTCCTGCAGGAGTTGGCGGGCTGTCGCGACGAACACCGGTCCCATCCGGGCAAGCTCACCTTGCCTGCTCCCGGGTA
>Ga0209246_10000662_pt1 | contig 14444 bp, 4 predicted proteins | sample LauGreSpBDMM15SN_2_FD_187560 | JGI IMG/M metagenome (GOLD analysis project Ga0209246, IMG submission 187560) | Freshwater lake microbial communities from Lake Michigan, USA - Sp13.BD.MM15.SN (SPAdes) (version 2) | ecosystem: Environmental > Aquatic > Freshwater > Lake | place: Lake Michigan, USA...
TTTTAACAGGGAAATCAGCTCCTGGAAACATTGTAGAAGTGTTTAATTCAAAACCTTTGGTTGCGCAAACGGCTACCAATTTCATTGCGACTTATACAGCTGGTGCAGACAGTACCTTCACCGCAGAAATTGCATTGACCAGCCTTGTTGACAATGCCATCAATTACCTGACGGCAACAGCAAGAGATAATTCAAACAATACTTCTGAGCTATGTAATTCATTTTCGGTCAACTTAACGGTTTGTAAAGTGAAATCAACCTTAGATGATGGAGGAGAATTTACGCTTCGTAATGCTTTTGTAAAAGCAAATAATGAAGAATGTAAACTTGTTTTGTTTGAATTGTCAGTAGGAGATGGTATTACCAATGGTAAAGATGTCATTGAAATTCAATCGGCACTTCCATTGGTGTATAGTCCTTATGTAATTGTAGATGGAACATCTGAAAGTAATTACAATCAATCCTCTGGACCAGAAGTGGTGGTGAAAAATGTTTCTGGAAATAGCTTGGACGGATTAAGATTTTCAGGAGCAAATGTTTCGCTCAATGCTTTGGAGGTCGCTAATTTTGATACCAGTTTAACTATCTTGAAAACTTCAAGAGAAACCATTTTATATGCCAACCAAACTACAGATCCGGTAATTCTTGGGGTTAATGTAAAAGGTAGTAAAGCTGAACTGAGCTATAACTTAGGCTTAAACACGCTTACTACAAAAACTGATGCCTATAAAATTTCAGGTGACAGTACTTTGATTCAATTTGGTTATGTGAAAGGATTTGTTGGAAATGCATATTTGATTACAGGAAAAGCAAATTTTGCATACGGAAACAATGCCATTCATTGTAGTGAAAATGATACCTTAAGTGCTGCAGCCTTTAACATTGTGGGAGATAAAAATACCATCATGAGCAATACGGCAACGGTTTGTGGTATTGGTTTTAAGGTGACTTCCCCGGCTACTCAAAATTATTTAGAAAAAAATACGGTTAAATTTGAAGGTGCAAACCTGACCAAAGCAAACTCAAGTATTGGGTTCTTATTTGACAATGTATCCAACAATACCATCAGTGAGGCGAGTGTGTTGTCCGCTAAAGTTGCTGCATTCAAATCTATAAGCACTTCAAATTCGAACTACAATACCATTAAATCATCTACTTCAGATTCAAGTTTTGTCGGTGTAAAAGCCAATGGAGGTAAATTATTCCTCAGCGAGAATACATTTAGGGTATCTCATTATGGTGCAATTCTCCAAGATATGGCACATGTTAAACTCAATAAAAATTATTTTAGCTATGGCATAAGTACTGCTATTTTCTTGTCCAATTCATCCAATGATACGCTTATTGAGAATACAATTAACAACAACAAAGGTGATGCGATACAATTGGAGTCAGCCAATAATTTGCTGATTACTGACAATACCATCGCTTCAAATAGCAATGGTATCGTGATGAACAATTGTGAAAACAATCAATTGTTGAGCAATAATATTGGTACCGATAAGTTTGCAAAAACCTATGGCTGGAATCAAAAGGGAATAGGCGTTTATTTGAAAAATACTTCAAATTGTCTTATTGGGAATGTAGGGGTAGAAAATCATATTGGATTTAATGCACTTGGTGGTGTTAAAGTAGAAAACGGAAATAACAATGCCATCATTTACAATACATTCATCAGCAACAGCGACTCAGTAGGTCAGGAAATTTTGCCTCCGGGAATTGGTGTATTGAATTCAAATGGTAACAATTTAATCAACGCACCATTCATCATTGGATACCAATATTTACCTGGAAATATGGTTAAAATTTCAGGTAAAGCCAATGCATTGAATACTGCACATGATGAAGGAAATGCAGTGGTACATTTGTATAAAAATGCCGGAGGTTATCAGGATGCCTTAACTTTCATGGCCATTTCAACCACCAATCCTGATGGAACCTGGGAAGCTATTTTCCCTAAATCCATGTTGTACCAAAAAGACAGCACTACGTATTTGATTTCAACTTTTACGGGTAAAGGCAATACTTCTGAATTCAGTAATATCATACCTATTGGTATTTGTTATGTAAACAGTGTGAAAGACAATGGAAGTAATAAATATCCTTATCCTGGTTCTTACAGACAAGGGGTAACTTGTGTCAACCAGGTCAATGAGCCAATTGCTGAAATGAAAGCGGCCATTCAAAATACTTATCCAGAAATTAAGATTGTTAAAACTTCAGTTTTGGCTTACCATAACCAATACGATGCTCCTATTAGTGTAAAAGTGGGCTTTCAACAATTTATTAATTTAGGACAAAATGTGTATGACACTATAGTTCAAAAATTAATTTTGACAGACAGTACCAAGTTATTAACGTCTGAAGGAGCTAGATTTTCTGATACTTTGGAGTCAATTGATTTTAGTAACATCAAACTCAATGGTTTCAACAAAGGGATTGTCAGTGGTGGGGAACATGTGAAAATTGACAATGTCATTATTCAATCAACCACAAAACCTGCCATTGGTGCTGCCATTAGCTTGAGAGGTAAAACGAGATTTATTTCGGTTAAAAATGCCATCATTGACAATTACTATGCTGGTATGGTTGACAGTTGCGCTACCCGAAAAGACACTGCTTTATTTGAAAACAATTACTTGACCCGCATCAGTAATGCCGCAGTAGTATTGAATAAATTTGATAAACTGGTTTCTATTTACCGCGATACCATATCCGGGAACTTCAGTCAGGGGATTGCGCTGAGCGATATCAAATTCGAAGCTTTGATCAGAGAAAACAAAATATCAAGTATAGATACTACACATGCGGTAGCCAAAAATTATACCGGTATAAGTATCACAAACGCGACTTATGTTTCTGTCATTGAAAATAATAACCTTAGCTATACGGCCGAAAAATTATTTCCAACCAGTAAAATGATTGATGTAGCATTGGGCTTAGGCAAAATTGTAGTGAACAACAATGTCATGACAGGCGATTCCATGGTCTCGGATGCTATCGTGATCAATATAGATAGTCCTAATACCAACAACAGGTGCATTATTCGAAACAATAAAGTGAGTGATTTTGCACAAACGGGTTTAACCCTCCAATACACTTCAGCAGGCACAATCTTACAAAATCAATTCAATGAAGCAGATACCATTGTGGGTAACAACTTCTTCGAAAATCAAAAAAATGACCTGTACCTGGTCAATGCGCGCGTTGCTTATATTGCCAATAATAATTTAGGAAGTACCAAGGTGGAAGCCATCAAATTAGAAACTTCCAACTATGTGAAGATGACCAAAAATTTATTGTCCGGACAAGCCGCTTTGGCTCGTGGTATTGATATTAGTAAATATGTAGATGTTGCTTTGGTTTCCAATGAAGGCAAACAAGAACCAATCATCAATAAGTTTTACAAAGACAAAGATGCCATTACCCATAGAAAATACATTTATATTCAGGGTAAGGCTCAAAAAGGAGATGTGTTGGAATTTTATTTAGGATACAATTATTCTCCTAACATGAATAAATTTATTGACACCTTGACGGTAAAAAATGCCGATGGTTCTTGGGATTTGAAAGTACCCACAAATCTTTATGCGACTTTAGAAGATACTTCAGCCAAATACTTGATGTGTACGGCAACTGAAAATCACAACACTTCTGAATTGAGTCCTCGTTTCAGGTTACCTTTTGTGTATGATACTTTGATTGTAACCAATACACTCAATGCCACTTCTAATTCTTTAAGGTATGTCATTGAAGAATTGAACAATTCAGAAATATTTAGTTTGGTACATTTCAAAATTGAAAACGAACAGCCAATTGCTGACCGTTATACCATACTTTTGGATACTGAACTTCCTGCCATTATCAACCCTCGTGGGGTATTTATTGATACCTATACGCAATGGAAAGTATTGCCTAATACAAGTGTATGGGTTACCAAAACTAATGCTGCAGTAATTACAGGTTTAGACATTAATTCTACCCCTAAAAGTGTCAATATCAAAGGATTGAATTTCAATGATATTCCAAGACCTTATAGAATTGCCAATGGAAACAAAGTGAAGTTCAACAATATCAAACTTGAAAATGGCACATTGGGTCTATTCACGGTTTCTGATTCTGTAAAATCATTTATTGTGGATACCATGATGGTTTCAGGGTTTGATACTGCCATGTATATTGTTAAATCTGAAAAAGTAGACCTTATTTCTTTGGACATTCACGCTGGTAAAACTGGTTTGATTTTCTCTGATTCTATTGCTAAAATCAACATCACCAAATCTGATTTCAATGATTTGAGCAAAAATGCCATCAATATCGAAAAGTCACCATTAAGTGAAATTAAGATTGAAGGTAACCGATTTGGTACTGGGTTAAATGGTTTAGAAGGAATTACTGGAAGGGCCATAAGCATGGAAACTTCCAGCGGTGTAGTCATTAAAAACAACGCCATCGGAAATGTAGCTGGAGATGCAGCCATTGCATTGACCAACAAAACCAAGGACATTGCTATTCTTGGAAATACGATTGGTGTAGAAGTTTCCGGCAAAGCGGTGACATCAAAACCGATTACTGGCAATGCCATTAAATTAGAAGGGGCTACTGGATTTGAAATTCGTGGCGTAAATATCCTCGACAATAAAATAGGGGCCACGGGTGCTGATGCGATCTTGTTGAATTATGCTTTTAACAATACCATTATCAACAATACCATTGGTTACGATACTGTTGGTGCTGTTGCTCCTGTTGCTGGTGCTGCCATTTCTTTGGTGAGTACGGAATTGACCAATGTTCAAAACAATAAGCTGGTAGGTTTTGGAACCACTGGTTGTTATGTTGAATCCTCTACGGAAGCTTATATTTCTAAAAATATCATTTTTACAGACAAAGCAACAAGTACCAAGGGGATTTTATACAATGCACCCATCATTGATGCTCCGGTAATCCATACTGCCATCACGGTATTGGATACCAATAATGTAAGGGTGACCGGAACTGCAGGTAAAAGTAACATGAAACTAGAAATATTTGTGGGCTATAAAGGGCAACAAAACAGCCTTAAATACATTGGAGATACGGTTTCATTGAGTGACAAATCCTGGACATTCACACTTCCTAAAAACATGATTTCTTTTGGAGAGGAGATGTATTATATCGCTACGGCTACTGATGATGGTGTTGGAACTTCTGAGTTTTCGAATACCATCTCTGTAAAAGGTTTACTTTGTAGTCTGAGTGATTTCTTAGCCAACAAACAAGATTCATTGTGTCCTGATAGATCCAAAAATCTTGGCGTAACGATCAAAGGAATCAAATACAATTGGTCGAATTACTATACTGGTGAAGCATTAGGAACGGATCAATATTACAAAGCCAATAAAACTGGTACTTATAAACTTACCTTGTCTGATAATTTTGGCTGTTCTATCTGGGATACCAGCAATGTACTTGCACTTCCTGAAGCATTAAAACCTGATTTTATTGTAGCCAATGAGTTGTATTCTCGTGATACCATCAAGATTGTTGATTTGTCAGCCCAAACCATTACTCATTTGTCATGGCATGTCAATGACAGCTTAGAAATCAAGGATCCTGTCATTTGGTTAGATCCTGAAGATAAAACCAATAAAACCTGGTTCTATGTATTTCAAGATGCTGGGAATTACAAACTGACCATGAAATCAACCTTGAATACTTGTGCCAGTTACACCAACAGGGATGTGGTCGTGAAGCAAGGACCTGGTCCAATAGACAAATCAAATGCGGTGACCAAAGCTTTAGACCTTGTTAAAATGGTCGCACAGCCAGTGCCAGCTTTAGATGGTACCTTGTCTCTTGATTTGGAATTCAACAGAAAAAGTGATGTCATGCTTTATGTGTTCTCTATGACCAATGTGGTGATGTATACTGAAACTTTGGAGAATTTTGATACTGGTATGGTTTCAATGGACAAAGCCATACATGGATTACCTTCGGGGATTTATTTTATCAAAGTCATCTCTGAAGATGTAGAAAAAACATTGAAAGTAGTTATCATCAACCAGCAATAATATCAAGGAAGTTAATCTCCTGTATTTAAATTATTTCGTGTCATAAATAACATTCAAGTGCATAAACTAGTACTATTTCTATTCTTTACATTATTTGTAGTTCAACTCAAGGCCCAGGACATCAGCCAATATGGTAAAAAGCAGGGGATCAAAGTTACTGGGAGTTTGGGTGCCAATACGGTAACCTATATTCCCATAGAGAATTCACCTACCCGCTTGCCGTTTGCTAATTTCTTAACCGGCAGGCTCAATATCAATTTGTATGGTGTCGCCGTTCCGTTGAGTTTTAATTACAGCAACCAAAGTTTCAATTACAGTACGCCCCAACCTTTCAATATTGTAGGTTTAAGCCCTACTTACAAAAATGTAACCGTGCATTTGGGATACAGGAACATGACTTTTTCTCCTTATTCTTTGGCAGGAGTGCAATATTTAGGAACTGGTTTGGAAGTGAAATTTGCTGAAAAATGGAAAGTAATGTCCATGTATGGCCGTACCAGAAAAGAAGTAAATTACGATTCCTTAAATCCAAGCCGATTGGCCAATTATAGAAGAATGGTGGGAGGTGCCAAATTGGAATTCAACAGCAATGGAGATAAAATAGCCGTAAGTTTTATGGGTGGCCAGGACCAGTTGTCTTCCTTGGCTTTTAAGCCTGACATACAAAACGTAAAACCTGAAGAGAACGTGGTTTGGGATTTGGAATTCAGCAAATTGGTATTTAAAAAACTTACTTTCTCAGGAGAATATGCGCGCTCAGCGTATACCAAAGACTTGCGTTCAGGGGCAAGTACAGAAAAAAGTGCTACTGCCGATCCATTGTTTTTAATCAACAAAAAACAAAGTACCAGTTATTACAATGCCTTCAAAGCTGGAGTGAATATGAATTTTGGCCCCTTCACTTTAGGAGCTGGCTATGAGCGTATTGATCCGAATTATAAAACATTGGGTGCTTATTACTTTAACAATGACTTAGAAAATGTGACCTTGAATACTGCCGTGTCTTTGTTTCACAGAAAAATTAATGTTGCTGGGAGTATCGGTAAGCAACACGACAATTTAAACAAGGACAAACTTACCACGCAAACCAGAACCGTAGGGTCTTATACTTTATCGATGATTCCAGTGAATAAAGTGAATATAAGTCTTTCTTATTCTAACTTTTCAAATTACATGAATATCATGCCTCAGTACCGTACCATGACGGCATTGACGCCTTATGATAACTTGGATACCTTGAATTATGTACAAATAGCCCAAAGTTATAGTGGCTCAGCCAACTGGCAAATGAAAGCGGACAAAATCACCTCATCAACTTTAAATTATACTACTTCATTTCAACAAACTGATGACAAAAGAGGGAATACTGCTTTTGTTGCCGGTACAAAGGTGCAAAACCATAACCTGAATTATGCACACAGCCGTACCCATATTGGTTTCACTTTTAGTCTTGGTGCCAATGCCAATATTATCAGCAATACCAATATGAATAATTTATTGACAGGACCCAATTTGAATGTCTCCAAAACTTTTTTCAAGAAAAAATTGAATGCCAGTTTAGGGACTACTTATAACTTGTCATTCGATAAAGGAATAAACACCTCCCAGTTGTTGTCGCTGAGAAATAATTACTCCATTTCATTCCAGAAAAAACATGCCCTTAACCTGGCATTTGTATATGTGGACTCCAAACAAAAAGAGGCAACACCCACCGCAACACTCAAAACTTTCAGCAACATGACCATCACTGCGGGGTACAATTATACCTTCTCTGCAGGAAAGAATGCCACTAAATAAATATTGCACTAAGCAACAAAAAACTGTTAACTGTAAACTGAAAACTGTTAACCGAAAACTTAAAACTGAAAAAATGCATTTACGTTTACTGTTATTACTGAGTTTTTTTACTTCTGCTCTTTTTGGGCAATCGACCATGCCGGTACAAGTTACCACCAGAATGTTACCTCCTTATGCTGTTTCCCTGGCAGATTATAGCATCAGTGGTGACAACAGAATTTCTTTTACCATGCTGCAAACAGATGCCCAGTTTACGGGTACGGTTGATGTCATGTACCGTTTACACATCAAAAATCTTGATGGGCTGCACCTTATTTCTCGTGATATAGCAAATGCCAGCCTAACTTCTGACCAAACTGTATTACATCCAAATGTGCCTTTGACACTTACGGGAAATGACCTGGCTGCTTTTTTTGACCCAACGAATTTAAGTGTGGTATCGGGATCATTGGCCAGTGCCAACGAATTGAAAGATGGTGTATATACTTTTACCTTGCAGGTTTTACTCAAAGGATCTGAAATCACGTTGTCTAATATTGTTAAAGACAATTTCCCGATTTTCCTGCAACGCAATGATCCGCCATTGTTGATGATGCCTTTCAAAAATGATTTTATTGATGCTACAAATCCTACAGCTTCTATCAATTTGACTTGGACACCGCGTAATATTTCTCCGGTTTCCTCAGGGTTAAAATACCTGGTATACCTGTTCAGAATTGAAGACGATGACAATCCGGCATCAGCTTATGTTACTATGGATAATTTTTCAAATGCCAACATTGGTGATGTTTCATTTGGATTAATTGACAGTACGGTTGCTACTTCTTATACGCTTACTCCTATCGTTTACAGTGGTATGCTTCCTGGATACCGCTATGCCTGGATGGTAGAAGCCAAAGATCCTGGATCAAAAGGGATTTTCAAAAACAATGGAAGGTCAGAAGTCTTTTGGTTCAAGTACGATGTTCCCTGTCCAAAAATGATTGCACCGGTGTTAGACCCTAATGGCAATGGTGGTTTTGCCTTGCAATTACCAGCTTCTCCTCATGATAAACTTTTGGTTCAATACCGAAAATTTGGTACCAAAGATCCATGGTCAGGCTGGGAAGAAACCAATCCGAATCCCAATGTTCCCATGACCTTGAATTCTCCCATGCTTGAGGCGGGTAAAACCTATGAAGTGCAAGTGGCAGGACAATGTCGTAGTAAAAGAGCTAATTTAGAAACTTATACCACCGTGCCTTATGTGTATGCCGGGCACCTGACCATTCCTGTTGAAAACTTACAGTGCGAACCTCCAACTCGATTTACACCTAAGTTCACTGCCACTACCACCAGCATTGATTTTGATGCGGAAGGTGGCGTAAAAACTTACCAGGTTTATTACAGAACCCAGGGGGCAGCCTCTTTTCAGGGACCTGTTGAAGTGAGTACCAGTCATGCAGATATTCCCTTATTGCCAACAGTCGGCACGCCAATAGAAGTCAGAATAGATGTAGTTTGTTTGGACCAATCGGTGAAACTCGGTACGCCATATTTGATCACGACTACCAGTACCGTTGCTGGTACCTGTGGTGTTCCTCAGCCTTTTGCTTTGACAACAGTTACGGATGCAGCTACTCAAAAGACCACCATTACCTGGCCTTCTTTCCCGGAAAATACGGGGTTTAATTTTAGCTACAAATTGCAAGGTTCATTAAGTGCTGCAATTGTTGTAAGCCCAATTATTCCCCAAGTGGAAATCACTGGCTTAGTCCCAACCAAGGTATATGAATACACCCTTACACCCATTTGTAATGGTTTACCAAGCCTGGATCAAAAAGGACTTTTCATGATTTCGGAAGGCATTCCGATAGACAGTGGCACTGGTTCCTGTTTTAGGCCTGCTACCATTGTCAGTGAGGTCAATGATGACCTTACAGCCAATATTGCCTGGGACAAAATTGAAGGTGCCAAAGGCTATGAATTGTTTTACAAACAAGACCTGCAAACTGATGACGAATGGACTTTTGTGCCGGTATCAGGCAATACCTACAAAATAAAATCGCTTAGCCCCAAAACCGTTTACCAATACAAAGTGCGTGTAAACTGTAGCGACGGTGGACAAAGTAAATATACTGACATCAAATCATTTGTGACCGATGTCATTTTACCTCCGGGATCTTGTGCCAAAATAAGTAAAGTAGATACCATTGCTATCAGCAAATCTTCTTTGCATATTTATTGGGACAGCACCGCCTCCACCTATACTTCTTATACTGTTTTTTACAAAGAAGAAACCCAAAAAGTAACCGATTGGTACAGCCAACAAAGCACCATAGCCAATAGCATTATCTCTCAATTACAACCTGGAAAGGTTTACAATGTGCGTATTGAAGGACATTGCGGCGTAAAAGATGCCAGCAATTCAGACGTATTTGATTTCAAAACCAAGGCTGATGTGCCGCAGGTTTGTGGTGGAAGCCCGAATCCTTTTAACATTGGTACTGGAAGCGGAACACTCACCGAAACCGATATATTTGACGCCGCTGATTTCAAAATTCAGATTACAAGTTTAACCGGCACACAAGACAATTACTCGGGAGAAGGAACTGTGGTCATGCCATTCATGAATTATGCCATGGTATTGGTTACTTTCTCTCACCTCCAGGTAGACGAAAACCTCCGCATGTCGGGTGGAACAGTGGTGGTGAAATCTGCGAAAGTAATTCCTATTGGGGCTGATTTGTCACAAAAAGTAAAATCTTACTCAGACTATATCGACGACCAATTACTCACCTATACCCAATACCTCGATAAGGTCAATGGCTTAATGGATGACCTGGATAAATATGCTGCTGAAGCAGATGGAGGAAACAATGTAGGGAAAGTGAAAACGGGTGACATTGCAGTTGGGGCAACGATCAGTACTGCCACATTGAGTCCTGATAAAGTTACCACAGGAGCCGATGGCACCATTTCTTACAATGGCACCAGTTTGGGCGTAAAAGCGCCAACAACCATTGCTGATCAAAATGGAGGAGTATATGCCGTAGCTACCAATGGTACTACTACCAAAATTGCTGAAAATGTTACCGTACCTAATCCTGCTGCTTTAAATACACTTACACCTGCTTTAGGAAAAGTTGAATTTACTGCCAATAGCAATGCCAAATTGGGCTTTTCTGAATTCATTACCAATTATGACAAGAACCCTGAATGGCAAGCAAAATATGAAGATTTGGGCGCATACAGGGTAAATTCTAAATACACACAACCTTCAGAAGCCGATGTAGTAACGGCAACTTATACTGGAGCTGATGCCTCAAAAGTAGAATTTATCACCCCAAAAGGGATCAAATATTTGACCACCAAAAGTGGCAATACCTTTACCGTAAATGTTTCTGGTGGACCAGATGGCGATGCGCAGGAAATTTATGCGGCCATCAAAGGCGCTGATGGTAACTACCAGTCTATAGGTAAATTATTGGTGCCAAGTTACAAAGCTTTGAGACGTAAGGTGAAATTGGTATATACTTCTGATGCCATTAAAACTGCCCAAGCTTCCAAATTAGGGAATATTAGCAAAGAGCTCAATGCCATTTACAACCCTTATGGAGTTACCTGGGATGTTGATGCTGACCCAGATGTATTTAGCGATGTCACCTGGGATGCTGATAAAGATGGCTTGAACCTTGTTGGTGCAGGTACTTTTACCAACCTTACAGAAGAGATGAAGGCATTGAATGCCACTTATGCCAATGCTAAAGGCGATAAAATTGATCCTTTGTGTTTGTACATGTTTGTGTTTGACAAACCTAGTTCGGCTGGTGTACAAGGCGATATGCCACGATTGAGACAGTATGGTTACCTGTTTACTGACGGACAATCAGACAAAGATTTGGCACACACCACAGCACACGAATTGGCCCATGGTGCTTTCATGTTGCGTCACCCTTTTGACAATTATGTTGGCTTGGCACAAGGAGATATACCAAGCAACCTAATGGATTATAACGGTGGACAAGAAATCGCCAAACTCCAATGGGACATCATGCACGACCCTGGAATTGTGTTGGGGGTGTTTGAGAAGGATGAGGATGGAATGATGAATTCTGTTGAATTAGATTTTGTTAAATTTCTTTATAAGCTTAGGAATGCACAAAAAAGTAAAATTGATATAGAAATTACTAGTAATGATTTACCAGATAGAACTAAAACTTATGAACGAATTTTTATAGCTGGACATATTTTCCCAACAATTGATATTGAATTTGATGATATTTTTCCAAATGGAATATACAGCACAAAAAATATTACTGAAAAATCAGTTTCTGATAATGGAACAACTAAATATTATATAGTTATTGATAGACTTAAGCTAGAACTCGATAATGCGGTTAATTCTAAAATTATGTATGATTTTTTAACAAATATTTCAACAATTTCAAATTTTGGGGAATTTCCAAATTTAGAAGTTCTAAATCTCGCATTAGGTACAAATTATACAGCAAAACAAATAGATGGAACAAAGGGATTGTGGTTAACATCAGATAGAACAGGTTCAAATAAACTTAAATGGACTAAAGCATGTGATTTTATACTTTTTAACAAAAAGCAGGGAGTTTTGGCCCCATTTAAGCAAATAGCTGACTTTTATACCTATATTGGGGAAAGATGTATAAAAGAAGAACATCAAATAAAATGGTGGAAAGGTGGTAAAAAATTAGTCGATGCTTTGGCTCAAAGTCCAATTGGAATTGGAAGTTTGGAGGGCGGAAGTAATGTAATTCCTAATGATATAGAAACATTATTAAATGAATTAAATTTAGGGATTTGTGATTATGCTATTACAGAATTTTATCGTTTATTTTATGGAGACCTAAAAGGCAAAAAACTATCAGGTAATGCGGCCTATCAATTTGATAAGCAATTTATTGAACATGAACAAGGAGTTGTTGCCCCACCTATTTACAATAAAACATCTGCTTCGACAATTGCTACATTTCAAGACATGGCTGATCAAACAAAAACATCTATTTTAGGTTTATCCGCATATTTATTAGATGGAACATTTACTGGAACAATTCCAGAATTTGATGGATTTGATCCACCTGGAAAAGTAACTGATGCTATATTTAGAACTGATTTACCCTTATTGATGCTATATTTAGATTCTCATATACCAACTTATAAATTTAAAAATACTGATTATATAAATAAAATACGGCCATATGAAATTAAGTAAAATACCCTTATTTTGGAAAATATGGATATTCCATTTTACTTTTTTTTATACTTTATTTGGTTTGTTGTCTGAAATATATTATTTCGGGGGATATTTCGGGGGAAATTATTTTAGGTTAAATCGAATCTTAAAGGGACTTGAAGTTGCTTTATGGGCTCCTTTGTTTGGATTATTTGGGGCATATGATAATATGTTATTGTTACCTGTTATACAAATAATTGTAATGTATTTTTTTAATAGAAAATTTCCAAATATAATATTATTGAATTATATATTGTCAATAGTATTATTGAATATTGTATTTTATTGCATACCAAATAATAGATTCAATTATGGCTACCCATATGTTTATCCATATAATAGTTATTATCTCTATTTTATACCATCATTTTTAATTACACTAATTGTTAATTGGCTAATATTCAGAAAACATTATTACTTGCTAGAAAGTAGGAACCCCAGCTGGCGCGCGGTGTGTCGTGAGATGAAACAACAATAGTTGTTTCATAAATTGTAAAGTAGATGATAGTAGGTCTCAGCTGGCGCGCGTGAACTTCGGTGCGCTAGCGCAAGCCTGAACGCAGTGGTGGCTTGTGCTGAGGAATTAAAGTGTGAAGTAAATATTTAGGAACTAGAAGCTGGTATGTTAATGCTGGCTTAATTAATACAGGGCATTTTTTTGTGTGCAATTTACTTTATGTTTTTAAGCTGTATAGTATATTTTTAAATTTTTATTATGAGTCGAAAGTATAAGTTTCACGACAAAGACAGATTGTACTTTGTTAGTTTTGCCACTGTTTATTGGATAGATATTTTTGTTAGAGACCATTATTTTTATGAAATAGTTAAAAGTTTGGATTTTTGCAGAAAAAATAAGGGTATGGAAATTTATGCCTGGTGTATCATGCCAAGCCATATACATTTAATTTTCAGAGCACAGGCTGGTAACCCAGAATTAGTTTTAGGTAAATTTAAAGAACACACCTCAAAACTGCTTGCCAAATTAATAACAGATAACCTTCAAGAAAGTCGAAGAGAGTGGATCTTATGGTTTATGGAACGAGCGGGTCTTAAAAGTAGCAATGTCAAACATCGACAATTTTGGCAACATAATAATAAACCTATTGTTTTATGGAGCCCAAAAGTGATAGAGCAAAAACTGAATTATATCCATCAAAACCCGGTAGTTTCAGGATTTGTTTTGGAACCTTGGCATTGGAAATATAGTAGTGCTATTGATTACAGTGGAGGTAAAGGTCTATTAGAAATGGATTTTATTTGATACCTTGCGTTGGTGTTTTATGCCAACCTTTGGTCCACGCCGAAGTCGTGAACCAGCGATAAGGCCAACATTTGACGCGGACCAGCGG
>Ga0209246_10000674_pt1 | contig 14364 bp, 8 predicted proteins | sample LauGreSpBDMM15SN_2_FD_187560 | JGI IMG/M metagenome (GOLD analysis project Ga0209246, IMG submission 187560) | Freshwater lake microbial communities from Lake Michigan, USA - Sp13.BD.MM15.SN (SPAdes) (version 2) | ecosystem: Environmental > Aquatic > Freshwater > Lake | place: Lake Michigan, USA...
GCTGTCATTGTGACCAGGAGTTTTTCCTGATTCAACAGCATTGGTCATACGCTTATATGCAGCAGCTTGGTCTGGATCTACATTAGGTGTTGCCTGGTTTTGGCTTACTTCAATACCGAATACATCGGCATAGTCTTCAAGCCATTTAGATACAGACTCTTCAGTTGGGTCTATATCCTGTGGAATAAATGAAGCAATTTTGCTATTTATCCCGCGACTTTCGAGGGCATCTTTGATTGTTCGTTCTCTTTGCGCTTTATTTAGATTTTCAAACTGTGCCTTTAATTCGGACAGTTCTTTATCTTTTTGCTTAGTAGCCTTGCGCAGTTGTTTTACGAGATCATTGTTGGTGTCTTCCAAATCGAAGTCATCATCCTCGTAGTCGTAATTGGACATAGTGGTCCTTCTCCCTATTAGTTAGTTTGGCGCTAGCCTCATATTCAGTTGGGGAACTGGTATGGCTCTAGCTACTGGTATTGTTATCGCTCCACTAGGCCAGTCGTTCTAGTGGCAGGTTTTTTATTTAGTAAGCGCCAGCACGATCTCGTGCTAATGCTCCTTGGCTTAATCCAGACTGACCACCAAAGGTGGCCTTTTCTAGTCCAGTAATCTTTTGACGTTGCCTTTTTGCTTCTTGAGCACCAGGAACATTAAACACTTCTTGTTCTGCAGTTGCTTGAGTGTATGGACTCTCGCCATACATTGAGGCAAGTTGTGAACCACGTTGTAGTCCACCTGCAATGGTTGCGTAACCCTGGTCAGCTTGTTCCTTGGTTACACCATAACGTTGTAGGTACTCAGCATCTGCAACGCTGGTAGTCATACCAGCACGTACTGCTGCTCCACCAATTTCTGCTGCTGTTACCTTGCGCTTGATGTCTTCAATAGCCTTAGATGGATCAAGTGTATAAGCCAAGATATCTCCATTGGAGATGCCTGGATAGAAAGTCTTAAGAGCTTGAGTTACCTCTGGGTTAGCATTAATAACACGTTTTTGCGCAGTAGAGATACGGTCTTCTAGTTCTGCTGGACTTACATCGCCAGAAATAAACTTTTCAAATCCTTCTTGACGGCCCATCTCACCACGTGTGTAGTAAGACTCTGGTAGTCCGTACTGGCGCATAACATTCTGGTACTGGTCTTCTAGTCCGATGTACTCTGCCTCCGATAAAGCACGAAGTCCTTTGTTGATGCGTTGTGCGTTACCAGCAAAGCGCTTTTTATATGCCTCTGTTCCACGTAAGCGAAGCGTAAACTCTGCAGGGGAAACACCTTCTTTAATTAAAGTTTCAAGCTCTGGTACTAGGCCACCGATACCCAAGTCATTAAACTGCTGGTATAGAAGGGCATATGCAGACTTTTTTTCTGCACTTGCTGCTCCACTTTTTGCAAGAATTTTAGTAGTTCCATTTGAAAGTACTGCTGTTACATCACCAGTTGTTGGGTCTGCATAGGTGCTAACAACCGTCACACCGTCGGGTAAATCTGATACACCACCCGTTGCTGTAGTGGAAGTATTGGTAGCGTTTGTAGACATATTAGATGAACTAGGAGCGCCAGCGATAAAGTTTCCAGCAGCATCTTGAGTATAACCAGGACCTACAAATGCTGATCCGCCTTCTCCTGTACGAAGAATTAATGCTCCAGATTCTGGGTCAAAAGCGTACCCAGTTGTATTTGAAAATGGGTCGTATGAAACTTCTTTAGATGTTCGTGCTTTGCCTGTTGTGGGGTTTACTCCGTAAATTGCAGCACGGACATTTTCTGGCAACAGGTCTCCACCAACGCCGCCAGTTTTGTTCCATTTAATTGCCTTGGAACCAACACCGCCTGTTACAGATCCGTAATCTTTTCCTTCTGGGTCTATACCTCTACCCATAGTAAGGGCGTATTCGGCTGACCCACCCATCTGAGTGAACAGTTTATTTTGGGTTGGATCATTAAGATTAATATAAATATCAGCCATTATCCCTGGAATCCTAACTGTTGTAGAACATTAAGTCCGATACTTGATACCTCTTGACGGGCATTGTTTGTATACTGCCAACGTGCATCCTTGCGCAGTGAACGCTCCCAATCGTAGAGAGTCATTTCCTTATCAGGACCAATAGCAGAACGTAGCGTCTTGTCATCAAGGCCAATAGTCTGTGGGTTAATCTCTAGTATCGAAGACATAACATTCTTATATGGTGTATAGATAGTTTCTAGGTCAACACCAAGATCTAACAATGAGCCAACCTTCTCAGGTAAACCTAACTTTGCTGTTTGACGAATGATGTTCTTGAAGGTATCTGGTGATTCACCCTGAAGAATCTTTGAAAGCCAAGTCTGTGCTTGAGTTCCAAATTGAGTATCAAAGTCAAGACCATTAGCTGCAGCCGTTGCCTTGAGTTGAGCAAGAGCACCACCTGCTATACCACCCAAAGCCTTACCTGGAGTGTAAGAAAGCTTGGCACGAATGAGACCAGCAACTAAAGATGAAGATGGAGAAATACCCATAGCTAAAGCGTTGCTTACTATGTCATCAATTGCAGCATCATCAAGTGTGACACCTTCTGCAAGAGCACGATCTACAATTGATTGACGGAAGTCCTTTTGCTGGCCTTCCATTTTACTTCCCTTGAAACGAGGATCTGAACGTAACAATGTTTCAAAGTTAGTAATAGTTAGCGAGCCTTTATCAGTAAATACCTTTTGAAGCAGTGGATCGTTCTCATTAATTGTCTCTGCATCAACCCCAAAGTACTGAGCCATAAGACCGATATACTGAGAGTAAACTCCATTAAGATTAATTCCAGATTTTAATAGATCTTGAACATACTTTGTACGACCTGTACCAGCCTTATCACGGATAGCCTGACCTACTAGGTCAACAGACTCACCGTTTCTAATGCGAGTTAACCAGCCATCAATCTGATCTTTGAAATCTATCTCAAGGTCATAGCCGTTATTCTGTGCAATACGAGCTAGTTGCTGACGTGCCTGTGCTGCAACGTTACCTTCTGAGATAGAAGTAGGTGTAGTGGAGAAGCGCGTATCAGTTCTTAATAGGTTTGTAAACTGAGTGGCATTGATTGCACCATTTTCAGTAAAAGCTTTTCTAAGTAATGGGTCATTTATATCAATAGAATTTGAGTCAGTGATATTAAATGAACTAGCCATTTGCGCAATGAACGGTTGATAGATAGTGCGTAAGTCAGTTCCAGCAGCAAGCAAATCTTGTACGTACTTAGGTTGATTTTGTGCTGCCTTATCACGAATGATCTGTTGATAATCCGCAGGATCCTTACCATTGAATATCTTTTGAAGCCAGGTATCTAGGTTTCCACCAGCGGCTTCATTAAGGTCAACACCATTTAGACGCGCTGTAGAGCGAAGCGCACGTAGTGTTTTTCCAAGAGGACCTTCTGTAAGGCCATTGGCTGTAACATAACGGGATAGAGCATCTAGCTTGCTTAGATCATTACCTTCGTTGGCAAGATCATACAAACCTGTAGCAATCTTTGTTACAGCATCATCTGCTACATTAAGGCCTTCTTTGGTAACCGTTAACTTTAACGAACCTATAGCGTCCTTTAGACCACGAGCATAAACGTTTTCGTTGTTTAACTTATCAAGTTTTTCTTGATAGTCAGGAGCAGTTTTATTCTTGTCTAATTCACCCTTAAGTCTTAGATACTGACGCTTTTCAAATCCACGCTTACGTATCTCACTAGCAGATGATGTCCACCATTGCGTACCCTTAAGACGAGCTAAGAACTCTGAATCCTTCATATCGTCATTTGGATTGGCTATATCGCCAACTGCATCACGAAGAAGTTTATTTAGTTCTGCATTGGTAGAAAAGATGTCATCAATGTCGCCATAGATTTCTTTTGCTTTTGATAAGATCTGTTCAATTGGTTCTACTGTAGGACCTGAAGGACCTGATGAACCAGTAGGACCAGTAGGACCTGTTGAACCTGTAGGACCTGTAGGACCACTAGCACCTAAAGCATTATCTGCCATACGGAAAGATCCAACATCAAATGAAAAATTTGAGTCATCTAATAAAGCATTTGGTTTAGTTCCAGATGTTTGATCTGTTTTAGGTGTAACCACTGTCTTAGGTGTAACCACTGGCTTAGGTGTTGGTGTTGGTGTTGGTGTTGTAGAACTCTTAGTTGTTGTACTGATTGAACCAGACTTTCCAACGAGTGCTAACCTTGCAGCAGTTTCTGAAATAGGTGTACCAATTACAGATGAATAAACTTTTTTATAGTCTGTAATAAGAGCATCCATTTGCTTTTTAATTGCAGGGTCCTTGTCAACAGCATAGGCTTTAGCAAGTAAATCAAACTTTTCTTTGATTGCACTTGCTTGCTCCTTGCCCTTTTCAGGGTCATATTTAGCTAAAGACGCACGTGCTTTTATTTTATTAATCTCACGTTCAGTTTCTGAAATGCTGTCTTTGAGATTTTTAATCTCGCCTACAAGTCTTTCGTAATCTGCTTTTGCTTCGGCGCGTCGCTTTTCTGATTCTTTAGGGTCAGTGGAGATGCGTAAAGCTGTACTTCTACGGCCTAGTTGTGTCTGGTAAGTTGCCTTATCTCCAAACAACTTTGTACGCAAGCGTTGTTCTAGTTGTTTCTCGGTAGCCATTAGTCACCAACTCCTAGTGCTTGTTTGAAAATATCATAGAAGCCAAATACCTTCTTAGCCTTTGCTTCATCTGTTTTTGCAATTTGCTGGAATAAGAACTCTTTTGTATCTGGACCACCTGTAGTAGTTCCTTCAGTTCCACCACCTGGCAGAAGCTTATAGGTAGTCTTTGTCGGCATAGCCTTAGCACGTTCAAGTGAAAGATTGTAGTATCTATCGAACTGTTGTTCTGTTAGTCCACGACCAGTCAGATCACGAGCTATCTCGTTAGCGATGTTGCGAATCTCTAACTTAGTTGGAAGTGACTTTTGAACGTAAGGTTCTGGTGCCTTCTTTGCACCTGCTCCAGCACGTTGTTCACGTGATAAAAACGTATTGATATCTAATTGCTGACCAAGTAAAATTTCTTGGTTAAGATCATCATAGGACTTAATATAAGCATTGCGTAAATCTGTTGTTGCTTTTCCAGTTAGTGAGCCAACCTGATACCCAGCAGCTTTAAGGCGTGTTCCGATACCAATGCGTTCCTGTGGACTCATCTCTAGGAACTTACGGATAAGTTCCTTTTGAGTAGCCTTCTGAACGTTATTTGGACTTGATACAGTTGGTATGGTTGAAGTGATATAAGTAACATCACCAATACCATCTTTATTCCAGGCGCCAGATGAAGTCGAGTCTGCTGTTCCACCAGTAGGTTGTTTTACAACCTTACGTACGCCACTGTTTTTACCTACTGGCACTTTAGTCTCCGATCAATGATGCAAAGAGCACATCATAGGCTGATTTAGTATTTGGATTGCTGTTAGCTAGTTCTTGCAACTGAGCCTTAGCTCCTTCTTGAAGGGCATTCTTACGATCTTGTGCAGCATCTGTTCTATCTGTAATAGATGAGAACTGCGCATTGAAGTTATCGTAGGCTTGAAGCATTTGACGTAGAACAGATACTGTCTTTGTCTTAGGCAAGTTCTTTTCGTTAGTAAGCATATTGCGAAGATCTGTTATGGCAATCTCACGGCGTACATCTGATGCTCCACCTGATGCAAACTCTGTCTGCAAGAGTGGTCGTACGGACATAAACTGACCAGACCAGTTATCCCACTTCTGATTAATCATACGTTTCTGATCTACTGATGCAGCAGTGGCAAGAGTGTCTAGATAATCCTTGCGTTGTTGGAAGTAGTACTGCTTGTCAGTTGCAATTTGTGTCTCACGAAGGAAGTCACCGACCTGCTTCTTGTCCAAGAAACCTTCGTTCACCATAGTCTTGTAAGCGTCATAACTGAACTTACCGATATTTGGAATCAAGAATGCTGCTGCTTCTGGATACTTCTTAAGCAGTTCTGAGTTATTTTCTACCCAGTTGCCTGCTACTTCGCCGTACTTAATAACAGCAACTGTTCTCTTCTTAGACTCAGATATTGTGTATGGCATTTGCTTAGGGAACAGTTTGATCCATTCCTCAGTAGCACGTGTGTAATCACCGTTGTATTCAGTAACTAGGTTAGAAAATACTTGCTTAAAACTTGTGCGTTCATTATCACGAACCCATCCAGCCATCTCAGACTTGAGTTGAACTGATGGTGATGCTGGCAATATCAAGGCACTAAAGAAACGCATACCCAAAATTGTCTGGGTTGTTGACTTTAGTTTATCTTGATAATCTTCTAGATCTCCTGGAGATGGAGGAACATCGTTACCTTGTGCATCCTTTGTAATCTTTAACCCGTGTCCAGTAGCCTCTAGATAGGTAACTGCCTTACGGAAAGCTGATGCGTACTGTGAATCACGCTCATCCTTGTTTAATACACCCATTGCTCGGTTAATGTGAGCTGGCAGGATAGCGTTAATAATTGGTTGGTCTTCTCCGTACTCACCAAAGAGGTACTTCTCTGATTCTTTAAGTGAAGGAATCAACTCATACATCATCTTGACTGGTAATGCTGCCAATGGACCAGAGAATGTTGGGAACAAAGCGTCTGGGTTCATAGATGGTGAAATCATATTGAGTTTTGCGCCAAATTCCACTGGCATTGGTGCAACGAATGCACCCTTAATGCCAAATGCTGTAGAAAGTTTAGACATTGCTGCATAAACTGGCTGCATTCCTGGATAGATGAAGTAAGCCTCACCCTGATCGTCCTGTTGTACGAAGCCAGAGTGTGATACACCCTCATATGTCAATGATAAACGTGCTATTGACTCTGGGTTATAGCGAACTCCACGCAATACACGGCGATAAAAGTCTTCTGTTGCACGATAATAGCGAGCAAAGTTACGCATTGTGAATGCTAACTGAGTACGAACCTCTGGATTATCCACATAAGCAAGTACTCGTTCTTTAGCAAGGTCTTGAGTTAACTCAATAATTTTAACTTTGCCTTTGAGTTCAGCATCTTTAATCAAGATAGCCTTTTCAGCATCGCTAAGTTTAGCGTTATTACGAATAGGATCTGTAAGCATCTTCATATAACGCTCTTCTAGACCGCCTGATTTCCAACGCTTACGCATATCAACAGCAGCAGATAGCACCATTGGCTCACGTGACCAGCGAGCATTCATCTCGCCAACCCATTCCCAGTGCTTTCCTACGATCTTTCCAGCAGGATTGCCCTCTGCGATAGGCATAATGCTTGGACCAGAGATGAACTGTGGTGCATCTTCTGCCAATGCTGGCAAATCATCAATACCTAAGTCGCGGGTATTTACCTTAATCCCACCTTCAGGCGTACGGATACGTGCCTTTGCAAGTAGTTTCTGGTTAAGAACGTCTTGGCTATTGACAAACAAGTTACGTGTAGCTGCATAAACATTCTCAGCGTGAACTGCAACGTCAGCATTATTGCCTGGACGGTACAACTGATACTTTGCCTTACGTGCTGCATACTCTGGAGAGTTAATAAAATTAGCAATAGCCTTCTTGGCATACTCTGGATTTTCAATATAACGAAGTGCGATAGAACCAAGTGGGTCATTACCAATAGCAGCAATGCTTGTTATCCAAGCAATCTTACCTTCTGCTGTAATCGGAGAATACTCACGGTAGTTTCCACCGCTTTCCTTAGCGTATGTGACTCCATCAATTTTATACTCACGAGATGTGCCGTACTTATCTACGGTACGAAGAGCATCAGTCCAGTGGTCTGCGCCAGTAATACCCTTCTTGCCACCTTCTGCAACACCTGCAAGTAGCTCATCAATGGCACCATACTGTGCCATCTCTGCAATAATTTCACGTGCCTGTGGGTCAAGCTTGCCAAGGTACTTATCTGCCATAACAGCATCTGCCATAATCTTACGAGCATCTTCTACTGTTTTAGCTTCTGCAAGTTTGCCTGCATATAACTTACGGTCTGAACGCTTAACGAGTTTGTTGATAACTCCGACAGTTTCTCCACCTTGACCAAGACGCAACTTAGTTGATAGACGCTTACCAGCGACAACACCCCAAGCAGAATCGCCCACTGCAAGGTGGACCATTAGATCTTCAATTGAGTTACGTACAGCAAAACGAGGACCAGCAAGAGTCAAGAATGACCAAGCAGATGTTAAATTCTCAGCCCACTGTGAGTGTGACCAACTCATAATTCTGTTAGCAACTTGGTACTTATCAACCACTCCGTCAAGATCTGTAATCTTAGGAACGGTCATACCTTCGGCTAATTGATAGTCAAAGATAGCAAACTGTTGGTCGTTAAAACTAGATGGTTCAAAGTAACGGTATGTACCGTCATCATTAAGCAATGGCTTACCCTTGGTATCGCGTAACAAAATACGTGGAGCAAACAGTTGCTCACGAGATGAGTTAGCCAACTTGTCAAGGATGTTCTTACCGCCAGGGACTTTGTTAAGTCCACGGATCTCAGCTACTGTATTGAAGACACCCATCATAATCTGACGCTTCTGTGCTTCATCTCCAGCCTTGAATGCTTCTGCAAACAGACGTGAGTTGTAACGAGTATTGGCAAGACGTGCTAACTGGTAGACCTTCTCAGCAGAATCTACTGCGTTAGGGTCAAAGAAATTATCACGGAAAAATGGAACCTTTGAAAACTTAGATGCAAAGCGATCAATACGATCTTGAACATAATTCAATGGCATACGAAATGCTCCGTCTGCACGAATCTTTGCAGTCTTGCGTTCGATATCACTAATGACATTTGTTTCAACCTGCTTCAAGAACTCTTTAGGAGTGTTAGCAGTTGCTGCTTCATTTGTACGTGTATCAATAAACTTTGTTTGACGTGTTAACTGCGCTTCAATTCCACCAATACTGGTTTGGTCGGTAAAGATTTCACGGTTAATGCGTTTACCTGATTGGTCAAAGCGAAGAACCTTATTGCCAGTAGTCATTGCTGCAATACGAGTCTGACGTGCAAGATCCATACGTGGAAGCAACTGAACCTGACGGCCTGCTTGACCCTTGAGAGTACGAAGTGCATCTTCGCTATTGGCAAGAAAGTTTTTCATAGTGCCAGCTTCAACAACACCTTGCTTAAGCATAGCCTCAATGACATCATCACCAAACTCAGGAGCAATACGCTTGAGCCGTATACTTGCTTCAACTAAAGTCTGTGAATCTGCTGCACCCTCTTTGAGTGCCTTGCGAGCTGTTGAATAGTTTTTCAATGCTCCAACATAGGCTTGGTCAAATCTTTGTACGCTTGCTACTTCAAATGCCTTTTGGACATTACCAGCATCTCCAACGATATTATCTAAAGCATACTTAGAAACATCGTATGCTTTTTTTGCCTTGCCAAGTGCAAGTGTTGGATCTGCAAAGATACGGAAGGCTGCATCACCAAGACCTGAGATTGCTTTGTATGCAGCACCTGATCCCTCCCATTTTTGAGGAAGGATAGCGTTGGCTATAAATCTACCTGGAGAATACTTAGCAGCGTTTGCTGCATCTAGTGCATCTTGGAAGAGTGGATCTTTCTTCTGTGCAGCCTGAGATGCAATCTGCTTTTCTTCTACAGTTCCAGTTGCAATGATCTGATCTAAGCTCATACCCTCTGCAACCTTTTGTGCCACAGACATATACTGTGAACCAAAGATGCGGTTTGCTTCTGCCATACGTGATGGACTAAAGACCTTATCGCCCTTGTCATTGGCAGTTGTCCACGCTTTACCGATATCAACCTTTTGGTCAATAGCAATTGCTGCTGTTCGGTAAGCACGTGTGCTTAAATCTGAAAGTTCCTGGACACCTTTGAAAGCCAACTTGACTGGAGCAGATACTGCAGCAATCAGTGGGTCTACTGTGTAATGAAGTGCTGTACCTAACCATCCACGCTTTTGTTCAACATTTCCAAAATTATCTTTTAGAGTCTTCTGTTGCTCTGGTGTTAACTTTGAATATTCTTTTTTGGCGACATCAGATGGAAGAGATGATAACTTCTGGTGCGCATCTACAGCCTTGATATAGCCATTGATCTGCTGCTGTTGTGCTGCAGTTAAACCAACTTGAGCAGATATAGCTTTAATGTTATTGGAAGTTGATCCCACTACTGACCTCTAGATAAAGCCATCTGATAGAGAACAGAAATTTCTCCAGTGGTATCATATGGAAGTAACGCTGCAAGCGTATCTGAAAGCTTGCCCTCTGCTGGCTGCATAGGTCCAGGCATAGTTGCGATATCTTCACCTGGTTTATTTGATGGAGCGAACAACTCCACCATTGGTTCTTGCTTTCCAACTGCTTTAACAATGTCTGATGCTGGAGTAGGTCTTGCAGATGGGACTGCAGTAGTTGCAGCACCTGCAATATCTTCTGCCATTGCCTTGCGATCACCGTAATTTTGTGACGGTGGCAAATCTTCACGTACGGAGAACTTACCTGGACCGCCAATTTGTAATGGGCTATCTACCATCGGTATCCTCCTGTATCTTTTCTAAATCGTTTGAAAATTGTTCCCAAGCTTTATTTACTTCTGAATTTCGATTAGCGTTATAAACAGCTATCTCCATTAATTCTTCTGTTGCTGTCTGTACAGAACTTGCAAGATTATGTACAAAGCCTGCAAGTACTACTAAAAAATCAGCGAAGTGTACTGAGCGCGGAACCTTGTTATTATCCACGCCCAGTACCTCCGTTAATTAAAATTTACTTAGCCCTTCTTTACTGCTGTACCTTTTTGGCCTGCTGGAGTTGTTCCGAAAAATACTTTTCCGCCTGCTGGCTTTGAAGTATCCATCTTGCCCTCTTTTGGCTTTGACATAGGTGCTGCTGCACGTGATCCTTTGTTCATTTTACACCTCCCTCGTTTATGCTGCGCCGCTAATAGAAGCTAGCAGGGTTGCTATATCTGGACGTTGTTCTGGACCAGCAGCAGGGGCCGCTCCGCCTTGTTCTGGAGTTGGCTGCGAGGCAGGTACGGGGGCCGCACCTGCTGCTGGAGTTCCTGGTGCTCCTGGCATCATTGCCATTTCTGGAGCTGCTGGTTGTTCTTTAGGTGCAAATGCTTTGCCAATAACTGTTTCTAATTGAAGACCCTTTTGACGGCCTTGAATAACTTCTGCAATGCGGGAGATAATTTCACTAGGGTCTTGACCTTGCGCTGCCAACGCTGGAATGGCTTGAGCATACTGAGCAACAGCCACCCGCAGAGAATCGCGCATTTCTTCGATATCAACACGTTGTTCCTCCTGCGTCACATTAAGCTCCATAGGAATCTCACGACGTACATAGTCACGAGATACGAGCTTGTCTGAACGCATTTGTAGTAGAGCGATGATTGCACGGTTTGGATCCATACCAGACATAATGCCGTAACGGACATCTACGCCGTAGTTACCTGCAATCTGTCTTGATGGAATATACTTCATATTAAATGGAGTACCGTCGTCAACGCCCTTGATTTCCTTCGGCATATTGCCAAAGATCTTCTCGTCTACTTCAAAGCATAGAGATACTAGGTCAGTAAAGAGACGAGCAAATTGTGCTTGTGCTGCTTTGATCTGTGTGTCAAAGCCAGCTTGTAATGCTTGTACGCCACGACCTGTGACGATAGATGCGTCAATGTTTCCTGAGCGAGTCTCAGGATAACGAGCACCTGTACGTAGTTCACGCTCTAGAACGCCTGACTCGGTGAAGACACCATTAGGAAGTTCTAGTGGAACACGACGAATACCTTGTGGATTAGCAGAACGCATAATTGCGTCAGGACCCAATGCCAACTCTTGCACATCTTGTGGAATAGCAATAGGCGCTTGGATAGATTTTTCTGCTGCCTGAATTTGCAATACTGCAAAACGAGCACGAGCTAATTGAACTGATAGAACATCATCAAACTGTCCACGTGCTTCACCATCAATAGATGAGCGCATTGCTACACCTGCTAGGCATTTGCCTACTGGGTTAGGTGTATTAGATAGAACTAGGTTCTTACGCTCAGGTAAGAAAATAAGATCTTGGTCTTTGTCGTGGTAACGAACTAAAGATACATAAGGAGAATTTTGACCATAGATATTGCGTGGCATAATTTGGTCAGCAAACTCTGGGTATTGAGATGCAAGGGTCTCTGCGTCTGTTTCAATTACTTGCGAGATTGAGAGGGTACGACCAAAGCGATCAACTTCAGGATATACACCAAAAGGATTAAGCAAACGTATTCTCGGATTATTGGTTTCATAGTCCATTTCAATAAGTGCTGGGAGCATACCGTAGGTGTTGAACCAGTCGGCGCCTGTGTACATCTGAATTTGTAGTTCAGATCCAGTGACAAAAAAGTTTGCGATGCGTGTGCGTGTGTCTGCAGCTTTACGTGCTGAGTCTGAAACCATATTGGTAGCAGCGCAGTTAAATGATGGCAGTGGTGCCATTACTTCTGCAAGGTCACGTGCTGCGACATCTACGAAGTTGGCAACTAGAGGCTTTGGGTATTCCTCAGAAAACATTGCAGGGTATACCTTGGAGATATCGCCTTGACGTACAGAGAGCACGTCGCGCATCCTCTGGTCACGTGCGGCGTAGCGCGTTTGTAGCCGTGCTACTTTCGCTACAACCTCTTTAGTTGATAACAATGTTTCTCCTTAGATAAATGTACGATCTTTTTCTGCAAGTAGTTCATCAATGTTAATGACCATTCGCTTGCCCTGTTCATAACGAGACAGGAAAGGGTTTTTCATATGATGCGTAGCGTGGATACCTTGGTTGAGCATCTCACGTGCGCGGATCTCACAGAACCAAAGAGCCATTACCATATCGGTCTTACCCTTAGTCGTTGGCGACCAGGTAATTAGTTGCTCAATGAGCGCCTTAATGTTTTCAGTTTGGTCAGAAGGTAAGTGAATAAGGTTGTCTCTGTGGTGTTTACCATCGTGCTGCTTGGTCCCGAACAGAGTTGACATTGATGCGACACCAAAGCCTGAGTCCCACTTGTTGTTTCCAGTATGGTGTTCCCGCAGTAACACTCCTCTAGAGGCCAAGTTTGCACGGATACCTTCATCCTGAGTTAAGAAAGATTGAAATGCGTTCTTCTCTACAATCCATTCACTAGGACTATAGAGTGAAGTCCAGTCAAAGATTAGCTGACGTATTTGAGCAGGTGTTGGGCGAGTAATTTTAATAGCGTCAACAATATAGCGTTTATGAGTAACGCGATCAATAGCGTAACAAATGGCGGCTGTATCACCAACCATAGCGGGATCAAGACCACAAATAAAACTAAAGCCGTTCGTATCGCGTGGATGACCAGGGTGGCCAGGAACCAAGCGACCTGCTTTGCGCATACCATCAATAGAACCTCTCACACACGCTGGATCAAAGATAGCATCATCTGAGATATCTTGCTGTTGATAGACAAGCGCCCACGTAGAGGCATCCATAGCTTGACGTTCGTTGTAAAGGTTACGACCATTCCACCTTGGGTATAGTCCGTCTTCATTAAGATCTGATTCTTCTTGCCCATCGAATGGAGCATCACTTGCTGGCCAGAGAGTCTCCCACTTGTCAGGGTCCTCATCTGTAGTCAATAGGGCTGGCATAGCCAGGTACTTCCAAGGGACAAGTCCACCTGGGTAGCGATCTGGGTTACGTAGCTCTCTATAGAGGTCAACTGCTGCAACGCGGGTACCAATGATAATAAGCTTACCAGTAGGGTTCAGACGAGAACGTACGTCCTGCGTCAACCACTTGATTTGGCGTTCAAACTCATTGGCGTTTTTAAGAGTTACCGCGTCATCTACAATAATCATATCGGCACGTTTGCCGTAGATTTGACCACCGATACCGACAGCCTCAATGTTCGGGTCCTTCTCAGAAGACTCACGAAGCTCATCACCAAAGGTGATGCGGGTAGCCTGCCACGAGGCAGACTTAGAGTTAAACCCTACGCCAGCAGCATAAGCATTTTGAAGGTTCTCATACATTGGGTGAGTCAAACGCTGCTTGATGGCGTAGAGAAAGTCGGCTGCAAGTTGCTGGGTCTGTGAGACTATCAGCACTCTAAAGTTAGGGTTGCGAGCTACCTGCCAGGTTACATAGTCCACCGTAATCGTAATGGACTTGGCGTGGTTTGGCGGGATGTTAATAAGGATACGGTTGTTGGCTAGACCTAGTTCGTACTTCATCGAAGGGTGTAACCAAGAAGGCTCAACGCCTTCGATCATATCTACCAGGTTTTGCTGGTGAGGGAAGGTACGAGAGTTGAGAAAGCGTTGGCGAAATTCTGCAAAGGTAATGTCGTGGACATCGCCTGAGGCAAAGGCTTTGTCCTTTAGTCC
>Ga0209246_10000675_pt1 | contig 14357 bp, 14 predicted proteins | sample LauGreSpBDMM15SN_2_FD_187560 | JGI IMG/M metagenome (GOLD analysis project Ga0209246, IMG submission 187560) | Freshwater lake microbial communities from Lake Michigan, USA - Sp13.BD.MM15.SN (SPAdes) (version 2) | ecosystem: Environmental > Aquatic > Freshwater > Lake | place: Lake Michigan...
TTCACTCAGGGTCATCAAGGTCAGATGGGCATCCAGCACTTTTTCCCGCACGGTGTTTTCTGATTCCTTTTCCTGATACAGCTCCTGATACGAGGTTCCGCTGCGGATCGGCTTATCCACGATATTGAAAATTACATCGAAACTCATGCTACGCAAGATGCGGGTAATATCCGGATTGGGTGACACGATGGTGGGAATGACATTGAAGCGGTTGCGCAGCTGGATCGCCATTTTGGCAAGCAGGCCCAGGGCGGTACTGTCAATTCCGGTGGTCTCGCTCATGTCGACGACCATGGCTTCGAGCTCTGCACGCCGGTACAGACCCTGGCAATAGTTGTCCAGGGTAGAACTCATTAACACGCGCACATCCCCCACGAACTTCAGCATGGCCATGTGCTTGTAATCTGCTGCCAGTATTTTTCCGGAACTCATACTGTATAAGTAACACTCATTACTGCTATGTCGTCAGGCACACTGATCGACTTGTTGATTTTCAAGCGGTCTTTCAAAGTGACAAAATCGCCTTTGCATTCTTCTATAACCGTACGCAAATATTCTTCCTTGGCCTGCATATCGGGGAGCTTGAGTACTTCAAGGATGCCGTCAGAGAACAGCGTTAGCGAAAAATCAGGCCTTAACTCTATCACCTCATCGAAGTAAGTGGCACCTGCAAACAAGCCAATCGGAAAACTGCTCTTGGCCAGCGGAATTGGTGCGGCCTTGCCCTCCTGAAACAGAATCGGCAAGGGATGATGTCCTGCGATGCTGTATTTCAGCGTATTGGTCCTGTCGTCCAGTATCCCCATGAACACCGTGATGTGCTTGTCGAGGCCGGATTCGAGCAAATCGCGGTTCAGCAAGGCCAGGATGCTGCTGGGGCTGAAATCACCCTCGAAACGGCCACGCAAGTTCTCCCAACGCATCTGTTCGATACGGAAACGCAACAGTATGGTAATGAAGGCGGAGGAAGAACCATGCCCGGAGACATCGGCAATGTAGAACAGGGTTTCGTGACGAGATACCGGTTTATAGTCAACGGTATCGCCGCTGAGATACAGCGAGGGCACTACCTTGTGGTTGAAATGGAAACCGCCGATGTCCTTCGGCGGTATCGGCATCATGTTGATCTGTACATGGCGACCAGCCTGCTGATCTTGCTGGAAGATTTCGATGCGTTGTTCAAGCTCAGTGTTGATGAGCTCCAGCTTCTTGCGGATGCGGCTGTTTTCTTCGATCAGGCGTGCCCGGCGCAGGGCCGAGTTGATGGAATGCTCCAGCATGGCAATGTCCGCCAAGGGCAGGATCAGATAGTCGCTGACCCCAAGGCGCAACGCGGTCATCAGGTCTTCAGAGGAACCACATTCAGCCAGCACGATCAGGGGGAGGTCGGGAGCCAGATCGAAAAACTGTTGCAGGATGCCAAAGTTGTCGGCTTTCGGAATATGGATATCGCAGATGACGAGTTCGGGACTGCAGGAATGGAAGCGTTCCAGCCCTTCTTCAGGAGTAGCGGCCAGCACTACATGGTAGTCAAGTTTGCGCAGGGACGCGGTGATAGCCGCGCGCACGCTTTCATCGTCTTCTATAACGAGAATGGTTGAGTCGTCGCGCAGGCGGATTCCCGATTTCATTTCAACACTTTCCGGGCAAAGATCAGTCAACTGCATGCCCGATTTTTCTTCTCCTGAGATGGGCCGAACCTTACTCCCATCACCATATGACTGCAACAAGCAAAGCTTGCCGACACCGCATTTTGCGGGGCTGTATTCATCCGGCATTCATCTCGCTGCAGACACACTGTTCAGAAGTCATCAAACTCGTCCTGGACCATGCCATCTGCCACCAGATACTCGCGACGCTGCATGTAGGCATTGCGTACAAAACTGTATTCATCCCCCCTGATCAGGACTTCAGCAGACAGGTAACCAACACGCGTATCTACCATGTCGAGGACAAGCAGGGAGGTCCTGACCTTGCTGTCAGTAACAAGCCGGAGCGGATTGAGCAGATAATCGGGAACGCTGCCAACGGCATCACGCAAGGTGCTTGAGCCAAGAATCGGCAACATCAGATAACCGCCATCCCCAACCCCCCAGTAACCGAGGGTTTGTCCGAAATCTTCATAGTTCTTGAGAAGACCCATTCGTTCGCCCACATCGAAGATGCCGCCAAGGCCGACAGTGGAATTGAGCAGCAGACGTCCGGAATCATTCAGGGCCTGCTGCATTTTGAGTTGCAACAGGTCATTCACGAGCACGTTTACATCGTCGATATTGTTGAAAAAATTGCGTACTCCGGTTTTGGCCTGGGCCGGCAGAAAGCGTTGGTATCCCAGTGCGATGGGCTTGATGACAACACCGTCAACCGCCCTGTTGAAATGGAACACCGGCCGATTGAATGCCTGCCAGGGATCAATGTCAGGCGTTTGCGCGTAGCTGCTGTGCAAGGGACCAAGCAAGAGTGCGAGGGCCGACAACTGTGCGCACTTGTGCACGGCCACATTCCGCACAGCCACATTTCGCAAGGCCACATTTCGCAAGGCCACATTCCGCATTGGCACCTTTCGCAATGCCAAATTCCGCCATGCAGTCTGATGCACTGCCTTCTGCAGCAATGCTTTCCACCTTCCAGTTCGCTTTGCGTTCATGAGTTTGAATACTGTCGTCATGAGCTCCATTCCTTGGGACGTTTTATGGCTACAACCTATTGCCACGGTGCCATTTTACCCATTCCCAGGCTTTTGGACGACAGTCCACGCAGCTAAATCCGGCCTGTTAAGCCGGGATTCATCCAACTACCTGTTCCAGCCAGAACTTCTGCAAACGTTTTTCCGACACTGGCACCCGGGTGCCCAGGGCTTGGGCAAACAACGATACCCGCAATTCTTCCAGCAACCAGCGGTATTCATCCAGCGCGGCATCCACCTGTTCATGACGCTCGCTGTAGGCCTTGCGTTCTGCATATTGTTTCCACAGGCGACTTAGCAGTCGTGTCCATTCGGCATCCTTGGCACCCTGCATCGAGTATTTGTCGAGCCGGGCTTCAATGGCTTGCAGGTAACGTGGAAATTGCTGTAGCTGCAGCCACGGCGTAATGGCCAGGAAATCTGCAGGAAACAGGTGGGCCAACTGTGCCTCCACATCCTCCTTCAGCTGTAGTTCACCCAGACCCTTGAAGCCGCGCTGCAGGCGTTGTTGCAGGCTGGCGCGCAGTGTGAGGATGCGACATAACAAGTCTTCCAGTGCAGTGGCGACACCGGGCACTTCCGCCCTGCCGCGCGCCAGCATTGCCTCAAAGGCTTGCTGGCTGCGGGGTACGCTCTCTTCTACTTTGAAGGCGATGGCATAGGCACGCATGATCAGCTGATCCAGTACCTGCTCGCGCGGCGCCAGGCTGCGCCAGGCAGCCATGTGCGCCGGATTCTGCAACAGCTGTTTCTGCAGGTAGCGGTGTTGCTGCTTGCTTGCCAGCATCAATAAACGCGTTACCCCTGCGCGCGTTGACAATAGCGCACGATAGGGCGAATCGAGCAAGGCCAGATCCACGCTCTCACCACGATCGACCAGGGCCGGGTAGGCCTGGATCCGCAGCTTGTCCACCTGCACGCTACTGGCCTCGGGCAGCTCGCCAAAGTCCCAACTGGTGAGTCCCTTGCGTTCCATGCTGTTCTGACCGGCCTTGCTGATGCCGGCCTGGACCAGGGAACCGAGGTTCACCTTGAGTTGTTGCAAATCGCGGCCACTGCCGAGCACTTTGCCCTGCTCATCCAGCACCTTGATGTTCATCTGCAGGTGATCAGGCAGTTTCTCGCCTTCCCAGGCATCCAGCGGCACGGCTACCAGGGTTTCGCGCAGCAGTTGCCGGGCCAGCGCGGCCTGCAGACTGCCATCCTCACGCTTGAGCCTGGGCAATACCTTTTCGACGATATCGGGAATGGGAACGAAATTCTTGCGCAACTGCTTGGGCAGGGCGCGGATCAATGCCACGCACTTCTCGCGCAGCAGTCCTGGCACCAACCAGTCAAGGTCTTCGTCCTTCAGCTGCTTCAAGGCTGTCACCGGCACTTCCACTGAAATGCCATCGCTGTCCTTGCCCGGATCGAAGACGTAGTCGAGCGGGAGTTTCATTTCTCCCAATTTGATCTGCTGCGGGAACTGTGAGGGGTCTATCGCGTCGGCACTGGCAGTGACCAGATCGCTTTCCTGTAACCACAGCTTGTGCGCCTCCGCCTTGCCCAGCTGGCTGTACCAGCGTTCGAGACTGGTGACATCCACCACTTCGGCTGGCAAGCGTGCGTCGTAGAACGCACGGATAGTCTCTTCATCGACCAGCAGATCGCGGCGCCTGCTGCGTTCCTCCAGATCGAGGATGCGCTCCATCACGGCCTTGTTGTGCTGGTAAAAAGCCGCACGTGTATTCACTTCCAGCGCACACAGGCCTTCGCGAATGAACAGGTCACGACTGAGGACAGGATCCACCCGCGCATACGCGATGCGACGCTTTTCAACCAGTACCAGGCCATACAGTGATACTTTTTCAAAGCCCAGCACCTGACCACGCTTTCGTTCCCAATGCGGTTCGAAATGGTCATGCTTTAGCAAATGACTTCCCTGGCGTTCGATCCATTCCGGATCAACGCGCGCATTCATGCGGGCGAATAACTGGCTGGTCTCCACCAGCTCGGCGGACACGATCCATTTACAGCCCTTCTTGTTGAGGGTGGATCCGCGAAACATGACGTATTTGCGACTGCGCGCACCCAGGTAGGAGCCGTCTTCCAGACGATTGGCGACCTGGCTTAGAAAACCGCTGAGCAAGGCCTGATGGATTTCCTCATAGGTGGCGGGCTGCTGGTTGAGTGCCAGTTTCATTTCCTGGCATTGCAGCAGCAACTGGCGATGCACCTCGCGCCATTCGCGCATGCGCATGTGGGAGAGGAAGTTCTGCTGGCAGAACTTGCGCAGCGCGTTGCTGGTGAGTTCCTGGCGCTGGGTCTCATAGAAATCCCAGAGGTTGAGCCAGGTGCAAAAATCCGATTCCGGGTGGAAGAAACGCTTGTGGGCTTCATCGGCTGCTTGCTGTTTGTCGAGCGGACGTTCGCGTGGATCCTGGGTGCCCAGCGCACTGACAATTATCAGAATCTCCCTTAGACACGAGCGCTGCGTCGCTTCGACCAACACGCGGGCAAGCCGCGGGTCCAGCGGCAAGCGTGCCATCTGCTGTCCATAGGGGGTGAGACGATTCTTGTCATCGACTGCCTGCAGCTCTTCCAGCAGTTTGAAACCATCGCGTACTGCGCGTGATTCCGGCGCTTCCAGAAACGGAAAGCGTTCGATGTCACCCAGGCGCAGCGACAACATTTGCAGAATGACCGATGCCAGGTTGGTACGGGTAATTTCCGTATCAGTGAAAGCGGGACGGTTCCTGAAATCTTCCTCAGAGTAGAGCCTGATACAGACCCCAGGGCACAAACGGCCACAGCGACCCGCACGCTGGTTGGCACTGGCCTGTGAAATCGCCTCCACCGGCAAACGCTGGATCTTGCTGCGTACGCTGTAACGACTGATACGGGCTGTGCCGCTGTCAATTACGTAGCCAATGCCCGGTACCGTCAATGAGGTTTCCGCCACGTTGGTGGTGAGCACAATACGGCGGCCGGCATGCGGAGAGAATACCCGCTGCTGCTCCTTGTTGCTGAGGCGCGCATACAGCGGCAGCACTTCCAGATCCGGGATGTTTTGTTTGCGCAGTACCTCGGCAGTTTCGCGAATCTCACGTTCGCCGCTCAGGAATACCAGCACATCCCGATACGCCGGGCGCGTTTGCTTCTCGCGCTGACGGATCTCCTCGAAGGCCGCCAATACCTGTTCACCGAGCTCAGGTTCGCCCTCAGCTTCCGTGGGTGGACGATACAGAGTGTCGACAGGATAACTGCGCCCACTCACTTCGATGACCGGTGCGTGATTGAAGTGTGCCGAGAACTTTTCTACATCAATGGTCGCCGACGTTATGATCACCTTGAGATCAGGACGCTTGGGCAGCAAGCGCTTCAGATAGCCCAGCAGGAAATCGATATTGAGCGAGCGTTCGTGCGCTTCGTCGATGATGATGGTGTCGTAGCGGCGCAGTTGCGGATCGTTGCGCGTTTCTGCCAGCAGGATACCGTCGGTCATCACCTTGACCAGCGTCTGTTCGGAACTGGTATCACTGAAACGCACCTGGAATCCGACCACGGATCCTTGCGGCACCCCCAGTTCATCGGCAATGCGCGTGGACACGGTGCGGGCTGCCAGGCGTCGCGGCTGCGTGTGACCGATCATGCCCTTGCGTCCCCTGCCCAGCTCCAGGCAGATTTTGGGCAACTGGGTGGTTTTGCCGGAACCGGTTTCACCGGCCACGATCAACACCTGGTGCTGGGCCAGTGCCGCCTTTATGTCAGCAACACGGCCGCTGACCGGAAGATTTTCCGGATAGCTGATAGTCAGTATGGGTTCTGGGTTCATGAGGCTTCAGTTACGCAGTCGTACCAGGATGGCACCACGGTTGGGACTCTCTTCGGAGAAATCGAGCAGGTAGCCACGTTGCTGGTAGTGCCGCAGTTGCCCAAGTACTTCGTTGCGAATCAAGCCACCGCCGACCACCAGGCGCAAGGTGCGGAACGTCCCCTGCCACGCGTCGACAAGTGCAGACTCGAGCTTTTGCATGGCTTTGGTCACGGTCTCGTGGTGATGCGCAATATCACGGGTGAGACAACTGCCTCCGCTCTGCGCATAGACGTCGCTGTCGCACTTGAGACAGATTTGTCGGGGCGGCAGGTCCTCCAGCTGCAGGCGATGTACTGTCACCGGCATGCCGCAGGCCAGGCATTCTCGTTGCATCAGGCTGGTACTCAACTAGTAGATGTAGGGGCACGCAATAGCGTGCCCAATAAAGCAGCACTCAAAAAAAGTCGGCCATTATATACGCGTCCAGGGTTCCTGCAGAGCTTGGATTTACTCAAGTTTTGCCAGCTTCGGCCGTTAATTGTCTGTGAGCTTACAGCAATGCAGTGACGACCATGACAGCCGTATCCGCCAAAACCATCAAGAAGTACCAGCACCCTGCTTTCGACGGACTTTCCGACAAGGCGCTAGTGGCGTTCTACAGCCTGGGCAACATCGAAATGCTGGAACCGGGCGGACTGCTGTTTGATGCCAAGGGCAATGCGGTGGATTCCTGGTTGATTCTGGGCGGGAGGGCATCATTGCTCAGTGTCACGGAGCCGCCGATATTGATCCACAAGTTTGGGGAAGGGGGCTATTTGCCACTGGCTCTCTACCACAGGGAGGGTGCCAACCTCTTCACGCTCCAGGCCAATACCAGCCTGAGTATTTTCCGTTTCAGTGAAGAGCGCCTTACCGCGCTGGATCCGGAACTCCAACTGTTGATCACCCGCAATTTGGCCAGCCTGGGCAACAAAACCGCCGAAGAACTATTGCAGCAACAGGTCAGTCTGGTGTCGGGCAAACAACTAATGGCGCGGCAACTGCTGGAAGAAAAGGAAGAACAACTGGCGTATTACTCTGCGTCAAAACCCATCCTGAACCTGTTGGGGAAGATTCCACGCCTGCCCTCCTATGCTACCAGACTCACCCAGATGCTCTCGGATCAAAACATATCCGCCAAGGAAGCTTTCGAGACCGCAAAGCTGGATCCCTCACTGACCGCCTCTGTGCTGAAAACCGTTAATTCCGCCGCGTATGGCCTGAAACACAAGGTCATGGATTTCCAGCACGCGTTCCTGCTGCTCGGTTTCAACCAGATCCAGCAGATCATTATCAATCGCGGCATTCAAAGCACCATGCCCAAGGCACCAGAGTTCCAGCAACTGCAGTTGCATTGCGTGATGGTATCGGCACTGTGCCAGGAAATTGCGCAGACGGTGAAACAGGGCAACCCTGCGGTGCTGGGGACCATTGGCCTTCTGCATGACATAGGCAGGAGCGTAGTGATGCTACTCAAGCGCGAACATGAGCAACTGTCATTCCTGATCAATCTGCTGAATGCGGATTTGATCGGCACCCTGTTGCTGCGTGAATGGCAAATCCCGGAAGATCTCTCAAGCTGCATGCAATACCAGTCACTGCCGTACCAGGCACCACCCTATGTAATTCCGGAGGCACACAGAAGCAACATGGCGATCCTGTATGTGGCACATCTGTGTTTCGACTTCCTGATGGAAAAGCCGGCAGAGCCAAAGCAGCTGCGTTTCTTTGCCGACTATATGAAAACGCTGGGTTGCAGCAGCAACACACTGGAAGATTTCATGCGCGACGAGTTACTGCCTTCAGTAAAGACACGCATCAACTCGTTGCCCAAGGTGATACAGAACTTCCTGAAGAAAGGCCAGACCCTAACCGCTCAGGAAAGTGACAAGGACCACAAGCTGGACTTGCAGCTGGGTGAAAGAAAAACCGTTGATAATCAGAATGACAATAGAAGAGTAGTCGCCTGATTCTGGTTCAGGCGGACTTGGCTTGGGCAGCGGACGTGCGAACGTCCGTCAAAGGATATCTAGAGTATCTTCAGATAATCCAGGATGTTGACTGCGAAAATCGCAACCGGGGCTATCAACACGACCCAATCCAAATTCCGGCGAGCCAGAAATTTGGTGAAATGCAGGATAAGTACTACAAGCCCGAGCAGATAAACAATTATTGAAATCATGGCCTTACTTTCTATTTTATTTACGGCGCGGCAACTCTAGTACATTTCACTGTTTTCTGAAACAAATTTTTAGCTTATCCCTATAATCACATGATCCTGATGGGATTTACTGAGTCTTTCAGTCAAAAAATCCACCCACTCTCCCCACTGCGCTCTCAGGAAATGTTGCGAAACTCCCTGTGCAATTTGAACCGGCTTGAGGTGACGTAGGCTTCCATTCGGGCCAGGCGGGTTTGAAGGTTGATGAACTTTCGTGCGCAATACTTGAACTCCTGGCGCTTGGAATGTGGCTCAGCCTGCAGTTCATCGTTAATCCGGCCAGCGCGCGGTTTTCCCCGCAGTCCAGCATCGACACGGACAGAGTCCGGCTGCTTGTCGAGCACCATCCATGCCGCCAAATAGAAAATAAGCGGAAAGCCACCGGTGGCGATGAACAACAGAATGAACACCATGCGGACAGCAAAGACACTGACCTCCAGATAATCGGCAAAGCCTGCACATACGCCCAGCCATTTGGCATCGCGGGTATTACGGTAAATCTTCTTCTTGTAGTCCACTGTCCTGAAATGCTTGACCGCGAGATTGTCGGTGAGCGCACTGCGCGCACCGGACGACGCGTCATCCAGCAAAAACCAGGTGGCGAAATACAAGGGCAGCAGGAACCAGCCCCCGAAGATCATGCAGCCAATGAAAACCAGCCGCACTGACCAGGGTTCAACCTCCAGATAATTGGCCAGGCCTGCGCACACCCCAAGAAATTTCCTGTTTTCCCTGTCGAGCCGCAGCGGCTTATACCTTGCCATGATGCTCTCTCCAGTCCGGATAATCGGCATCCAGGATGGATTCCAGCGTCTTGATGCGCTCAGCCATGGTGTCGGCAACCTGCAACAGCTCATCCAGTTGCTTCGATTCCTCTGCCGACAACCCAACGCTGTTCCTGCCCTTGGTGGTGTAGTGCATCACGATCCAGATGATCGGGACACTGAAGATCATTATTGCGATGATATTTTCCATCTTGGGCCTGCTCTATTTCTTTTCCATTCTGGTTTTGAGTGCTGCCAGCTCCTGATCGATCTTGCCTTCTTTTTCCAGCGCGGCAAACTCAGCGGCTATTCCTCCCCTGCCGATCTCTTCGGCTTCCATCTCGCCTTCCATGACTTCGATCCGGCGTTCGTAATGCTCGAAGCGGTTGATGACCTGGTCGATCACCGGGCTGTTGAGCTTGCTGTTTACCGCGTAGCGTGACTGCGTGGCCGAATGGCGCAGCAGCATGGTTTTCTGGCGTGACCGGGCATCATTCATCTTGGCCTGCAGCTGCTCAATCTCCCGGGTCAGCTTGTCCAGACTCTCATCCAGCTTGTGCATGTCATCCCTGACCAGCTCAATCACGTCGTTGACGTTGGCCTTCTCAACCAGGGCAGCCTTGGCAAGATCTTCCCTGCCCTTGCTCAGCGCCAGTTCGGCTTTCTGCTGCCAGTCATCCGCTTGACGGGCCAGCTTGTCATTGCGACGCAGCAGTTCCTTCTTGTCCGCAATGATTTTGGCGGTGGAGCTGCGTACCTCCACCAGCGTGTCTTCCATCTCCTGAATGACCATGCGAATCATCTTTGCCGGATCTTCCGCCTTGTCGAGCAAGGAGGTGATGTTGGAATTGATGATGTCGCTCAGTCTTGAAAAAATGCTCATGCTGACTCTCCTCAAAATGACTGGTTGCGATCGTGACTTTCCAGAATCCCGGCTTTGGCACGATCAAATTCCTGTTGGTTAATAACTCCAGCGTCGAGTGCGCGATCAAGGTCGAGCAGTTCCTGCCCAATGGTAGCGTGCTGACTGTGGCGTTCATGATCGTAGTCATAATCGCCATTGTCGCCTGGCGCGAAGATGCACCCAGTCAGCAACAAACTGCCAATGATGCTGATGCCCAAGATTGTTGTTTTCATGTTGACCTCGTTTCGTTGCCGGTTACTGCTATCCTTGGCTTGACTCAAGCAGAGCTCGTGCCAACTTTTTTATCAATCCTATCTGAATGTTTTATATACACTTTTATAGTGATACAGGTGCGCCGGAAATCTGCTTCCTGCGAATTCAGACCAACATATGGTAATTTTCGCCGCAACCCAACCAGGAACGAAGGGATAACAACAACATGGCGCAGGCTTTTGAACAAGACCGCATGCTGGGCGAATCAGCCAACTTCTTGCACACACAGGAACACATCTCCAGGCTCGCCCCTCTCAACAAACCCGTGCTTATCATCGGCGAACGCGGCACTGGCAAGGAACTCGTGGCCGCCCGCCTGCATTATCTTTCACGCCGGTGGGATCAAACCTTCCTGAAAATCAATTGCGCCGCCTTCAGTGACAATCTGCTGGAATCGCAATTGTTTGGCCACGAAATCGGATCCTTTACCGGTGCCACCAAGCAGCAGAAAGGTTATTTCGAACGTGCGGATACCGGCACCTTGTTTATGGATGAACTCGCCAACACCTCGATGGCGGTGCAGGAAAAAATCCTGCGCGTCACCGAGTACGGCGAGATTGAAAGGCTCGGCGGCAACAAACCGCTGAAAGTGGATGTGCGCCTCATAGCGGCGACCAACATGGATCTGCCGCAATTGGCCGCCGATGGAAAATTCCGTGAAGACTTGCTGGACCGCCTGGCCTTCGATGTCATCACCCTGCCGCCCTTGCGTGAGCGGCTTGAAGACATTCCGATTCTGGCGCGTCATTTCGCCATCAACATGATCAAGGAATTGGGCCGTGATTATTTTCCGGGTTTCAGCAAGGCGGCGGGCAAAGCACTGTTGGACTATCACTGGCCCGGCAATGTGCGGGAATTGAAAAACGTTGTGGAGCGTTGTGTGTACCAGTGCGAGGATCCAGACCAACAAGTGAAGGACGTGGTGTTTGATCCGTTTGCGTCGCCTTATCGCCCGCAGTCTGGAACACGCACTGCAGTGCCGGCTCTCCAGGCGGGCCGAATTGATACCGGCTCCGAACCTCTCATTCCCGGGAATGGCGTTGGTTTCAAGCAACAGGTCCAGGATTATGAAATTCGCATCCTGCGCGAAGCCCTGAAGCAGGCCCAGTTCAATCAGCGCAAGGCGGCAAAAATGCTGGATCTGAGTTATGACCAGTTGCGCGGCTATTTGCGCAAGTATGAGCTACTCGCCAAGGGCGAATGATCAGATGGGAGTACCGGTGTTGCGACGACGCTGCCAGACACGGGAGGCAACACTGAGCACCAACGTCACCAATACGCCGGACAGCAAGGCCAACACCAGCGGGATAAGCGCGCGTATTGCCGACTCCATGCTCACGGTGACTGCATCCATCACAAACACCATGAGTGCCGGTGCCATGATCGTATCATCGGGCATTACGTACCAGGGAGTGAACAGCAAGGCCAGTAGCCAGCATTCGAGCAACCACGCGGCTTCCTTCAGCGGCAGTTGGCGCAGCGCGCGCCAGCACACTCCGGCCAGCACCAACGCTGCCAGACTGTAGACTACCCACGCTGTTGTGTAATCACCTGCATCCATGTTTACAGTTTCCGCTAATTTGCTTTTCCTAGCAATTCACCCAATGCACGATGTGGTCTTGCAGGTCTTCTTCTTGCACATAGGCTTCCGAAATCACCTTGCCGGTGATCGTATTGCCAGTATCGATCATCACCTGGCGTGACCCGGTTTGCAGCGGGTGCCAGATCGGCAGCGGCTTGCCTTCATAAAGCAGGCGGTAGGCACAGGTATTGGGCATCCAGTGCAAGGTATCGAGTTCATCCGGTTGCAGCTTCAGGCAGGTGGGTACCAGTTTTCTGCGTTTCTCATACACGGTGCAGCGACATTTTTTCTGGTCCAGATACTGGCAGACTACTTCAGTAAAATGGATCAGGCCGGTGTCTTCGTCTTCCAGTTTGATCAGGCAGCACTTGCCACAACCATCGCAAAGTGACTCCCACTGTTCCTGGTTCATTTGCTTGAGTGGAACAGTTTCCCAGAAGCGCGGCTCGGACACTGGTTATTCCCCCATCGTGAAATGGATAGGTTGCTTGTCGGGCGGCAATTGCAGGTAATAGCCTTTTTGCTCGATGGCATGCAAAACTTCTGCTGCTTTGGCCCGGGCCAGTCTGCGCTCCGGATGGAGCTTGAGTGTCAATATTTCACTCAGGGTGCCAGTGTGGCGCAGCAACTCTTCCGGTATGCGCTCCAGGCCTTCGAGACGATTGACGTAGATATACATCTCGCGTTCCTTGCTGCAGCGGTAAACGGTACAGAGCATCACCGAAGGCTCGCTCATGGACGCAGCACTCCGATCAACTCATTGAGAATGAGCGGTTCACGCCAGCCTTGCAGTTCTGGTGGAATCCGCAACGCCAATTCATTGACAGACTGGTCTTCGAGTGCATAAAACAATGCATTCAAGGTGCGCTTGCGACCCAGGAATTCCGGCGACACGCCCAGTTCGGTCGCCTTGGCTTCGATCAGGTCGCGGGCCTTGCGAAGACGGTTCTTTTGCCCCTGGGTAAATGGGCGCGGCAGGGGTGAGGGACATTCTGCATCGGTGAGTTTTTTGGCCGATTCAATCAGGGCCAATACCTGTTCTCCTTCATGGCGAATGAAGGAATCATTGACCTCTTCAATCTGGGCAAGCTGGGCTTTGCTGCCAACCATGCCAGCGGCCATCGCAAACAAGGCATTGTCCCTGACGATCCAGTTGCGTGGTTTATCGCGCAGACGCGCACGGCGTTCGCGCCATTCCGCCAGCTTCTGCAAGGCTGCGCGTTGTTGCGGGCCCAACTGCCAGGCTGCCTTGAAATTGAGATAATGCTGTGAGAATTCCTGCCTGATTTCATCCGCATACGATTCGCCCAGGCGCGCACATTCTTCGCGGATCCAGCTACTTCTGCCGAGCTGTTCAATTTGCAGGTTTTGCAGTTCCCAGATCACGTGCAGGTAAGCGACATCCAGTGCTGCATACTCGCGCTGCTCTGCAGTCAACGGACGCTGCAGCCAGTCGGAACGGGTTTCCGCCTTGGGCAACTCCACGCCGATGTAATGCTTCACCATATTCTGGTAACTGACCGACAGACCATGCTCCAGCATGCTGCCAGCTACCTGGGTGTCGTACAGCGGCGTTGGCAATACCCCAAAGAGATTGAGGAACACCAGCAGATCTTCGGAACAGGAGTGCAGGATCTTGACGATGCCGGTATCCAGCATCAGTGCCTTGAAGTCGTCCCAGTTGGTGATGCCCAATGGGTCCACGAGCGTAATATCTTCACCATCGCTGATCTGGAACAGGGCTGCTTGCGGGTAGAACGTAGTGACCCGCATGAACTCTGTATCAAGCGCCAGGGCCCGGGCTTTCTGCCAACGGGCACAGCATTCGGCGAAGGCGGCATCGTTATCAATATATTGATAAGCGACCGGGGGGGTCAGGGATATTACATTCATGCTTCCGGATCCTGCTGTAGGCCAGTGTCCTGCGGCATCAACTGCCGACCGGCAAAAGAATGCATCAGGGTACTGCCATCGATATATTCGAGTTCTCCGCCCATGGGCACGCCATGCGCGATACGACTCACTTTCAAGCCACGCTCCTTGAGCGAGGGTAACCGCAGTTGCTCGTCGATGTACCACGCGGTGGCCT
>Ga0209246_10000678_pt1 | contig 14323 bp, 11 predicted proteins | sample LauGreSpBDMM15SN_2_FD_187560 | JGI IMG/M metagenome (GOLD analysis project Ga0209246, IMG submission 187560) | Freshwater lake microbial communities from Lake Michigan, USA - Sp13.BD.MM15.SN (SPAdes) (version 2) | ecosystem: Environmental > Aquatic > Freshwater > Lake | place: Lake Michigan...
CCGAGAGGTCATCTGCACGTAAGTCCGCCGTCCGCGCCGCGGCTTCCGCATTTTCGCGCGTCGTGCGCAGGTCAAAGAGAGCCTGCTGGGACTGTTGCACACGTTCGGCCAGTTCTAGACGCAGGGCACGCGTGGCCGCCAAGGCCGCCTCGCGGGCCCGCAAGTCATTAGACAAAGTAGCGACTTCGGTGCGGCAGGCGGTCGCATCGAGGTCCAAGCGTTCGATTTGCGTCTTCCGGTCCAAGAACTGCTTAGATTGCCAAGCGAGGTCGAGGTGCGTGAAGCGATGGCGGAGGCGACGATAGCGCAGCGCCTTCGCGGCCTGGCGACGCAACGTCGCGATTTGGCGGCCGACTTCGCCGATGACATCCGTCACGCGGGCCAGGTTGGTGTCGACGCCGGCCAACTTATTCAACGCTTCCTTGCGTTGGGACTTATAGCGGGTGATACCGGCAGCTTCTTCAAAGAGGTAGCGGCGCTCGGCCGGGTTCGCGGAGAGGATCTGGTCAATCTGGCCCTGCACCATGAACGAATAGGACATGCGGCCAATGCCGGTGTCCATGAAGAGGCGCTGGATATCCTTCAGGCGGGCGGGCTTCCCGTTCAGGAAATAGTCGCTGGTGCCTTCGCGGTAAATGCGGCGCATGACCGAGACCTCGGCAAAGGCCGTGCCCAGTTCCTTTTCACAGTCCGCAAAGATTAGCTCGACCTCGCATTGCGGGAGGGGCTTGCGACGGTCCGTCCCCGAAAAGATAACGTCCTGCATGCTCGTTCCGCGGAGAGACTTGGCACTCTGCTCGCCGAGCACCCAACGGATCGCGTCGACGATGTTGGACTTACCGCAGCCATTAGGGCCAACGACAGCCGTGACGCCTGGACGGAGCTCGATACGAGTCCGGTCGGCGAAGCTTTTAAATCCGTTGGCGACGATTTCCTTGAGGTACATCGAGGGGTTGTCCCGAACGATTGCCCCGCCCACCCCCTCCCGCAAGCGTCTACTACCCCGTTTCGAGGCGAGTTATTCACGGTTTATGCGGTGATTTAAAAGCTGGTTTATGGGTTGACGAACCCCCTACCCGCCTGTTGCCTCGACCCTCCAACTGCCAACATGTCTGTAGAAATCAAGATCCGCAAGGGCGAGACCATCGACAAGGCTCTCCGCCGCCTCAAGAAGAAGATCGACCGCGAAGGCGTCATCAAGGACGCCCGTGCGAAGCGCGGCTATGAAAAGCCCTGCGAGCGCCGTCGTCGCAAGACGAAGGTTAAGAACTTCAACAGCTACCTCCGCAAGAAGTGGGATAACGCCTAAGGCTCGTCCTTAGCGCCCGCTCCAAAGGCCCGACGTCTCGACGTCGGGCCTTTTTGCTTGGCGGGCTAGGCACCAAGTAAGCAGACAACAAAAAGGGCCGAACCCGGAGGTTCGGCCCTTGTGCGCACTCAGCGCGGCGGCTTAGCGGAGGAACAGGAGCTCCTGGTAGGACGGCAACGGCCAGTATTCGTCGGCGACGATCTCTTCGAGCGCATCAGCGGCGGCACGCACCTTGAGCATGGCCGGGAGGACCTTGTCGCAGGAGTGCTTAGCTTGGGCATGCGTGTCAGACTTGGTGACGTCGCGGGCGGTATTGAGGGCGTCGATCGCAGCGGCGAGTTCGTCGGCCAGGCCGATGACTTGCTTGCGGAGCTTGCCGCCAGACTTGGTCTTCTCGACCGGGGTCAGGTCAGCCGCATACTTGAGGGCAGCTGGAAGGAGGAGCGTCTGAGCGATGTCCGAGACGAGCTTCGACTCGGTGTTGACCGTGAGCACGTAGGAGTGCGTGTAGATCTCTTCGCGGGACTCAAGTTCGGCCTTGGAGAGGACGCCCTGGCGCTCAAAGACTTCAATCGTCGACTTGGCGATGATTTCAGGGAGAGCATCGGGGGTCGTGCGGAGGTTCTTGAGGCCACGCTTAGCAGCTTCCTTGTGCCACTCTTCGGAGTAGCCGTTACCATTGAAGATCACGCGACCGTGCTTCGATAGGATGTTCTTCAGGACAACCTGGAGGGCGGCGTTGAAGTCACCCTTCTTGGCCTTAATCTCGTCGGCGAGCTCGTCGGCGAGCTTATCGAGGGAATCTGCCATGATCGTGTTGAGGACGGTCAGCGGGCCGGCCACCGAGAAGGCTGAACCGACGGCACGGAACTCGAACTTATTACCGGTGAAGGCAAACGGGCTGGTACGGTTACGGTCGCCAGCATCCTTCGGGAGGATTGGGAGCGTATCGACGCCGAGGGTCATGTGACCGCCCTTACGGGAGGTCGAAGCGGAACCGCTCTTCTTCACCTGCTCGATGACTTCGTTGAGCATGTCGCCCAGGTAGATCGAGATGATGGCGGGTGGAGCTTCGTTGGCACCGAGGCGGTGGTCATTACCAGCGGAAGCCACCGAGGCGCGGAGCAGGCCTTGGTGCAGGTCGACCGCGCGAACCACGGCGGAGCAGAAGGTCAGGAACTGTGCATTCTCGTGCGGGCTGTGGCCGGGCTCGAGGAGGTTACCGACGCCAGCGCCACCGATGGACCAGTTGACGTGCTTACCGGAACCGTTAACGCCAGCGAAGGGCTTTTCGGCGAGAAGGCAGACGAAACCATGCTGGGTAGCGACGCGGCGGAGCAGCGTCATCGTGAGCATCTGGTGATCGTGCGCGACGTTAGCAGATTCGTAGATTGGAGCCACTTCGTACTGGGACGGAGCGACTTCGTTGTGGCGGGTCTTAATCGGAATCCCGAGTTTGAAGCACTCGCGCTCGGTTTCCATCATGCAGGCGAGCACGCGGTCAGGGATGGTGCCGAAATACTGGTCTTCGAACTCCTGTCCCTTCGCCGGCTTCGAACCGAAGAGGGAGCGACCGCAGGTGTAGAGGTCAGGACGGAGGTGGAAGAGACGCGCGTCGATCAGGAAGTACTCCTGCTCAGGGCCACACGAAGCGGAGATAAAGCCGTGCTTCTTGCCGAAGAGAGCGAGCACGCGAGCGGCGGACTTGTTGACGGCCGCCATCGAACGGAGCAGCGGGGTCTTCTTGTCGAGGGCCTCGCCCTTCCACGACACGAAGGCCGTCGGGATGCAGAGCGTGGAACCGTTTTCGGTGTCGAAGATGTAAGCCGGAGAGGTCACGTCCCAAGCCGTGTAACCACGTGCTTCGAAAGTGGAGCGGAGGCCGCCGTTCGGGAACGACGAGGCGTCGGGCTCAGCCTGGATCAGGGCCTTGCCGGAGAACTGGGCGAGCGTACCGTTACCGTTGGGCTCGAAGAAGGTGTCGTGCTTTTCGGCAGTGAAGCCAGTCAGCGGGTAGAAGACGTGCGCATAGTGCGTCGCGCCACGTTCGAGCGCCCAGTCCTTAATGGCAGCAGCCACGACATCAGCGGAGGCGGCGTCCAACTTCGTGCCCGACTCGATGTTAGCCTTGAGGGACTTGAAGACGTCCTTCGGTAGGCGCTTTTCCATCTTATCGAGGGAGAAAACATTCTGGCCGTAGATCAGGTCGATCTTCTCATTGCGGAAGTCGAAGCTGCCCTGGAGGCGAGGCTGAGAAGCAATCGCCTCGATGGCGTTGCGGCGGGCTGGGTTGGTGCTCATGGATTAGGGGATGGAAAGGCGATAGGATGCACGTACTGAAAAGCACCCCTTGTGCCACGCTTCAATAGGCAACCATTCACAGGGGGTATTGCTTAATTTTAATCAGTATTGCTTAATTTATAGCAAAATGGCTCTGCCTATTTCCAAGCATAGGTTAGGCGAACGAAGTAGGCCGTATCTAACTTCACCTGGCCAGCCTGCGGGTGAGAGCGAAAATCGTTAGAAATCCCTAAACGCAGGGAAAGCGGACCTGGCCCCCGCATCAGGTTGATGGAGGACTCATGCCGGACGTAGAAATCCCCAGACTTTTGGAAAGAAGGGACGAAGGAAATGGCCGAGTCCAAGGCGGCCCAACCTAATTCCCGGGTCAACACCAAGCCCAAGTCCGCCGAGGGGGCGGAGAGATTAGCCTGGCCGAAGGTCGCATAGCGCTCCGTGCGATGTGCCAGACCCACGCGAGCGTCGAGTTTGCCGGATCCATCCGTGAAGAGCCGCAAGCCGAGGCCAGCGGCATTAATCGAGAAGAAGTCGACGGCCCGCGCGTTATCGTAGCCACTATCGGTGCGCGCATACCAGAAAACGATGTTCGTCGGGTTGGTTTCGTACGCGAGATTGAGATGCAAGTCATCAGCGGAGGTCTGCGTGCCGGCAGTCGTGCGAACCACCCTAATGCTTGCAAGGAGCGTATCAACCTCACGGACGCCCTTCGCTTGAAAGCCAGCGCTGATACCACTGCCGCGCGTCGCCCCCGAACGGCCCGAAAGGTCAAAGTCTGCTTGCATGGTCCACTGACGGTGTCCGCGTGACTCCATGGGCCGGAGCTCCGGCTCACGCCACAGCTCGAACTTCCCGTTAAGGTCGCAAGTTTCAACGCCCCCGGAAGAAGCCACTCGACCCGCGGCCGCCGAGGCAATGCCACGCTGCACCACTCCGCCCACACTGACGGCGACCGCGGACTCGGTCCGGAATGACTCGACGTTCGTCAAGGGAATCCGTTGCGGTAAGCCACCGAGCGCGGGTACGCTGACCTCTAGATACCCATCGGCAGCGCGCTCAATTTTGCCGCGTAGGAAAGTGCCATCCGACAAAGTCACCGTATCGGCAAGCGACCAGAGGGGGGCAAAGAGTAGCCAGAAGTGCTTCATCAAGGAATCCAGACAAACCAATGGACGCAGGGTTGCCAACCTTCGTGTGAGCCGTTGTCCTAGAAGCATGCAACTGGATGCCATCATCTTGGGCGCTGGTCCGGCCGGCTTGGCGGTGGCCAATGCCATGGTGAGAAAAGGGGCCCAGGTGAAAGTCATCGAACCATCGAACCGTCCGGGCGGATCGATTCGGACGGTCCGCGAGGCGGGCTGGCTCGTTGAGACGGGCCCCAACACCCTCCAAATCGAAGGTGAAGCTGACCAAGCCCTCCTGGACGGCTACGGGCTGGGGAAGGCTGTCCAAGAGGCGGACCATGCCTCGGCCCAACGTTTCATTTTATCTAAAGGGAAGCTGCACACGCTGACCAACAAGCCGTTGTCCCTATTCAAAGGCGACCTGCTTAGCTGGCGCGGCAAGCTTCGCTTTATTTCGGAAATCTTTCGGCCCCGCGGCGGTAGCGCTGAAGAAACGGTGCAAGCCTTCATGACACGGCGCTTCGGAGCCGAAGCTGCGGACCTCCTGATGGACCCCGTGGTTTCAGGCGTGCACGCCGGCGACCCAAGCCGTCTGTGCATGGCGAATAGTTTCCCGTCCATTCCAGCCTTCGAGGCCAGCCACCGCTCCGTCATCCTCGGGCTCATCCGCCAACCGCCCAAGGGCCGCCGCATCATTGGCTTCCCGGCTGGCATGCAGCAACTCGCCGACGCCATGGCCGCTCCGCTCCGTGCCGAGGCGCTGCAGTTAGGTTCGATGGCGACGCTCATCCGACAAGACGCCCGGGGCTGGAACGTGGCCTGGCGTAACGCTCAAGGCCAAGATGAAGGTGCCTTCGCGAAACATCTGATTGTGACCGCCCCGCATTGGCAGTGGGCTTCCCTGCCCTTCGAAGAGGAGTTAAAGAAAACTTTCCGGGAATGGGAGCGGGCCGAAGCGCCACCCGTGACCGTAGTCGCTCGCGGCTACGACCGCGCGGCCGTCACCCATCCGCTCGATGGTTTCGGCTATCTCATCCCTGGGAAGGAAAAGCGGCAAATCCTCGGGTGCCTCTTCCCTTCCACGGTACTCCCAGGCCGAACGCCCGAAGGTAAAGTGCTGCTTTGCTGCTTTATCGGTGGTGCCCGCTATCCCGCCCTCGCCCGCCAGACGGACGAACAGCTCCGCGCCTCCGTCGATCGCGAACTCGCGGAAACCCTTGGCGTCAGCGGGCCGCCCGAAAAGGAGTGGATACAACGCTGGGATCGGGCGATTCCTCAATACGGCGTCGACCAATCACGCCGTGAAGCGGCCTTGGCGCACGCTGAAGCGAAAAATCCCGGACTCCATTTCCACGGGGCCTTCCGCGGCGGCATTGCCTTGATGCACGTCATCCGCGCCGGCGACGCCCTCGGACGCTCCTTGTCTAAAGGTTAAGCCTTTAGGCGCTCAGATTCTGGTTCAGGCAGACCGCGGACGACCCAAATTGCGGGTAACATCAGCAGCGCGCCGCCGATGTAGACCCAGAAGTGAGACCCGAAGTGAAAATAAAGTAAGGCTGCCGTCACCGGGCCGATGACGCGCGCCAAGGAGCCAGCGGAACGCAGGATGCCGAGGTTACGGCCCTGCTCGGAAGCATCCGAGTAGAGTGAAACAAGCGCGGATACGCTCGGCAAGATCAGGCCCGTCGCAAAGGAGATCAGGCCAAGTCCAAGATAGAAGGTCGTCTCGGCGCCATCGCCGCCGAGGGCGCGCGTCGGCGGAATCAAGGCAACGACGAAAAAGGCGACGGAGGCGATCAACATCCCCAGCATGATGACTTTGCGCTGCCCCAGTCGCTTGACGAGCTGGCGAGCGAGGCCTTGGGCGAAGATCATGCAGGCTCCGTTAAAAAGGAAGAGCCACGCATTTTCGCGCGGGCTGTAGAGGAATAGCGCAAAGGTCAGGAACACGATGGTGTTCTCCATGCCGGTGAAGGCGACTTGGTACACTAGATTAGCGAAGGAGGTCCGGCGGACGGCGGAAGAACGGACCGTGGCCAGGTCGAAGACCGAGGGCCGCTTGGCATCGGCGGCGGCCCGTCGGTCCTCCGGCAAGGTCTCGGGGAAATAGCGAACGACCAGGATAAAATTAAGGAGCGCCATCGAAGCGGCGATGGCAGCCGGAACTGAGAAAGGGTTAAGCCCGAAGGAACCGGTCACCGCTCCTTTGACGATATCCTCAGGCGCGGCGAGGCCCCCGATGACGGGACCGAAGACGAAGCCGAGGCCAATCGCGATGCCGACCACTGCCATCCCTTTGGTACGATCCTTCTCGTCGGTGACGTCCGCCGCCGCAGCGCTCGCAACCGCAATATTACCAGCCATCATGCCGCAGACCAACCGGGTTAGCACGACGACCCAGAACTCTGCGGCAAAAATCCAAACGAGGTAAGATAACGCGTTCCCGGCCAAGGTCAGGGTAAGGACCCGACGGCGACCGATCCGATCGGAGAGTGCACCCCACAGCGGGGAGAATATAAACTGCAACAGCGAGTAGAGAGTGCTCAATAACCCCCCGAAAAGTACGGTCTTCTTAAAGACCGTGTCGCCACCCATCCATTCGGCGGCCCCGTTCAAGGCTCCAATCAAGGTCCCCGCTGACCCTTCGGTCGTGATGTAGTAATCCAGCAGGTGTGGGAACAGCGGGATAACGATACTGAACCCGACGATATCCATGAAGACCGTCAGGAAAATCAGCCCGAGAATACGGCGTTGGGGTAACGGGGAACTGGCAGACATGCGGTCAAAATGGGTATGCCCCCCTGAACCGCAAACAAAAGAGCGACCTTGCGAGCGCCCCGAGATGGCCAAGAATGGTGCGATGCGCCTGACCGCCCTTCTACTTTTTCTCGCTGGCTGGGGCCAAACCATGGCGGCAACCGACCCCAAACTGTTCCTGGTCGAACAAAAGCTGAACGGCTTTAGCGACGGGGATTATGCACCAGCCGTCGAGCGACTCCTCGCCGAGTTTGAGGTCAACACGGGGGTCAGCCTCAAGCCTGGCACCCTGCGAAAGTGCGGGCTCAAAATTTCCTCCGAGGCTGGGCTCGGGCTGGCCACGCCCAAACCGCTGATACGCGCCCTCGGCACCGCCCTCATAAAGCGTGGCTTTACCAAGGATGCGATCATCCTCTGCGACGTCCGTCAGCAGAGCCTACAACAATCCGGCTTCCTCCCGCCCCTCAGCACGGAAGGACAGGACTTCGAGGGCTTCCCTGTCGTCGCCTATGAACCGAACGCCAAGAAGTGGGCCGAAGAAAAGAAACTTTGCTTCGAAAACCAAGTCCTCCCTCGCCCAGGCTTACCGACTCCGCCGTGGGGTGATGCCCGCATCAGCGTCCTCCCTAAGACGCTGTTCGACGAGGTCGACTTCTGGATTAACCTGCCAGTCTTGAGCGACAGCAAGTCCTTGGGTGTGCATGGCGCTATCGCCGCCGCCTCGCTTGGCAACATGGCCAATGCCGAACGGTTCTTGGATAACCCCGCCAGCGCCACCAAGGCCGCCATCGAGGTCTGCGCCATCCCCGGACTAGCGAAGAAGAATGTCCTGACGATCCTCTCACTGGAACGCTACCAAATCCTCGGTGGCCCTGGGTTTGATGCTAACTGGTGCCTCTCTGAGAAGACTATTCTGGCCAGCGCTAATCCCGTGATTCTGGATTTCATCGGGCTGCAAAAAATCAATGCGGGCCGGGCAGCCAGATCCGTCGCGGCTATCCATCCCGAGCCCCGTATCTTCGCGGCGGCTAATGCTGGCGAGATCCGCCTCGGCACCTGCCGCCCGTCTGAAATTAAGTTGGTTCGTCTCGCGGCCGAATAAGGACCCAACAAAAAAGGGTGACCGAGGCCTAGCCGCAATCGCCCTTGGCAAGTTCGTCGGTTACTTAGAGCTGCAGGCCGAGGGCTTCCGAAGCCGTGGCACGCTCTTCGAGTAATTCCTTCTCGGTGATGGCGATCTTCTCCTTGGAGAAGGCGTCGAGCGGAAGGCCTTGGACGATTTCCCAAGAGCCATCGGCCTTAGTGCGCAACGGGTAGCCGAACATGATGCCAGGAGTAATGCCGTAGTCGCCCTTGGAAAGGACGGCCGCGGAATGCCAATCGCCGGTCGGCGTCGGGAAGTGCAAGCTGCGCAGCGTGTCGAGGGCGGCGTTCGCCGCCGAAGCCGCGGAGGAGGCGCCGCGAGCCTTAATGACAGCTGCACCGCGCTTCTGTACGTCGGGCACGAAGGTCTCCTTTAACCAAGCGTGATCGGTAATGACCTGCGTGGCCGGCTGGCCGGCGATGGTGGCATTGGTGAAGTCCGGATATTGGGTGGACGAGTGGTTACCCCAGATGGCGACATTCTTGACGACGGAGTTATGAACGCCGGCCTTGCCCGCGAGCTGCGACTTCGCGCGGTTCTCGTCGAGACGGGTCATGGCGAAGAAGTTTTCAGCGGGGAGGTTGCCGGCGGAACGGAGGGCGATGAGGCAGTTCGTGTTGCAGGGGTTGCCAACGACGAGGACCTTAACCGACTGCTTGGCACTGCGCGCGATGGCCTGGCCTTGGCCGATAAAAATCTTGCCGTTGATGCCGAGGAGGTCCTTGCGCTCCATACCCTCCTTGCGCGGGACAGCGCCGATGAGCAGGCACCAATCCGCATTCTTGAAACCCTCATCGAGATCGCCCGTGGCAACGACATCGGCGAGTAACGGGAAAGCACAGTCCTGAAGTTCCATCACGACGCCAGCGAGGGCGTTCAGGCCCGGGCCAACTTCGATCAGGTTCAGGGCGACGGGCTGGTCAGCGCCGAACACTGCGCCTGAGGCGAGGCGGAAGATTGCCGCGTAACCGATATTGCCGGCGGCGCCGGTGACCGCGACGCGGATAGGAGTCTTAGAAGCCATGGTGAAAGCCTATCTAGTTACGGACCGACCAAGGTGTGAAGCGGAAAAGTCAGAGACCCAACTCGCCCTGCGATAGGTCGTCCGCCGCCGGGGCCGAAAGGCTGTCCTTCGCCAATTGCGCCAAGGTCGCCGCCGAACGCCCTTCGATCGAGCAAAGCGCCCGTAAGACCAAGGCCGAAGCCAAGGCATCGTAGAGCGCACAATGGTATTTACGGCGATTCGGGGGACAATGCTTGGCGGCCAGGGAATCCAGCCGGGCGCCTAACCGAAAGACCGATACCAAGGCCTGTAGGCGATAGTCCCCTAGGCTCGGGACCCAAGTCCGGGCGAGGCGGCAGGTATCCACCCAAGACCCCCACTCAGCGACCTCAGTCTCGGAGTCGATAAAGGAGGGGACCGCTGGCGGCCGCAACCAGGTCCCACGGAGTAGGCCTGACTCCACCGAGGCATTATGCGCAGCCAGGAGTCCAGTCTTACGGAGCGACACCCAGTAATCCCATTCGGACTCGAAAGGTGGCAGCCCTTTGAGCTCTTTCTCCGTGAGGCCATGGCATTGGGAGTCGATCGGCGGCACCGGCGTCCGGGCGGCATGCAACCTCGTCGAGGCATTGATGATGTCGCCGCCCAACAATGTCGCGACTCCATATTCGACAACCCCGGTACGTAGACTCCCTTCGAAGTCGATGACATGAATAGGAATCTCGGTCCAGAGTGGAGATGGCCGGCGCATCGTCAGAGGGTGCGGTAATAATCCCCGAGGCCCTTTTTGCGCGAAGGCTTGGTCACGGGAGCGACTTGAGCGCCCAAGGCCAGAGCGATCGAAAGTGCTGAGGCGGTGGTAAGGAAATCGCGGCGACGCATGGCAGTAGGCAGATGAACTATCGCCACTCGTGCTTGGGGTAGCGACCCCGAAGTTCTTTCTTCACCAATTCGTAGGAGCCCTTCCAAAAGGCATCGAGGTCTCGCGTCCGCTGCTGGGTCCGACGAGCCGGCGACTGAATGCAGATGATCATGGGCACCTTACCCTGACAGACCCGAAGTTTACTACCCGGGAAATCATAGAGCTCCTGAACGGTGGCTTCGATTTCAGCTTCGCCGTCCTCGGTATACTCGATCTTCGCGGGGTGCTTCTTGCGGGGGAGAATAATTTTCTCCGGGCAATAGGATTCCAAGGCCATGGCCTGCTCATGGGTCAACCAGCCACGGACGATGGGGAAAACGGGCTTCTCCCGAATATCCCGGTAGGCCGTGGCGCCCGCGCAGATTTCTTCGATCACCAAGCGTCGACCGGCATCATCGAAGAGCGGGATCCCGAGATCTGGGCAATGCTTCGCCAGGAAGTTCATGCGGCGAATCCACGCATCAACCTGGCCGTCCCACCGTTCAAGTTCGAGTCGCCCGGCGCTGACTTCATCCGCTAAAATCCGGCTGCCCGCATCGGAAGAGGCATCATCACGCTCGACGGCCGCCAAGACGAGGTCACGGAAACGTCGTTCCGTACGCGTGAGCACGCGCCGCTGGGTGGCGTCATAACGGACAGAGATGACCTCCGAGAAATCGGCCGGGAAGAGTTCCTGTAACCAAGTCTCTTCGATGGCGGTGGCGAGTGACAGGAAGGTCGTCACTTCTCCGCGGGTCTGGATTTCGTCGACTTCAGCGGCGACGAGTAATTTCGCAGAGCGAATGGAGGATTCGCGACGCAGTTCACCGCGACGGCCATGGACTAAAGCACACCGTAGCGTGCCCGCGTCGAGGCGCACGGCGAGGCGGTCAGAAAAGCCGAGCAGCAGGCAGCGCCGGATGCTTTCGGGAGCGGCTGGTCGGTCGGATACACGGAGCCCCTGCCCTTGCGCCAGGCGCAGAAACTGTCGGGCGGCCTGTTCGGCCTGACGGGCAGCCTGACCATGCACGCCGATGCGATCACAGGCGTCGGGGTCGAACTTCAACTCCGACGCCCGCTGCAGCAAAGCCAAGCGCGTGAAGAAATCGGAGCCTTCTTCGGCGGGGATGGCATCACGCTCGCGCTCGACGCGTTCATCGACCTTACGCAGCATCAAATCCCGCCCTTGGGAAAGACCGGCGATGGCCGCTACTTCGGCGACGCAATCCAACTCGTCCGCTGCCATGAGCATACGGGCATAACGTGGGTGCGCCGGGAAGATAGCCATCCGCCGACCCAACGTGGTTAACGCACCACGCCCATCTAAAGCCCCGAGATCCGTCAAAACGGTGACCGCGCGCTGCAGTGCTATCGGCTCGGGCTTTTCATACCAAGGGAACGTCGCCGGGTCGCCCCAACCAGAAGAGAGCAGTAGCAGGATGGTCTCCGCCAAGTCGACGCGCTTGATTTCCGGGACTTCCCGCAAGGGGCGCGCTTGATGATCCGTATGGGACCAGAGGCGGATGCAACGCCCAGGGCCCGTACGGCCAGCGCGGCCTGCACGCTGCTCGGCGGAAGCTTGCGAGACCGCTTCCACCATGAGCGTGTCGATACCACGCAAGGCGTCAAAACGGGCGATACGGGCCAAGCCAGCATCGACGACCGCACGAACGCCCGGAATAGTCAGCGAGGTCTCGGCGACATTGGTCGCAACGATGACTTTACGGCGGGGGCCAGGGCGAACGGCGCGATCTTGTTCCTCCGGGGGTAATTCGCCATAGAGCGGCAAGATATCAACGCCGCCAGACTCGCGGAGATTACGAACCGCACCAATGGTGCGCATAATCTCATAGCCACCCGGCATGAAGACGAGGACATCGCCCTCGGGCTCCTCGTGCAGGATGCGGCCGACCTGCTCAGCCGCCAGGTCCCAGACCGGACGCGTCGACGTACGTGCGACCGGCACATACTCGATATCAACCGGATAAGCCCGCCCATCGGCCGCTAAAGTCTCGGCATTACCCATCCAGCGAGCCACGCCTTCCGTGTCGAGGGTGGCAGACATCGCGATAATCAATAAGTCTGGCCGGCCGGACTCCTGGAGCTGACGGGCCAACGCCAAGGCGACGTCGGAATGCAAGTTCCGCTCATGGAATTCATCGAAGACCACCGCACCGATGCCCTTGAGTTGTGGATCCGAAGCCATCTGCCGAAGCAGTAAGGCCTCAGTGACAAACTTGATGCGCGTCTCCGCAGATTCGACGCGCTCAAAACGTATCTGGTAACCGACTTCACCGCCCAGCTTAACCCCACGCTCTTGGGCAATGCGTGCAGCCAAAAGTCGGGCCGCGATACGGCGAGGCTGGAGGACGACGATTTGACCCTGCACTAGGCCCAGGTCCAAAAGCATCTGCGGAATCCGGGTCGACTTACCCGAACCCGTAGGGGCCCGGAGCACAATCCGGCGGGTACGTCCGCAGGCCACGACGAGCGGCTCCTTGAGGGCATCGATGGGTAACGCCTGACTCATGCGACCGGAAGTTCGATGATGCGGGCGGCCGGGCGGCCATCACTGATTGTGAGCCGCGCGACCGTCACCGGAAGGTTGAATCGACGTGGACCCGCACTCCCCGGGTTCACATAAAGCACGGAGCCAACCTGCTCAATCTTGGGGACGTGCGTATGACCGGTCACCACGACATCGGGACGGAAACGGGCCACATCCACTGGCAAGTGGCCATGGTGGATGAGCAAACGGACACCGCCCACTTCCTGTTGGATTGTCAGAGGTAGTTCGGGGTCCGCGTCGCAATTACCAGCCACGGCGTAGCAGGTCGCCACGGTGGCCAAATCCTCCAGAACGGCCTCACCGCACACATCGCCCGCGTGAAAAATAACCGCGCAGCCCTCGAGCGCGAGTAAGGCCTCGGGGCGCATCTTCCCGTGCGTGTCAGAAATCAGGCCGACCTCGAAAACCTTGGCCACGTTTAGAGCGGCTTGCGGAGCTTGCCGGCGGGAATGGGGCGCAAGGCCGTGAACTCGGCGCCCAAGGTGATGCGCAGCTTCTCAGCGAGCCCCGGCGGCAGTGACGCCACGGCATTATCGAAATCCTCTTCGCCCGGGAAGGACGCCCTACCGACCTCCGCAACGGTGACCGCGGGCAGCGCCTGTAAGACGAAGTTAAAGGATTCGGCTTCGCGGTTTACTGCGATGATGGCCTCTTCCTCGGACAGTTGCGGTATCGGTAACTCTTCGGCTTCGTCTACCCGTGCAGCGGCCGCGGATACGGGCACGGGCTTCGCGACCAAAACAACGGGTTCGGCCACGGGGCCCGGCATAGGCTCAGCTGCTCGTGGAGCCACGACCTCTGCCGCTAGTGTGGCCGGCGATGGGTTTATTTTTTTTTGGCCGGGCTCCCGAGGGAGACCGGCTGCGGCAGCGGCGATGTCTTTGATAAGGCTATCTATAGATCGCGACCTACTTTGCTCGATGGCCTTCAACAACGTCACCTCAAAGTTCGCGCGGGGGGAGAGCCCTTGGCGAATCCCCTGCTCGCCTGCCTGCAGGCATTCCAAAAGACGCACCAACTGCTCGGTCGCCAAACTACCGCCCAACAGGGCGCTAGTGCCGCCCGACTTCACCGAGTCCAAGACCGTCTGTCGGACACGACCTTGTAGGTCGGCCAGCACGCGGAGTAAGTCGCGGCCTTCGGCATGGAAGGCGTCGCACAAAGCCAAAACCGTCTTGCCGTCGCCCGTAGCGATAGCCTTCCCGAGGTCTTGGACCT
>Ga0209246_10000682_pt1 | contig 14266 bp, 24 predicted proteins | sample LauGreSpBDMM15SN_2_FD_187560 | JGI IMG/M metagenome (GOLD analysis project Ga0209246, IMG submission 187560) | Freshwater lake microbial communities from Lake Michigan, USA - Sp13.BD.MM15.SN (SPAdes) (version 2) | ecosystem: Environmental > Aquatic > Freshwater > Lake | place: Lake Michigan...
AATCAGGAGTTTGTCAGCATATGACGCAAAGATTGCAGACCTTTAGTGTTCAAGCCCCAGGCTTCTTTGGGCTAAACACGCAAGACTCTCCTTTGACATTGGAGGCGGGGTATGCGTCTATTGCCACCAATTGCGTCATTGACCAATATGGACGTATTGGCGCACGAAAAGGTTTCTCAAGGGTTAATTCATCCTCTGGCAACTTAGGTGCAAACGATGTAAAAGTTATCCATGAGTTAGTGCAACTTGATGGAACAATAACTGTATTGTTTGCTGGTAACAACAAGTTATTCAAACTCAGTTCCACTAATACAGTTGTGGAATTGACCTATGGGGGCGGCGGTACTGCCCCAACTATTACTGCAAGCAATTGGCAATGTGCTTCTTTGAATGGCATTACTTACTTCTTCCAATCTGGCTTTGATCCTTTGATTTATGACCCTGCGGTAAGCACCACAACATTTAGGCGTGTGTCTGAAAAAACGGGTTATACAGGCACAGTTCCATTGGGAAACATTGTTATTTCTGCTTTTGGTCGCTTATGGGTGGCTGATACTACGGCAGACAATGTAACAATTAGTTTCTCTGACTTGTTGGCAGGGCATAACTGGACTGCGGGAACATCTGGGACTCTTGATGTTTCTAGGGTTTGGGCGAATGGCGCAGACCAGATCATGGGGTTGGGCGCACACAATAACTTCTTGGTTATCTTTGGTAAACGTCAGATATTAGTTTACTCAGGGGCTACAACTCCTTCCACAATGTCATTGGCTGACACCATAGGCAACATTGGTTGCTTGTCAAGGGATTCCATAGTTTCTACGGGTTCAGATATTGTTTTCTTGTCTAACTCTGGTGTGCGTAGTCTTTTGCGTACTATCCAAGAGAAGTCAGCACCATTGCGTGACTTGTCAAAGAATGTGCGTAATGACTTGATGACCTATGTTGCGGGCGAGACATTGGCAAACGTCAAGGCGGTCTATTCAGAAGTCAATGCTTTCTACCTTTTAACCCTTCCTGTTGCCAAACAAGTCTATGTATTTGATACCAAGGCTCAGTTGCAAGATGGGTCTGCAAGGGTAACAACTTGGGATTCTATTGAACCAACGGCTCTTTTGTCTCGCAGAAATGGTGATTTACTGATTGGCAAGAATGGGTATGTTGGCAAATATGGGACATATCTTGACCATGCCTCTACCTATCGCTTCCAGTACTACACCAACTATGCTGACTTAGGTGATGCCAATGTTACATCAATCCTGAAGAAAATCTCTGTGGTGGTTATTGGTGGAACAAACCAACAGTTAATCATTAAATGGTCGTTTGACTTTTCTGGTCAATATTACTCAACTCAAGCGCAAATTCCTATTTCAACAATTGCTGAGTATGGTGTTGCTGAGTATGGTGCAAATGGTGTGCCTGTGGCATATTACTCACAAGGTATACAAATCTCTACCTTGATCGGTCAAGCATCTGGCTATGGAAAAGTTGTGCAAACAGCGTATGAAGTGCAGATCAATGGTTCTGCTATCAGCATCCAAAAGATTGAGATTCAGGCTAAAAACGGAAAACTTGGGTAAGGAATAAACATGGCAAATTTACAAGTTATTGAAAAATCAAAGTTTTGCAGTTCTTGTAAAGAAGCAAAGTCTCTATTTGAGTTTACAAAAAATAATGCTACTCCTGATGGGTTGCAGTACAAATGCCGTTCATGTGACCTAGAGTATCAAAAAAACAGAAGAATACAAAACAAAGATCAAATACTAGATTATTCAAGAAATTATCAAAAAAACAAAAGAAAGAATTTTGAGTTTCGTTTGCAAATGCTTTTAAATGCTTCTAAACAAAGATCAAAGAAAAAATCACGAGAAAACAATTTAACCTTAGATGATATAAAAAGCATTTATCCTGAAGATGGTTTATGCCCTATATTTGGTACAAAGTTAATTTTTGGTGACGCTGGATTCAGAGAAGATAGTCCAAGTATTGATCGTATTGATTCAACTAAAGGCTATACAAAAAATAATGTACAAATTATTTCTTGGAAAGCCAACAGAATTAAAATGAATTCATCTGTGGAAGAACTTGAACTAATCTTGGCATACATGAAACAAGGAATTTGACATGAACTATACAAAAACCACCAACTTTGCGGCTAAAGATGCGCTTGCGTCAGGCAATGCTTCCAAGGTCGTTAAAGGCACTGAGATTGACACAGAGTTTACTAATATCCAAACTGCTATTGCTTCCAAGGCAGATGGAACATTTACAAACTTCTCGTTTGTTGAAGCATCAAATGTCTTGTATATCTACAATGTATCAACGCCTGTGGCAAAGATTGATGCCTCTGGTAATTTGACTGTGATTGGCAACATCATTGCGAATGGAACAATGTAATGAAAGCATCAGAAATCATTAAAGCAGATGCGGTCAAACGCAAAATTGACCCTGATAAAGCCTTGCGTACTGTTAGTGCGTTGGTTAAGGCTAAGTCTGCTGTTTTGATGCAAGAGAGTGATTCTGTATTGCTAGTTCGTAAGATTAACCCAACATCCGCAGAGATTCACTTGTTTACTGAAGACAACCCAAGAACATTGGCAAAGGCTGTTATTGGCTTTGTCAGGAGAGGTAAGGCTTTAGGTATTAAGACTGTATACGGCAAAGCAGACAACCAAGGGATTGTGGAACTAATGAAGCGTCTTGGCTTGAATGTACAAGCATCTGACTTGCAACAGTACAACTGGAAAGCACAGATATGAGAAATAGTCTTGCCCTATTAGGTATACCAGACCTCCCCATCTATGCGTTTCGCCATGTTGGGGATAGAAGAATTCAGCCACAAGGTGGCGTTTCTAGTGTTCTTGAGAGTGCTAGTTCAGTAGTTTCTGATGTTGGGTCAGGACTTACAAAAGAAATTGGAAATTTAGGTTTTTCTGGTGGTGGTGGAATACTTGGACAAATTGAAGGTGGCATTACAGATACAGTTGGTAATGTCTCAGATGCTTTGGCAGAAGTTGATGACACAGTAAATCAAGAAATCCCAGGCGGTTGGGCAACTGTTATAAATGTTGCAACAGCAGGGCAAGCGGCTCCTTATGTACAAGCAGTTCAAGCGGGCAACGTAATAGCCAGAGGTGGAAGTCTTGAAGATGCCGCCAAAGGCTATGTCATAAGTTCAATAGCATCAGAAGCGGGTGGTGCTGTTGGCGCAGAAACAGGTTCTAGTTTTGCTGGCAATGTGGCTGGTGGGACTACTGCTGGTTTGCTTAGTGGCAAATCATTAGAAGAATCAGTTAAAGGTGGCGTAACAGGTGGCGTAATAAACCAAGCGACACCATCTACTTTATTAAGTTCAAGCGGAACTTCAAGTCAAGGAACAACGGGAGCAAATAACATGGCAGTTGATGATTACACATATTATGGTGGCGGTGACGCTTATGACACAACAAGTGGCTTATTTTCGCCAACCACAATCCCTGCACAAGATATAACTGGTGGAGAAGGTTTCTACGACACAGGTAGCACACCTTATACACAGGCTCAGATTGATGCTTTAACTGCACAAACCTATGGTGGTAATAATCCTTTATCCTCCCTAGATGCGGCTACACAGGCCGCAATCAAACGAGCATTGGCGGCTGGTGGTAGTGTGGCTCAAGGGGCAATGAACTTCCTAAATCAAAAGGGCGTTGTTCAAGGTGGGTTGCAAACCGCTGGTGGCTTGTTGCAAATGCAACAGTCTAGGGATGCGGCACTTCAAGCACAAAGAAACATACAACAAGCGGCAGGACAAGGCGTTGCTGGCGCACAGTTCAGACCCGTTGGCACAACTACCCGTTTTGGCACATCTAACTTCCAAGTTGATCCTACTACTGGTCAGTTGATAAGTGCTGGCTATACAGCCGCACCTGAGATTACTTCTGCACAAAACAGGCTTATGGGTTTAGGTGCTAGTTATTTAGCGCAATCTCCTGAAGAAGTTGCTCAACAATATATATCTAAGCAATATGACTTGCTCGATCCTAGCCGTCAAAGACAGTTGGCAAACATTAGAAACCAACAGTTTCAGACAGGTCGTGGTGGTTTGTCAGTAGGTTCTACTGGTTTGCGTCCAAGTGGCGCACAAGGCTTGATGGGTTCTAATCCTGAGTTAGAAGCCTATTACAACGCCTTGGCACAACAAGATGCACAGTTGGCGGCACAAGCACAACAAGCGGGTCAGCAACAAGTTACCTTTGGTACAGGTTTGTTTGGTCAGGCTGGTCAGTTGGAGAACATGGCACAACAACCATTTGCTTTAAGCCAAGGACTTGCCCAACAGTCATCATTGAGTGGCGCAAGGGCTGGAGAGATAGGACTAAGAGGTGCTGTCTATGGCGGCAATATCGGTACTTCCGCAGGGGCTACTGCTAGTCCATTGGGATATGGTTTGAGTGGCTTGGGTAACCCCAATTCTTTATTGGGAAACGCATTAGGTACTTATCTAACATCACCATTAGTTAGTACTGGAAATGTTGGCGGTACTGGTAGCACATTTAATACTGGCTACTATGACCCAATGCAACAACAGTTTTAAGGAGTAATCATGGCAACAGATATCGTAGGTGGATTGTTTGGTATTACTCCTGAGATGTACCAACAAAATGTTGGTGAAGACATACTGAGGCAAGGCGTACAAATGGGGCAATTGTCTCCAGATGCTTTTGGTCGTGCCAATGTTTATGCGGGTGCGGCACAAATAGGTCGTGGTATTAGTGGCGTTATGGGCGCACAAGACCCACAGTTAAAACTTATTAGCGCACGAAATGCAATATTCAATAGAACTGACCCTAATGATCCAGAGTCTCTTGCACGAGCCGCAAGTGAGTTAGCACCATTTGACCCGCAAGGTGCTAATGCTTTGGCTAATCAGGCTAGGGAGGCGGCGTTTAAACTTTCACAAGTTACAAAGAATATGCGTGAACGTGCTGGTGCAGAGCCTTTACAACAACTTATCAGGGCTGGAAAATATACTCCTGCAAGCGTTGCAGAGTATGCAAATACTGGCGATATAAGTAAATTGGTAGAGATAGAAAAAGTGCCAAAAATAGAAATTAAAGATTTACAAGAATATCGTCAAAAACTAATTGATGCTGGCGCACCTGAATCACAAATTAAAGAAGTAGATGAAGCCATTAAAGGTGTAGGAAAAGGAAGAGGAACTACTGTTTCTGTTGATACTAGACAACCAATAGAAATATCTAAGAATAAGACCGATCTTGCGGCAGAGATAGAAAAAGGTGCATTTACTGCATCTGATCGTATTACTTTGGCGCAAAATTTAAGATCACTATTGCCAAAAGCATTTGTGGGTGTTGGTTCTGATGTTGTCTTGCAAGGTGCAAGGGTTGCAGAGGCTTTTGGTATTGATGTTAAAGGCGTTGCTCCATCGCAAATAGTTGACACTATATTGAATGAAATGACAATTGGTAAAGCGGGTGAGTTGAAAGGTGCTTTGTCTGATAAAGACAGGGAGTTCTTAAAAGCAACCATTGGTACTCGCGGTTTATCAATAAAGACTTTGAACTATGTTGCAGATGAAATTGAACGTAGAGCAAGCATAGATAGAAAGTTGAACACTAGAGTCAATGAGGCTATTAAGTCTAAAAAGAACTTAAATGAGATTGATTTTGCTGAAGAACGTTCATTGGCAAACAAAGACGTTAAGAAAGATTTAGATAGACTTAAAGAGTTGCGCCTTAAAGCAGGACAACAACAATAGTAATTAAGGAAAATATTATGGCACTTACAGCAGAAGAACAAGCGGAACTTGATAGTTTAGAGGCTAGTTATGGCTCGGCTTCTTCAGTTCTAAGCCCAAAGTATGAACCAAGAACTTTTACACAAGATTTTGGTACTGCTGTTAAAGAAAGTTTGCCAGATATAGGTGGTTTGGTTGGTGGTGCTATTGGTGTGGCAACTACTAAATCTCCTTTGGGTGCAACTGCTGGTAGAACTGCTGGAACATTAGCAATTAGAAGTATGTTGGGTAGTGGTGCTGGTGCTTTAACTGGTACTGTTGCCAAACAAAAAATTGATGAGATTATGGGCAAGCCAATGGGCTTAGAGCCTCAGTTTGCAGAGCAACTAAGCAATGTTGCTACAAACATGGCATTTGATGCCGCAGGAAATGTTGTTTTTAACTTAGGCGGTAAAGCATTTAAAATTGCTAAAAACAACATACCTAATCTTGGGATATTTGAGTCTGCCTTGCCAAAAGATGCTCAAATGAAGTTGCAAGTTCAAAAGTTGTTAGAGCGAGAAGGTGGCTCTTTAACTAAGTATCAAATAGAGCCAACAGCGACACGAGGCATAACTGAGTCAGTTGGTCGTGCTGGTATCTCTGGTCGAGGCATATTTGATGAACTAGATAAAGCAAATCTACAAGCATTAACAGCAAAGAGAAATGAAGTCTTAGATGACATTTCTAGCAGAACCTTGACTGATTTAGAGTCTGGGGCTTTATACAAAGATGTGATTGGAAATGCTCAAGATCAATTAAGTCTTGCCGCAAGAGAAGCCTATACTCAAATAAATGAGCGTGGTAAGAATGTTTTGGTTAATTCATCTGCATTGTCAAGCAAAGCCCAACAACAACTAGATAATGCCGCCAAAATATCTAAAACAGGCGATCCATCTACAAGTCTTGGCAATGAAGTAACCTCACAGTTAAAGGCTATTTCTGATCTTAAAGATGAAATTACTTTTGCTGATGCACATGAATTTAGGTCAAATCTAAACAAGCAACTAAGAGAGGCGAAATCAGAATTTGGCGCAAACTCTCCTAAAGTTGCCACTTTGACTCAAGCGGTTATTTCTATTGAAAAAGCAATGGATGATGCCGCCACCAAGTTAAATCCTGCATTGAAAAAAGCATACGATGAAAATTCGGCTTTTTATCGGTCTAGCATTACTGAGTTATTCCCAACAACCTTGGCTAAGTTGAACAACAAGACAGCGGAGCGTGTTGGAGAAACAATATTTCAGTCTGGCAATGTTTCTGAAATCAAAGACTTTTACACATCTCTTGATAGGGCAAAAAAACTAAATCCTGATCTAGACGTTAATCTTGTCAAAATATCTGTCCAAAAAGGATATTTAAGTAGTATTCTTGGAGAAGAAGGAACAGATGTATCTGTTACAAGTCTAATAAATTTACAAAAGAAACTCCAAACAGACAAGAAGTTCAACAGGACATTTAATGAAGCAGTTTCACCTGAAGTTAGATCAAATGTTGAAGTGCTTGCAAATGCCGCCAAATTAAGCCAGACAAAGCCACAGAATACCTTTAGTTTGGCAATCAATTCAGCACAAGCAAATCAGATTAGTGGTGCTGTACAAGCAATCCTAGCCGCAGGTGGTGCTGGATATGCTTATAGCGAATTGGGTACTGCTGGTGCTGTTTTGGCTGGTGGTGGCTTACTAATGGCTCCTAGAGTCTTGGCAAAAATGGCAACTAATCGTGATGCAATTAGAGACATATTGAAAGCAGAAAGTGCTTATGGAAAGATTGTTGATCTTCCTCAAGCAAGTCAAAAGCCGCAATTGTTAAAAACCATTGGATTGCTTAATCAAGCATATGAAAAGTCTGGAGTCACACAAGATGACTTTACGCCTCCAAAACCTGCAAATGTTGGTCTTGGGCTTACTCCTGAAGAACAAAAAGAACTTGATGATCTTGAGTCAAAGTATAAATAGGAGTAAACCATTGATCCTTTCTCTCTCCTCCTCCTTGCTCAAGGCGCAGTCTCTGCCATCAAGTCAGGGTGTGCGATGCTCCATGAAGGGCGCATGGAACTGGAGGGTGCTAAGAAGACAATTGAAGGTGTCATGGCTGATGTCAAAGCCATCAAGGGAATCTGGGATTGGCTTCTTGGACTGTTTAACCCAAAACCCAAGTCCAAGCCAGAAAACACCCCCAAGCCTTTGGCGAAAGCGAAAGCCGCTTCCAAGAAGCAACAGACTTATGAAGAAGTTGAACTACAAACCATCAATGAAGTGGGAGTCCAACTGGGCAACTTCTTTGACATACAGGCTCAACTAAACAACTACTACGCCTCTCTAGAGGCAGAATCAAAGGAACACTATGACCCAACTCAAAATACTTCTAAAAAGGCTATTGAACGTGCCTTGGTGGAACTCCAAATGGAAAATCTTGATGCTCAAATTAGGGAGCAAATGACTGTCTATGCCCCTGTTGAACTGAAGGCAATCTATACAAGGTTCTTAAAAATGTATGCAAAAATTCAACAAGAGCAAGAATGGGCTAGATCAGAAGAAGTTAAGAAATTAAGAAAACAAAGATGGGAACAAGAACAACAAGAAATATTTGTCATTGAGATGGTAAGTGGAGGGGTTGCTATTGTGTTTATATCATTGATTTTTGGATGGCTAATGTGGCAACTGCAAAACTTATCTGGTGGGTTTTAATCGGAGTGATGCTTTGTGTTGTTGTTGGCGCAACCTCAATGGCTTATGTGGAGACTCTTTATATGAAAGCACAACTAAAACGAGAGATAAAAGAATTGCGTAAATTGAAACAAGAACTGAAAGAAACCAAATGAGATATGTTCTTATTTTGTTGCTGTTTTTGATAGGCTGTGACGAGCGTGTGAGATATTTTTGTCAGGAGCCTAAAAACTTCTCTGCCAAGCGTTGTCAGCGTCCTGATTGTCAATTTAGTCAAGATTGTCCTGATTACTTGGTTGCCCCAATCCTTGAAAAGCAAGCCATAGTACCAGCGCAAACCCCATCGGAGCCACAAAAATGAGATTTGAAATCAAAACAGTTGATGAATTGGTAACAATCATTCAAGCCGTTGTATGGGCATTTGTGGTTATTGTTTTAATGTTTGTTTTTGGTGGAATTGTCAGTTCTATGCTGTATTCGGTGATATTTGTCACCCAACCTATAAAGTCAATGGCTCCTATTGACCAAGCATTTACCAAGATGCTAAACGATATTGTGCTTATCATGGCAAGCAGTATCACCACAATCGTAAGTATGTTTGCTGTTAATAAAGGTGCTAAAGCCTTGGCTGAGAAGATTGCCCCTGCTGTTATCACTCCACCCCCAACTACGCCTGTACCTGTAAGCGCACCACAATCGGTTACTTCTAATGATTTGCCTGTATGGGTAAATCCTCCTTTGGATGAGGAATGGAGAGCGCCACCACCACCTACTACTCCACCTGACTATATTGACCCTGAGAAGGAGAAAATAGCCAATGAGAGGGCATTAGCGAGGGCTGAACAATGATTCCTAATCCTTGGGTGATATTGGGTGCTATCTTGGTGGCTGTGAGCGTGTATTTCTATGGACACCATAAAGGATGGGATGATCGTGATATTGAGATGCAAGCAGAGATTGCTGTCAAGAACGAAGAATCCCGTGTAAAAGAGCAAGAACTCACAAAACAACTTACTGAAAACTCAACTAAATTGATGGAGGCAAACAATGCCATTACTGAAAAACAGTCTAGTCTTGATCGTGCTATTCGTGCTGGTAGGGTGCGCCTCCCGACCCCAAGTTGCGTTCAAACCAGTTCAAATACCCCCGTTGCCAGTGGAAATAGCAACCAAACGGGAAGCCAACCTAACGGACAGGCTAACTCAACTGCTGACGAAGCAGAACGACAAACCCTTGCCGCCATCGCAGAAATAGTAGCCCAAGGGGATAGAAACACATTGCAGTTAAATGCGTGTATATCAGCCTACCAAGCAGTAATGGAGAAAGTAAATGACAGTAAACGCTGACCAATTGGTAAAACTACACATTGATCCTAGTTTGGAGGGTGTCTTTAGAGAAACATTCCAGAAGTGGAATATAAACACAGTTAGACAACAGGCGGCTTTCATTGCTCAATGCGGTCATGAGTGCGGTAACTTTAAGACACTTGAAGAAAATTTAATGTATAGGGCTGAAACATTGCTCAAATTGTTCCCTAGAACACCTAAAAGGGCATGGGGATTTACGCCTGAAGAGGCCAAGGCATACGAAAGACAGCCTAAACGTATTGCCAACAGGATTTACGGCAATCGTATGGGAAATAGGGATGAAGCCTCTGGTGACGGGTATCGGTTTCGTGGATCAGGTTGGTTACAGTTGACGGGACACGATAATTTCTACCACGCAGGGAAGGCTTGTGGGGTTGACTTTGTGATGCAACCAGACCTAGTGAGAACTGCCCAATATGCCGCTATAAGTGCTGGCTGGTATTGGGCGACTCATAACTGCAATCAAATCGCTGAGTCTGGAGATTGGTTAGCCTTAACCAAACGGATAAATGGCGGGACTATCGGGTATGAAGATAGGGTCAAGCATACAAACCATGCACTTGAAGTTTTAGGCGCATAAGTTCTTTTTCCTTTTCTTCTCTGGCAATCTTTGCTTCTGCAACAGTTTCATATCTTCCAAGATAGTGTCTTTTGTTGTCAAAGATAAGTTGCACAACCCACTTGTTTGATCTTGTGTCTTTCATAACTCCTGTTACGCCACTAGAGTTATGTTTTCTAACGCCAATATTTAGTTGATTTATTGAGTTATCAACATCCCTAAGATTGGCAATCCTATTGTCTGTTTTTATCCTGTTTATGTGGTCTATTTGACCTTTTGGAAATTCTCCATAAACATACAACCAAGCAAGTCTGTGCGCCAAATAATTATATGAATCAATCATTATTTGAACATAGCCCTTGTTTTGTGGAGAGCCAGATATAGAGCCAGCCTTATATCTAGTCTTAGTAGAAACTCTTGTAAACAATCCAGTTTCAGGATCATAAGAAAGAACTTCTTTCAATCGAGATTGAGTTAGCATAAGTTTTTCCATTACTTCTCTTGGCTAAACCATAGGACAGCGAATAACACGCCTACGCCTATAAGTGCGCCTAGTATGAGTAAGACAAAGATAGTGAGGATTGTCTCTATCACTTGACCTTGCTCCTGATTACGTCCTCAAAGCACTTAAAAAGGGTTAGAACTGCACTTACAAAGGCAGGTGCAATCATTCCTGCTACAAAGATTAAGACTTCACTCATGGTAGTTTCCTTCAAATGGTATTAACTCGGACTGTCTGACTGAATAATACTCCCCATTGCCGACATCAAACAAGTTCTCTTCTAGCAGGAAATCCTTGCTGTTTATCCATCCAACTAGGCGAACACAAGTGTTGTGTATCTCTGTCAGGACAAAAACATCAACTGGTTTAGTGTTAGACCAGACAACAGCATTAAGATGACCACCAATCTTGCTTGTGCATTTAACATCTATCGTCTTACCCTTGCGGGTTACTAGATCAGCACCAAATTTCCTGAAGTCACAATTTAGATCAAATGGCAACTTGAGGAACTTGGCAACTGCATATTCGGTTATTACCCCGTTTATGGATATTTGCACACCATCTAAGGACTTATCCTGTTTGCGGTCTTGTGCGTGTTGGCTAGTAATGTGGTTGCGTAACTTACCTATGTATGTACAGACCATAATTTCTGTACTGGTAAGCACTACATCCACATACTCCTGATTAAAACGGGATGTCATCATCCTTGAGATTAGACGCAACTGGTTTGCTTGTTGGTGGCTGTGCATCCCGTGGAGAGACTGCCAAACCCATGAACTTGCCTGTTTTACCCTCTTTTATCCAAGCAGATAGCCAATATTCATTGCCATCTACCATGATGTTTCCTTTGTAATCAGGATGCTTTTCATTTTCTTTCTTGTCGTTCTTAAACAACACACCTGAGTTATCACGTTTTTCCATATTTAACCTCTTAATTGATTTAACTTATTAACTTTGTCATCCACTTCCGCTAAGAACTGAACAACCTCTCCTTCTAGTTCACCAATGTACTTGTCATCTCTGGGCACACGTTTGATGAACAACTGAAGTCCCTCTGGCATCCGTGGGTCGTAACTCACGAAATCGCACCAACTACGATTAGCACAAACCATCTGCCATTGCATCTGATCGTAGTATTTCTTTGCTATCTCACCGCCCAAGACAGTATCAATGTGTGTTGCAGTATTTGGGCACTTGATCTCCAAGCATCCATCATCACCCACAAGCCCGTCAGGACTAGCGGCAGACATTGGAATGGTTGGATGGTCAATAGCACCTGTTTCTGTTACCAATAAGTTCATCTTGGACTCATAGTTCGCACGGGCAAAACCTTCATTCTCGATGCCCCACTCCATCGCACTATTTGTGTATGACTCAGCGACTTGGTTAGTCATGCGCTCGACTACCAACTGAGCCATGTAGTTAGCCCTACTGGTGCTATAACCTGACTTTGTTTTAGCAACGATGTCAGAAATGCGGGATGCAGTAGCCTTGCCACAGCGTTGAGCAAACCACTCAGGACTTAATTGTTCTACTTCACTCATTTCAGCACCTTTTTCTTAGCATCCTTGGCGGCAATCATCTTGGTCTGCCATGCCTTGTTGCCATCAGTAGCCGCAAATGCCTCGATGTAGATGTTCTTTAGTTCATCAACTGTGGTGGTGGCTTGAATAGCCGCAATGTAGTCAAGCATCCGTCCCTCGTCAGGAGTTCCTTCTTCTTCAACCACTTTAGAGCCTGTTGTAGCGTCTAACGCATCATGCTCGACTATATGTAGCACCGACACCCAAAGGTAGCGGGAAAGGTAGGTCTGGACAGCACCAAGGTTTTGCACTTCATGGCAACCCTTGAGGGCGGCTGAAGACATAGGGCTTGTGAAGACGATGATCTCGTCAGGCTTCTCAGTATTGACAACAATGAACTCAGCAATCTCTTTTCCAAAGCGGATGATGGAAGTAAGACCTACCTCGTTAAATATCTCAATTGCTGGGATTACGAAATCACCTAACTCAAAATAGTTGTAGCCAGCAAACTTGTTGTGACCAGATTTTTTGAGGGCTTTCTTGTGGAACTTGGCTCTCGCCTCGTTCAGTTTTTGATATACATTCATACTTTACTCCTGTTTAAATATTGACTTTGTTTAACTTGTTCTTCACCTATCCAATGACTGAGCATTATTAAATCACTTTGAATACCGCTTATGTCTTGGATGAACCCATCATAACGCTTGTTCAAGCATTTTTTATCTAGGGTTTTCACCGATTGTTCTATTCTCATTAGGATGGTTGAGTAGTCGTTCAAAAGTATCTCCAAATAGCAACTGCAATCATTCCGAGAACAGTAATTAGTCCAAATAAAACGGGTATGTCGTGTATGTTTGGGGCTGAGTAAAACGGCCCTTCAACAATGTTTTCGTTGACATAATCTTTCGGATATGCCTCACGCAAAGAACGTGAAAACATACGGGTAGTTGGGTTGAACTCATCCATTTAATATCTCCTGTGCAATTTGTTTTTGGTCATTGGGAAACAAGTATTTGAACTCTACGAAATGGTTTTCTTGGCAACAAGTAATCTTTTCACCTTGTGGCTCTAAGCAATAGCAACAGTAGTAGACATTTTCCTCATCTTCATAGATGGCTTGTAGTTCATCTTTGATTTTCATGTTCGCTCCCTTATTCTTTCAGCAATGACTTGTGAAGGGTGAGGCCAACCAACTGCCCATTCGTCAGCAATCTTTGCACACGCCTCACGCTCTGCTTTGACCGCTTCATCAATCATGCGTTTAACTAACTCATGTTCAAATGTTGCTTTCATTTAGCCTCCAGAACTTTGATGCGTTGCTCAAGTTTGGCAACCAATGTTTCTAGGTCTTTGATGCGATCTAACAGCATATCCTTGTATGTGTAGTCGCTCTTGCGGTATGGGGCTTCCACCCCAATGGTTTTTCTGATCATATTAACTCCTGTTTTAAAAAATATTAACTTTTCATCGCTCTCACAAATGCGGCAAAACTAGCGGCTGTGTCCCCAAAAGGTAACTTAGCCAACTCGACTGCCACTTCCTCCAACACATCATTACGAATTAGTAACGGATCATTACTAATCGGCAACGAACGTAGATTCTCTGTCAAATCCCTGACTAAGGCTCTTTGAATACTGCCATCCGTAACACCAGTAGCCACCTTACGTTGTTCAGCAAGGTATGCGCTATTCCTAATCTGGTCTGTCACATCAAACTCTAGCAAATCAAAGGCTTCGTCAAGTTTGTCGTTCATTCTCTCACCCGTATCGTGTCAACAATGTTTTGGGCTAGATGCTGTTCTTTCACCATGTTGAAGATGATGGAAGCAATAACATCCCGTTCATGTTCAGCACCTAAGTCAAATGCG
>Ga0209246_10000697_pt1 | contig 14114 bp, 13 predicted proteins | sample LauGreSpBDMM15SN_2_FD_187560 | JGI IMG/M metagenome (GOLD analysis project Ga0209246, IMG submission 187560) | Freshwater lake microbial communities from Lake Michigan, USA - Sp13.BD.MM15.SN (SPAdes) (version 2) | ecosystem: Environmental > Aquatic > Freshwater > Lake | place: Lake Michigan...
GATCTGCTATTCTGACCGTGCCGGAAAAGGGTTCGCATCATGGCGTGAAATCTTGGGCAAGAAGTTCCTCGACCAGTTTGAGGAGAAGAAACTGTCTCACCTTATTAACCAATACTGGTTTAATGGTAAGAACTATTACAAACTCCTTGACGGTAGTCCGGTAGCTATCCCAAAAGATCAGCTTATTCTGGAACTACGAAAGGCTGGTTTCTGCCCTAAGATGAAGAAGAACCAGACGATCACCGAGATTGAGCAGGCTATCCTCTCTATCTCAAATGATTGCCGTGTCGAGGAAGTCGCACCAGTTGTGTTCTCAAAGGACCGCGTGGTCTGCTTCAACGGTCGCAAGATCCTCAATAACTGTAGGGCTGTTCCGGTTCAACCTGCGGACAACGGAGATCCAGCCAACTGGCCTTGGATTCACCAGTTCGTAATCCCGTTCTTCGCGGATGATGACAACGGAAACTCGACGCTACCCTACTTCCTTGCATGGTATCAGCGGCTCTATTTGGCTATCCTTAACCATCGGCTCGACCAAGGACAACTGTTTATCCTATTGGGGCCAACGGGGCACGGCAAGACGCTACTGACCAACAAGATTATTGGTGCCTCAGTCGGCGGGTTTAGTGATGCTTCGGATTACTTGTCGGGCAAAACAAACTTCAACCGCGATCTCTGCGGCTCTGCTGCTTGGGTTATCGACGACCAAACTGCTGCGGCAACCTATGCAGACCAGCGTAAATTCGTGGAACTTACGAAGCGTTGCGTAGCCAATCCTAGGCTTGAGTATCACGCTAAGTATGCGGACGCTATCCCGCTGCCGTGGTCCGGTCGCGTCATGATGTCTCTTAACCTCGACGCAAACTCCCTTGCTGCACTGCCGTCATTGGATAGCAGCAACCGAGACAAGATCATTGCGTTGCGTATCAGTGGCGGGCACAAGGTAAAGTTTGGGTCAAACGACTTTGTCGAAAGCACAATTGCCACAGAGTTGCCCTACTTCCTTAAGTGGCTTATTGATTGGAAAGCTCCGCTTGAGGTTAAGGATTCAAGTCGCTTCGGGGTCAAAACCTACATCGACTCGTTTATTGAAGCAGCGGCCTATGACAATAGCTCACGTTCAGCGATTGCTGAAATGGTGGAGTTCTTCGCTAAGAAGGTCCGTGAGTATACCGAAAGACCCAAATGGCGTGGCACGCTTACCGAGTTCACTGTCGTCCTGCACGAATCAAACGGTGGCCGTAGCGTCGGCAACAGCAACAACCTTGAGTTTGTGCGTAGGGGCATGACGGTCCTTGAGGAGGTCAGCAAGCACAACAAAGGTATTCGACCCGTCCGAAGCAGGGGTGACGGTGGGGGTAAAGTATGGGAGATCGATCTGTCTAAGGACTTCGATATCGACAAGGGCGACGACTTCTAAATCGCAATACGCTTCTTCGTCAACTTAAGCGTTGGCGGATAAAGCTCCGAGATTGGCAACGTGAACTCATCAGCAAAGGAAAGTTTTCCATCGCTGGGGTCCACGTTGCCTTTTGGTAGGAACACTGCACGCTCAATAAACTCACGGGCAGGCATCCAACCGATAATAGTAGCCAAAGTCATTTGTTGGTTACACCTAACGAAATAGTAAACATTACATTTGCTACACAGCTTTTCCTTATTGGCCTCGCTACCGTACACACGGGCAACATAATGGGGTTCGGGGACGGCTGCGGCTTTTGTGGTCTTGACATCAATAGTTATTTTGTTGGGCAGCATAATATCGTAAGCTGGATTAACAGCACCGACACGCTCCCCGCCAATGATCTCTTGCACAAGGATTTCACCCATCATGCCGATCTCATTGCCTGCTCCTCTTGTAATTGACTTATACAAGACCCCCATTTGTTTAGCCTCAAGACGCGCCTGTTTACGGTTCGCGTCCGAGGGTGTGATGACTTTCATTAGTAAAGTTGATACAGGCGACTTTGCGATCCAGTCCCATACGGATCGATATTGAGTCGCGGGATAGCTGCCCCCCTACTGGAGTTAGCTTCTTCCTCCATTAAAAGCATACACTGGTTCCAATGGTATTGGGCTCGCTCAATGTCGGCGTTGTCCTCCATCAGGCGACCTAAGAGTCCTTGCTTGATTGCGCCGATATTGCCTACGTGCACAATTTCATTGTCGTTACGCAAAAGCTGGAATGCCCGCTTGCAAAGCACATGCACTACGGTCTGACCATCGGTAGCCCCATTGATTCTGAATCGGCGGTAACGGGTTACGCCGCTGTCTGGACCGATTGTTGCAATAGTGGTATTGCTCTCTAAAGCCGTTGTGCGGAGGTCAAAAGATCCGGTCAGGCTGTCATACCGAACACTCACAATGCTTGTAACGGGCGTATCAAAATTGATACGGTATGGGCCTGTAAGCAAAACCCCAGTATAAAATTGGTCTCCGTCGCTACCGACTACTTCGATTACGCTGCCGTCGTCCGGTGAAAAGGTGTGGGCGATACTGGAACCGGATGCGGATACGATGTACAGGTCTTCTACAGGCGCGGCAAAAAGCTGTTTGGTGGGGGCGTAGCCAGCATCAATCAAACCCCATTGGGTGGTGGCGTTATTGGAAAGGTTGCCGATGCCTACGGATTTAAAGTCATGCCACAAGGACCGAACGGGAACAGGAAACCCGTCAACCATTGTATGCAATACCGAATCGGCGTCGTCTGGGAGGGTGACGCAGCCATCGACTACGGGCAAACTATACTGCACAGTAAGATCACGATAGATCCCCATATTGTAAATACGGGAAAGCACTTGATTTAGGCTGGACTTAAAGTCGCCATCAGGCTCAACGTATGAGTTGAGCATCGGCGCAAGTTGGCTAAGGGTATAGGCGGGCATTGGTTCTTTTTTGTTGAGGCTTTACTGCGTTACGGGCAACTGGTTAAAACGACCCTCCACGGCACTTTGAAAACTCATGGGTTTTTCTTTTTTAATTACGGAAGCCATCTCTTCCATCCGCGTAGCCACACCAGACTTTGCTTCTTTCGCTTTTCGGTACTCCTCATTATCCAAGACTTCGCGGGCGGCTCCGGCAAAGTCATTCTGGCTGAGTAATTTTAGAGCTTTAGGTGAGCCAGTAATGTCCCCCCTATACGCCCCAGAAACCAATTGCGCCTGAAGTTCTGGCGAGAAATCGCTAAACGTGTCGGGCCCAACGAGCCTCTTAGCCAACGTAATCTTCTCGGCAATGGCTTTAGTAGCCAAAGCTTTGGCCGCTTCCTCATTAATCTCTTTCCCAAAAAAGGGACTGGCTTTGAGATCAGCGTCGGTTCCTTTACCGATTAGGGTTCCGATCCCGACCGTCCAATTTTTATTGGTGTCGAGGTACGGCTTCGATCTAAAACCTTCATGCCTACGGATCACCTCAAAGGCTTTATCAGCAAGACCTTTACTCTCATATTCAGGCATCGGTTCTTCCTCATCTGGCTTAAAGCCGAATTGGTCAGCACGCAGTTCTTCTGGAGAAGGAACTCTTTTAGGCTTTACGAGGACGGGATTCACTAGGTTATTTCTTTGCGACTTTGACGGCTCCGGTATGAAGCTCCTTCTTTAGTTTGCCCTGTTCCTTACTGGAAAGAGGCGAAACTTTAGAGAGCAAATAGGCGACCTGCCTTTTAGATTTTACATTTGCAGCGGGCATAATTGGATATTAGTGGTTTAGGGAAACAGTGTCAAGGGTGGATTTAAGGCTACGAGTTCGGTTGTAGTTCGTAACTATACGTTCTCGTATGGGACGTTGTACCATTTGAACGCAGATTTGTCTCTGTCCAACTTAGTAAAGTTGGAGATGTGTCGAAAGAAAAAACAATGCGGTTAGTTTCCCAAGTGGGCTTAAACCGCCATACAATATAAAATTTATCTCGGTGGTAGAAAGGTTGGATTTCTCTAATATTAGTCGCGATAGTAGTGGTTTCATTTGAGATAATAAAACTTTCGCTATTTTCGAACCGTGAGTCAATAAAATCTTGACCCGATAGTCTAAAGAAATTTATGCCTTTTGGACAGGTGGCTGAAAGCTGCCCCGCATAAAAGCTATTAAAATCTAGTGGCACGTCCTCTCCCGACCCGCCGCCACCTGCCTCAAAAACCTTGACGGATTTATATCGTTTTAGATTTGCCGAAATGTCGTGAGGAAGGATTCCTGTTCTTACACTTTTGCCTATAACTGTATTCCCGATGTGTGCCCAGTCACAATATTGTTCAAATGTTATTTCTCTAAAGGCTTTAAAGTTGGCCTTAATGATATCAAACTCCTCATCGGTTATAGAAGAATACTGTTCGCCCTTTGGGGCTACGATTATAAAACTAGGATCGCGTTTTTCTAAAGGGATCGACATAAACTCTATTACTCTTCAAACTTTTTAAATTTGGTCATTGCAGATAACGTGATGTACCCATATTCATTATCTTTGATGCAATAAAAGTCTATAGGTATGCCGGAAACAAAATAATCGTCTTCTGTTATTGTTTCTCCCGACAGCGAATCTCTTATCTCTTCTGGGTAACGGTCTTCTGGGTCTGGGTCAACACTGATTGTGTTTGAGTCTTGGACATACACGACCATCGCACTCTGCTTGTCCGCCGAAAAAAGCAACAACGGGGTTTGGCTCACCATCGATGACGCTCTTTCATTTCCTGCGCGTCGAGATATCTCGTTACTTTCGGGGTTCTTAACACCCTGCTCCGACTCGTTAGAACGAGCAGCCCGCGAGTCAGAGGCGGCTAGCTTACTGTCTGAAACAGAACTAGAATCGGACGAGGCAGGATCAACCTTACCATTCTCTACAGTAGAACTAGACTTGGCGTCTGTTTGATTGTAAGCCCCCCTTTGAATACTAGGCTCTTCAATTTGCGGTACCGGAGGGGGTGCGCCCGTCGGTGGTGGTGGTGGTGGTGCGCCCGTCGGTGGCGGTGCGTCTGTTTGATTGTAAGCCCCCCTTTGAATACTAGGCTCTTCAATTTGCGGTACCGGAGGGGGTGTGCCCTGCCAATTTTGTTTAGCCCATTCATCTGATGCCTTAGACCCTGTAGATAATGAGTAATCCATGTTTCCCCCAGAAACCGTTGGGTATACCCCATTGATCGAGGTATTTTTAAGTAAATCAAACATTACTTGTGACACATCGTCTTTAGATAATGAAGAAATATTGCCAGTAGTATTGGTGTTGCCACTGTTTATGTTTGGCTGTAGCCCTTGACCACTAGTGGGCATACTGCCGCCCGCTGATGATCCAATACCCCCAGACGCAGGGGCCGTATTATCCGGTGTTATGATTCCAAGAGTAGTTGCCATAAAGTTAAACGTAAACTTCGATTAATTCTGTGACCCATATACCGTGTCTCCAGTGCTCGGACTGGCGAGCCACTTCGATCCAACCATCAAGCGTGGTTGGTGTTGTCGCGGGGATAACCACTTTCTCTCCCGAAGGAAGAGACACGTTTATTTCTTCTCTTAAACACTTAGGGATGGATAAAGTAAAAAAGCTAGTGCTTGTAGTTACTGATCGCGACCTATTCTCAGACTCAGATATAGATGTAGATTCGTTATTTGATTGCGTATCTGATTCTGACTCACCGTCATTAACTGAAGTGCTTTTACCTTTTGAGCTACTGATTGATTCGTTCTGCCCCTCTTGGGTCGAAGAGCCGCTCGATGAACTGGTTCCGCTCTGGGTCGAAGTGCCGCTCGATGTACTTGTTCCGCTCTGGGTCGAAGTGCCGCTCGATGTACTGGTTCCGCTCTGAGACGAAGTGCCGCTCGATGAACTGGTTCCGCTCTGAGACGAAGTGCCGCTCGATGTACTTGTTCCGCTCTGAGACGAAGTGCTGCTCGATGAACTGGTTCCGCTCTGAGTCTGAGTGCCGCTCGATGAACTTCTTGCAGAAGAACCATTGTTACCATCATTTGATGAGTTTTCTTTTCTGCTATCTACTGTTTCTTTTCTAGATACCTCTGGCGTACTGTTCCAGACGTACCCGCCGTCTCTATTTGTTTGGACCGAAGATCGGGTTACCCCACTGCCATTCGAAGCAGACACACTGTAAGAATAGCCGCTCGATGAACTGGTTCCGCTCTGAGACGAAGTGCCGCTCGATGAACTGGTTCCGCTTTGGGACGAACTGCCGCTCGACGAACTGCTTCCGCTTTGGGACGAACTGCCGCTCGACGTACTGGTTCCCTGTTGGGTCGAACTGCCACTCGACGTACTGGTTCCCTGTTGGGTCGAAGTGCCGCTCGATGTACTTGTTCCGCTCTGGGTCGAAGTGCCGCTCGATGTACTTGTTCCGCTCTGTTCTGAAGTGCCGCTGCTCTTTGACGTTCCTTTTGTTTCGCTTTCGGAAGTGCTTGTGGACCTAGAGGTGGACGAACTACTCGATATGCTCCTCGACGAGTTTACAGAGGAACCCTTAGACGTACCACTATTACTAGACTCACTTATCGATGTGCTCTTTGAAGTGTACTCAATAACAGCTTGAAAAGCTTCTGAGGCCCATACAGTGCGGGTGTTTGCAGAATCAACATCGGGGGGTGGTCCGTGTGTGAATGATCGCGTTGTTCTGGATTTTAAGGGCCCATCAGGCACGCGCTTCCATGTGGGAACCGCTACATACCGCTCTAAACCGATTACATCAATACTTAATAGAACTTCAGGTAAGTTTTCTCGGCGTAAGCCAAACCATACTTGTGGTGCTGGTAGTGATTGTAGATACGTCGTGCTACGAGTAGAGTGCCATTGATCTTTGGGTTGGATATCAACGGACCCAAAAGACCCATCAGCACCGTAATAAAGACCGCCACTTTCAGAGTTTGATGGGATTATGCTGGAAGAGAAAGCAAGAGGAACCCCATATCGACTGTCTATCTGCGCCCCGTAAATTGTAGGAAACAGAACATTACCATTAGCGTCTTTTGGTGCTTCGATGGTTACTTTAACGCTCTGCCCATTACCTAGAACCGAAACAGAACTATCAAGAATACCGTAGCCGGATTCAGTAGTTTCGCCGTCTTCTACAAGAGATTCTTTTCGGGTAGCTACGACGCCACCATAGTCATTCACAATAAGCTGCCCATTCGGTAAATTAACTGGGAGAACTAATTCGGCTCTTTTAGCCCTCTTAACCAGTTTAACACTTGGGTTAAGCTGGTCTTCGGTGACTGAAAGCTCATCGCTAGCTAGGGTTGGCGCGGATGCAAGGCCCTCCTCGATGTATTCTACCGACACAGTAGGGAGAATACTACGGAACTTTTCCGGTACGACTTCCGGTTTTTGTGCTCCGTGGCTCAGCTTTAAATCTAAAAAGCTCTCCTCTACATAGTTACGTTCCTCGATAACATAAAGAGAATCCAGTTCCGGCTCGCTCTTGGCTTGCTTCTTGTCGAAGAACAAATAGTTAATGCCATCAAATGTGCTCTCCGGCACTTCTGGCATTGGGGTCTTGAACGCAGGAAACAGCGGATCGAACTCAGACCTTAGAGTTAAATAGGTTCGTGTTACTACACGAAACTCACGACCACCGACGTTACCAATAATGTTGCGGTAGCCAAAAGAAAAGTTGTACCTGTCTTGTTCTTCTCTGTCCGCTGCGTAGAAAAACTCAAAAATTCCGTCGCGTTCAATATCGACAGTCTTAACAAAGACAAGTTTATGGTAAGGCCACTTGGCGGAATCAGGATGTGGGGTTCCGTATGCAGGGATATCGGAGCGGCTGCAATCTTTTACCTGACTAAACAATACGTCGCCGCTATCGGGCGTTGGATAAATCCGACGATCTTGTCTAAAAGGAGCTTGGGGTAATTGGGAGACTGGCATATTACACTAGAGGAAACACACTAACATTCATTTGATCTACAGTTACTTCATCACCATTAACTACATTCTCAACAAACACCTCAATAAACTCGGTCGGTAGAAGTTCGATAATACATTGACTTGAGACGTGAGCTAATACATTAGCCGCCGAACCTGTTGCTTGGAGCTTCGATGAAGCTATTGGGATGGCATCTTTTGCAATAGAAAAAGAATATTCAGTCCCATTGGTTCCGTGAAAACTAAGGGACACACTCACATAAAACTTGCGGGTTGCTGTTCCTGTATATGTTAAACGACCATTAGAATGCGAGAAATTAGACAGAAGACCCTCCGTAGTAGTTCCACTAACTTTTGTTGGGGTATCCACTGTTGCTATCGCAGTTTCAATAATGGTTGTGAGGTAAAGTTCACCATAAGCGGATTGACTAACCCCCGTCCCACCGTTAACAACGGGCAATACGCCTGAGACTCCCGATGTCAACGGCAAGCCCGTGCAGTTGGTGAGAATACTTCCGGCTGCAGGAATACCCAATACTGGAGTAAATAGGGTAGGAGAGGTTGAGAGCACGACTGATCCAGTGCCCGTTGAAGTCGTAACATTAGTACCACCGTTCGCGACAGGCAAGACACCACTAGCATCGGCTAGCGAAACGCCTGACGTAGTGCCAGTACCGCCGTTTGCAAGAGGGAGAATTCCAGATACATGGGTTGTAAGACCTACTTTACCATAAGATGGAGCAACCGTAACACCCCCAGAAAGAAGCACATTTCCAGTAGCAGCAGACGGAAGCTTTGCCAGAGCTGTATCAGAGTTTGCGTATAGGATATCCCCAATAGAATAGAGTGACTGACCCGTACCACCACTGGCGGCACTTAGTGTCCCTCCGACATCGCTTAAAGTTATAGCCGACCAAGAGGGGGCACCTGCTCCGTTTGCTTTTAGGAACCCACTTGAGGCGGTGGGCAACATCGCCGTAACGCCAGCATTCGACTGATATGGTATTGAACTAGCACCACCACCGATAAGATTAGTGGCGTTAGTAGCATTGGTGGAGTTAACAGCAGTAGTTGCTGCGTTTGTGATCTCGGTTTGTAGTGTCGAACTGAGATCCGTTTTGGCAATGCTAACCCAAGTTGGAGCCGCTGCACCGTTGGACTTAAGGAAAGTGCCCGAAGCACCTGCTAGCAATACAGTAGTGTCGGCTGCTGATTGATACGGGATGCTGCCTGTAGAGCCGCCAGCTAAGTGTGTAGCTTTGGCGGCGGTGCCTGTCGTGCTTTGGTTTAGAGTTGGAAAATCGGCAGCAATAGCAATAGACGGGACACCTGTTGCGGTTGTGTTCTTAACAATCCCCGTCGCGAGCGAAGACATCTCAACATTGTTAATCTTCGTAACTTTAAGCACGCCGCTAGCATCGGTAACGTCTCCGGTATGGGTGATGTTCGAAACTTTAGCGGTATTGGTCGTGATCTCAGTGGACAACGCCGAACTCAACATTGTCTTCTCAACAGCAGACCAAGATGGCGCGGCTGCGCCGTTTGACTTTAGCACGGTGCCCGATGTGCCGGAAGCCAACAAAGCCGTAGAATCATTTGCGGTTTGGTACGGGAGAGATCCCGTAGCACCACCAGCAATGTTCGTGGCTTTGGTAGCGGTTGTGGCTGTCAACGCATTGCCTGTCGTGCTTTGGTTAAGGGTGGGGAAGTCAGAAGCAATAGCAATAGACGGGGCACCTGTTCCGGTCGTGTTCTTAACAACGCCCGTTGCAAGGGAGGACATCTGGACATTGTTAATCTTCGTAACTGTGAGCACGCCACTAGCATCAGTAACGTCTCCGGTATGGGTAACATTACCTACTTTAGCAGTATTAGCTGTGTGTTGATTAAAGATAGTGGGGCTCATCAACCCACTAACGCTCGATGTCGCTGTTGATATTGGATCGCTGCCACCAGTAATATGAGAAGCAGCATGAGGAGCCGGAATAGATACGCCAGTATCGGAGATTGTAAGGGTATAGGTATCGGATGGCATGGGAATTAAGCGTCGTTGGTGGTTTGTGCGCGAGCAGTAAGCGATCCGTAAAGCAAACGCTCTCTTTTTGAATTACGATCCATGAATAGATCCCACTCGTAGATGCCTTTGCCCGCACGCAAAGTTTTGGTCTGGGCTTTCGTAATGATTATTTGAACCTGCCCGTCCGTTGCGGTTTCGTAGATCGCGGGAGTGAGGTCCAGCACTTCTTTCTTCGAAGCAACCTCACGAACATCAGCGTAAAATTCCGCATCCGTAAGGTCGACGGCAACGCCAGCCTGATTCTGAATCGTCAGAACGAAGCTGTAATCCGCTGCGCGGTCGAGAGTGATATCGTAATTTGCTGCGAGCATTGAAGAAGTCTATAGGATTCAGGGTTCAGAAGCAAGTTCCATTTGTGGGGTGATATACTCAAAGGCCGTTCCGTTGAAAACGATGTCAGTGCGACCAGCAGTTACAGGAGCGCGGGTGGTAAACTGTGGCACAGCGAGCGCGTCCAGACTGGCGTTGACTTGCACACCCAATGCGGTATTGGCGGCGAACGTAGCGAGCGTAGCAGGAATGTCGGCGTTCAGCACGGCAAGCAAGCGGTCAGTTGGGAGACTCCAGAACTGCGCGTTGGTTGTGGTGAGCGTGCTGGCAAGATGGTGAGTCGCCTCTCCAGCTTGCAGGACGAGTTGTTCTTTTGCCTGTAAGTCGGCTTCAGCTTGGGTGAGTTGACGGATAATGCTCATAGGGGATTAACTGAGTTTTGTTGCGATGATGTATGCTCTTTTTCTGGTAAGCGAAGCTGTGGCATCTGTTGTGGCTTGAGAATATTCGATAGAAAGTTCTGTTCCAGCAGTGATAATTTCAACAATGCCTGTTACGCGTCTACTGAATGTGACTCCAGAACCAGCAGACTTTGGTGATGCGGTGAAAGTATCGCTCGCAATGGGGTTACTTACATGAGCCGTATTGTCGTTACCATAATTTTCGTACGCAGTGATTCTAATGTTGTGACTTGATCTCAGCCCAATAGTGCATAACGCAACAGTGCCGTGGACGGATGCAACAAGAGAGTCAATCTGATATACTCCAATAGGCAGGACCACAGAGGCTACTTTTATTGGCGTAGTATCAGTGGAAGAAACTTGCGGGATTGAAACACCATTGTATAACGCACCATACCTTGAATCCCCATCACCTTTCGTGATCAGACTGCTTGCGGGTGCTGCTGCAAACGTAGCAGTGGTTGCCGAACTGGTTGGGCGGGTGGTGGAGTTGAATATCTGCGCTCCTGTGAACGTCTGTGTGCCGCTTGATGGGTTGGTCAGCGCGACCGTGCCGGATGCGTTTGGAAACGCAATGGAGCGGTTGGCAGTGGGGCTGTGGGAGAGCGTGGTGGTGTTGCTGCCGTTGAAGAGGTTGAAGGTCGCGCGTGTCTGGATGTAGGCGTCGCTTCCGGTTGTGGAGATGTGCGCCAGATATCCGTTTGTGTAGATAGTAGAGGTGCTACCTGTGGTGTAAATGGGTGCGCCATCTCCGGCTGTATAAATAGTGGCACTAGTTCCATTTGTGAAGATATGTCCATCCTGACCGTTTGTATGAATGGTCGCATCATAACCGTTTGTGTAGATGGTGGCATTATCTCCATGTGTGTAGATGTGGGCGTTAATTCCATTTGTATGAAAGCTGGCGTAGACTCCGTTTGTGGAGATGCTGCCATTGTCTCCGTCTGTGTAGATGCGGGCGAATTCTCCGCTTGTGGAGATGGTGGCGTTTGCTCCGCTTGTGGTTATGTTAGCGTCGCTTCCGAGTGTGTAGATGTGGGCGTTGTCTCCTTCTGTGTAGATGTGGGCGTTGGCTCCGTAAGTGTAGATGTGGGCGTTGGCTCCCTGTGTGGAGATCTCGGCGTTGATTCCGACTGTGAAGATAGAAGCGGTTTCTCCGCCTGTGCTGATGTAGGCGTTTGCTCCGCTTGTGGCTATGCTAGCGTTGTCTCCTGCTGTGGAGATGGCGGCGTAGGTTCCTGCTGTGTAGATGCTGCCGTAGGCTCCGCTTGTGGAGATGCTGGCGTTGTCTCCTTCTGTGGAGATGGTTGCGTTTGATCCGCTTGTAAAGATATTTGCGTTGCTCCCGCTTGTGGAGATTCCGGCACGGACTCCGGTTGTGGTGATGCTGGCGTCGGTTCCGCTTGTGGAGATGGTGGAGTTGGCAATGATAGCTTCAAATGCAACACCGCCCTCCGCGTTGAACTCAACCAGCTTGCCAGCATCCGCTGCTCCGTTGCCTCCGGTGCTGGACTGAGTAGCTTGCTCTACCCAAACGGCAGCATCCGCTGAACCGTCAGTACAAGCATAGGCGGTGCTATCGTCTAAGACCCAAAGCGATCCAACAACAAATCCTTTTGTGCTGTCGTCAAAAGCCGTTGGTGCAATGTTCCGGCAACGGTCAACGCGGCGAATGGTAAAGCCGTCCTGCTCCATTGTGTATAGGCGACCCGCATCCCACTTGAGTTCGTAGTCAACCGAACACTTGAGCGCAATGCCGCCGTTGCCGCCTAAGCCAGCGTCCGTCGTGCCCTTCTTGAGCTTGGAGCCGTTGTCGAAGGTGAGCGAGTCACCTGAAAGGTGCGCCGAATTGGTCGTGATCGTTTCAGCGTGGAAGCCATTAGGCTCGACATACGCGTATAAGCCAGTGTTTACGCCGTCTTCTTTTTGCTGAACTCCGAAACCCCAGCCGCCGACCTCTGAGTCTGTGCTGAAATCGTTGATATCAGGAGTTACATCGAGCGTGATAATGGCATCAGTATCCATTGCGCCGCCAGCGAGTGGTAATAAGCTATCACCATCTCCCACTGGTCCTTCCGGTCCGGCTGGTCCAGTTGGTCCAGTTGGTCCGGCTGGTCCGGCTGGTCCAGTTGGTCCGCTCAACGAAAGCGTCAAAGTACTGCCGTTAACTACACTGAGATTGTATTCTGAATTAGCCATTTAAGTTAAGTGCGTGATATTGGCTGCTACGGTAACGTCTCCGTAAAGCAACTTGTGCGTGACATCCGCCGCGTCGAACCAGAAGAAGTCCCACTTATACCGTTTGTTTACATCCAGCGCGAGAGTTTGCGTGTCTGTCAAAACGAACTTCAGAGTGCCGTCACCCAAAGAAGTGATGGTGAAAGCCGCAGCCAGAGGCTTGCGGTCAGCTTCACGGATCTCTGCTTTGCCATATACCGGATTGGTGCCTAAGTCAGCAGGCTCATCCAACGAGTCCAGAATACGCAAGGTGAAGTTATAGTCTTCACCTCTTGGGATTACGAGATCGTGTTTGGCAGCAGACATTACGTCGGATAAGGTATCCCGTTACAAACGAAATGTCAACTAAGATTATTGTGCAACTAGCCAATTAACAAGGCCATTGGCATAAGCGCGGGCCAGTTCCTCACGATGAGCGGAGAAGAAGGCGGTGTCCTTTGCGTTGCTCCCGAAGAACGGCTCGCAAATGAGTGCGGGACAGTGGCTCTTACGCAGGAATAAACCGCCTCGGTCGGCAGCGTTGATTGATTTAAGTCCCCTATTTCTCTGTTCGGGAAAGGCTTTTGCAAAGCTTGTGCTTACTTTGCTGGCTAGGGTCAACCCTCTAGGGCTACAGAACCAGTGCAGGAACTCATAGCCTGTTGCCATCGGGCCCGCAGAATTGAAGTGCAGTTCGATAGCGGCATCGACTTTGAGTTCTTTCAGCCTTTTAGCGAGCCAGAGCATTGCGGAACTGTAGCTCTGGCCTTCGTAGCGATCCACAAGAACGGTCAAGTGACCCGATTCTTGGATCAGTTCGCAGACGCGCTGAGCAAGAGGCTGGTTAAAAGCCCACTCAGAAACGCCCTCGCTGTTCACTGCGCCTTTATCTCCGGCGCGGCTATGACCGACGCAAATAGCTACTAGTTTTTTTGTCACCAGTTGTGGTTCTTGTTGCCAATGATTACGGCCCGCTCATAGCTGTACTGGCTATGGAACTTCTGGCCGCGCCCCTCTAGATCGCCCTCAACGAATTGGTAACGAACGGACGGCTTAAGCGTCACGGTCACCGGATCGTAGAGTGCGCTTTCGTTGGAGCCTTTGTGAGAGTCGTTCCAACCGCAGCTTGCTAGAGCCATCCCCAATAGAAGCGAGCCGATCCAGTTCATCTTCAATTGCATCCAGTTCTGTCTCGCGTTGCCAAGATACCCACTGTGAGTATGCATTGCACGCT
>Ga0209246_10000704_pt1 | contig 14036 bp, 7 predicted proteins | sample LauGreSpBDMM15SN_2_FD_187560 | JGI IMG/M metagenome (GOLD analysis project Ga0209246, IMG submission 187560) | Freshwater lake microbial communities from Lake Michigan, USA - Sp13.BD.MM15.SN (SPAdes) (version 2) | ecosystem: Environmental > Aquatic > Freshwater > Lake | place: Lake Michigan, USA...
GACAGTTTTACTATTAAATATAATCCACGAAAGGTGAAAGCATAATGCCTTCAATGTCCACAACTTACACGTTTACTAACACTTTTGTTATTGACGCAATTGAAATGAACACAAACTTTAACGATATTAAAGCAGCGTACAACACTAATGCAGTACAGATTGACGGTACTGTTCAAGCAACTACAGCGTCTTTGGGTACTGGTGTTGTTACTAGCGTTAAGATTGCTAACGACACTATTGTTAATGCCAATATCAACTCTGCTGCAGGCATTGTTGATACCAAACTGGCTACTATTGCTACTGCTAGCAAAGTGTCTAACTCTGCAACTACGGCAACTAGTGCTAACACTGCTAGTGCTATTGTTGCTAGGGATGGTTCTGGCAACTTTACTGCTGGTACTGTTACTGCTGCGTTGACGGGTAACGTTACGGGCAACGTAACGGGCAACGTTTCTGGTACTAGTGGTTCTACCACGGGTGCTTCTACTTCTTGCAGTGGCAACTCTGCTACGGCTTCAGCGTTACAGAGCGCTAGACTTATTGGTGGTGTTTCGTTTAACGGTACTGCCGACATAAGCCTTCCCGGAGTTAATGCTTCTGGAACCCAAAACACTAGCGGTCAGGCTGGTAGTCTTAGTGGTTTTGGTAGAGGTACTGCTACACCTACTTTTACTGGACAGTCTGCCCAGAACAGAATCAGAATGCTTGCTTCTGTCCCTCACGGTTTAGGTAGTCAACCTAGTGGTGCTGCGGTTTATAACGGTGATGGTGGTGCAATGCAAGGTTTGTTTCATGTGTTTTCTGTTGACGCAACAAACATTGTTATTGAGGCTGTAGATTATTCAAACCAATTTATCAGCATTGTTGGTCGTGTCTATTGGATGGCATACGCCTAGTCATGACTGCTGCTGCTCCTAGCCCTTGGGCTGCTCCGAACTATGCCAGTTTCACTGGGTCTGATGCAACACCGTTGCAACAGACGTTCCAATCTTTGTCTGCGTATTTGGAGAAGGTTAATAACAGTGTGACGATTGCTAGTGGTACTGGTGTGACTAGTTTGGTTGCTGGGACTAACATAACTTTGTCTGGCTCTACAGGTGCGGTAACAATAAACGCTGCTGGTGGTGGTGTCACCAGTTTGGCTGGTACAGCCAACCAAATAACGGTGTCAGCATCAACTGGTGCAATCACAGCGTCGTTCCCAACCAACTTGGTGTTGGCTGGTAACGTTTCTGTTCCTGCTGACGGAAAAATTATTGATACCGCCAATGCCAACTATTTTACACCTAAAGACCCGTATGGCAACATGTACCATAAACTTACTAGTGGTAGTTTTTATGTTGATGCAAACAACTACTATTTCCGTAATCAGGCAGCCACAAACACGTTTACTATTGATGTAAACGGAAACTCTGCTACTAGGGGAAATTTTACTGCTTATACTGGTACTAGAACAATAAACGTAGGTGGGTGGAATGCTGATGCAGCATGGACAAGCGTGTGGGGCGGCAATGGTTATTTATTGATGGGTCACAGTAGTGACTCAAGTATCTATTTGAGAACCAGCGGTGGTGGTAACGTAAATATTGGTGGCAATGGAAACAACACGTTGATAGTCGGTAGTGGTTCGGCTTCTATTACAGGATCATTTACAGTTAGTAGTTTCATTGCTCAGGGTGGTACTGGTGTAACTGAAGGTATTTCTACAAACAACTGGTTTCGCCCTACAGGTAATAGTGGTTTATATTTCCAGTCTTGGGGTGGTGGCTGGCACATGACAGATGGCACTTGGATCCGTAGTTACAACGGTAAAAATGTTTACATGGATTCCGAGGTAAGAATAGGTAACTTTCTTTCAGGGAACGCTGGGCGTAGCCGTGGCTCCTATGGTGGCATGCATTTTGGTAACAACGGTGCAACTAACAACTGGGATGGAATAGAATGGCAATCCCCGTACACGCAAACGTTGATGATTGGTCAAATTGGCGGTGCAGGTTATTCAGGAATGTATTACAACAACAACTCGTGGGCTTGGTTGTGGAACTACAGCACACTAGTTGTCGGTTCAGACGTTAGATACAAACGTGAAATTGAACCATTAACTATTGGGTTAAACTTTATCAAAGCCTTAGAACCAATCTCATATCTGAAACTTACCGAATGCACTGACGATGACCCCGAAGCAACCCAAGATGGCTACTACTACGGTTTTACTGCACAGAACGTTAGAGCAGCGTTAGATGCTTGTGGTGAAACAAGAGATGTAAGAATACATGACATTGGTGGACCAAACATGGGTCTAGTGGCTTGCACAGAAGATGCTGTTTATGACAGACAGTTTTTAGGTCTCTCAGAATTTTTGGGACCAATAGTTCTTGCTATACAAGAATTAGAACAAAGAGTATTACAACTAGAAGGAACAGTATGAGTAACACAGATATTCAAGTAAAACCCGAACATGTTATTGAAAGCCTGAGTCGGCAAGTAGCCGAACAGGCACAAAAGATTGCCATACTGGAATCTTACCTACGCCAAATCCAAGAAGAACCCAAGGCTGTAGTTGACCTCTAGGTGACAAAAGGACTATTAATATGAGCATGATTGACAACAGTCCTTATCAGACACAGAAGGACGCTAGGAAAGCGCAGTACGGTGCCGCCACGGCACGTAATGCGTATTCCCGTTTCCTCGGTCAAACTAGAGGTACCCGTAATCTTGCCGACATGCAGAAGGCACAAGAGAAACAAGCGCCAGCGTATGTTTCATCTTTCAGACAACGTGGTATCGCAGGTCCGGGTATCCAGTCAGGCATTTTTACTAAAGGTTTACAGGATTATGCTAATCAACAGTTCACTGACATGTCTAGGGAGCAACAGGATTTGAATAACGAGTTGTATGGTTACGATTTGACTGAACGTCAGAACGCTGCCGATTACGGTAGTTCTATTGCCGATATTGAGGCAGAGAAGAACCGTGAGATTGCTCAGGTTGCTGCTACTTTAAAATCTTATCAACCGTTTATGTCGTGAGGTAACTATGGCTACTAAAAAGAAAACCCCTAATAGTGCTGGTGCGTTTCGTCTTGCAGACGAAGCGGCAACCAGAAATGCGGGCAAACTTTCGGTGAGCACTACACCAACTACTGTTACCCCAACTCCTACTGGTTCTGGTTTTTCAACTATGGGTGCTAATGATATTGCCATGTTGATGAAACAAATGGGTTTTGGCGGTGGCGGTGGCGGTAGCAGTGGCAACAACGCTAGTATGGTTAACGCTGCTAATCAACTTGCTTGGGATCGCAAGAAGTTTCGTATGGAACAGAACGCTAAACAAAAACAAGAACTGTATGACCGTCAGGTTACAGCAAACCAAAACACGAAAGATGCAACGGCTTTGCAGAATCAACGTACTGGTTTGGACGAGTACCTTGCCGCCCTGCAGGGTCAGGTTGATGCTGGTCCTAGTGGTTATGGTCAGAAACAAGAGGCTTTAAAAACTCAACTTGGTGGTATCTACGATACAGCCAAGTCCACTATTGGTTCTAGTCAGGCTGGTTTAGAAAAGTCTTTGGCTGCGATGGTTAATCCTTTTGCTGGTTATCAGGCTCAGGCTGCACCAACATTTAATACCGCTAACCTTCAACAGTTGTTGATGGACAATCAGGTTGGTACCGATCCTTTGCAACGTCTTGCTGGTTTGCAACAAAACGAGAACGCTAGTCAGGCTACTGCCTTTCAAAACATGATGAACACCTTAGGCGGCGTTTATCAGGGTTCTATGGATGACCGTTTGGCTAACGCTAGACAGGGTTCAACGTATGCAAGTAATCAGGCTGATCTAAACAAGGCTGCTTTGATGTCACAGTTGTCTGGTGAGCAGTCAGACATTCTGGAGAAGTTGAAGCAGGCTCTTTTGGCGGGCAAACTACAACGTGGACAGTTGGGATAATTATGTCTAGTGATATGAATAATCTTTTAGCCCTGATGGCACAAATGAGCAAGCAAGGTAAATCTAATCTTAGCGGTATGTCGTCTATGACAAACTTTATGGACAATCCTTGGATTGGTTTGTTGACTGGTACGTTTGATCCGTTGTCTCAACAGAGTCAACAGGATATTCCTGAATCAACACTTTATAACGGTATTATATCCGACCCTACTAGTCCTTTGACTCTACAGCGTGTGGCGCAAGCAATTTTTGAAGAGAATCAGCCTGTGCTTAAAGTGCAAAATGAAATCAACAGCATGGTTGAAGATGGTATCTATAGTAAAGATGAACTTAAATCTTGGGCTAGTCAACTTGCAGCCGAAAAGGCTGATGTTGATAAAGCAAAAACTACATCATCTAAAAACAATATGTTTGCTAAGGCTGGTTTGCCAAACGTTACTGAACAGTATTCGGACAACCCTTCCTTGGCGCCTTTTAGTGATGAGGCTAGAAACTTCATGTCTACTTTGGGTAATCAGGCTTCGTCTATGCGTGGTGAGGCTAAGTCTTCAATAAAAAATATGGCTGGACAGAACAAAAAACTTTCTGATCAAAATCTTAACGTTGACGAGATTAATAAACTTATTAAACAAAACGCAAAAGGTTTTGTTAAAAAAACTGGTGGTTCAACTTTTGGTTTTAGTGCGCTTAAAAGAGTTTTTGGTGGCGATGACACAAAATATAAAAAACTTGATGACGGAACTATTGTTGGCACTAAACCCAGTACTTCAAAAGAGGATTCAAAACAGTCAAGAAGCAAGTTTGAAACAGAAGATAAAAGATTAAAATCTTTACTTGCTAAAGCGGGCGAGTATGAAAAAAAGTATGGCAAAGGCAAGAAGGCTCCAGTAAACGCAACTTATGGCGACTTGTCTAACCCAGAAAATTTGGCTAAGTATTTTGAAATACAAAGCAAGATCCAGACCGCCAACCAGTTGGATAAACGAGCCAGCGATTATGGTGGTTCTGTTATTTCTGATGCTGAACGTTCTGGACGAAACCCTTTGATGGACCAGATGGCTCAACGCATGTTGGCCATCAGGCTTGCTACGGGTAAATAAGTTACAACTAGCCTTATAGTATATGACTAACTATGATCCTCGTCTTGAACTTGCCCGACGTTTAGCCAACAGTCGCAAAACAAATACCCCCTTAAACTTGGGCAACAAAATTGTTGTACCGACCACTGGTATCACAGACACCAAAACCAGAGACCTGTACAATCAGGTTAGCAATACTAAACTGAGCATTACACAGCGGAACCCTAACTTGGCTGAACAAGTCAAGGCTGTAGGTGGCAACAAACCTTCTGGGTCTTTAGGCAAGTTGGTTTCAGCGGGTTTGGGTGTAATTACCACTATAGATACCCCTAGACGTGCAGTAATTTCTGGTGTACGTGAAGTAGTAGACGTTCTTGACAATGATCCCAAGACGAAAGGTAGCCTTTCGGATTGGTCTAAACAAACCAGAGATCGCACGTACGGTTTTGGTACAGCGTTTCCCATGGAGGGTAACTGGGGCCGTTTTGTGGGGCTTGTGGGTGACATTGGTTTAGATCCTTTAACTTATCTTACTGCTGGTGCTGCAGGCACAGCAACGTTTGGTACACGTCTTGCATTATATAATACTCTTAGGGCTAAAGGTATTTCTTCTCAGGTTGCTGGAGAGTTTTTACAAAGAGGCAAAACTGCTTTAACTAGGGCTGGTGTAACCAGCGAGCAGTTGGCTGAGATGGGTTTGAAACGTTCTGGCATGTATATGTTTGGTTCTAAGTTGCGTATACCTTTGTCTGGTCCTGTTGGCGAAATGATGTTGAGCGCTACATCTAGGGCCAGAATAGGTTTCACTGGTACACGTTTTGGTGAAATTTTGCAAAAAGGTTTTATGGGTACTGGCAAGAATCAAGAAGAATGGATTCGTGCTTTCCGTTTGGCTTTAGCCCGCAACGAACCTTTGCCCATGAATTTGCTTCAAGGGGCAGAATCAATTGCTGGTCTTCCTGCTAGAGATGTTGCTGTAGGTTTTTTGAAAGCCAACACTGCCAGAGAAGCCGCATCTAGTATTGCACAAAAAGAGTTTGCTGTTCGTGCTGGCATGAAGTTGAATGATATTGGTATGGAAAATGTTGAAGCGTATCGCAATACGGTTTATCAGGTTATGGAAAACACTAGGGCTGCGTCTACTCCTGCTGAACAAAAACTTGCTAACGATTTGTCTGAAGTTTATTCTAGTATTTGGGATCAGGTTTCGGAAACGTCTTTAAAGATTGATCCAGAGTTTAGTAAAAGTTTTGTTAAAGAATATTTTCCTTGGGTGATTACTGATGAGGCACGAAAGATTTCTACTGATCTTCTTGAAACTCCTTGGGTTAAAGATTTAATGACCGTGCTTGAACCCAACCCTTTGGATATTCAAGGTTCGTTTAAATCACGAACTGTTAAAGAAGGAACTAAATGGTTTTGGACAGTAAAGAATGGCGTAAAAGAAGATTACATTCTTAAAGCCGGTGACATAAACATAACTAGGTTGAATGAGATTTCTCGTAACGCTATTGGTGTTGACTTTTGGAAAACTGATGCTGCAGAAGTTTTGGGTAGACACTATGTTGATTCTGCCAGCAAACATATGGGTTTGTTGGCAATGGTTGACGATTTAAACAAATCTGGCATTGTACGTAAAGTTCTTAGAGAAGCAGGTGTCCATTCAGATATGGTTAACGCTCACGCTGCTTCAATGAGTGGGCTGGTTGATGTACGTATCAAGGCTATGAAAGATTTAGAAAAGGCTGTTAAAGATGTTGTGCAACCTCTTAATGAACGGTTGACACAATCCGTTAAAGGTCTCGAGACTGTAGTTGCCAAGAACGAGAAAGAGTTGGCTGAGGCGGCTCTTGCCGCTTCAAGATCTGGATTTGTTTCACCAGTTGGCACTGCTGATAAAATCATCAGTGCCTCAGTTGAAGGGGCGATAACACCTACAACGTTGGCTAATGCAAAACAGGGTCTTGCTAATGCCAAGAGGGCTTTAACTAATCTTCGTTCACAGTTTGATACAGTTTTTGAAAAAGATATACCTAGTCTTGCTATTGCTTCTAACGAAAAATTGGACACAATAATATCTACTGTTGATGACTTGGAGATTGCTATTGCTCAATGGGAATCTCAGGCCGACGCTTTAAGTCGTAGTATCTCTACAACAAAAGGTCAGATAACTAAAACAGAAAAATCTATTACTGGTGCAGAATCAACTTTGTATTGGGCGCAAGCAGAACAAGATCGTCAACTGAGGGCTGTTCTAAAAATGGCTGATGATGTTGCAAAAGATCTTGATGATTCTATGCAAAGTTATCAAGAGTTTGTTGAACTAAGCAATATTTTTGCTACCAAGATGGACAAAATTATTGATGGTAAAGTTGTTAAGGGTGTTGACGCAAAGAAGATTAGAACAATTCTTGCTGGTGGTGGCACAGGCGTAAACAGTATGGAAACTTTTGCCAACGAGCCCGGTGCTATAGCCGCTTGGATTGGTAAAAACATTGATGACACAGATTTCTTTAAAGAAATTCAGGGCATCATGGGCAATAGAAATGTTGTAAACAAAGATGGTGTTAAAAGAATGACACTATCTGAAGTTTATAATGTTGTTGCCAAGGGCGGTGGCGACATTGGTAGTACTTTAGATACCATTAACGCTAGTGCTTTTATTATGGCTAGAGACATAAAGTTTTATGCTACAAGAGAAGTCGTTGACGGTGTTAGCAAACTTGTTGATAACACTCCAGAGTCTCTTGTTTCTTTACGCAACGAGTTGATGGATGTTCTTAAACTGCAAGCCGATATTGTTAGTTTTGTTGAACGTGCAAAAATGGGTGACAAGGTTGCTAAAGAAGTTCTTAAAGCAAATACTGAGATTCGTAAAGCAAAATTGGTTCTTGGACGTACAGAAGGTGCTTTGCAAGATCACGTTTCTTTAGACGTATTTAGCGAATACGCCAGTGGGCAGATGATCCGTGGTGAAGTTGACGGAAATATTAACTTTAACGAATGGTTATCTGATTCAACAAACCAAGAAAATATCATTGACGATCTTGGTGATGAAATATGGCAAGATAAAGAATTCACCGATTTGTGGATGAGTTTGCCCGAAGAAACAACTTTGCTTGATGTTGTAAAATTGTCAAAACGGAAATACGTTGATTTACAAGCATCATTTGAAACTGCAAGAAAAGAAAGTGCTGCAGTCAATATAAAACATATGGGAATTAAAGATACTTCATTGGTGGTTAACGGCCGCAGGATGAAGTTTACTCCACAACAAATGAGTGAGTTTACTTACTTGACAGAAGAAAGAAGTAGGGAACTAACTGACAGGCTTGCTGCCTACACTATGGCTAGTGAGGTTCAACGTAGGTATTCTGCGTTGGGTCAAGAGTTTGTTGCAATGGGTGCTCAGGCTCCAACGGATACTATGCACGCAGCAATCATGCGTAAAGTTGCTGGAGAACATTTAGAAAATGTTCGCATTAGAGAAAACACTGTTTCTAGAGCATACGAAAAAATGCAGGTAATACGTGAAGAGTATGAAACGGTTCTTGGTCAAAGTAAAGCAATAGGTTACGATGGAGAAGGGCCGGTGGGGGCTTTGGACAGATTGTTTGAGGAAGCATATCTGTCTGAACCCGAAGCAATGAATCAAACCTTTGGTTCAATCATTAAATTTAGTTCTAATGTACAAAGGTACAAAGGACAACTCACACGTTTGCGTCGAGAAAGAATGGAACTTTTTAATGCTCCTTTAAAGAAGTTTTTTGAAGAAAATCCTTCTTTGCTTGGGATCACTAAAGAAGAAGTTGCATCATTAATTGACAAAAAGGTAACTGTTGGTACAGAGTATCAAGCAAGATTTAATGTTGCTAAAAAACTTGTATCTGAGGATTTTGATTCTACGGTTTTAGGCATTACGGATAAAGAGTTTGATGTTCTTAAAACAAAAGCAAATGAACTACTTGATGCAGAAAAACGAACAAAAGGTGGAAAAACAGATTTTGTGGCAGACCACTTGCGACCTTGGTTTAACGAGGTTCAACCTTACACAAGATTTACTACCGCACAAGCAGAGCAGGCATTGAAGGTACACATACCTTTAAATGACGAGTATTCTATTAAACGATTTTTTGTTGACCAACTCGGTGGTATCAGACGTAGTTCTGCTAGCACCATAGAAAAGAACCTTGGGGCTTTTCCTGTGGGTGCACGCCGAAGCCCGATGCTAGCAAAAAGTCCTAGTGGCAATATTATTTCAAGACAAATTGAAGGCACCTTAAACGTTGAACTTAGCAACATACGTTCTCGTAGCAGGCACATAACTAATGTTCTTGATCCAAGTTCTAGTCTTGACGAGTTTTTTAAAGATCCTTTTGGTTTGCCAACTGGTCCTTTTTCTCATCTTCAAAATTTGACAGATTGGAGCAAAACTTTATCAACACAAATTAAAAGAATTTCTGGTCTTGACTCTGTAAAAAATATTAAAACTTTAGAAAAAGAATCCGCTAAGGCGGGTTTTGCTGCAAAGTCCATTGAGGGAACTCTTGCCGAAACAGACCCTACAGCGAGTTTGGCCGCAAAGTCATCTAAGTTTGTTGTTACGCCAGAAAGCGAACAAGAGGTTGCTACCGCTATACGAAAAATGCGTTCCAAACATGATCGTTTAATTGGAACACCAGAATATGCTATTGCTAGTCACGATCAAGAGATGACTGAAGTTTTAAAAAAACTTGCTGTAGTTAATGGTAACACCGTAACAGATTTGCGCACTGGTGAAGCAGGATGGGTTATAGCACAAAAGCCCAGCAAGATTAGACTTGCTGACTACGGTTTGGATGACACCATTTTGGCTGAAAGAGGTATGGCTAGCAACTACTACAACATTCAAGACGCTGTAGGTGACTACACTCCTGATAGTTATCTTGTCAGCCCTGACGGCAAAAGAGTTATCAACGTTGATCAGTCTAGTCGTGCTGTAGAAAAGAAAATATCAATGCTTAAAAAAGAGTTGAAACCTATTTTTAAAGCAAACCCTGATGATCCTATGGTTGATCGTATGTTAAAAGAAATTAACGATTTGGATCTTACCAAATGGAAACATGTTAGGTTAACTAAACTTACTGGTGGCGAAGAGGTTGACGTTTCTAATGTGTTCAAATTGTTTACCGAACAAACACCTATTGACAAACTTGAGGGTCAAGCACTGACCGATAGTATGGTTTTTAGTAGCGTTACTGGTGAACAGACCGCTACCAACATTGCAGAAATTGTTCCCGAAATTGGTTTTGCTACCAAAAATAGTTTTGCTACATTTATTGACCCTGCGGCGGCTATTAAACGAAGTCAGACAGCAGACTATTTGTTTGCTAACGAAGTAATTGATGATCAGATGCGTCAAATGCTTAAATCTAACGAACCTATTTCTATGGTTTTGAATAACCCTATAAAAATAGGTGATGGGTCAACTACAACCTTGAATAACATTATCCTAAACTCAGGAATAGGAGGTGAATCTGAAACCATTTTTAAGTTAACTGGTCTTGAGGGTCGCTTGTCGTTCAGTGAAGACGAATGGGGTTCACTGTTTGCTGTACCTTTTTCTGTTGGGGAATCTTTAAAGGTGACGAATCAAGTTAGGTCTTTAAATAGTCAGTTGAACAAGTTGAAAACAGATTTGCAATCTGGTCGCACTATGTTTAGCGAAACTGTTGACGGCAAAGTTGTTAGTCGGCAGATATCAAAACGTATTAAAGAGTTGGAAACACGGGTTGCTGCTCTTGATTTAGAGTTAAAAATTAGGTCTACCGCAACGCAGGGTGCTGCGTTGGTTAAGTTCCAACAGTTGTTTGATCAGTTTGACTCTGTGCGTGTTAATGCTGACAAAGAATTAAGCAAGTGGCGTTCTTGGGCTGATGAAGGTTTAGAAACTGTTGAGATTCCAAACGGCAAGGGCGGTTTTAGAAACGCTAATGTCGCTGTAGAACTAGTAAAATTAGAAAAGATTTCTTCAAGAACCAAAAATTTGAATGATGCTGTTGACAACTATATTATTGGACGTACCGATAATGCTGCTAGTGGTGAAACCATAGAGTTCCGCAGGAAGGGTCTTCAACGTTCTTGGGAATCTACGCAGTCAAGTAAAGTTATTGCTGAAGTTGATGCTATTAACTCTAGCCCAGAGATGCAGTTTTTTAAAGAAAAACGCACTACTTTAAATAAACTTCTTAGTACCAAAAAAGATGTTGACGAAAAAATAAAACTTGCTCGTGGCAACTTGTCCTACACGGAGAAGGAACTTGTTGACTCTGCACAGCAGATTATTAAAACCATTAAAGAGTTTGATGGTGGAGACCTTGGCACTGTTAAGCCTTTGATGGATTCTTTGCGTAACGCTTTTGTTATTGATGCAGAAAATACTGTTTTGTCTGTCAAGTATGAAGGTCTGGGCAAAGAGATACCTAAGGCTACAAAAAACCTTATTGCAGATATTCAGAATAGTTTTCCAGAAACCTTACCGCTGTTTACTGTTGATCTTGAACGTATTAAACAGTTGGAGCAGGCTGTAGGTGAAAACGTAAACGATTACTTTAAGTCAAGTTGGTCGGTTGCTAAAGAAACTCTGCGTGTCAAAGACGCAATGAGTCCATACAACATACAGTTGGCTAACCTGCGTACACGTTTAATTACATTAAACGAGAAGCAGGCAGCGCAGTTACCCGAACGTGAAGCATTTTTAAAACGTGCTGCCGACGCTATTGGTATTGATAACGAGACCAGAGCAATCATTCAAAGAGATTGGGTTGATGGTTACGGTGTGAACAAGAAAGGCACTCCTTCTAATAAGAAGAATGCCATAAGAGTTCAGGGTAAAATACCTGCTGCCGAACAGCGGGTTGTCGAGGCACAGTCTTTGTACAACTACATCTTAAGCGAGTACAACAGTGTTCTTCCTAGGTATCAACTTGCTGAGGATGCTTCTACTGCTATCCAGTTGGAAATAAAACCCAAGATTGCTGAGATGGAACGTCTTATTAAGCAGAAGAAAGATCGTGGTCGTGGTGGTGTTCGTGTTGAACAAAAAACTTCAACATACAAAAAGGTAACCACTGTTAAGGATGCTAATATTGCGGAGTTTGAAACGTGGATAAAAGAGGCAAGCGACGCTGTAGATGCTTCTGCTTTAGATCCTAGCGATACTGTGAGTGCTGTTTTGGCTGAGGCTGCTAGGGCACAGGTTGTTTATTCTAATGCTTTGCTTAGAGAAAAAGGTCAAGCGTTCTTTAATCAACGACAGATAGTTGCTTCGTTTGATAAAAACGTTATAGACGAGATAGGCAAGCGTACTAACGAAGCGTATGTTACTTTGGAAAAGATTGGCTTAAAAGGCATAGAGGCGCCGCAAGAGGTTCTTAATATGTTTGGCGAACTGCGTCGTTTCAAGGATCCTGCGTTTTCTAGAGGGTTCGGTCAGTTTATTGACACTTACACAAGATTCTTTAAACGTTATGCAACTTTGAGTCCGGGCTTCCATATACGTAACGCAATGACTAACTCTTTTGCTTTGATTGCTGCAGGTGGTGACCTGCGTAACTTCCCTACTGGTTTACGTTTGTTCAGGGAGATGGAGGAAGCGTTAAAGGGTGGAACCACTTTTGACAACTGGCTTGTGTCTATCGTTGATCCTGCCGAACGTGGTCGTGCCGAGATTGCTGGTAGGTCAATGTTTGCTGCTGGTGGCGGTCAAACAGAGGAGTTCATCGGCAAATTTATGACCAAGAAAGATGGTTATATTATTGGCAAGAGTCGTACTGTTGGTGGCAAGATTGAAAACTCTGCACGGTTTATGTTGGGTTACGATAGTGCTGTAAAGGGTTTTGATTTTGATGTTGCTGCTGCCCGAACAAAACGTTATCTATTTGACTATGAGGATATTGGTCAGTTAGACAGAACAATGAAATTGATTGTTCCTTTTTGGATGTGGACTAGCCGAGCATTGCCGTTGCATTTGACTAACATGATTGTTAATCCACGGCCATATCAAGTTTATCGTTCGTTTGAACGTAACTTTGAGGTTCAAGACAAGATTAACTTGACTCCTGATTGGGTTGAGTTGGCTGGCGGTTTTAAGATTACGCAGGGAACATATTTGATGCCCGATCTTGGGTTTAATAAAATTCCTGAAACGTTAAGTCAACTTAGTGATCCAGCAAAATTGTTAACAAACTTAAACCCTCTTCTTAGAGTTCCTTTAGAATATTCTACTAACAAGCAGTTTTATAACAACCGAGAGTTCTCTGACAAACCTAAAGATGTTTCGGATGCTGGTGCAGCAAACTTTTTGTTGCCATTGTTGGAAATGTTGGGTAAGGCTGGAACCAACGCTGAGGGTAAAGAAGTTGCCAACGAAAAAGCGTTGTACGCACTCAGTGCTTTGTTGCCTACGTTTGGTCAGGCTGAACGTTTGTTGCCTTCCAGCCCTAGCAGTAAGTCTAACTTCTTTGGTTATCTTGGTGTGCCGTTGCGGGGCGAAACGGAAAGAATGAAACAGGGTGCGTTGTACGAGGCGTTAAACAAGTTGAACAAGTTGAAAGATAGTGAGGGAATATCGTGAAGTATCCATACAAAAAATTGGTGTTGCCAAAAGAATTAACAAAAGTTGAAAACGGCAAACTTGATGCAAAAGTTTTGAACAAAGTCAAGTGTGGTGGCATAATGTTTCACACTGCTGCCGTGAAGTTTAACGAAATGTATGATGCTGCTGTTAAGGATGGGATTAAGTTCAAGAACGTAGGCGACTACCGGTCGGCTGAGGCTCAATTGAAACTCTTCAAAGAACGCTACCGTCTTGCCGAGGATCGTGACTGGGCTGACAAGAAGAAAGGTATCCTAGTGGATACCGATCGTGTCAAGCGGTCTTACGATGGGCAGACGTGGTTGCTTCGGAATGGGTTTGCTCCGTGTTCTAGTCCACAAAAATCTAATCATGGCTACGGTCTAGCAATTGAC
>Ga0209246_10000714_pt1 | contig 13983 bp, 9 predicted proteins | sample LauGreSpBDMM15SN_2_FD_187560 | JGI IMG/M metagenome (GOLD analysis project Ga0209246, IMG submission 187560) | Freshwater lake microbial communities from Lake Michigan, USA - Sp13.BD.MM15.SN (SPAdes) (version 2) | ecosystem: Environmental > Aquatic > Freshwater > Lake | place: Lake Michigan, USA...
ACTTTTGCAACAAATAATACGTGTTTTGGAAATTGTAATGGAAGTATTTTAGCTACCAATATAGCTGGTGGTTTACCTCCATATTCTTTTAATTGGACTGATGGTCAATCAACGGCGGTTGCCAGCAGTTTGTGTAATGGAAATTATTCAGTTACTATTACGGATGCTAATGGATGTTTCAACACATTGCCAGCAACGGTAACATCACCATCGCAAGTAACTTTTACGCCAACCGTTGCGCAGCCAGGTTGTGGTTTATGTAATGGTGCTGCTATTGTTAATCCGATTGGAGGTACGCCAGGCTATTCTTATGTATGGAGCAATGGTCAGTTAATTAATAGTGCCTCTAATTTATGTGCGGGACTTTATGATGTTCAAATTACTGATGGTAATGGTTGTATTTCTTCAAATAATGTTATCATTAATAGTTCTTCAACTATAACTGGAGAAACAATTACACAGCAAAATGTAACTTGTAGCGGTGTATGTGACGGAACCGTTACCTTAACTGCAATTGGAGGAACAGGTATTATAACATACAATTGGTTGCATAATGGTTCAAGTAGTCAAACTTTAAATGGATTATGCGCCGGTACTTATTTTTGTAATATGACTGATGCAAATGGCTGTACTAGAACCGCAAGCATTGTAATAGGCTCAGTTACTAATTTCACTTTAACTCCTCAAATTGCGCAATCTGCTTGTTCAGTTAATAGTGGTTCTATTAATGTGAACGTGGTTGGAGGAACAGGGATTTATTCTTATGCATGGATACCAGCTGCAGCAAATTCGTCCTCATTAACAAATCTAGCCCCTGGTAATTATACTTTAACGGTATCTGATGGTAACTGTATTCAAACACAAGTATATTCAATTAATTCAATTAATGGTCCTATAATTACTTCTACAAAAAATGATATAACTTGTAGTGGCATATGTGATGGAAATATTTCTATTTTAATATCTGGCGGCACTCCTGCGTATACTACTTCATGGTCAAATGGAGTAAATGCAACTTCTATTAATGGTCTTTGTGCTGGTTCATATTCTGTTTCAGTTACCGATGCAAATGGCTGTGTTGCTGTCCAAAATTTCTCTTTATCTACCGTTACACCAATTGTATTTAGTATTCCAGATATTGACAATTCTTTATGTAACAATAATTGTAACGGAGTTATTACAACTATTCCAAGTGGTGGTGTTTTACCGTATACCTATAATTGGGTAGTTTCAACATCTACAACCTCTGTAGCAAATGGTTTGTGTTCTGGTAATTATTCAGTTACAGTGAGTGATGCAAATGGATGTTCTTCGCAAGAAACCTATACTTTAACAGGCCCACCAGCCATAAGTTTAACAGCAGTTGTTACAGATGCTAAATGTAGCGGTTCTGCTGATGGGACAATTGATATTACAGTAATTGGAGGCACACCTGGAGTGCCAGCTTATAATTTTACTTGGACTCCTACAGGAGCTATATTTACAGAAGATTTAATAAATATTGCAGCAAACACCTATAGTATTCATTTAATGGATGGAAATGGTTGTGTTGTAGATTCCAGCTTTGTAGTTGCTGAGCCAATGGCTATTGTTGATAATTCGGTTATTACTAGTGCGGCTTGTTTTGGAAACTGTAATGGTTCTATTGGATTAACTCCAACAGGAGGAACTGCGCCTTATTCTTATTCTTGGACACCTTCTGCAAGCACTGCAACAATTACTAATTTATGTCCTGGTCCGCAAACGGCTACTATTACTGATTTTCAAGGATGTACGTTTGTTTCTAATTATAATGTTCCAAGTTTAACAACAATTACAAGTACAACAATAGTTTTAAATAATTTATGTTTTAATGATTGTAATGGAGTTTTAACAGCTACAAACATTGCAGGAGGATTGCCACCTTATGCACTACAATGGAATGATCCAATAGGTCAGCCGGGTAATACAGCTATTAATTTATGTACAGGAAGTTATTCGGTAACTATTACTGATGCAAATGGTTGTTTTAATAAAATACCGGCAGATGTTAGTTCCACATCTCAGGTAACATTTACTCCAAATATTACAGCGCCAAGTTGTAACTTATGTAATGGTTCAGCAATTGTTAATCCTGTGGGAGGAATATTACCTTATTCTTATTTATGGAGTAATAATCAAATAGTTAATACGGCTACCGGTTTATGTTCAGGGGTTTATGTTGTTCAGATTACAGATGGTAATGGTTGCGAAAACTCAACAAATGTGGTTGTCAATAACTCAACAGGTATAACTGGCGAAACTGTTACTTCAACAGATGTAACTTGTGCTGGAAGTTGCGATGGGACAGCAAATGTTACCGCTATTGGTGGAACGGGTGTAATTTCTTATAGTTGGGTTCATGATAATTTAAACACTACTCAAACAGCAACTAATTTATGTGCAGGAATTTATTTTTGTAATATGATTGATGCAACAGGTTGTTCAAAAACTGCAAGTGTTGTAATAGGTGCAGTTACAACCTTAACAATTTCGTCTCAGGTAACACAATCATCTTGCACTGCTAGCACTGGTTCTATTGCGGTAAATTTAACTGGGGGAACTTTAACATATACTTATTCCTGGACTCCTTTAGCGCCAAGCGCACCGTCGTTAACAAATTTAGCCCCCGGTAATTATACCTTAACCGTTAGTGATGGTAATTGCTTTAAAACACAAGTTTATTCAATCAATTCATTTAGTGCTCCGGTAATAAATTCTACAAAAAAAGATATTTCTTGTAATGCAGTATGCGATGGAAATATTGCTTTAACAATATCAGCTGGTGTGCCAACCTATAACACATTATGGTCAAATGGTGCTACAACAACAAGTATTTCGGCTTTATGTGCCGGCGCTTATTCAGTAATTGTAACAGATGCTGCAGGTTGTTCAGCTGTTCAAAATTATTCCTTAACTACCGTATCACCAATTATTTTTAGTTCGCCAGATTTAAATAATCCTCAGTGTAATGATGCTTGCAACGGATCATTAACTGTAATTCCAATTGGAGGTACAATGCCATATAATTATACTTGGACGCCTACTAATGCAAATACTGCAAATACTAGTAGTTTGTGTGCCGGAATTTATTCAATAACCGTATCAGATATAAATGGTTGTCCTGCATCAAATGTATATTCAATAACTAACCCACCAAAACTTAGTTTAACAGCAGTTGTAACAGACGCTAGTTGTAATACTGCATTAGACGGTGCTATAAGCACAACAGTTGCAGGCGGGGTTGCTCCATATAATTACTCTTGGATGCCAGGAAGTATTATTACCCCAAATCTGATAAATGTATTATCAGGAACTTATACATTAACATTGACTGATGATTTTGGATGTGTAATTGATTCAGCATTAATTATAAATTCAACATTTACAGTAAATGCTATCGCAGGTAATGATACATTGTTTTGCCAAAATGGAACTTTGTTGTTAGATGGTTCTAATTCTAATGGAACAATTGGAAACACATATGAGTGGTTCGTAATTCCATTGGTTGTGCCAATATCCAATTCGGTAATTACTACTGTTTCTCCTTCAGTAGGCACAAGTGCTTATGTTTTAATTGCTACAAATGGCGTTTGTATAGATAGTGATACCATAATAGTAACATCTAATGCATTGCCTATTGTAGATGCTGGGCCAACTTTAAATATCCCGATATTTTCAACTGCGAGTATTGGTGGAAATCCTACATGCGCCACGGCAACTGTGTTTAATTGGTCGCCGGTGCTAGGTTTGGATAATCCAACGGGCACAAATCCAACAACAGCAACAACAATTACTACTATTTATACCGTAACGGTGCTGGATGCAAATGGCTGTAATAATTCGGATACTGTAACTGTATTTATATATCCTGAAATAAAAATACCAAATGGATTTTCTCCAAACGGTGATGGTAAAAATGACACATGGGTAATTGATTTTATTTCTCAATTTCCGGAAGTTGAGGTTGAAGTTTATAACAGATGGGGAGAGAAATTATTTTATTCTAAAGGTTATTCAGTTCCATTTAATGGCCAATTCAAAGGAAAAGATTTGCCTGTAGGCACCTATTATTATGTTATTAATTTAAATCATCCTGCATATCCAGATCCTTATACAAGTCCATTAACCATATTTAGATAGAAATGAAAAATATTTTATACATAACGGTTATTGCGTTGCTTGTAAATAATTTGCAAGCGCAGCAATTGCCTCAGTATACTCAATATATGCTGAATGATTTGGCTATTAATCCTGCAGTTTCAGGAAAAGATAATTTTGCAGATGTTAGATCTAACAATAGATATCAATGGGTAGGAATGACTGATGCGCCTAGAACATATATGTTAACCTTGCACAGTCCTTTAAAAAATAGGCACATGGGCTTAGGAACAAATATTTATACTGATATTGTTGGGCCAACAAGACGTGTAGGAATAAGTTTATCCTATGCCTACCACATTAAAATTGCAGAAAAAACCAAATTATCATTAGGGTTGAGTGCTGGTATTCAACAGTGGGGAATTGATGGACATAAATTGCATTTACATGATTCCGGCGATGATAATTTGTTAACCCAATATCAAACTAAAACGGTGCCAGATTTTGGTGCCGGATTATATGTTCATAATGAAAAGTGGTACGTTGGATTCAGTGCACCGCAATTATATCAAAGCCCAATTAAGTTATATAAAGGAGGAGATGATAAAGGCACTTTAGTTAGGCATTTTATATTAAATGCAGCATATAAACTTGACATCAACGAGGACATTAAAATAGAACCATCTTTTTTAGTTAAATACGCGAATCCTACTCCTTTGGAAATTGATTTAGGCGCTCGTGTTATTTATCAGGAACAAGTTTGGCTGGGAATTGGTTACAGACACAAAGATGCAATAACAGCGCTGATTGGATTTATGTATAAAAATTATTTAATGATTGGGTATTCTTACGATTTCACAACCTCTAATCTTAAAAAATATTCTTCCGGAACCCATGAATTGATGCTAGGGCTTCGTTTTTCAAAACAACAATCAAAACAATGGCCGGAAGATAGTGAGTCTAAATAATTTTAGTGTAACTCAATCAATTTATCTTATTTTTGCAAATATTTAAATTAAACTATGAAATTTCATAAAGAGGGATACCCTACATTATTAGTTGCCATTTTATTCAGTACAATTATTATAAGTATTGCCAAATTAATATTTCCTGAATTTGCAATAGCACATTGGTTCGCCTATGTATTATCAGGATTTTTATTAATTGTGGTAGTTCAGTTTTTTAGACATCCAACCCGTGTTCATACCATTGATGATATTGCTATTGTTGCGCCTGCAGATGGTGAAGTAGTTGTTATTGAAGAAACTGAGGAAGGCGAATATTTTAAAGATAAGCGCATACAAGTGTCTATTTTTATGTCGCCAATTAATGTTCACGTTAACCGTTACCCTATTGCAGGAGAGGTAACTTATGCAAAATACCATGCAGGAAAATTTTTAGTAGCTTCTTTGCCAAAAGCAAGTACCGAAAATGAACGGACTACAGTTGTGGTTAAACATCCAGCAAATGGTAAATCTGTTTTATTCAGACAGGTAGCAGGTGCGTTAGCTCGTCGCATTGTTATGTATAGTAAAGAAGGCGATAAAGCAACGCAATGTGCCGAAATGGGTTTTATTAAATTTGGCTCGCGTGTAGATTTATATTTGCCTTTAGACGCAAAATTAAAAGTGAAAATTGGAGATGTGGTAAAAGGATCTCAGACAGTTATTGCTGAATTTTAATATACATATTCTGCTAAATTAGCAGGAATAGTATAGCCTATGTTTTTTTCATAAAACTTCCATAAAGCATCATCGAATTTTATGACATATTCCTTATAATGTTTTTTTAAAGAATATCCTTTTTGGTAATACGGAAAAGGTTTATGTAATTGAATAAAGTATCTGTTTTTAATAACAATAGATACTTCTTTTGATGGGCTTCCTCTTTCAATAGCTTTTGGCGCTTGTTTTTCAGGAACTATTCCTAATGATGATTCGTAAATAGTTCCTTGTTCTGCAATTAAGTAAAAGTTAGCATTGCAAACAATGGATGGGTTTACTGTTAAGTTAGTATCTACAAAAATACCATTTAAGTTTTTATGCTTCACAGAATCTGAGCAATCAGAATTGAAAAAGTAAACTGGACAAAATTTTAATTCATTCATAAAAGCCTTAACAATTCCCTTATTCCTAATAAAAGTTTCTCTTTCAACTTGAGTTGCTAAATCAATATTGCCCGCAGCTTTTAATCTAGAAATAGTATTTGTATTGGTTTTTAATCGCACTAATAAAGCGCCCCCATTTTTCAACAAATTAATCTGCGCTTTAGCTACTTTAAATCTTAAATCACTAAAATTTTTATAGGATGAATCATTTTTATAATCTGTTATTCTAACAGGTTTTGGACCTTCACTTTCTTGCGCAAAGAAAGAGAAAGGTGAAAGTATTGCCAGTATAAGAAATAGTTTATTTAATTTCAGAGCCATTATTAAAATTTGATTTAGTTGAACTTATAAAACTTAATTCGCCGGCACTATTTGAGGCCATTAAAATCATCCCCTGACTTTCAATGCCTTTAATTTTTCGAGGAGCTAAGTTTACCAAAATGCTTACTTGTTGTCCTATTATATCTTCTGGCTTATACCATTCAGCAATCCCACTAACAACAGTGCGCGTATCGATGCCCGTGTCAATTTTTAGTTTTAATAATTTATCAGTTTTTGGTACTCGTTCTGCTTCTAAAATAGTTCCTGTTCTTATGTCCATTTTACTAAAATCATCAAAACTAGTTTCTGGTTTAGATGGAGGAATAATAGTTGCCACATTTGCTTTTTTACTTTCAGCTAATTTATTTATTTGAAATTCAATTTCTGCATCTTCAATTTTAGCAAATAGTAATTCGTCTTTATTAATTAAATGTCCTGCAGCCATATTGCTTGTTTGCTTTGCAGCGTGCCATTTTAATGTTGGCATGTTTAACATAGCAAATAATTTATTGGAAGTAAAAGGAAGAAACGGTTCACTAACAATGGCTAAATTACAGGTAATTTGTAAAGCAATGTTCATGATCGTTTGAACTCTTTTTTCGTCAACCTTAATTAATTTCCAAGGCTCTGTTTCAGCTAAATATTTATTTCCTAAACGCGCTAAATTCATCATTTCTGACAGTGCTTCTCTGAACTTAAAATTTTCAATAGCTGCTGATATTTTATCCGGGAAAGCTGCTAGATGCTCTAAAACTAATAAATCTTCTTTTGTATAGGTTTCAGCCGAAGGCACCGCTCCGTTATAATATTTGTGAGTCAATACTAAAGTTCTGTTCACAAAATTACCAAAGATGGCAACTAATTCACTATTGTTTTTTGTTTGAAAATCTGCCCATGTAAAATCGTTATCTTTTGTTTCCGGTGCATTTGAACATAATGTATAACGCAATACGTCTTGCTTATCTTTAAAATCAATTAAGTATTCATGCAACCAAACTGCCCAATTACGTGACGTAGAGATTTTATCCCCTTCTAAATTTAAAAACTCATTTGCCGGAACATTATCTGCTAAAATAAAATCACCATGTTCCATTAACATTGCCGGAAAAATAATGCAGTGAAATACAATATTATCTTTTCCAATAAAATGAATTAAACGCGTTTCTTTATCTTTCCAATATAATTCCCAATCATTAGGTCTTAATTCTTTAGTGGCTGAAATATATCCAATAGGAGCATCAAACCAAACATATAAAACTTTCCCTTCAGCATCTTTTACAGGCACGGGAACTCCCCAATCTAAATCACGAGTCATGGCTCTTGGTTGCAAGCCATCACCACTATCTAACCAGCTTTTACATTGACCATAAACGTTTGCTTTCCAATCCTTATGATGATCTAAATATGCTTGTATTTTTGGTTGTAATTTATCTAATGGCAAAAACCAGTTTTTTGTTTCCTTTAAAACAGGCTTGCTGCCACTTAAGGTTGATTTTGCATCAATTAATTCAGTAGCATTTAAAGTGCTGCCACATTTTTCGCATTGATCTCCGTATGCATTTGGGTTAGCGCATTTTGGACAAGTGCCTGTAATATAACGGTCTGCTAAAAATTGTTTTGCATCTTCGTCATAGTATTGTTCAGTAATTTCTTCAGTAAAAACACCTTTATCGTAAAGTACTTTAAAAAAATCAGAGGCTGTTTCGTGATGAATTTTACTAGAAGTACGCGAATACACATCAAATGAAATCCCAAATTCTTTAAAAGAATCGCCCATCATTTTATGATATTTATCTACTACATCCTGAGGAGAAATTCCTTCTTTTTTTGCTTTAATTGTAATAGGAACGCCATGTTCATCGCTACCGCAAATAAATAAAACGTCTTCGCCTTTGCTTCTTTTGTATCTAACAAATATATCAGAAGGTAAGTAACAGCCTGCTAAATGCCCAATATGAACAGGACCATTAGCGTATGGTAAAGCGGAAGTAACAAGTGTACGTTTATAAGTAGTTGACATCGTGTTTATTATATAACTAAAATGTGGTAAAATTGTGTAAAGATAACATTTAACTTTATTCATTAAAAATCAAAATCCGATGGCAGCAAACGACAAAGAAATTTGGAAACCAGTTACTTACATTAAAGGACCTACAACAAAAAAGTATATCGTGTCTAATTTGGGGCGTTTAGCTTCTTATGATGCTAACATCAATGATAAGTATATTTTAAAATTGCATTTAAATGGCGGTTTTCCAATGTCTACAGTTCATATTAATGGGAAATCAAAAGCATTATTTGCGCATCATGCTTTAGGGCATTCGTTTATGAAAAAAACGAGTCCAAAACAAGTTTCTATTATTCACTTAGATTATAATAAAGCTAATAATGATTTATCTAATTTAAAATGGGTAACTAAAAAAGAACAAATTGAGCATAGTAAAAAAAGCCCATTTGTTCTTCAGGCAGCAGCCCGAAAAGTTTACAAGGGAGCAACAGCTCGTAAATTAGACGAAAAAAAGGTAATTGCTCTTAAAAAAGAGATGTGGAATCCTAAACGTAAAGCCACATTTAAGCAATTAGCAACAAAATATGGTATTGCAGAAATGAATTTATACCGTATTAAAAATGGAGAAATGTGGTTTCATGTTCATGTTGAAGGCGAACCAATTTTCCCTAAATACAAAGAACAATTAAAAAATATTGAATTTCATAATAAAGTTGATGCTAAAGAATTAGCAATAAGTAATAAGAAAAAAGCAGCTAAAGTAGCTAAATCAAAAGCAAGCGCAGAAAGAAAGAAAAAACGCGAAGTCGAGAAGAAAGCAAGACAAGAAAAATTAATTAAAAACCGCAAGCAAAAAGCTATTGAGAGAATTGCTATTGAAAAAAGAAAAATAGTAAGAGCTGCTGCGGCTAAAAAAGCGAAAGAAGAAAAAACGAAACGTTCATTGGCTTTTGCTAAACTAACAGCAGCCAGACTTATTGCTGCTAAAAAGGCAAAAGACTTAAAAGAGAAAAAGGCCGTTGCTTCAGCAAAAGTTAAAAAAAGTACTTCTGAAAAAAAAGATAAAAAGAAGGTTGTTTCTAAACCTAATAAAGAGAAAAAAAGCAAAAAAGATAAATAAGAAATAATATGATTATACCTTCTTATTTAAAAAAAGGAGATGCTGTTGCAATTATTGCAACAGCCCGTAAAGTAAGTAAAGAGGAAATACTGCCAGCCGTAGCTTTTTTTGAAAGCTACGGCATTTCTGTTTTATTAGGTAAAAATTTATTTCTATCTAACAATCAATACGCGGGTAATGATCTTCAAAGAACAGAAGATTTACAAGAAGCTTTGAATAATAAGAACATTAAAGCTATTATCATTGCACGCGGTGGTTATGGAAGCGTTCGCTTAATTGAAAATATTGATTTTACAGAATTTAAAAATAATCCGAAATGGTTGGTTGGTTATAGCGATGTTACTGTTTTACATAATGCAATTAATAACATTGGAGTTGTAACATTGCATGCTACCATGCCATTAAATTTTTCTAAAAATACGGAAGCTACAGCAAGTATGATAGATGCTTTGTTTGGTAATTTAAAAGAAGTAAAATCAGAAGAAAATTACTCTAATATTTTAGGTATAGCCAAAGGTCAATTAGTTGGCGGCAATTTGTCATTACTTTATTCTTTATCAGGGACACCATTTGATATTGATACAACCGGAAAAATTTTATTTATAGAAGATTTAGATGAATATTTGTATCATATTGATAGAATGATGATGCAATTAAAATTATCTGGTAAATTAAAAAAATTGAAAGGACTTATTATTGGTGGAATGACTGATATGAAAGATAATGCTATTCCTTTTGGCAAATTTCCTGAAGATATAATTTTAGATGCTGTTAAAGAATATAATTACCCTGTTTGCTTTGATTTTCCAGCGGGACATATTGATAAAAACTTGGCTTTATATTTTGGTAAAGAAGTTGAATTGAATGTAGATGATGATGGAGCAACTTTAAAATTTTTATAAAATGTTTTGTAAAACAACTGATAATTTAAACATCTACTTTGAAGTACAAGGTAATGAAAATGCTAAAGAAACATTAGTGTTTTTAAACGGACTTTCTCAATCTACTGTTTCATGGATTTTAACAACGCCTCAATTTAAAAATGATTATAGAATTGTATTGATCGATTTTATATTTCAGGGACAAAGTGATAAAACGGGTGAGTGCAGAAATTTTGACACGCATGCCCGCGATATAATTAGTGTTTTGGATTTTTTGAAGATTGATAAGGTAATTGTAATTGGATTATCGTATGGAAGTCTAGTAGCGCAAAATTTAGCTGTTAAGCATGGCAACCGTATTTCTAAATTAATATTGATGTCAACATTTGCGCATAAAACGCCTTACTATGAGGCTATTGAATTATCGTGGTGGCGCGCCTTAGAATTTGGCGGTTATGGTTTGATGTTGGATATTATGTTGCCAAATGTATTAAGCGAAGGCTATTTTAAAAACCCTTTATTTCCTATTGATTTAATGAAACAAACTCGCCAGGAAGCAAACGAAGATAAAAATGCCTTATTTAAATTAATGCAAGCAACCAAAGAACGGCCAGATTACCGTTCTGAATTAAAAAAAATAACGAATCAAACATTAGTTATACAAGGTGAAAAGGATACTTTATTTCCGGTTCATATGGCACAAGAAGTTGTTGATTCTATTACTAATTCTAAGTTGGCAGTTATTCCTTTTGCCGGGCACACGCTTAATTTAGAAGCTATTCCACAGGTGAGCCATGCTATATTAAATTTCATTAAAGTCATTTAATTTAAAGTCAATCCTAGCCTTATTCAAAATCATATAAAACTCTGAATTAAATTTAGTATGATTAATATAATGATGGAAGCTTTTTAATTAATACCATCTAAATCCTCAACAATTATTTCTATTTTTGAAACTCAATTAAGATAATGAAAATAAATTTTATAGAAGAATTAAAATGGCGTGGCATCTTGCATGATGTAATGCCTGGAACAGAAGAATTATTGAATAAAGAAGTCGTTACCGGGTACATAGGTTTTGATCCAACGGCTGATAGTTTGCATGTGGGTAGTTTAGCACAAATTATGACACTTTTACGTTTTCAATTAGCTGGACATAAGCCATTAGCTTTGGTTGGCGGCGCCACTGGTATGGTGGGAGATCCAAGTGGAAAATCTGCAGAACGAAATTTATTAGATGCAACTACATTAGATAAAAACGTTGAAGGAATAAAAAAACAATTAAGTCGGTTTTTAGATTTTAATTGTGGCGTCAACAGCGCTGAATTAGTAAATAATTATGATTGGTTTAAAAATTATTCGTTTTTAGATTTTATACGTGATGCCGGAAAACATATTACTGTAAATTATATGATGGCAAAAGATTCTGTAAAAAATAGAATTAATGGTGATACAGGAATGTCGTTTACGGAATTTAGTTACCAGTTAATTCAAGGTTACGATTTTTACTATTTATGGAAGGAGCGTAATTGTAAAATTCAAATGGGTGGTTCTGATCAATGGGGAAATATTACTACAGGAACGGAATTTATTCGCCGTAAGGCAAGCGGAGAAGCATTTGCCTTAACAACTCAATTAATTAAAAAAGCAGACGGAACTAAATTTGGAAAATCAGAAGGTGGAAATATTTGGTTAGATAGAGAAAAAACATCGCCATATAAATTTTATCAGTTTTGGTTAAACGTAAGCGATGATGATGCTAAATCATATGTGAGGATTTTTACATTACTTTCTAAATCAGATATAGAAGAGTTAGAAGTTAAACATGCAGCAGCTCCTCATGAAAGACACCTACAAAAAACTTTAGCAAAAGAAATTACAATTAGAGTACATAGCGAATCTGATTATTTACAAGCCATTGAAACAGCTGAATTTTTATTTAAATCAAAAACAGAAGATGTAGTTAACTTAAATGCAGACGCTTTTGAAAAAATGTTGGGTGGCATTGATACATTTGAAGTAAGCAAAGCTGATGTTGCTAGTGGAATTAATGTAGTTGATTTATTAGTAGATAAAGCGCCCGTATTTCCTAGTAAAACAGAAGCTCGCAAAATGGTTTTAGGTAATGCAATAAGTATTAATAAAACAAAAATAGCAGATGTAAGTACTGTTTTAAATTTGGAGTCATTTAACAGCGGCAAATATTTATTAGTAAGTAAAGGCAAAAAAGAAAATTATTTAATTAAGTTAATTTAAGAACTATTCGTACTTATTCGTGCTTAATTTTGTGACCAAATAACTATTATGATTAAAGACATCGTTTTTCCAGAAGTATATGACATCGCTATTGCTATTGTGCAAGAGCATGAAGGGCTTGATGACTACAATGCTTATGTTTTTAATTTTCAGGAAGAAAGTATAAAAAATGTTTTAATTACATCAACAGGTTACGGTGTAATTAATGACGTTAAGAAAAAAACAACTACATTACGCCATTTTTTCGAAGAAATTCAAACGTTAGATTACAAACTAATTGAACCGGTTTCTAAAGAAGTATTTGGAATAAGTAATGAGTATTGGATTAGTTTTACGGTTAACGGACAATTATTTGATAAACAATATGTTTTTTTACCGGAATCAATTATCGAAGCTAATTTTCAAATGATTCCTTTTATTGATAAAAAAGGTGTGATTATTAAATAATCGATTCTTTAAGGATAAAAATGCTACATTTTATTTTAAAATTACATAATCATCCGATATTTTAGGATGTTTTTTACGCAGAATAAACTAAAATTTTATACATTTAGTATTTTAAGTATTATAATTTTACATGGCCAATACATTATTAGAACCCACTTCCGTGAAAGAAAAAATTTCTCTTGACATTCTAAAAAAAGCTTACAAATTAATGTGTACTGCCAAAAGTATGGCAGACTTATACGAAGCTAATAAAGAAATTACAGCTAAGTATGTTCACGCTACATCTCGCGGACATGAGGCTATTCAATTAGCTTTAGGATTGCAATTATTACCTCAGGATTTTTTAAGCCCTTATTACCGCGATGATAGTATCATGTTAGGTATTGGAATTACACCATTTGAATTAATGTTGCAATTATTAGCAAAACGTAACGACCCATTTTCTGGAGGAAGAACTTATTATTGTCATCCAAGTTTAAGACGCGATGATATGCCAAAAATTCCTCACCAAAGTAGTGCAACCGGAATGCAAGCTATTCCTACAACGGGCGTTGCAATGGGTTTGCAATATTTAGAATTAAATAAATTACAAAAAGATTTTCAAGGAAAAAATCCGGTGGCTATTTGCTCTTTAGGCGATGCAAGTTGTACGGAAGGGGAAGTTGCAGAAGCATTTCAAATGGCGACTTTAAAAAAGTTACCAATTTTATATTTAGTACAGGAT
>Ga0209246_10000715_pt1 | contig 13979 bp, 30 predicted proteins | sample LauGreSpBDMM15SN_2_FD_187560 | JGI IMG/M metagenome (GOLD analysis project Ga0209246, IMG submission 187560) | Freshwater lake microbial communities from Lake Michigan, USA - Sp13.BD.MM15.SN (SPAdes) (version 2) | ecosystem: Environmental > Aquatic > Freshwater > Lake | place: Lake Michigan...
AATTGTGTACCTCCATTTCTGATGTAAGAAAACAATCCACCTGATGATATTGAGGCAACACCGGGTCCTCCTAATGTTCTAATTGTAAAGTATAAACTTAATATCCAAGATTTATCAGTAGCTGCTGCTAAATCAATTATTCCTGTATCAGCAAGTAATGCACCACTTAATGTTTTAATTCTAACTTGTATTTCTCCTGAACTTATACAGGATATTAATCCATCTAATGCACAAGTAAAAGAATCTCCTATTTGAAAAGCATTTACAGGAACACTTAATGTACCTACACCAGGTCCAATTATTGTTGTTTCTACTATTGTACCAGTTACAGGTCCTCCATCTGCAGTTTGTGCAAATAAGCCATAAGATGTTGTTGGAATATTTCCAGGAATAGTTACAACTGTTTCTCCTCCTATGTCAGATGCTGTAACACCTGTGCCTTCAAACTTTAAAGTAGATCTTTGTGGTAATGTAGTTGATTCATCTTTTACAGTACTGTAAGCTTGAATATCATGATTATCTATTTTAACCCATTCATCAGGAGCATTAGAAACAAAAATTGCCCAATCACCTACTTGCCAATCTGTTGTACCATTAAGATTAGTTGTTCCTGCAGTTGATACAACATAATAATTTCCTACAGTACCTACTCCACTTGTTAATAATGGATTATTAAGATTTGCATCCCAAAGACCTTTATATGTTAATCCTGTAGATACACCTGGTCCAGGAATAACTATTGTGGCTTCTCCTCCTACGTTAGATACTGATACACCAGCTCCAGTAAAATTTATAATATTATTAGAAGATACTATTGTACCTTCATCTTCTATAATAACTTTAGTAGAGATATTAGTACTCATCTTAATATATATAACTAATTAATAATTCTGTATCTGTTCCATCTGCAGAAATTGCACCTATTTTAAAAAAATTATTTAGTGCTCCTCCATCATAATTAACAATTTCACCTGGTTTAATTACATTTCCTTGAAATATTCCATTTGCAATACCAACATTAGCTACTGAAAAACTATATGTAATATAACTATTACTCCATATGCCTGTAACTCTTTCTATTCCAGCTGTTCTTTCTACACCTGTAGTAGAACTTGTTAATGCATCAATGATACCTTGAAGACCACGTAATACATTCCATTGAAAAGGAAAGTTAGTACCTTTACCTCCTTGTGTTTTTAAATTTCCTATTGACATAGTTTCTATTTATTAAATATGTTTATAAAATTATTAATTTTTATTTTATCAGTTTCAGACAATAATAAATAATCAATTACAATTAAATCATCTTTAACTATATCTGGTGTAACATGATTTGCATCTAATGCATATGGTGCATTTATAATATTTAAACTAACATAATTACCAGTAAAATTAAAGAATGAAGTATAATCATTTTTTAATTCTGTACTTAATGTATTTATATTAATATTTTGATCTGTATCATTATATATTCCCATTATTACATTTGTATTTTCTGGGGCATTTGATCCACTTATTATATTTATTTCCATGATTTAATATTTTGGTACTGTTAATAATAGGTCAACTATTAGACCTGTTGGGACTAATTGGTCTGTAACATTTGGATGTAAGGCACCAACACTTCTTATATTATGTAATTGGGTTACTATTCCCGTAACACCTCCATAAACTAAATAACCAACAGTTCCATTTCTACCTGCAATACAATTATACATGTATAATTTTGAAGTATTTGAAAGTACATCAACACTACTTGTAACATCAACCTGGTTATAGATTGATGCATTTCTAATAAATAATTTTTGATTTCCAGAAAGAAGTAATACAGGATTTTGTGTTGTATTTTGATAAACACCTTCATTCAAATAAATTTCTCCAGCACCACTTAATAAATAAGCAACATATATACCTGCTGTTATACTTCCATTTATAACAAAAGTTTCTGATGATCTAGCATTTATACCTATTCCGGCTGGAGTTATAATATTTCCATTTAAAGTAATAAAAGAATTTCCAGACAAACCTAATAACATACCTTCTAAGCCACCTAAATAAGTAACTCCTTCATTTATTAAATTACCATTTATAGTAACTTTACTTGTAATAAGTGAACTAGTTATATATACTATTTGTTTAAAGTTTCCACCAAAATAATTTGCTGCAGTAAGAATGTTATTAGGACAATTAATATTTAAAGTTCCTGAATGTGTTGCTCTAATATCATGATGTGTATGGGGACTTTTAATATAATTTTTAACATTTACAATTCCGTTACAATTATTTCTCCAAGTAAAAGCATATCCACTACCTAAAGTTTGAGTTGATTCTATTGAATTAAAATCATAAGTAATATTAGAAGTTCCAGATGTAACATTATATGCAAGACTAATTGCGCCTGTATTAACAATACTATCTCCTTGAATATAAACTGTACTAGCAAACTGCCATCTAAACATATAAAGTGATTGGGATAGTACCCATTTTGCATAACCATATATATTAAAATTAACAGGTCCACTAGTATTTAAATCATTTAATAAAAAGGATCCTGTAAAAACTACACCTGGTTCACAATATACATCCATATTTGTAAAAGGTAAAAAAGAACTATTAAAATACTCTCCTCTACGTACCCATATTAATGCTCTATTTGTTGCTGTTCTTGTAATTGCATTAGCTGCTGTTGCTGCTGAGAATAATGTTAAAAAAGGTTTAGTAAAATTACCTGCTTCTCCTGTAGTATCATTACCACGAAGAAAATCAACAAATATTACATTTACATAATTTACTGTACTTGATCCACTAGATCCAATAGCTGCAGCAAGATCTGCTACAGATATAGCAGTAGGTTTATAATTACCACCATATCTTGTGTCTCTAGTACCTAGTGGAATTAAATCACTATTTTCAGGTACTTTTTTTATCATCTTTCCTGTGATAATATTAAAAAAATTTGTAAGATTATTTAACATAATTAATTATTTTTTTTAAAAGTTATAGTTATTAAAAAGTATGAATTCTTACAGCACGTACATAATTTGTATTACTACTTTTAAAACTACCATATACACTTCCCGTAATGGGAGCAATACCTAATGCGGTAAGACCATTAATACTATCATTTTCTGTACTACTCCAATAATAAGATGGTAGTTGAAATTGATCATATATAGGAAAACCATTTATTCCTAAAATTCTATTAATGATTGTTGCATTAGAATAGCATTTAGTTATTTCCCAAGAAGAAGGTAAATACCAGTCATTATATCCACCACCTAAATGTAATTTTGCAATACCAGCTGCATAAGAAGTTGATGCAGGTAATCCTGTTTGTGCTATAATAGCTGAAGTATTTGCACTACCATTATAAAAACTTTGTGCTGCTGGACCAATTAGTGTACTTTCAAATGCGGGTACAGTCCAAGGTAATGAACTTGCTAAATTTGTTAAACTTGCAATTAATCCTTTTATAACTCCATTTTCTTCCCATACATCTATTACTATTCCACCACCTACTAATGATCCAACTATAGGGATGGGTCCACTTCCACCAGTAGAAACTAATGGTGAAGTTGGTGTTCCATTACCTGTAATTGTAACTCCATCTACAGCTACAGTTTGTAGACCCCCTAATTGTGTTTGAAGATTTGAAAACTGAATAGCTGTAGGTGTATAATGGCCAAATGCTAAAGACTGTTTTGTACCTATAGCAATAAGATCAGAAGGTGCAAGTTGAGTTTTAATTCTTTTACCTACAATAATATTAAAGAAATTTGTTAGGTTATTTAACATGACTTTTATTTTTTACCTTGTTCTATATATTTCATTTTTTGAGAAGAAAGTTTTGCAAGAATCTCAAGTTCTCTTTTACCATACTTAGCACGTAAATATTGTTTTAAATTAGTCTTTTTCATAGCAGTTAATTAATTAAAAAATTCTATTACTGGTCCTTGTGGTATTGCAATTGTAAAATCAATAATAACATTTGCTTCAAAAGGTGCTGCTGCTGTCATTACTAAAGTAAACCAATGTTCATCAGGAGATGATATGGTATTGTCATCTGCAATAAATGCTGAAATAGTTGACGTTAAAGCACCTGTTCCATCTTTTACAAGAACATTAAAGTTCATAGCTGAAGCTACTGTGTCATAAACATTAGTATCTGTTGCTAATATAACACTATCTTCTTTTACTCTTAATAGAGGATCTGAACCAACTACTACACCAATAAGATATGCATAACTTGCAGCTCCTGATAGAGTAGCTGTTCCTTGAACTCTATATCTATCAAATATAGTACTATCTGAAAGAGTAATTGTTCCTGGTATAGGAGTCATTGTTGCTTGTACTTGAGGATCAAAAGTACCTTGTACAAAAGTTACAGAAGGTTCACCTAATTGATTAGCTAAATCTGTAACTGTTATTGCACTAGCTAAATATCCGTCATCTCTGCGGTTATCTTTTAAGCCTACTGGAATTAATGTTTGGGACGGGTTTACTGAAGTAACAACTCTTTTACCTTTAATCCATGATATAAAATTTAAAATATCCATTACTCTTCTTCTTTAGTTATACTAACTTCAATAAATTTATTTAATGCTTCTAAAGCATTTACAATATTAGCTACTTCAGAAAGATTAAATGCACCTTTTTGAGTAGCTTTATCTAACATACTTTGAATATATGTTAATGCTTTTTGTTCCATTATACGTCTAATAATTGAATTCTTTGAGGTAGACCATCAACAACAATTTTTAAAAATTTAGCAATAGGTGCACCAGCTGTAACAGCTGTAACACCTTGAGAAAATAATGTGTCATTAACTGCATCAACTCCAAAAGCATCTACAGAACCAATTCCATTTGTTGATTCTAGTGATACTTTAGATGAACTATCATTTATATTAACATTAGTTCTATTACCTATTTGCTGTGCACCAAATACAAATTTACGTGCTGTATAATTCATATTAATTCCGGTATCAAAATTATTATGTCTTGTGATAAGTGTATCACCAGTATCTATTATAGTACTATCAGTAAATGTAGTTCCATTAGAAACAGGAATAAAAGTATCCGTATTAACCATTAGTCCAGCAATATCATTTGCTAATACCTCAATAGTTTGATTGTTATAGCTCCATACAAATGGAAATAAAGGAGTTGGCATAAGTTCTAAGTTTAAATTAATATATACTTTAATATACAAAAAAATTACTTAAAAACAAAATCCCCAGGATTATTTCCCAGGGATTCTCTTACCTAAACGTGCCCAAAATTAAAATTGTACTTTACATTACAAATGTATAATAATATTTTATAATTTATCTATTTTTCTTTGCAAATATACCATAGCTTTTTGCAAATCTTCTTTTACTTTAGTAGGATCTTTAAGTTCACATCTTCTGATATACTTAATAACATTACCTAAGTAAAAGTCTTTATCTAGATTCCATGCTTCTAATACATTAAATACTTCATAGACATTATCTTTACCACCATAGTGATCTGGTCTAATTGAATCTTTAAGTTTTTCACTAGATGAACTAACCCAACTATTATAAACATCAACAGCAGAAGCAGTTCTTTTTCCAACATCTCTAGAATCAAAGTCTTCTTGTGTTATATTTACCATATAATAGCTACATCACCTTCATTTAATACTAATCTTACAGTACCATCAATATCTAATTTCTCAGAATGTTCTAATGATGAATAAGGAATATATACCATATCTCCTTGTTTTACATCTTCACACTTATCTCCTACTGCAAATACTTCTAATTTTAACCATGCTTTCATTGCATCATACATGATTGCATCTTCATCTTTTTCACTTAACTTAAGTGCTGATTCTTTTCTTGCAGGGACATTAATAATAATTCTTCTTCCTCTTAATACTTTAAATGGGTGACTCATAATTTATACTTTAAACGTTAATACTTTTACTACTGCCATTTGAGCATTTAGGATTTCACCTATTGCATGATCAAATAACATACTCTTTACTGCAGATCTTTCTTCTGCATAATCTGTTTTTAAAATCTCTGCCATTTCAGCACACATTTCTTTTATCTTTAATACTGTTGGATCCATTTCATTATCCTTATCAGTATCAGATAAACCTATAAGTTGTTTCCCAAAAGGAACAATCTTAATTTCATTTACTTCCATGTTCTCCATGACTAATCTATTATACTATGAATATATACTACTTTACGGCTTATAACAACACCTTCATCATTTTTGAATTCTCTAATTCTAGAAAGTGGTATTGTTGTTAATGCTTCTGCTATTACATAACTCCCATCAGGATTACGTTGTTGTGTAGTAACTTGTAATACTACTGAGTTACCAGTTTGCATAGCTTTAGTTGATTTCATCCAACCTTCTTCTTTAGAAGATGCTTTTGATATTAATACAAATGTTTCACTATCTCCCCAAAATTCAATGTCTTTTACATTTTCTTTGGCATTAACTGTGTCTATATTATTAAATGTTTTTTCCATTATTTACTTTTTTACTTATACGTTTACTAGTTATAGGTTCTTCTATTCTTGGAACTGCACCTTTACTAATTTCAAATTTTACTTCATAATAATCTGGAGTAAACTGATCAAGACCAATACCCAAACAAAATTGAGTTTGGACAACTTTAATCTTCCACTTATCTCTAATAATATGGGATACTTTTATCATATTACTTCTTCATAGGTAAGTAAAAAGATATGAGGTTTACATGGATAAAATTCTCCTTTAACACCCTTAATAATATAATCTCCTACTGTAGCATTCATAGTTCCTTCAAGAGTAGCTACTTTTAATAGAACTTCATCATTATGATTATATGTAAAACAACAATCACAGAAGTCAAGTATCTCAGTTATATTATCACCAGTCCATATAGTAGTTTCTATAACCACTGGTTTTTTTCTATAATGCAACAACATTATGCATCATAAGTTTTAGTAGTAGATTCTTTTGAAGGGTTAATTTCTTCCATTTGTCCCCCACTAAGTATATTCATTTTAACTTGTTCTATGATGCCTATTAATAAAAGTGGACTAATTTTGTTATCATTATTAACTCTTACTTCAATGCCTTCATCATCATGCATCACAATTTGTAAAATTACATTTCCTTCCATTTGGTTTTTTTTTAGTTTATACAAATATAAGTATAAAAAAATAAACTCCAAGTTTCCAAGGAGTTTATCTTCAAATCAAAAAAAAAAGAAAAGTATTAACTTTATGAACAAAGCTAAAACAAATATAATATAATTATTTACATCAACGGTAAATATTTAATAAAATTACTTTTGTTCAGATTATGACGGTAAATATTACTCTTGTATAATATACTATGCAAACTATATTTAAACACATATAAATGTATAGTATATTATATTTTTATATCTTAATACATATAAAAAACCCATGCAGTTTCTAGCCGTCACTAGTCTTACATGGGGGTTTGTCATAGGTTATATGTTTTTCTAATAAGGCCTGCCGGCACCATTAGATAAATACAATTTCCCTTACACAGAAAAAGACCTAAGCTGGGGCTGTGGCAGAACAGTCTTAGGTACTGTTGGTGTAAATATAATATTTTTATGTGACAATCTGTAAAGTATTTCCTTTACAATATGTAAACTCAAAATTTTAAAATGGTATTTGGGTTTTTAAATATATACCGGGGGATGGTGGGGCCTATTGAATCAACCCCCCGTCCCCATCCCAATCTGGGGTACCCCCTACCTTTTCCTATCAGCTTTCTACTTCTATCAGTATTAATTCTAAAAAAATATCATGACTGAAGATACTTACTACACAAGCAATGACTATCTGTGTGACATACACAATGATTATGTACAGTCTCTACAAGAGTGTGGTCCTGAAGACCACTTAGAATGGGAAGACTATGTAGAGAGAAGAACTGCATCTGCTAAAGAATATGATATATATCTTGCAGAACAACACTCAATACTTGAGACTGAAGATGAATTGCCATTTTGATATATAGGGACTATGTCCCTTTATATTCTTTCTTCTTTCATCTTCTAACTATTCTTAAACCAATTAAATTATATAATATGCTAGGTTTATATTTTGCTAGTATCCTTGACCATAAAGGTCAAGAAGTACTAAACTTGCAGTATACTGTCACTGCAAAACATTCTGCATTTATTGCAGGAGAATTTATCAAAGAATGCCCACCTGCACAGGCATTCAAGATAAACAAAATATTTATAGATGCTAAGGCAGTGGCATCTATGCTAAATAACAAGGGACATTAAGTCCTTTGTTATTATTTTTTCTTTCATCTTCTTACTGTTATTGTATTATAATGTATTAGTTGAACTAATGATACTATCATTATAATATTATGTTTCCCTTATTGCTTTGGGACAAGGACATTGAGGTAGCACTCCACCATTAGAGAGAACTATATGTTCTCTCTTTTTATTTTTTATTTCATCTTATAACTAATTTTAAATTAAATTTAAATACTATGGGTTATATTATTGGCTTTAATGAACCAGGTACACTTACTGATGTACATACAATATCAGAGATAACAGGATTATCTCTTGATGAATTAAAGTCTTTACCTAGTTATATATCAGAAGATGATATAATGATGGAACAACTTGAAATGTGGATTGATAACCAAGGAGCTGAACAATAGCTCTTTGGGTTTTTCTTTCTTTCATCTTTATACAATTATTGAGAATAGTTTCAGGAGTCTAAAACTCTAAGGTAAGTTTTATTTGTTTTGATAATATACAAAACATCTTACATAATTCCTGTACTGAAATTATTCTTTTATTTTTCATCTTTTCACTATTATTAGTATAAACTTAAAATTAAATATCATGACAAAATTAACTGCTTATAAGACATCTGTATCTGAATTAGAAACTATTACAGCTACAATTAAATCTTTAGAATCTCAAATTGAAGAGATTGGTACTCTTACAGTATCTAGTTCAATAACTATTAAACAAGGTGCTAGTGATGCACAATATATCTTTGCTATTGGTATTCTTAATTCTCAAATTCTTGCTTGTAAAGAACTTGGTCTTAATTCTACTGATAAAGAAGATATGAAGAAATCTTGTATGAATCTTAGAACTCTTACTAAAGAGTTAAATGATTGGTTAGTCTTTGAAGATGAAATCATTGATTATAAAAACAATGTATTCAGATTACTTACTGAGAAAGAAAAATTCTCTTTGTTAAAGTATCCAAAGAAAAAGTAATTAATAAAGAGGGAGGTAATTCTCTCTCTTTGTTTTTTTATTTTTCATCTTTCCACTATTGTTGAATTTAAAACTTAAAATTATGTTAGGAGTATTTATAGTAGATGAAGTAGAAGGTATAATGATTTTATTAGGACTTAATCCTAGTAAAGAATATCTTAATGCTGTTGAGAATCTACCTCAAGAAGAAATCATAGCTGTTAGAGATAGCTATGCACAAGAGTTTGAAACAATGACAGGTAAGAATATACTTGTCCTATAGATATAGACTCCCTTAATTGGGAGTTTATATTTTTAATATTACTCACTTAAATTGAATACAATGATAGTAGAAAAAGTACAGTTAGAGTTAACCTGGGTGGAATACACTAAGCTACTAGAAGTAATAAAAGCTAGCTTAGATACAACACAAAAGTATAACCTATATAATAAGGTGTATACTAATAGGAAAGTAATAAAGATACATGAGCCTAAATAGCTTGTGTGTCTTATGTTGTTTTGTGTTGGCTACGCGTCTTTATTTTTCATCTTCTAACTAATATTGATTTATTTATTTATTTAACTTAATTTATTTATTATGAGTGTATTTTCTGAAACAATGACTTTAGACCAATTTGGTGCGTCTAAACAATTAAGCTCTTTGGATTTAATCAACAATCCAAAAACAAACAAAATGTTTGCTAAATTCTCTAATGGAGAAACTGCAAGATTAGCCAATGATGTTACTGACTTAGACGGAGATTTATCTGTTAGTTGGTTTAGTCCTGAAGATGGGGACGCATCTTGGATGATTCACCGTACAGGTGCTAGTGCTAATGTAGTTGCAACTAAGTCCTTTGGGAAAGTTGCTGTACCTGCAGCATTTGAATCCGCATTCTAATGATATTGCACTTACATAGAAATATGTAGGTGCATTATTTTTTAATACATTGTATTTTTGGCTGCGCGTCTTGTTCTTTCATCTTTTAACTATTGTAGGTTTGTATTAATAGTGTGATATATAAGCCTCTCAGCTAGAGGGAATATATTATATACTCTCTAGGGGTTCACTACCAAACGGTGTAAATATTATTTAAATATACTTAGTCAGCTTTAATAAGATATAGTATGGGATTAAATAATTTTGTCTCCACCGTGTGTAGCATTGGCATTTTCCTTAGTGTTTATGCGGGTACTATGTATAACATGGGAGTTAAAATGTGTGTGAATAATGGTGGGAGAAAAGCTATCCAACATATTATACCCTACAATTCTTAACCTAAATGCTCACTAAACCTATATAATATACTTAGTATATAGCTAGATTAAACTATAAGCTCATTAGTCTTATAATAATCACCTTATATATTACCTATAGTATTATTACTTACTAGTGCTTCACAGTAATTACATCCGGAATTCATTTTCACCACCTAAATATATACTTATGAAAAGTACTTCTACTTTAATAGATGTTGTTGCTATGATTGATGCAAGAATATCTATGTATCAAAAAGCTGATCCTTCTGATCCCTTTTACCAAGGAGCAATAGTGGCTCTTTGTAGTTTAAATGAAGAACTACAGATGGCAATTGATGCTGACATATCTGCATTAGAACATTAATTCATTTTTACTAATCAGTATACCTGAACTAATGATGGTAACAGATTACAATATGAACACAGTCAGTGGTTATACTCTTATTGCTTTGAGTATGTAATTCCCGATATTATGGATTAGCATCCGGATCATTATCCTGAGCATGATATAAAACTGCTTACTATAGTATAAAGGGAACTCTAGAACTCCTGATAACATACCTTTTATGGTAAAGTAAAATGTTATCATACTATAGTTTGTAATGCACCACAACTCACGTGGATATAAAGACTTCTTATCAGACATTGTCAATACTTTGTTGTGCCTAACTATAGGTGTAAGATGTGAAACCACCTGATTAATAATACAAACTTGATACACAAGAAAAGTGTTTAATACACCTCTGTAATAAGTCAAGAATTAATCAGCTCCCAAGGGTGAGCAGTTGTAATATCTAGTAATAGAGGTCAAGTAAAGTATCATCTGAGTGCCGATACTATTACAACTGAGTGCAGAGGGATTATTAACTAACTTAAAAATATACTTATGAGTGAAATGATTAGAAAATTACATGCTCAACAAGGTATTAGAAACTTTATAGAAAAGCATATTGATCCACATCATACTATGTCAGACTTTAAACTTAATAAAGATGTATTACTTCCATTCTTAAAACAACATAAGTTACCATATGTTAAATGGAATAATAAGTATAAAGGTACATATACTGCATGTATGATGAATTCTCTTGAAATACAGAAAAACTTTGAGTTGTTTAGTACTTATATTATCAGTATTAAAACATCCGGAATTAATAATTAACTTAAAAATATACTTATGAAATTTGAAGATTTAACATTTACAAATGATGGTTATAATGGAATTGATGCTCATCATATATTTGATAACCACTATGGTGTATCAATAATTAAAACTCCTTACTCTTATGGAGGTAAAGAAGGACTATATGAACTTGCTATACTAGTTATGAAACCGGGTGATAAATATTCTGAGTTGTGTTATGATACACCTATTACTAATGATGTTATGGGATATTTAACTCCAGAAGATATCACTGATATTATGAAACAAGTTAGTGAATTACCAACAAGAGAATAAAAATACTTCTGTCAGTGTGGGTGATTCCTGTAATAGCTGACTAAATGCATACACTTAATATTCTGTGTATTGCCGCTATCTACTAGCTAAAAGAGATTAATCATCTTAGTAGAAAAGCATCGCCTTAACCTTAGCAATAAGAGAGGAAAGACTACCAACACAGTAGGATGCACACATAAGCTTTTAATAGTTTGCTTATGTATTTGTTAGCTATATAATGCACAGACTATGACAAGAAAGTACTATGAAAAGAGATTATTAGATTTAAATAATCTTAGAGATGAAGTTAAACATGTAGTGAATATGGATCATATCCAAAAATCAATCTTCTTAAGTGATATTGAATGGGATATAGTCTGTATTATAGATCAGTTAGAAACATTAAGAATTAAAAAGAAAAAAATGGAAACATTAATTGTATTTGCTGCAGCCATTATAGCTGTATTAGCAGGAGGAATTTTAGTAATTAAACTTTTAAAATAAAAAGAGATGAATTTAGTATTTATGATTTTAGGAATGATTGGACTGAATAACTATTCAGTAAAAGATGATTTAAGTAAAGAAGACAAAAAATTTGTTAAAACTGTAATTAGAATGCATGGTCATAAGCCACTTGCTATTACTAGAAAGAATAAAAGTAAAATAATGATTGAGTATCCAGAAACTGTATATATCCTTGATAATAAAGGATTTATCAGCTCAGTATGGATATTAGAAGAAGGAGCTTGGTTAAATCTAGGTCCAGATGTTAATTAATTAAACAAATTTATGTGGTTATGAAGTGGTTTAACAGAAAGAAAAAATACAAGTCAAATAATAGTTTTGACTTACTTATCATTGATGATAAAGGGGGTACTTTACAAGAAACTCTTGGTATATCTGAAAAAAGATATGAAAATATTGCAGATGTATGTAAACATATGTTTCAAAAACATAATAAGATATCAGATGTTTTAAAGTATACTTTAAAGGAAATGAATCATATTAATGAAGTGGCCTATGCAATCATGCTTATTTCTAGATATAATGAAATACATAGAAATAAACAAGATCACCCTTTACTTGATTTTCTTAAAAATTTAGGAAATGATGACTGATTCAAAACTTATTAGTTCAGTCTTAGGATTTAATCTTAAGACTGAATTACAAGTACCTCAAGAAGATGGAACTTGCAAGATATTATCCGGTGGTCTTAGTTCATCAGTATTTCCTGATACTATTGAAGGTAGAGTAATAATTGGTAAAAATGTATGTAACATAAATAAGTTTACAACATTTAACCAAGCATTATTTGAAAAAATTAAGGATTATCAAAAAGAAAATTTATGAGTTATATAAATATTAAAGTAGATCAGTCTATTATTAAAACTAATCTTAATGAAATGATTAGTCATTCTAATAAAGAAGCTATAGTAAATCTAATAGCAGCTATGTTAGAAGAATCTGCAAATGGATCAAAAGTATTTATAGAATATCTATTAGGTAAAGAAGAATTAACTCTCCCACCTATAGGTAGTGTTGGTAAATTTGAAATTAATGCTCATTATGTATCAAATAGAGATTTATTACTTCAATCTCCACATAATCTTAATGGTTTTGTAACTTGTGTAATAACTGGACATTTAGGTTTACATAGTTATTCTCCACTTAAAGTTGAGTTTCCTTCAGTAAATTCAAATGGTGCATCAATAAAAGATACTACATCATTAGACCATGAATCTTTTATTAAAGATTCTGATGATGATTTTGAAATAACTCCATTTTAAAATATGTATTCTGTTGAGTACTTTCATGACCAAATAAAAAAGGGAGTGAAATACCTCCCTTTATTATTGTTAGCTATATAATGCCATATATATTATCAAAAGTATTAATTACTTGATAATTAAATATATATTTACTCATATTTATATGAAATAAAGTGTTATATCAGCTTCCTAATGGAAAAACTATCTATTTAACTATAGAAGAGTATCTCAGCTTAACAGATGCAGATGTGCAATACCTTATCTCCTTA
>Ga0209246_10000716_pt1 | contig 13934 bp, 16 predicted proteins | sample LauGreSpBDMM15SN_2_FD_187560 | JGI IMG/M metagenome (GOLD analysis project Ga0209246, IMG submission 187560) | Freshwater lake microbial communities from Lake Michigan, USA - Sp13.BD.MM15.SN (SPAdes) (version 2) | ecosystem: Environmental > Aquatic > Freshwater > Lake | place: Lake Michigan...
TAATATTTTTAGTGTAAGCTCTTTTATACCAGAATATAATACTAATAGTTTAGTTAATGTAGATACTAACTATGGTTCATTAGCCCACAATATAGGTACGAGTACTTTTTTAAATATTGCCATACGTGGGGCTTCACTTGAAACGATGGAAGAAAGCCTTATCGGTACGGACTATTCGGTATTTTACGGAACGCCAAATATCATTTTAGGATATTCTCCGGAAGGCAACCCAATTTTTGTTAATAAGATACAAAAAACTAATTTTCGCTCAGGCTTTAATAATAATTACTTACAGTTTGAGGAAAGTTCTCCAAGTGCTATTTATTATATTAAAATACATAAAAAGACGACTACAAATTGGGTTGATGCTTTCATATTACAAAAAATATCAATTAGTATGTCCTTCACTACAGCACAAGGTTTTAATTTTGATGTTAGTATAACTTACGCGGTTGAAGGCAGTAATGATAATATTACTTATACTAACTTATCTCTTAGTGATAATGTAATGACTTTCTTAGCAAATACCACCAGTAAAAATATCATATTAAATGTATTAGGAGATATTCCGTATAAATATTATAAAGTTAAAATATTATCAAGGTCTTATCCATATGGTGATAATGTTATAAGATTAGATAAAATGCAATTTTATAAAGCCGAGACAATTGCAACGACAACAACTCAAAGTTTAACGACATCTTATGTCTCCGTCGCCGATGGATTTTATAATATTGATAATTTAATTACTACCATAAATGCTAATAGTACATCAGCAAATGCTAAAATTGCCTTTGCCAAACAAAGTTATACTAATAAAATTATTATAAGTAATTCTGTGCCTATCCAAACTTTTACAAATCCCATACCTTATAATAATGACGCAGGGACTGTTACCGAAATACGAACGCTAATATTTCCTAATCTAACTACTGCAAATATGTACGGATTTTATGACCGATTAGTGCCGATGGCAAATGCTCCTGTAATTAGCAATACTTATGTTAATATTATGAACTTCTCAAAAATTATTATTAGTACTGATCTGACATTTAGTAATAATACGCATAATGAAATATCAAATAACGGAAATGTTTATACTAACGGAATCGGTAACATAATAGATTGGGTTGACTCAGATCTGCCACCGATGACTTGTATAACTTATAAAAATGTTGAGAATACTGTTAATAAGATTGATAATCGTTTTATACCGGAGTTTAAGCTTATATTTTGTAATGAAAAGTCGTTGCCATTAGTTTTAGATAATTTTATAATTCGTTTGCAATTAATTAAATATAAAAAATAAAAATTAATATCTTATGGTTTATTAAAAGACTGAATGATAGATGAGAGATATACTAAGGGTAAAATATACATTATTAAGAATCGTAGCGATTCTTCAAAGGTGTATGTTGGCTCAACAATTGAAACTTTGGCAAGTAGGAAATCTAAACATAAACACGACTGTAAAAAATATAGCACTCGCTGTAATTTATATAAGTATATTAATGATAATAATTGGAGCGAATGGGAAATGACCTTATACGAAGCATATCCTTGTAATAATAAAAAGGAACTTGAACGGCGTGAATACCAAGTTATGGCTGAGTTTGGCGAAGTATTAAATAAAATTAGAGGTAGCGGGAGTGCGCATTTAACTTAAATTATTTTCTATGCGTATTATAGTATATACACAGATAAATGGCTCCTTTAACTTATACCGAGAGGGTTGAATTGCTTAAAAAGGCTCGTGAAGCTAAAAAAAATAAGAAATTAGCAAAATCAGCACCTGCCGAGGTTGCCGAACCTGATGAAGCAGAAATTGTTTTTGAAGAAGAAGAAGAAGTTGAGCCTCCTAAAAGAACTCGCTCAAAATCAGTTAAGCCAAAAAAGAGACCTGAACCTCGTACATTAGATATTAAAGAGCCTGAGAAAATGCCTGATTTTGTGGATAGTGAGCCGGAGGTCGAAGAGCAAATAATTTATAAACCCAAAGAGAAGAAAAAGAAGAAAATTATTAAAAGAATTATTATGGAAGCAAGTAGCGACGAAGAAGAAGTTGAGGTAATTGAAGAGCGTGTTAAAGCACCAAAAAAAGAGAAACCAGCCAAGAAAGAAATTGTCCCAATTCCTCCTACACCAGCTCCTGTACCTACCGCTAATCCATTTTTCAATTTTTAAAATGTTTGCTTATATTAGAATATTATTTATTAAATAATTATGCCCCCGAAAATGGATATGCCCGAAAAAAGAAAGGTCGGAAGACCTCGTAAGGAAGCAGGAGAAGGAACTGAAAAACAGCAAAAACAACGAGAATATATGAGAAAATATATGGCGAGTATTAATGAGGGTATCAAAGAATTAGCAAAAGACGAAGATGAATGCTTACAACACTTAGACCGCATTCTTAAAGAGAAAAAGAAGCTATTTGATGACCTTGATAAGGCAAACGCTCAGCTATTAGGATTACTTAATGAGAGACTAAAAAAACCTTAAAAATATTAAATATAAAATGAGTACATCTCTTGATTTATTTTGGAAATTATAAAAAACTTTTGAAAATTATAAAAATGTTGAGAGATGTACTCAAATTATAAAATCAAAAAAAGTTCTGAAAGACTCAGGGCAAACCAAAAATTGATGAAGTTATATATTTTTTTTTATTATCATATATTAGAATATGAATAATGATTGTGTAATCAACCCCAAGACAGGAAGAGCCGTTAAAATTGGAAGTGTTGCAGGAAAAAAAGTAATGAAAACTGACCCTACGCCCACTCACGATTGTGTCATCAACCCCAAGACTGGAAGAGCCGTTAAAAAGACAGGAGCTGTCGGTAAAAAGATAGTCGGTGCTTCTTCTACTATTACTCAGGCAGTTAAAATGAAAATCGCAAGAAAGACCGTTGAAAAAGCAAAAGAGGAAGCTAAACCTAAAACACCTCCGCCAGCACCAAAACCAGTACAGCAGTTTATTCCATATAAAAAATCAAACGAAACAAACGAAGAATGGTTAGAACGACTTTTAAAAGAAGTTATGAAAATCCCAAAAAATAACCGAATGAAGTGGGTTATGAACTTACCTAACACAAATCTTCCACAAGCATTTACCTATATGAAACTATTAGAAAAGAAAATTGGTAAAAAAATATGGGACGCTGATTAAAATATTATGGATGCTTATATGTATGTATTTTTTTTTATTTCATTATATTAGATGACGAATCACAAAGAGAAGCTACAAAAGTTGCTTGATAAAAGTGAATGTCTCGTACTTTTATGTAGTTCCGCGTGTAATTATTGGAGTTTCGTTAAGTTTTTGTTTAGTATTCCCCTCGTATTAACAAGTTCTGCTATGTGTATCATTAACAGTATAAGTGAAGACGCAAATGCCGTAAAAATCCCGAATATCGTCGTTAATGCCGTCAGCGTTTTAATCGTGAGTTTAAATAATTCCATTAAGGCAAGCGAAAAGGCAGAAAGTTTTAAAAAGTTAAGTCAGCAATTTATGTCGCTCACGCAGGAAATAGATGCTTTTGATGATGAGAATGTTATTACTACGGATAAGTATAGTATGCTAATCCTGAAATACGACAATTTATTGAACGATGTTGCTTTCGAAGAGATACCGACAAGATATAAAATAAGTGCGAGTAAGTCGTTTAGTGCTAATAATCGTGCTGTACCCATACAATTAAATGGTGTCATCGGCAATAATAATAATTATGAAATGGTCGTGAAAAAACCTGCAATTATTATGGAAAATATATAAGTAAATTGATATAAAGAATTAACAAGATATATATATAACTATTCGGGTTAATGGCTCCTGCTACTTTTAAAAGCGACGAAAGTAAAAAAGAGTTTTATGAAAAGAATAATAAAAAAATTATGGAAAGGTATTATACTGACCCTGAGTTCCGTAAAAAATTGTTAGATGCCCGAAACGCACACCACAAGTTATGTCGGGAACTTGGTACTGGTAAGTTTTCACCCGAAGGTATTGCGAGAGAAAAAGAATTGCGGAAAATTAGGTACCAGCGCAAAAAAGAGGAAAAACTCGCTCAAAAAGCTCTGGTAGTATAATTTTAAAAATTGATTTATTTTTGTTAAGTCTTGTTAATTGATATAAGAGTAATTTAATTATATATAATATTAGTAGAATGGTTTATAAAAAGGTATATCTGGCTTGTCTGTATAAACAAAAAAAACTTAAAATATTAGTTGATGTATGTGATGTAAGTTATAAAAAAGAGATTGCTTTGATGACCGTACCTGCCGAGAGTGTTAATGGTGGTCGTCAAGTTAAACCTTATTTGGATTCCGACCCTGTTATGTCTCCTGATTATACCGATGACGATTGGAAGGCAGATATACTTATAACTAAACAATTAATTCTCACCTGTTTTGCGGACGCAGGTATAACTCTCGCTGATATTCGCGCAATTAAAAGGAAATATAAAAGTAAAGATGGAATTAAGCATTCCGTCCATTATATCGTTGATAAAGTTAGAATGTCTGCTTGTAATATGCTGGGTATGTTTGGAAAACTTGGTATTAAAGGCTTTGACCCCGATGTTTATTCTAAAAATAGATTTCTTACGAGCATATATACTGATAAAAAAGCTGTTGGTAAAAAAGCAAAGGGTGTGCCTATGTTTATGCCTGATGGCGATGCCGATATTTCTAAATATCTCGTATCGTATATTGAAGAGGATTTCGTAGATTGGGATCTGAACTTTCAAGAAGCTCCTGTTAAAAAAGAGATTAAAAAAGAAGCTTCGGGTTTATTAAATGAGATTAATAAGACTTATGAGAATGCCGATTTGATTAAAGAGTTAGTTGGTTGCTTGTCGCAAAAAAGATCAGATAATTATGGCGATTGGTTAAATGTAGGTTTCTGCCTTTATTGTATCAGTCCCGAATGCCTACCTTTGTGGATTGAGTTTTCTAAAAAGAGCGATAAGTACGAAGAAGGCGTTTGTGATAAGGCGTGGAGCATAATGTCTAAAAAAGGTATGAGCATCGGTACTCTAAAATATTGGGCGAAGTTAGATAATCCATTAGCGTATGAAAAAGTTATTGATGAAAGTTTGGATAAATGTGTTGAGATTGTGTTAGGTAGTGATGGTTCTCATTATGATGTAGCTTATATTACTGCTAAAATTATGGCGGATAAAGTGGTTTATGATAGTAAAATGAAAATGTGGTTCTTTGTTGATGAAAAAACTAATATTTGGGAAAGCGAAAAACAAGGTATTAAAATGGTAAAAATATTAGCTGTTGATGTATGTCGTGTGTTTATGGAAGCAAGTCATAAATACGCTACAAAATCGTTAGAATGCGACCCGACATTTAAAGTTAGTTATGAAGAAAAATCTAAAAAATGTATAAGTATTGCTAAACAGCTTAAAAACGCATCGTTTCAAGATAGCATTAAAAGTTGCTGTAAATGTACTTTTATGAAAAATGATTTCTTTGAAAAGTTTATTGATAAAAAGATTGAATTGTTCGCATTCACTAATTGTGTTTTTGATTGTAATGATAAAAAGTTTAGACCTATTGAACCTACGGATTATATTATGACTACTACCGGTTATAATTATATTGTAAATGTACCTATATTTTATACTAATGAAATTATGAGGATTTTAACCTTAATACAACCTGACACCGAAAGAAGAGCGTATTTATTAGATGATTTATCTCTCCGTCTTTTTGGTAAAAACTTTTTACAATTATTCTCAATTTGGTCGGGTGTCGGTGCTAATGGTAAAGGTTTGTTAGTAGGATTATTGGATTTGATATTTGGTGATTATTTTGGAAAACTATCAAGTGATACTATTACCAAAGAAACTAAAAATGCTAATTCCACAAGCGAGTTTTCAAGAGTGTCCTCGTGCCGTACCGTGCTATTTGAAGAACCTAAAAAGAAATCTAAATTACAAACTGATATATTAAAAGAACATTCTGGCGATACTGCTATTAGAACACGAGGATTATTCCAAGAAAGCTATGAATATATCCCGCAATATGGTATGATTATTTGCTGTAATGATATTCCTGATTTAGAAGATAATGGAGGACACGCCATAGCGAGGCGTTTGAGAGTTATTAATTTTCCTACAAAGTTTTGTGAAAATCCTACAAAACCTAATGAAAAGAAATGTGATAGTACTCTTAATGAAAAATTAATGAATGATGAAAATTACAGAAATGCCTTTATTAAAATATTAATTGATAATTGGAAACAAAAAGATTTGAAAAATAACTTTATAACTCCTAAATGTATCCTTGATGATAGTATGAAATATATTCAAGATTGTAATTATGTTAAAAGGTTTCTTGATGATGGTTATGAATACAGCGAATATGATAAAACTAATAATCCTAATGCTAAAATACAAAGTAGTAAATTATTTAGTGATTTTAAGTGTTATTGTACTACTACTGGTATTGATGCTAAAATGAGCGATAAAGATTTTAAACCCCTTGTTGAAGCTCAGGGATTTCCTTGTAAAAAGAACAACATTATGTATTATATGAATATTATGAAGAAACCTGAAATTGAAGATGACGAATAATTGAAAGTATCGGTGGTAAGTCAAGGATATGGACGGGAGGACGGGAGGCAGACCCCCCTATTTTCTTTACCCCCCCCCCTCCCTATGCAAAGGAATGGAATCTGCCTCCCTGCCTCCCGTCCTCCCGTCCCTTCCTCCCTGTCTTACTACTACTAATAAAATATACTACTAATATAATATAAAAATTGATATATAATATAATATAATTATAATAATAAGATGAGTGAAGATAAGAAGACATATCGTGAGTACACAGCATATCCTGAAAAATACAAAGGTTGTTATTGGGGTAATTTTGCTTCAATCCCTGAAACCCATATTGTGGAAAATCGCAATAGGTTTATTACAGATTATGATATAAAAAAGAATGTTAAGCGTACTAAGAAGTATTATAATAAGGCAAATAAAATTATTAAAGATTTTAAAAACGAGCTATATTTAGACCATTATGAACTGTACTCTCTTAATAATAGTGAAAATCTTTTAGCAGTAATTAGTCCATATAGTGGTGCAGACCGTGAAATACGAGATAAAATTATTGCCGATGGTTGGACTGAAATATACCCTATATATGGTAATGGGGCAGTATCATTCATTTTATATGTATAAACACATATAAGCGTTTCTTGTTAATTAAATAAAATGAAGGCGGAAGAAACCAAGTTTAATGAGGAGGAGAAGAAGAGATTAGTAGGCATCGTAAGCTTTGTCAAGTGTAATATATGTCGCAATAATTATATTCCAGATGACAAAGATGTATCATTAAATGGTAATTTTTATTATAAGAATTGCAAGATATGTCGTAGAAGACGAATGGAAATGAAAAAAAAATCATTAAATAACCAGAAATAATATAACTTTTTTTTTTATTTGCTAATATTAGATATGGATAAAAAATACAAGGCAATAAAAACCCTAAACCAATTAGATTTGAGTCGGTCAGCTCGGTCAAGCTTAAGTTCGGCAAAATCAACATTTTCAACAAAATCACAAGAGAATAGATTTAATGAAGCGTATGCTAAGGATTTTTCAATAACACCGCCAAAAAAAGATTTTTTACAACCAAAGAAGTCATCGCCAAAAGACCCACTTTCAAAAAAATTATCAGCTATTAATATTAAACCAAAATCAGCGTCGCCTCCAAAATCAGCGTCCCGACCAAAATCAGCGTCGCCTCCAAAAACAGACTCAGACAAAGTATTAAACCCTTTAACTGGGCGATTAGTAAGCCTTGCCTATTACAACAAACTGGTTAAAAGCGGTGCTTTATCAACCACAAACGCAAAAACAGACTCAATTAAAAAAGACTCAGGTAAAGTATTAAACCCTTTAACGGGGAAATTAGTAAGCCTTGCCTATTACAACAAACTGGTTAAAAGCGGTGCTTTATCAACCACAAGCGCAAAAAAGGAATCTCCAAAAAAGGAGTTCTCGTGGTCGCCACCTCCACCAGTTAAAATATCCTTAAAGCCTCAAACATTTAAAAGAGAACCAAATACAAAAGCGTGGGATTATTATACAAAAGCGTTAGAATTAAGAAATATATTTAGAAAAGATAAAACAGATAAACAACAAAAATTAATAGATGATGTATTATATAATATAATAATATTACTTAACAGAAATAAAGGAGATTTTTACGAACAAGAGGAATTACCGTCATTAGTTCAAGAAGTATTCCAAGAATATTATTACAAAGGTGAAGATAAGTATAATGAGAGATATTCTCAATTCGCAATCGTACAAAACGGCGAAGCAGATTATACAACATTTGAAGGACAATTAGACAATTTAGTTAGTACAATATATGAAGGAGAAGAAGCAAAAAAATAAAATATTTAATAATATTAGATATGGATAAAAAATATAACGCAATAAAAACCCTAAGTCAATTAGATCTGAGTCGGACAGCTCGTTCATCACTAAGCTCAATATCGGGTAAGAGTGATTTTTCAAATGCTTCTGCTGAAAAAAGATTTAATGAAGCGTATGCTAAGGATTTTTCAATAACACCGCCTGTACCAAAAGCTCCTATAAAATTAGCTCCGCTTAAAAACAAGCCAAAAACACCGAAACCAGCGACACCGAAACCTGCGACACCGAAACCAGCGACACCTTATTCAAATCGCAACCCTCGGCAAAAATCCGTTGAGCCACAAACATCAGCTGACAGCTTACACTTAGGTGATTGGGAACCACAAACACCAGCTCGTGCCTCTTGGAATGTTCCTTGGCGCAAACCTATTTCTTGGACTGAGGCAGAGGAGACGCTCAATAAAGATAAGGAAAGTAAGTTATTAAATAAAGCGATGAAAGCAAAAGATTATGAAACCGTAGCTAAAATACTTTCAAAAAAGCCACAAATGAAAAGCACAGATGTAATGACACCGCAAAGATTAGTAGATGAAGTTATAAAAACTGAACCAATTAATATAAACTTTTTTGCACCTCCATCGCCTTTATCATTACCAAAATCAGAAAAATATGGTTCTAAAGACGACGAGATAGACCCAGAATATTCTTTTTTATTTAACAAAAATACACCCACCGACTTAAAATATAAAAAGAAACAATTAAAAGCCCAAGCGGAAGATTTTTCACCGACAGCTTATGTAGCAAATGAAGTAATCGGCGACCCTTACGGCAAATATGATGACCCTAAAAGATTATTGAAAGCCAAAGCCTTAATTGACGAAAGACTAAGAAGATGGGTTGGAAGAAAAGACCCAAATATGCCTGCGAAATATAGTGATGAGGGTGATACGACAGCCGGTTATAACCAAGATTATTTTGATATAACCCCTGTATCAACGCCAAATGACAAATCAAAATCTAAAACTCCTGTTCCACCAGCAACACCGCCAAAAAAGAGAGGCAGACCAAAAGGTGCGTTAAATAAACCTAAATAACCCTTTAATAATCTTCGTATTCTTCAATTATCAAGTTAATATGTAGTTCAATTGGTGCGAGTGATTTCACAAGACCACCTCCTGCTTCATTATAAACTTCAAGGCGAAAATTAACAATATCTTGTTCTGCTAATTCTAATGAATACAATCCATTTTGAATGGTATATTTAGTATCAAAGTTAAACATAGCAATAGTAGGAACCCCGATATTATCGCTATTATAATAACTATCTTGATTATATTTAACATCAAGTAATTTAATTACCCAATTATGTCCGGTTGCTTGTTGATGTTGCGCACCACTTAGCGTAATGCTATTAACTTTTAAATAACTCTTATTTCTTACTTGTATCAAGGGTAATTTTTGAAACTTGAAAACTCTTCTTAATGCGTCGCTTTCACCATTAGCAACGGTACAATCTACGGTATTTAACCAAATACTTTTACATTTTTTAACTCTTGTTATTTCCATTAATTATCTCCTATATAACAGCAATATATTTTTTTTTAGATAAAAATAGGGCAATACTAAAATTGTCCCCTGTCGCTGTTAAACCTAACGCTTCATCTAAACTTTCAATTGTCAATTTAATATTTAATAAAATCTGCGGTGGTAATGTAAGCAAATAATTAACATCTTTTAACTTTGTAATAGGTTGATAATTATGTTGTAAAAATGCTATTCTTGGTGCGTATATTCCATCGCTATTAAAATAATCATTAGGTTTATGCTGTATATTATCAATTCTAACTTTATATTTGCGACCCATACTTGGTTCTGTAAGCACCCTGATTTGCGTTGCTCCTGTTGTAAAGTTAGTTGCTTTTCCCCATACAAAATTAGAACCTAATGTTTGATGCGTTAAAGACCCAGCACCAATCGCCCAAAATGGAGGCGAGGGTTGAAAATAGATTGTAAATATACCATTAAAATAATTCATATTATAATTAGTCGTAACTGAAAGCAATCTCGCTTGTTTAACCCCAGCGTTGTCATACACTTCAAATATTAGTGTATTAGTTACTTCTTGCGAATTAAAAATATATATTCCGTACGAAGTATTCCCCCAATCACTATTATTATTACTAACAAACATATCTTGAATAAGGGGAGCAGATACTACACGAGCTTGAGTGGTATATGTAGTATCAATTAACAATTCTTTTACTTGTAATACATAATCTTCATTTAATACAATTGGTTTTTTTAAAAAGAAGGTATAATCTTTTTTATCAGTACTAACTATATCGGCGTCGTTGCTATTTAATCTAATTATTTTATAATCCATCTAATATAAGCTAATAATTTTATTTTCTACGCCTTTTAACGAGTGAAAACGAATGCTCTAATAATCTATGAGCGTCAGGAGCATTATCTTTTCTAACAGCGTCAATCTCGTTAGGTATTCTCATATCATAAACATATTCTCGTTCTTCTCGTGGGCGACTCTCGTTATGGTGGATTAACTTATCAGTTGCGTGAGGTTCAAAGAATGACATCTCTTTATGCGTAGGGTTGAAGTTATACAAATCATTAAAAACAGCTACGGTTGGATTAATCTGATTTAATGGTTGTAATTTATAATCCTTTGTATGATAATGCCCTGCTATTTCGGGAATGACCGGATAATTAATTCTTTTTTCAGTATATATTGTTTGTCTTGCGAAAGGCAGATGAAAACTGTTGCCTTTAATATCATCAAGCTGTCCTGTCGGTAGGTGTTCTTTAAAATCAAATCCTAATTGCGTAGTATTCTTGTTCCCAATACCAGAGCTAATCCCGCCAATATTCATATCTACTAATAGCAGAGAATAAAAAAATGATAGGTTATGAATTATTTATATAATATGATTTGTTATATTTATAAGTTGATTAAAAAAGATGCCCTTACCGATGATATGGTATATATTGGTAGTACAATTAGACCAAAACATAGGTTAGAAACTCATATAGGAAAACATAATAATCCTAATATTTCTAAAAGTTATAATTGTAAATTATATAAATATATTAGGGAAAATGGTGGATTTGATGAATGGGAAATGGTAATATTAGATAAGTTTGAAATATTTAACGATAAATGTAAAAAAAGGGATAATTATGAAAATAAGTTTATTATAGCATACGATGCTATTAATAAATTAAATAGTGAAAAAGTCGGTTCTAATTGGAAAGAAAACTGGAGAGAATTAAGAAAAGCAGACGATACTTGGTTTGAGCGTAGTTTTAAATATACAAAAACTTATAAAGATAAAAATAGGGAAAAAATAAATGAAAAAAAGCGTGAAAAAATACCTTGTGATGTATGCGGAACTCTTATTTGTAAAAGTGGTATGGCGAGGCATAAGAAAAGATTTAATTGTATATAAAAATACCTTACCATAATGATAAGGTAAAATACTCATTCTATGAAAATAGATCGACCCGCCTTGATATGTAGGACACGAGACAACTTCGCTATAATTACAGGGACTACTGCGGTTACATTGGTAGTACCATCAAACGAGCATTTCCAATTAATAGCACAGGAGCTTCCAGATGAGCTGAGTCCTGAGATATAAAAGGAGTCTTTGTCAATTAGTTCAAGGGATTGTATATGAACGCCATAATATTTATAAAAATGGTGAATTGATAGGATTTCTGGTCGGAAACCGTTAGCGCTAATATCAATATTTTCGTAATTCAAAGCGAGTAAGTTATTTTGGAAAACTTCATATTTATCCAGAGCGCCCCAGTTAAGAGCTTTGTTATTGATAGAAAACTGGCTTGTGTCAAGATGAGCCAAATTGCGTACCATATTTTTGGTGGAGAAGAAAGCATCACCGTCGCCAGTATTAGGGATAGGATTACCGAGATACTCTGCGAGTGAGAAAGAATCAGTACCTGTTACACTGGCTAATACTTTATTAGCAACCATTTTTGAAACGGTGGTTGATTGAGGGAATCGGCAAGTACCAATTAGGTGGTCTATGCTTCCGGCTGAAATGTAGGTATTTACCGATACTCCTGTCTTTTTTGATACTTCGGCGAATGAAGTATAAACATAATCGTTAAAGCCGATTTTTAGGTCTTTGTCGTTAATTGAGTTATAATAAGTATCGTCGGAGAATGACAGGGCTTCCATAGTCATATAAGTTTCAGTAATTTCATAAGTAGCACCAGTAAAAACAGTAACATTTTCACAAGCGCCGAGAACATCAGCTGGATTAGCCCATTCAACACTTACAATTATCTCTCCTGTCTTATCCGTACTTAGGATTTTTGTCGAAGCAGAACCGAGCAGACCCATAAAATTGTTGATACAAAATCGCAAATCAGTTTGAACGGCATTAGCGTTAAGGAATGACTCAGTACCAGCAATAACAGTATCCGTAGTTGAGGTAGGAGTAGCCTGAGACCAAAGGATTGTATTATCAGTCCATTCGCCACCGATACATTTTGACGGAGCTTTGTTATTTAAATCATTATAGGTGTTATATATAAAGTTATAATCTTGGATTATTTGAGCGGAAACATTATTAATCTGAACGCTAAGTCGCTTAACAAAAGTACTGGAATAACGAGCAGGAATACATTTAATTGTTTTAATATCAACAGAAAACCAAAGGTTGAGAGAATCCAAATTGATTAGCGCACCAATCGGCAAGCGATAGTTGGTAATATTGGACGGAGCGATTCCTGTTGGACGGTCGGCTGAAACTTTAATCAGTTGCTTACTCATAGACCCTTGAAGCTTTGAAAGCTGGTAAAAAAACTCACGAGGATAATTGGCGGATATTCCGTCAAACATACTTATATCTTATCTACTAAGGAGAGAGAAAATAATTTTAGACAATTTTGAGATAAATAAAATATAATAATATATTAGAATGAGTTGGTACAATAATCAAAATGAAGGATTTATTGATGCTACGCAAGAATTACAAAGTGGCGGTGGAGGAGCATCTCAAACCGAATTAGATGATATAACCGATGATTTAACTGACTTAAAAGAAGTATTTAAAGCAAAAGTATTAAACATACAAAACGGTTCTCTTGATACTATAATTGTTAATAATACTGCTAATTCAAGGATATTTTTACAAAATAACAACAGCGAACCGAAAATAAAAGTTGAAGGCGGAAAGTTATATCTTTACTATGATTATGACTTTACGAACGCCCCTACAATACCTGCTGGTTGGACTGATATATTATCATACGCCATAGCAAATAGGCAAACTTTATTGGTTCAAGCGGTTGATTTACTTGCGATTGATACATATCTATTTTCACCATTACCATTAAATCTTCCAGCAAAATTAATAGCAATTGACGAAGAGATTTTATTAAACTCAGGTTTAATAGCATCGCTACAAACAAGAACTTTTAATCTTGAAGGAGAAGTCGCACAATTGATTGCGAGATATTATTTTCAACGAGGAGGTGCTGTAATGC
>Ga0209246_10000717_pt1 | contig 13920 bp, 11 predicted proteins | sample LauGreSpBDMM15SN_2_FD_187560 | JGI IMG/M metagenome (GOLD analysis project Ga0209246, IMG submission 187560) | Freshwater lake microbial communities from Lake Michigan, USA - Sp13.BD.MM15.SN (SPAdes) (version 2) | ecosystem: Environmental > Aquatic > Freshwater > Lake | place: Lake Michigan...
AATGATATCGCGCCCACTCTCTCCGTCATGCTGGGCATTGCGCAACCCAGTGGAGCCACCGGCAGGGTGCTGGATGAAATCCTGCCCTGATGCCTCGAACAATTACCGGAGTTTGTCCATGACAACTTGTGCAAGGGCTGGACTGCGGATTGCGACTGCGCAGTCGGGGTGCCCATCAGGGCAGCGATGGTTATCTCTATGTATTGACCGATGAAGAAGAAGGCGCAGTGCTTCGCATCGGGCAGGCCGAATAATACCGCCTGAAGTTAACATCACACATCAATCCACACCAAAACAACAAGGAGTAAATCCCCATGATGAAACAATTGATTGCTGCCGGCGTCCTGCTTTGTGCCAGCACTGCTACTTTGGCCCAGGCGCCTGCCGCACCTGCCTACGCACCTCTCGTCGACAATCCGACGTGTACTCGTGACGAACTCAAGGCTGCCACCGCTGCCTATGTCGAAGCCCAGCGCAGTGGTTCACTGGCCGGTCTGCCGCTGGCCGACAATGCCCGCTTCCTCGAGAACATGAGCGATGTCGCCAGGGACGCAGGCCTGTGGAATACCGCGCTGCCGATCGCCAACGAGATGAGCCTGCACGATTCCACGCGCTGCAAGACCTTCACCGAGATCGTGGTGACCGAAGGCGGCCATCCGTATGTGCTGGGTACGCGCTTGTACCTGCACGAGGGCAAGATCCTCCGCGTCGACAGCCTCGTGACGGATGCAGGAGACTGGCTGTTCAATGCCAATGCCTACCTGAAATTTGCCAGCAAGGAAGACTGGGGTATGCAGCCGGAAGCACAGCGCACGCCAATGCAGGACATGATCAATGGGGCCAACGCCTACCTTGACCTGTTCTCCGACAAGTTTCTGGAAGCTCCATGGGGCACTCCTTGCGAGCGTCTGGAAGGCGGTGCCTATACCAACGCAGAAGGCAAGGCCGACTCCACCTGCAAAGTGGGTATTCCAGCCGGTGTGCTCTACATCGTGAACCGGGATTATCTTGTCGATGAAGAGAAGGGCGTGGTCAATATCTTCTGTCGCTTCGGCAACAGCACCAGCGGTATGCCGGATTCGCATTCCTTTCGTTATGCAAATGGCAAGTTCCGCAGCATACATACGCTCAGTGTGAACCTGAACCCGAATGTGCCATCGCCACAAGCTGATGACAATGGCGGCATGGTGCGCAACTAGGCTCACTCCTGTCAGTAATGATTGCTCCTGTCGCTGCTGGCCAAAAAGCAGCGAACCCATTACCCTCACTGTCCAGGGCTTAACATAACAACGCAGTGGTTTCTGCAAGGGGCAAACACATGGCGCATGCATTCAGTTTTTTTCGTGCGGGTGGTTTCAATCAGGTGCGTCTGGCCTCCGGCGCCGATTTGCTCAATCTGGACCAGCTCGACCAGAAGCTGTGGGTGGCGCTGGCTTGCCCAACCCAGGGTCTGGTGTTTGATGCGCGCACCCTGCAACTTATTGATAGCGACAACGATGGCCGCATTCGCGCCAATGAATTGATCGCCGCCATCAAATGGGCCGGGTCGCTGTTGCAGAATGCCGATTTGCTGGTGCAGGCCCCGAATACGCTTGCACTGGCTGCTATCAATACTTCAACCGAAGCAGGCAAATTGATTGCCCATGCAGCACACACTGTGCTCATGGGATTGGGCAAATCTTCTGCAGACAGCATCAGTGTTGCCGACTCGACCGAAGCACTGAAGGCATTCAATGCCATGGCGTTCAATGGTGACGGGGTGATCACCACGGAGGCCACCGACGACAGCAGGATCAAGGCACTGATCGTCGATATCCTGGCGACTGTGGGAGGTGTGGAAGACCGCAGCGGCAAGCAGGGCATCAATGCCGACAAGGTCGCCGAGTTCTTCAAGGCCGTTACCGATTATCTTGCCTGGTACGACAAGGCTGTTCAGGATCCAGCCTTGCTACCTCTCAAGGACGATACTGCCGGCGCCTCAACTGCGCTCAGTGCGGTGCGCAGCAAGATCGATGATTATTTTGTGCGCGTGCAACTGGCGGCGTTTGACCAACGCGCCATAAATGCACTCAATCGTGAAGAAAAAGAATATTACGCACTGGCGGCACAGGATCTCGTGCTCAGTAACGATGATATTCGCCGTCTTCCATTGGCGCACGTCAATGCCGTTGCCGCGCTGCCTCTGAAGAGTGGGCTTAATCCCTCCTGGCAGGTTGCAATGGAAAGCTTTGACGCCAAGGTCGTACGACCCTTGCTGGGCGAGCGTGACAAGCTCACTGCGGCAGACTGGGACGAGATCAAGATGCGCCTGGCCGGGTTTGAAACCTGGGAAAGCAGCAAGGCAGGAGCAGTAGTGGAGAAACTTGGGCAGGAGCGCCTGCGTGCCCTGGTCATCCCGGCCGAGGCGCAGTCACTCGTGCCGTTGTTTGAACTGGAACAAGCCCAGGTCACCACGGCCAGTGGCATTGCATCGCTCGAGCGTTTGCTCCGCTATGTGCGTGACTTGTACAAACTGACGCGCAATTTCGTCAACTTTCAGCAGTTCTACCAGCATGAAGAGCCGGCCATCTTCCAGGTGGGTACGCTGTATCTGGATCAGCGCAGCACGGAGCTGTGTCTGCGTGTGGAGGATGCCGGCAAACACGCAAGCATGGCACCCCTGTCGCGCGCCTATCTGGTTTACTGCGATTGCGTGCGCAAGTCCACCAGCGAAAAGATCACGATAGCTGCAGCTTTCACCAATGGGGATGCTGATAACCTCATGGTGGGGCGCAACGGTATTTTCTATGACCGCGACGGCAAGGACTGGGACGCCACCATCACCAAGCTGGTCGAAAATCCGATTTCATTGCGTGAAGCCTTCTGGAGTCCTTACAAGAAAGTGGTACGTTTTATCGAAGACCAGATTGCCAAACGTGCTGCCGCCAGTGATGTGGCCTCTGACGCGTTGCTAACCGGCGCTGTTAGCAGTCTGGGTACTGCGGCAACCTCAGGTGCCACGGCCGTGCCGCCACCCAAGAAAATTGATATTGGAGTGGTCGCTGCCTTGGGTGTTGCTGTTGGGGGTATCACTGCTGCGTTGGGAGCCTTGCTTGAAACCTTCTTTGGCCTGGGAATGTGGATGCCGCTGGGGGTGCTTGGCCTGATCCTGGTGATCTCCGGGCCCTCACTATTGATTGCCTGGCTCAAGCTGCGTCAGCGCAACATGGGGCCACTGCTGGATGCCAACGGCTGGGCTTTGAATGCTTCGGCCCGCATCAACGTACCGTTCGGGGCTTCGTTGACGCAATTGGCAGTATTGCCAAAAGGTTCCAGGGTCAATCTGGCGGATCCCTTTGCCGAGAAGAAAAGTCACTGGAAAATGTATGTATTGCTGATACTGGTAATTGCCGCCATGTGGGCGTGGTGGACCGGCAGGCTGGACGTCTTGTTCCGGTAACAAAGCCGGCAGGTTATGGTTTCAGGATCTTTTGTTACTTCAAAGATTTTGCTGGTTTATTTTGAAAGAGGGGGGTAGACTGCGCCCAACCTGAAAGTCAGCTCAGGCATTTATGCACACCGTTTCGACATCCCTTCATAGTGATACTCGTCCCAGTTTACATAACTCCAGAGCTTACACAGGCAAACATGCGGATTCCTTTTGGGGAATTCTGTATGGAGTCGGCTCAATCGAGCCATTTTTTTATGTAAACAGGTAAATGCTATGTCAACAGTAACCGGCACGGTTAAATGGTTTAACGAATCCAAAGGTTTTGGATTCATCTCACAAGAAAACGGCCCTGATGTGTTCGCACATTTCAAAGCCATCAAAGGCACCGGCTTTAAAACGCTGGTAGAAGGCCAGAAAGTATCCTTCACTGTTAGCCAGGGCGCTAAAGGCCCACAAGCTGACAATATCGTACCTTTGTAATACACGTTGTAATAAACGCTGTAATACAAAGCTGAAGCACTGACTCGATCTGCACCAGCAATGGGGCAGATCAAGTACGGTAATTCGCAGTACGTAAAACGGGACAAACCTTGTCGGCAACGACGATGTTTGTCCTTTTTTTATGCCCTTTTTTTGGTCTTGCCCTCGCAGTTGTAGCGTCCCGGGAATTTTATTGGCAACAAAACAAGGAGCCCTGGCAATCAGGTTCCAGGTGTCGCTGCATTTGCAGCAACAGGCCTCAGGCCACCAGGCCGTGTGACGATGTACAGGCCGCAGCTGACAATCACCAGAATCCCGATCCAGGTCATGCTGTCCGGTAACTCTCCCCATACCAGATAACCCAACGAAATCGTCCAGAGAATGCGCGCGTAATCGAACGGCGCTACCTGGGCCGGACGTGCGCAGTGCATGGCCTTGGTAAGGCAGAACAGCGCCAGCGAGGCAAACAGCGACACCAGGAAAAACAGGCACCAACCCCACAGATCCGGTTGGACCCAGTCCTCGAACGCCCACCACGCGGTCACAATGGTGGTGGCTGGATACACATAGAAATTCAGCGTCAGCACCGACTCGGTATGAATAAGCTTGCGCGCAGTCAGTGACATGAAAGCCGAGGCGCAACAAAAGCCCAACACGAACAAATGGGCGAAATGAAAGTGGTCAGGCGTGGGGCGCACCACGCACAAGACCCCGATGAAACCGGTAAAGATCGCCACAAAGACTCCCGTGCTGACTTTCTCCTTCAGGATCACCGAGGAATATACCGCCACGATAAGCGGCGTGGCGAACACAATGGCAGTAACTTCAGCCAGCGGAATGTGCTTCAGGCCCATGAAAATGCCGGTGGTCAGCATGATACCCATCACACTGCGGCCCAAGTGCCAGCCAAGCTTGCTACTGCCGAAACGCCCGCCGGTAAGCATGAGGGCGACACCAAACATCACGAGGCCAAACATGCTGCGCAACCAGACGATCTGCATGAAAGGGTAGTCTTCAGTCACCAGCTTGCCGAAGGCATCAGCGATGGAGAACAGCAGGGTAGCGAGCAGCATGTAGAGGATGCCACGCCCGAGATGATCCTTTCTGTTGGCGGGGGCAGGGGTGGAATTCGGCATAAAGCAGGGTTGTCCCGAGAGTAAGTTCTATCATTGGCGGGCGATGTTACAGGCTTAAATGGGCAAGGTCTCGCGCCGTTGCTTGCCGCACACCGGGTAGCAAGGGTCGATTTATGAAACCTGATTGGTACAGAGCCCGCAAATCCGGTTAAATGCCCCGGTCTGTTTTTCAAAGACGTACTTTTGTCTCCTCGATGGATCTTACCCTTGGCTCTCGGCGCTACTGTCTACGTATTTACCGTCAATCTGGCGGATGCCGATCGAGGCATCTATGAGACCCTCGAAATCAGGGCAGCCCAACATCCGTCCGAAACGCCGGATTTTCTGCTCACGCGCTTGTTGGCCTATTGCCTCGAGTATCAGGAAGGTATTGTATTTTCCAGGGGTGGCGTCTCGGACCGCGACGAGCCCACGCTTTTTGCCCGCGATCTTACGGGTGCACTGACGCTTTGGGTCGAAATAGGAGTGCCTGCTGCAGATCGCCTGCACCAGGCCAGCAAGGCATGCCAACATGTCGCGGTGTACTGTCACAAGGATGCACGCCTGCTCGTCAAACTGCGCGAGGAAAACATTTACCGTGCGGAAACCATCGACATCAAGGTGTTCGAGCGGGGATTCCTGGATGCTTTTGTGCGCAAGCTCGACCGCCGCATGACGCTGGACCTGACCATCTCGGAAGGACATCTGTATTGCTCGGTCGGCGATGAATCCTTCGATTGCAAACCGGAACAATTCAATCTCAAGGAAGTTTAGCAAGCTTAAGCCAGGTATTTGTGTTACTGTGCACAGCGTCAGAACGGATCGGTACTTGAACAAGTCCACATGGTTGATCCCCTGATAGTGCATTTTCTTTCTCCCCATCGAATTGCACACTGTGCAAGCCTCTATCGTCAGCGTCAGGCCCCCAGCGGCCCCAGCCCTGCATAAGACTTAACACATAACCTTAACCTGCTGCCGACAGCCCGCACTGGAGCTTTGCTTCCGCTGTGTTCCCTTTGCTGCAGACCAGTAACGGCACATGTGTGCCATTCATATAGAGACAAGTATGACCTTTGATTCATTGGGTTTGAAACCAGCCCTGTTACAAGCAGTCGTGGATAGCGGCTACACCACACCAACTCCTATTCAAGTGCAGGCCATTCCTGCCGTCCTCAGTGGCCGTGACATCATGGCCGCCGCACAGACCGGCACTGGTAAAACAGCCGGCTTCACGTTGCCGATCCTGCAGCTGTTGACCGACAAAGAACCCGTCAAAAGCAACCATGTTCGTGTACTGGTGCTGACGCCGACCCGCGAACTCGCCGCCCAGGTGCACGAAAGCATCGAGACCTATGGCAAGCACGATAAAGTGCGCTCGGTGGTTGTGTTTGGCGGTGTGAACATCAATCCCCAGCAGCTGGCACTGCGCAAGGGCTGTGATGTACTGGTGGCAACACCGGGCCGCCTGATGGACCTGTACCAGCAGAATGCCGTGAAGTTCAGCGAAATAGAAATCCTTGTGCTGGACGAAGCGGATCGCATGCTCGACATGGGCTTTATCCGTGACATCCGCAAGATTCTCGCCCTGCTGCCGAAGAAGCGCCAGAACCTGATGTTCTCCGCTACCTTCTCCCCCGAGATTCGCGAACTTGCCAAAACCATTTGCCACAATGCAGTGGAAATTGACGTAGCGCCGCGCAATTCGACCGTGGAAAAGATTGCCCAGCAGGTCTACATGGTAAGCAAGGAAAAGAAACTGCAGCTGCTTGGCAAGCTGCTCACCGACACTGCGGATCAGGTACTGGTGTTCAGCCGTACCAAGCACGGTGCCAACAACATGGTGAAAAAACTTGCCGGTTTCGGTGTGAACTCGGCGGCCATCCATGGCAACAAGAGCCAGTCACAACGCACCAAGGCGCTGGCTGATTTCAAGGCCAACCGTGTGCAGGTATTGGTTGCGACTGATATCGCGGCACGCGGTATCGACATCGACCAGCTTTCGCTGGTGATCAATTATGACTTGCCGCAGGTGTCGGAAGATTATGTTCATCGCATTGGCAGAACCGGCCGTGCCGGCGCCAGCGGCGTTGCCGTATCGCTCGTCACCGACGAAGACAGCCGTCTGCTGCGTGATATCGAACGCCTGATCAAGATCAAGATCGACCGCAAGACCTTTGATCCTGCTACTTTGCCCGAGTCCAAGGCGGTCGCAGCAGATTCGGCTGACGATGAACGCCGCGAAAGCGGACAGGGTCGTGGTCGCCGCGGAGCTCCGCGCACCAGCAATCCAGGTCGCTCGCGTGAAGCGGGTCAATCCGGGCAGTTGGGTCGTTCTGGCCAGGCACGTCCGCCGCGTCAGCCCGCTCGCTCACCTTCGGTCGCCGAGTCAGGTCCCTCTGCCCAGGCGCGTCAGCAAGGCCAGCAGCTCTCCGGCCAAGGCCGGGCTCCGGCCCGCGCTGGTAATCGTGTAGACGGCAACCGCATTGATGGCAACAGGGCTGACAGTGCGCGTCCTGAAGGCAGCAGAAGACCGGATGGCAGAACAGACAGCAGGCCAGCAGGTGGACGTCCTGCGGGTGGTCGTCCTTCAGGACAGCGCCAGTCCAGCGGCCGCAGGGATGGTCCGCGCCAGGAAGGCGGCAGACAAGACACCAGGCCGCAAGGTAGCCGTCAGGGCCAGTCCCAGCAGTCGAGCTCCGGCAAGCCCGCACAGCCCGGCATTTGGGCTTCGCTGAAAAATATACTCGGTAACTCCTGAGTTTGTTTGACTTGCCTGATACCCAGGTGAGTTAACCAAAAAAGGCATGTAGCGAACGCTACATGCCTTTTTTATTGGCAGCGAATTGGACTGCGCTTACAGGAAGTTGTTCGGCCAGATCATCGTGCGCCACATATGGGACGACGGTGAATCATCGTAGCCGAGGCCTTCGGCCGGTTGCCTGAAGTTGCGGTTGATGATGTCGCTGAAAAACTCGATATTGACCTTGTCGGTTTCCTCAAAGAAATACAGGTCGTACAGCGTGACGTAACGTGCGGTCATGTACCACTTGTGGTTTTTCGCATATTCGGCGTCACGCCCGATATAGTCCGGTGGCGTATAGCCTTCGCCGAAAAACTTCTTGTAAGCCTCAGGATATTGGTAACCCACGCTTTCATCCGGCATATAGCGCACGGACTGGTGGTATTTCACCGCCCACGACACTTCCTCATCCACATACGGCGCAATCAGCTGGGCACCCCAGTAGCCGTGATCCGAACGCAGCAGGCAGCCGTTGGCAATGTCGTGCAACAGGCAGGCCATGATCACCTTTTCATTCATGCCTTCGTCCAGGGCACGCTTGGCGGAGGTGGTCAGATGGTGATACGTCATCGGCGTGAAACGCAGGTTGAAAAAGTCGATCAGCGTGGGTTTTTCCGGCATGCGCGGCAGTGCCGGATTATCACCCATCATGAACACATGGCCTTGCTCATTCATCCGGGCCAGTAATTCATCATGCGGATCGGGAACCCCGAAGGCACAGATGTCGATCGGGGTCGGGAAGATCATGCGTTCTTTGCCGGCCTGGGGCCAGGGTCTGTCGTCTTGCTTGCTCATCTGGAATACCCGTCTCTTGCTCTTCGCTTACTCTTCAGTGGTGTCTGGTTCGATATAACCCTGGGCATAACGCTTGGCAATATAGGCACACGCCATCAACTGCACCTGGTGGAATATCATCAATGGTATCAAAGTGAGGCCCACTTCGGGCCCGGAAAACAGCACACGCGCCATCGGGACTCCCTGCACCAGCGATTTCTTGGTGCCGCAGAACACGATGACGATTTCATCGTCGCGGCTGAATTTGCCGAGCTTGGCGATAGTGCGGGTCAACACGAGGGCGAGTGCCAGCAGCACCAGGCAGATGAGGAAAAGCCGGATGAACTGTTCCAGCGGCAGCTGGCTCCAGATGCCCTCGATGACTGCAGCGGAAAAAGCACTGTAGACCGCGATCACAATGGTGGCGCGATCAGTGATGCCGATCGTGGCTTTGTAGCGCGTGACCCAGTCACCAATCCAGGGGCGCAGGAAATGCCCGACGGTGAAGGGCAGCAGTATCAGCGCGGCTACTTTGCCGATGCCGGCCATTGAACTTGCTTCGCCTTCGGCACCCGCCATCAGGCCCACCAGGATCGGTGTCAGCAGCACGCCCATGAGTTGCGAGGCAGATGCCGAGGCAATCGCACCCGACACATTGCCTTTGGCGATCGAGACAAACGCAATCGAGGACTGCACGGTAGAGGGCAGGGCGGCGAGGAACAGCACGCCGGTCCAGAGCGCCGGCGACAGGAAGTCCGGCATGAGCTTGGCCAGCGCCAGCCCCATGATTGGAAACAGCACAAAAGTGCAGGCAAGAATCACCAGATGCATGCGCCAATGGGTAAGCCCGGCGAGCACTGCGGAACGTGCCAGCTTGGCGCCATGGAAGAAGAACAGCAGCACTACCGTAATGTTCGCCAGCCAGCCCACAACGGTTGCGAACCAGCCTGAGGCCGGCAGGAAACTGGCAAGCAGCAGGGTGGCAATGAGTACCACCAAAAAGGGGTCAGGTAGCAGACGCTTGAACAAGGGTTATCCGGAAGTCTGGGGTTGATGGGAAGGCGCGATAAAACAGGCTGCACACAATAGCGGCCGCGCAATATTTTGCAAGTCGAGGAACATGTTTTTGCAATGCCAGGGGTGTTACGGCGCGCGCCTGGCCCGCAGTACCACGCGTTTCCACCACAGGATGGCGCCACTGAAGAACATCAGGGTTGGTACAAAACTCACCACTATCCAGCCCCACCGTGCCCAGGCGCCTTCACCGAAACGGGCAAAATGTACGCTCCGGAAGAAACGCAGCCAGCTGTCGGGGCGCTCCATGTCATTCAGGTCGGGATCGAGCCAGTCGACCAGAGTGCCGAATACCTGCGGAAAACCGAGCTGGAAGCCGGAGATGCCCCACGCCAGCATCAGCAGCAGGAACCAGAAACCAAGACAGCTATGCAGTTGCCACAAGACGGAGCGTGCAGAGTGGCGCCGGATCAACAGTCCTTCGTGCCAGCGTGCCTGGCCTTGCCACCAGAGCACGAGACCACTCAGGCTCATCAACACAAAAAGCGCGCCGCCAATCCCGTTCAGTGTGCGTCCGGTGCGTTCCAGCAGCAGGTCGTCGTGCACGTTCGCCAGCCATTCGACCGTCTTGATGGGCCAGGGATTGGCAGCGCCCATGTCCATGCCGGTGTATTGATTGAAGTAGTGCGGGTAATAGATGCCATCCCGGTTCAACACGATGTAGGTGGCACGGTTGGGTTCATAGGCGGGCATGCTGAAGCCGAGGTTATAACCGGCATACACTTGTGCCATGCGTGCGGTGAGCGCCTCGCCTTCCAGCGGGATAGCAGCAGTGGGTTCGATATTCTTGGGTTCGAACCAGGTATAGAACGGTGATTTCAGCAGCAGTGCGCTGCCGCTCAGGCTGATCAGCAGTACATACAGCCCAAAACCGATGCCCAGCCACAAGTGGATCTGGAACAATAGTCGGCGCAGCCAGTGGGTCTGCGGTGCCTGCAGCCAGCGTTGCCAGTTCTTAAGGCGAGTTGCAGGGGGTGAGGGCACAGTCACTTCAGTATCCCGGACAGGCAGAACCCGTGTCTGCCAACGGCGTTCACATTAATCGCTGCTAAATATATTGCAAGTAGAATGCCGCCCGATGTCAGTGCTCCAACCAGAACAGGACTTGTATGCGCTCAATATTGCTATTGCCCCTTGGACTGCTGCTTGGCTTCAGCGCAGCGTTGGTATTTGCCCAGGACAAAGTGGTGATTGCCCATCGTGGTGCCAGCGGCTACCTGCCGGAACATACACTTGAAGCCAAGGTATTGGCCTTTGCCCAGGGTGCCGATTATCTGGAACAGGATGTGGTGATGACAGCGGATGACCATCTCATTGTGTTTCATGATCTCACGCTGGAGCGCATGACGAATGTGGCGCAGGTGTTTCCGGAGCGCGCGCGTGAAGATGGCAGTTTCTACGTCATTGATTTCACCCTCGAGGAACTGCGGACACTCAAGGTGTCCGAAGGCAGCAGTGTGGTCGAGGGCGAGCGCCGCGCCGGATTTCCCGGCCGTTTCCCGTTGGAACCAGGTTTTTTCAGGATCCATACCCTGGACGCGGAACTGAAGCTCATTGCCGGTCTTGCGGTCAGTACCGGCCGTACTGTTGGCATTTATCCGGAACTGAAATCACCGTGGTTCCATCACCAGCATGGGAAGGATCTGGCGCGCGCCGTGCTGGAAGTATTGGCCGCACATGGCTACCGGGATAGCGACGATCCGGTGTATGTGCAAAGTTTTGATTACCCGGAACTGGTCCGGGTGAAACACGAGTTGCTGCCGGAACTGGGCCTGGACCTGAAGCTGGTGCAATTGATCGCCGACAATAGTTGGGGAGAAACCATGGCACTGGATGCCAGTGGCGTCTGGCAGCCCTACGATTATGCATGGATGCTGACTCAGGCAGGCGTTAAGCAACTGGCGACTGTGGTTGATGGCGTCGGGCCTGCCTATGACATGCTGGTGCCTGCCACGTTGACTTCGGAAACTGCCAAAACCGCTGTCAGTCCCTTTGTACAGTGGGCGCACCTTGAAGGTTTGCAGGTACATCCCTATACCTTCCGCAAGGATCCGGAGCGCCTGCCGCCCTGGGTGGACAGTTTTGACGCCTTGCTGGAATTGTTTTTGTACCGGTTGGAGGTGGATGGCGTGTTTACCGACTTTCCTGATCTGGCGCGCCAGTTTGTGGACCGCCAGTTTGTGGAGAGTCACCCCTGAGAGGGGATATAGCGCTCACGCTTGTTGGCTTTGAGCAGGCTCAGGTCGGTCATGCACAAACCATCGAGGCAGTCGGCGAAATCCGGGTCGCGGCTGAACACCAGCGTTTTGAAACCGCCTTCTTCGAACAACGCGGCATACTGGCGGTACAGCACCGGGATTTTGTGGCCCAGGGTATCGAAGGACTGCTGCAAACGCACAAAACCGGCTTCACGACTCAAGCCCTCATACAGCGCTTGCAGGTTATCGAATTGGCCTGCACTGAAGACAAAGGGATGGTGTGCCTTGGCCAGCGACCGGGAGCCGGAATAATACTTGCTGAAATAGAACACCAGTTCTTCCATCAAGGCAGCGGGATAGGCGGCACTCATGGAGACAGGGCCGAACAGGTAACGGATGTCGGGGTGGTGCGCGAGATAGGCCCCGATGCCCTGCCATAAATAATCCAGGCAGGCTTTGCCCCAGTAGTCCGGGTTGACGAAACTGCGTCCCAGTTCAATGCTGTGCTCCAGATAGGGCGTGAAGGCAGGCGCGAATTCATACAAAGAGGCCGTATACAGGCTTGGCCAGCCTTTGTTTGCCAGCAGCCTGGCACATTCACCAATGCGGTAGGCGCCGGCTATTTCCAGTGCTTCCTTGTCCCATAACACCAGATGCCGGTAATGCTGGTCGAATTTGTCCAGGTCGCGACGCTTGCCGGTCCCTTCACCCACTTTGCGGAACGCAAGTTCACGCAGGCGACCAATTTCACGCAGCACCGTACTGTCTTCACTCCAGTCAACCAGATGAATCGCCATGTTGTCGCGGGTGGTGCCCAGCAGTTGTGCCTGCTTTAATTCCTTCTGCAAGTGCTGGCGATTCTCCGGATGCGCGACGGTCTTTTCGGTGACAAAGACGGCCGGGCGCGAACGTCCCAGTTTGTACACATGCTTGCGCAGGCGTTTTACCAGGCGGCGATCGAGAATCTTTTCCGAGAACAATCTGGCAGGCGGAATCATTTCACCGACATGGAACGTGATGGTGTTGTGCTCGTGTTTGAACATCTCATCCGACAGCAGCATGGTGCTGATCGGTTTGTAGAGCATGGAGGCGCCATAAAACAACAGCGAATTGCGTGCGATGATGCGGATCGGCAGGATTGGTGCGGCGGCCTTGCGGGCAAAATGCAGGAAACCGCCGCGCCAGTCCGGGTCTTTCACGCCCAAGGGACTGACACGGGAGACTTCGCCCGCGGGAAAGATAATGATCGCACGCTCATCTTCGAGTTCGCTGATGACCTGGCGGTAACTGCCCAATGCACTGCCACCGGTAAAGACATCGATGGGGATGAGCAACTTCTGCAGCTGTTCAAAATGATTGAGCAAGTCGTTGGCGATGATCTTCACATCCTGGCGGATTTCGCCGACCAGGCGCAGCAAGGCCAAACCGTCGAGTGATCCGATTGGATGGTTGGCGATGATGACAACACGCCCGCTGGCCGGAATATTGGCGCGTTCGCGGGCACTGACGCTGTAACTGAAGTTGAACCTTTCAAAGACCCGGTCGATCCACTCCAGGCCGGATACATCACGGTTGCTGGAGAGAAAAGCATTGATCTCGGTTTCGTGCACTATATGGCGCAGAAACATAAGGGCGGGCTTGCGCAGCAGATCCGGACTATTGGCCAGCCGGGGAAATCTGGCGGAAACAGAGGCTTCGATATCGATCATCAGGATGCAAGACGGGTCACGTGATGAAAACGCCGCAAGCATAAAACCCTTGTGTAAATCATCGATAAAAGAGCAGTTAATCAGGAATGAAAACCAGGCAAAGAGCGGTCATTTGTTACACAATTTATACAAACCGTTCATATTGATCCTGACATTTGCTGCAGGGTGCCATGGTAGGCTTGACTTTGATCAAGCCGGGGAAATCCAACACCCTGTCTAATATGTCATACACCCTCAATGGAGGAACAGCGTCATGAAAAAATACCTTGGAAGTGCCGTATTGGTGACAAGCGGCCTGTTGTTTGCGCTGCAGTTGCAGGCCGCAACAGTCGAAATTGAG
>Ga0209246_10000719_pt1 | contig 13916 bp, 6 predicted proteins | sample LauGreSpBDMM15SN_2_FD_187560 | JGI IMG/M metagenome (GOLD analysis project Ga0209246, IMG submission 187560) | Freshwater lake microbial communities from Lake Michigan, USA - Sp13.BD.MM15.SN (SPAdes) (version 2) | ecosystem: Environmental > Aquatic > Freshwater > Lake | place: Lake Michigan, USA...
GTCCAAAGCAGGCGACACGATTACTGGGCGAATTACATTCTCCGTAGCTGATGGCATGTTTGCTGGCACCAACACCAGCAATGGTGTGTATTTTGGTAACTCAGGCATTATTGGGCGTAAAGGCGGAGTCAATACTTTCTATATAGATACTGCTGGTACTGCAGTGTTTGGTGGTGAATTGACAGCTGCCACGGGTAATTTTGTTGGTTCTATGGCTGTTGGGTCTAGCCCTACATTAGTATCTGGGCCAACCATGACGGGTTCTGGTGCCAATATTTACAGTACTGGTAACTTTGTTCTTGGTAACGCCACTACCAATATTTCGTTTAATGGCACAACAATGAAACTTAACGGTGACATTGTTAATACAAACAGTATTCCATTAGGTGCTATTTCTACTACAGTTAGTGCAAGAGGCGCACTTAATAAAGTTTTTGGCATTAGTGATTCGGCCAGCATAACAACAGCAACTACTACTTATCCAGTTGGTACAGTCCTTAACTGTTTTTTTCTTGCCACTAAAGTAGAGTTTGGCGCGGGGGACCTTAATATATACTTAAACCTTCTTAATTCTTCCGGTGTATTAGTAGATACTTTTCTTGGAGAAGCAGGTAACGAAGCTGTACAAACTATGGGCCCTGGCGGCGACAAAGTAACATCGACGTTTGTGGGAACTTATGTTATACCCGCAGATGGGGGCTACAAAGTCCAGGCTTATATGTGGAACGGGTATGGCAACTCTTGGACTTGCCAGCACGCAGACTTAATTGTATTTGCAAGCAAACGATGATTTACTACGCTTATTACACCAACACAGGTCAGTACGTCCAAGCAGGGACTGCTGTGTCAGAAGTCTCAGAATACGACATTCCCGAGGGCTGTTCTGTTTATTATGGGGAAGTTGATGCAGGCTCTCAGTATCATAATCTGACCACAGGGCATCCTGCCAATAAAGGCACGCCCCCCGCAGCCGGACACATGTTTGACTACGCTACCAAAACGTGGGTGCCAAATACAAGCTATCTTGACTCTAAAGCGCGGTACGAAAGAGGCCAGTTACTCCAAGACAGCGACTGGACTCAAATTCCAAATGGCCCATTAACTACAGCCCAGCAGACCGCATGGGCTACATACCGACAAGCACTGCGAGATATTCCTGCTCAGTCAGGGTATCCAGTAAATATTACGTGGCCCACTGCACCTGCATAAAATTTACCTTTTTTGAATAAACAATGTAAGATACAGTCCCATGAGTAACCATACACTTCAGCCGTTAGCCGCATGGATAACTGAGTCCGTAGAAGACCCAGAAGTATTAGAGTTTTTGACGATGGTGTATCACGCTATTGAAACTTGGGATGACATTGTTGACAAAGACAATCAGGTGACTGTGGATGATATGCACGATGTGTTTACTCAACTGCTTATAAAGTTACCAGCCAACGAATTTTATAGAGCCAACTACGCTGCACTGGCGGGTATGTTGATTGTGGTGATTACTGCTTGGCATACGTCAAATGAGATTGATGGGTCTGCAGAAGGCAAAGCGCACGGCTACACGTTGCGCAAAGAGTTTATTAACTTGGTCGTGCTGTGTGTTGCCATGACTGGCAGTGTTGCAGATGCACGCAAAGCGTCGTTGTTGGGGTGGACATGCTCTGCTGCCAATGATTCCTTTGACGAATTTATAAGGGGCGAATAATGGGATGGCTTGGCGGAGGTACAGCACCTGCACCTGATCCTGCGATTGGGCAGGCTCAAAAACAATTAGCGGACTTGTCTACTGAACAGTGGAACACGTTCAAGACCGATATTTACCCAACGCTTCTTAAACAACAAGAGAAAGCGGATAAACGGGCTGATGAGATATGGGCTCAAGATAAAGAAATTAGTTCATTCAATCTTGATCAGGCTAAGAAGTCTACTGAACGATATGAAAAAACGGCTATTCCTGCAATGGAAAAACTCAAAGCAGATGCCGACCTTTACAACACTGCTGGCTACCAAGAACAGATGGCTGGCCAAGCTGTTGGTGATATTGCCGCAGCAGAAGAAGTAGCTCGTCAAACTGGAATTCAACGTGACCGTTCATACGGTATTGATCCAACATCAGGTCGCTCTGGTTTGGGTTTTAACGCAAACAACGTAACTGCCGCTCTTGCCAAAGCACAGGCTGGTACACAGACACGCGAAGCCGCTAAAGCTCTTGGTTTACAAAAACAAGCCAACGTGTACAGCATGGCCGCAGGACTACCAATGCAATCACTACAGCAGTCTGGGGCCGCAGTTAATGCAGGTGGTGCTGGCCTTGCCGCTGGTGAATCTGGTATGAACGCTACGATGAAAGCCAGTGGTGCATCTAATGCTGCCGCTGGAACCGCTATGCAGGGGTGGGGCCAAGTGGGTAACTTGGGCGTTAATAAATATCAAGCTGATATTAGTCGTTATAACTCTGAGTCTGCTAACAACCCATGGAATATGGTGCTTGGTGCAGCTGCTGGTGTTGGTACTAAATTCGCTTTAGGTAAGATTTAAGAGGCAAATTATGGCAAGTTCATTTGCACAAGGGTTTCAGATGGGTGGAAGTATGTACGACTCTGCGGAGCGTATGAAACTTGCCAAAGAACAACAAGAGTGGGCACGGGAAGACGCAGCAGCTAAACGTGCGGAGCGCCAACTTGCAGAAGATATTCGTACTGCTGGTGCAGAGACTATTAGCATGGAGGGTAAGCCTTTAGAATATTTAGGCGGTACCGGTATTGACAGAGGTCCACAACCTGCAAATGCTCAAACTGCTCTGCGCCCCGACATTGCAACTGCGCCTGCCAAAATGTATTCGGCAGATCAAGCACAACAAGATTACCTGCGTCGCCTGCGCGGTCTTGATGTTGGTAAAGCACAGCAGTATGAAAAAAGTGTTTTGGAACTCGGTGAGTTACAGCGCGGTAAACGCTACGCTGATAAGCAAGAACTTGCGTTGGGTTTCAACAACCAAGTCATTAAAGACTTGACAGACGCACAGGGTGATGCTGCGGCAGTAATTGAGAAAACGTTTATACCTTTATACAACGACGACAAGTTGCCCGGCTTTAAAGACGGCGGCAAAGCCAAGCTGGTTCCCAGTGCTCTAGGCGGGGACAAGAGTATTGTTATTACTTATAAAGATGGTAAACAAGAAACGTTACCTGCTGACCTGAAGACACTGCAGCAACTGAGTAAGTACACGCAAGATCAAATGATGCAGTCTTCAACTCCAGAAAACTACTGGAAAGCTAAATCACACGCTCTTGAAGAACGAAAAACAACTGCTACTGAAACATCTGCAGCGGCATCTGTTACTTCTGCTAACGCGGCTGCTACTAATGCAAAAACAAATGCGGATAAATTGGCTGCTGATCTTAAAGCCGGAATTCCTACTGCTCAAGCTGCTGAAGCATGGGCCAAAGTCAGAAACTATAACGCTGATGCTGATTTACGTGCCGCACAAGCTAAAGCCATGAAAGAGAAAACAGGCCTCTGGCAATTGGTCGGTACTGATGACGATGGCCAGCCAATTAGTTACGATAGAAACACTGGAAACTTTGCTCGTCCAGATGCTCAGCCAATTAAAAATGTTGAGGTGTTTAAACGCTTATCTGGTGAAAAAGTTGCCAAGGAGCCTATTAGCAACAAAGACATCATTGATTTCGTCGATAAATTTGGTGAGTCGCCAAGTAACGAAAAAGACAAAAAAACTGGTAAGGCTATTCCTATTCGTATGCTGCCGCCTGCAAAACAAAGAGCCTACGCAGAAGATTTCTTCCAAAAAGGTACTGGTACTGGTGCCCAAGGCGGTTTGAAGGACGATGTTAAGCCTGAAGCTCGCAATCCTGAAGCACCAGCGGCTCCTGCTAAATCGGCTTTACCAAGGCCTTCACGCCCAGCGGCAGCGTCTGGCGTACCGGCTGAAACTCCTATGCCAACTAGCTCAGTTGTGTATGGAAAAACCGTGTATAAGATGCCCGGAATGCTGGCAGGGTTTAACACTCCTGAAGAAGCACAAGCTGCATGGGCGCAAAAAAACGCACCGTTGGCACCTCAAACATTTGATTGACGGAAGTACGTATGCCAATTCGCTCGATAGACGAACTGCGTAACTGGGCGGGGCCCGATTGGAAGAGTGCTTCTGATGAAGACCTTATTTCCATGTATTCTCGGGCAGCAAAAGTCCCGCCTACTGAAGTAGCAATGACTCTTGGGTACGACCCGGGTTCCGGTGGGGTTAGTGCTAAACAACTTTCCTCGTCTGTTGATCGATACCAAGCTGGTTTGTATGGTGTAGGTGAAGCTGTTACCGGTGCAATTGGGCTTAACAAAGCCAGTGGCTGGTTGGCTGAACAACGTCGTGCTAACGAATTGCAAGCTGATGTAGCCTCTGCTCGTGCGCGTGAAATGGGTGCGGTCGATACTTGGAAAGACGTTAAAGACGTTGGTGACTTTGGTAGCTATGCAAAAAGTTTAGCAATCCAATCTTTGCCGTATGCAGGCGAAGCTGTAGTAGGCGGTCTTGCTGCCCGTGGCTTAATGTCTGGAACTCGTGCAGCGCTGACTGGTGCAAAAACAGTTGAAGAAGCTGCAGCAGCCAAAAGAGCGCTTGATATTGGTTCTACTGCCGGTGGCGTGGCCGCATCTTATCCATCTGCAGTTGGCGATATCCTAAGCAACCAACGTGAGCAAAGTGGTAAAACAGATTTACTGGCTGCTGGGGGTTTAGCCATTCCTTACGCGGGCCTAAATGCTCTAGGCGTTGATAGCGCACTAATGCGCGGTGGTGTTTTTAGAAATACTATTAATCTACTTGATCGCCCCGGCGGTCTTTTAGGTGCTGCTACACGGACAGTTGCCACAGGTACTGGTGTCGCACTTAAAGAAGGTATTTCTGAAACTGGCCAAGAAGTATTAAACCAAGCAGGCCGCATGGCCGTGGACCCCAACGCTACATTGACTGACCCCGAAGCAATTGAGCGATACAAAGAATCGTTTGCTGGTGGCGCGACTCTTGGCGGTATTATGGGCGGCGGCCTTGGCGGATGGAGAAGAAGCACTCCTGCTACCAACGAAATTCAACAGGCATTTAGCCAGCCTGAAGTTAGCAGTACCCCTATTAACAATGTAGCCCCACCTGCTGCCCCTCTTGTAATTACGCCAGCAAACCACCCAAACCCAACAGCACGTTTAGCTGAATTAGAGGCTGTTGGTAAAGGATCACCTGCACGTACTGTTGAAGGTCCTGATGGTCAACCAATAAAGATTCCAGCAACTGAAGGCCGTTTCTTTACGCCTGAAGAACAGCAAGAATACAAAGCACTCAAAGCTCAAGCAGCAACTCTGACACCCCCTGCTGTAACAGGCGGCACAACAGATATTGCACAGCAGACTCAAGCTGCTGCCGCTGAAAACCAGCAAGTGCAGGAAGCGCAACAAAATTTAGCCAAGCGGGAAGAAGTGTTTGGCAAAGTAGCCACACTGTACGATCCAGAGAATCCAACTTCGTTAAACATATTTGGGCAAAACATTGAAGGCCCACGTGTTGAAACATTTGGTAACCGTTTTGCTACTGTATTTAATACACTGCCCCCACACGTTCAAACACTTGCTCAAGCTATTACACAAGCAAACAAAGCGTTTGCTACGCCTGAAAAGCCAAGCCCACTGGTCAGTTTTAGTTTTAACGCTAACAACCCAGTAACTTCTGCTGAGAAAGCGCTTGAAGCCTTGGGTAAGGTGATGACCAAATTCCAGATTGACCACGTTCAATCATTGGATGAAGCAGTACAGATTCTCAACAAGCTCTCGACGACTACCAAAGGTAATCAACTGGAGCAACTCAACGCCATCTACGAAGCCATTACTGGCCAAGATACAGATGGATTCACAGCAGCACAAGCCACCAAGGCGGAAAAAGGAGCTAAAGATGGAAAATTGCAAACAACTACCGGGCTGGGAGCAGTATCAGTCGAAGGCGGAGCAGGACAAGCAAATGATGGAAACGATGAGAACGTACAATCTAGCAACGTTCAATCCGTCGGGACAGGAAGTCTCCCTGCAGGATCGCTTGGCCTCCAAACTGGACAGCAGGCAGGAGAAGGAATACGGACTGGCACCGGTGCAGACACCAGTGTTGTCGATGGTAATGCGTCGACGCAAGTAATAGGAGCTACAAATGAACAAGCCAGCCAAAGCGCTTTGGGTGGCGGGGAAGCATCCGGTCAATCCCAGCAAGCCGGTGCAGCCAACTTGGATCAACAATCTGTTCAAGATGGCTCAAGAACGTATGACCCCCGTATTACCTTCTACGCAACCGACCTCAGCCACATCTCCAGTGAACGTCGCATCGAAGTAATCTCTGAGCTGTTATTAAAAGTTTTAGCTCCTAAGCAAGAACGTAAAAATACAGTCCCCGCAGCAACACGGGCAGAGATTCTGCGATTGGCCTTGCTTGAGCAATTCCGCCATGCTGACATTGCATCATATACAGGGTTAAAGACTGACACTGTTGAGAAACAACTTGAGCGCATGGGCGTTAAATTGGTTGATGGTGAATTCCAAGTAATCGACCCTGAGTTTGCAGCTCGTATTGTCGAGACTGCTGCTGCTTATCGTTCGCCCGAGTTCCCTGATGGCATTGGTCAAGGTGAACTGTCTGGTCTGTACAACACTCGTTATGAAGGTGAAGAGCAATCTGCCACTTCTTTAGCAGAAGAACTTGAAGCTGGAGAGCAAGAAGGTAAACCTGGGGCCAAACTGCAAGAAGAACTAGGTGGTAAAGAAGACGCTGAAGGTCAAACCATGGGCACGGTATCCACTGCGGGTGGCAGCCAAGGTGCTGTAGATAGTGAAGCCGCTGCGTTCTTTGATAAGGTTGAAAAGCTCCAAACAGAACTGGAAGCATTGCCTCCTAAAGACCCGCGTCGTGCAGCCAAAGCAGAACAGCTTCAAAAATTGTGGGCTGACTATGCTAAGTCACAAGAAAAGCGCAGAGCCAAGGGCGAGGCTGTTGTAGAAGAAGGAGACGAAAATGCCGTTCAAGAATCAAGCACAGAGGAAGTTCCTGTTCAAAAACGAACCGGAGGTGGCAAAAAGGTGGGCAAAGGAAACGCCCAAGGGGGCAAAGCTGCCGGAAAAGCTGAAGTCAAACAAGAAACCAAGCCCGAAGAAATAAAAACCCCCGCTGAAGAGTGGGCCAATCTGTCTAAATTAGCTCCGGAACTACCTCCATATGATGTTCTTACAAACTCTGAGAAGACTCGGTGGGATGATCTCGTCCGCCGTGGACAAGCTAACCTTGCTGCTGCTGTCAAAATTGTCGGTGAGGTTACTCAACCTACTGGCACAGCATTGGCCAACCAAGGGCCTCAGGCAACGGGCGCTACTGGAACTACTCAAGCGTTAGTACCTTGGGCTGGCGTAAAACGCACAACTAAAGGTGATGTAGAGATGGTTCCTACTGCATCACTTGATGGAGTAGCCCAGCGAAACAAAGCTGATACTTCTACACCTGAGTATGCAGCGCTTAAAGCCAGCATCCAAGCTACCGGTATTGTTGACCCTATTACCATCACAACAAATTCTCTTGGTAAGGCCGAAGTCTTTGAAGGCAACCATAGACTGCAAGCAGCTCGTGAACTGGGTTTAACAGAAGTGCCAGTAGTATTGCACGATCGTGTTACTCCATCTGAATCTCAGCCACTGGTAGGCCGTAAACCTAGTTCTATATTACCTGCGGTAACGCCCAAGTTTGGTTCAGACCAAGCAGTTGTTAAGAATCCATACACCGCTGCTGAACTAACTACAGAGATTCAAAACTTTATACGTGCTGACATTTTTGACCGCAAGCTGGTCATTGTTGACAGCATTGAAGACCTACTTAACTCACGCCTGGATGACTTGCGTGCATTGGCTAAAGCAATTAGTGATAAAGGTGCGTATGGTGTTGCTGCTGATGGCACTGCGTATTTGATTGCCAATCGCATTAGTAAAGGTGAAGGTCGTGCTAAGTTTATGCACGAAGTCGGGGCCCACTTAGGCCTTGAGAACCTGTTGCCTACGGCTGTCTATGACAAACTGGTTGACCAATTAGAAACATGGGCTGCAGCAAATGATGGCTCACTTGAATCTAAGTTGGCTAACAAAGCCAGAGAGCGTGTAGGTTACGCTGCAACGCCTACTGTAGACCAGCGCAATGAATTGTTGGCTTACTTTGTTGAAGAAGCCATGCTGGCGGGTGTTGATCCTACGGCTACTGCAAAAGAATCAGGTCCGTTGTACGCATGGTTCCGCACACTATGGGCAGCATTTAAAGTTGCGGTTCGTCGCCTTGGATTTAAACCTGAAAAGCTAACAGCCCAAGACGTAGTCAATATGGCCTACGGTGCTGCTCGCTTGGAAATGTCTGGCACATGGCACGGTACTGCTGCTACGTACCGTAAATTCAACCACAACTTTATGAGTACTGGCGAAGGTGCCCAAGCTTATGGTTGGGGTTCATACCTTGCCCAAGCCGTTGGTATCGGTAAAGGTTACTGGTGGAATGACGTTAAGCGTAAAGAAACATCTACTGTTGAAAATATAATTAAGCAGTATGTTGGATGGCGTTTTGAAGAATCAGTTTTGCACCCAGTAGACAGAGAAGAAATTGCTTACGCTGGCTCGCAAATAAAAGTAGCTAAGGACTTAGCAGAAGCAGTTTATATGAATCCGGCTGAGTATGCGACGCCCGGTTATTTAACGCGCCGTTTAGTTGAAGCAGGGGTGGACTACATCAAATTAATTTCGCCAACAGGAGAAAAGAAAACTGTTCGAATTGCTCCCCCCGCTGGTAATTTGATGCGTGTTGACACTGCTGTGTCCAACAGTGAAATGCTTGATTGGGATGCGTCATTTGCAGACCAGCCAAAACTTGTTCGAGACTTTGTCAAAGGCGAGGCTGCCACAATTAAAGCCATGAACGACAATGGTGCCAGTATTCGTATTAAAAATGGCGAGGATATTTATAAGTATTTGATTCTAAAGTTCTGGGTTGCAAACAACCTTAATGGCTCGTGGAAAAATGCAACGCCTGAACAGCGTATGGAAGTCAAGAAGCAGTCGTCCAAGTATTTGGAAGCAAACGGCATTCAGGGTATTCGTTTCTTAGATGCCAACAGCCGTACCCCAACAGCGCTTGACCGTTCTATTGTTTTTGATGGTAAGAAATACACACGCGATGCTTTAGTTGCCCAATCTAAAAACGCTCGTGCTTTGTCAATTGATGAGCAAATTCCGTTTACCATCATGCGTCATTTGTTGCGCAACACAGTGGCCGAATTCCGCCAAGAACTTACAAGTAAACTGGAAAGACACAAAGCTTCATTTATAGAATCTCTTACTGAAGCCTATAAAGCGGCAAACCAAGCGCCAGTAGCTGACATAAAAGAACGTGCCCAAGGTGCTGCAGACAGATCGTATGAAGCTAAGTTATTGGCATGGCTTGACGCAAATGAAAGCAAAATAAAGATTGTTGACGGCAATCAAGCCCCTGTCACGCGTAACCTTGTTATCTTCAATGAGAAGAACATTCAACGCGTTGGCTCAGAAGTTAGTGCTAATAGAGAGCGCATGAAGTTTGGTATTGCTGGCCAACGTTCGCTTAACAACTTAGACCCTGCCGAAGCCGATAGACTTAAAGCCCAATTGGTAAAGGCCAAGCTAATGGCAGCTGCTGGCAACGACGCAGACAAGACGTGGACTGAGACCGGATGGTTCAAAGGCGTAGATGGTAAATGGAAATATGAAATTCCTGATACCAACGCTAAGTTTAAACCGCAAAAAACTAACGGTATTGAAGGCAAGGTAAAAGTAGATGAATTCTACGATCTAGAAGATATCCTTGATCACCCAGCTTTATTTAAAGCATACCCGCAGCTCAAAGACTACAAGATAATGTTTGATCAAGACTTGTCGCCTAGCAATGCAAGTTTTAATTCTCTCCAAGGAAAGATAACAATGTCTGGGCAGGACTGGGCTGATATGCCTACGCTGCTGCATGAACTTCAACACGCTATTCAGCACATTGAAGGGTTTACTCGAGGTGGTTCTCCAGACTCAATTGCTGATCCATATGCGTACAGTTCACTTATTAAATTCCAAGCAATTTTGGAATTTAAGAAACAAGAAAATGCAGCTAACGGCGTCAAACAAATTGTTGAGTATCTGGCTGCGTGGGACGATGACGTTAATGCAGCCCAACTTGCCCTTGCAACGAACACTGATCCAAGCCGCAAGGCAACGCTTCAGATGGACTTAGATAGAAATATTGATGAGTATCTTACAGCCGCACAAAACGTATTAGCGCATTTTAAGATTCGAGAAGACATAATACGCTCTTATTTGTATTCGGGTATTGCAGGCGAACAAGAAGCGCGCTTAGTAGAAGGCCGATCTAAGTTGTCAGACACACAGTTAAAGAACACACTTCCTAAACTGCAATTTGATGAACGTGCCACGCTGTTCACAGATAAAACTGGCATGTCCATGAAGTTTGGTGTCACTCCACCAGCTACCGTTGACAGAGCAATCAGTGTGCTGCCCAAGCCACTACAGAAATCAACGCGTGGTATTGTGACCAACCTACTCCATCAAGCCAAGCGTGGTTTGTATGCGTCTGCGATTACCGAAGACTTGGCTGGCATGGCTAAGAAGTACATGCCTTCGGTGACCAAGTATCTAGAAGCCCAGTACGCACGTCAGGCTACCCGCTTGACCTTTGAGAAGCGTATTGAAAACATCTTGGCTGCTTATGACAAATTACCTCAAAACCTACAAGGCGAAGGTAAAGGCAGCGTCAATGAATATATTCATGACTCGACACGCGAGAAGAAATGGGGTTATTACCCAGGTGAGCAGCAAATTGGAACTAAGTTATTCCAAGTAGATGAAGACTTCAAGAAACGTTTTGACGCCTTCCCAGCTGCCGCACAGCAGGTTATTAAAGATGTATTCCGCCATGGCCACGATGCTCTGACACTTAAACAGCAAGCAGCTGAGAACGCAGTAAACCGCGAGTTTGAAGCTCGTATTAAAGCTGCCGCCAACGATGCTGATCTGCTACAGCAGATTGCCAAAGAGAAGAAGCAGATGCTTAAACGCATCACTAGTATTCGCAATGTTAGCGTGGGTGACCCTTATGCGTACCTTGGACGTTACGGTGATTATGTTGTAGTTGCCAAGTCTAAAGAGTTCATTGCTTATGAAGAAGCTGCCAAGGGTACTCAAGCTCGCGTAGGCGCTGACTCTATTACTGGTGACCCACAGCAAGCCAAGAACTGGTTGCAAGAGAACGTAGCCAACCCAATGCATTACGTCGTTCAGTTTGCTGAAACGCAAAACGAAGCCGATGAAATTGCCGCTCAGTTGCAAGCTACTGGTCAATATGACATACAGCCTGAGGATGCAGGTATTAAAGAAGCCAATGCGTCTTACGTGGGCGGCTCAGATATCCACCTTGCTGTGGCCCGTTTGCGCAACATGGCCTCGCGCTCAGAGTCTACTGATGACAAGTTAGACAAAGCAATTGCTGATCTGTATCTGATGACTGTTGCTGATGCCAGTGCTCGTGCCTCTGAACTCCAGCGTAAAAACGTTGCAGGCGCAGACAAGAACATGATGCGTAACTTGGCTACCAGTGGTCGTGCGGATGCACACTTCTTGGCTACGATGGAACACAGTGATGAGATTAATGACTCACTAGAAGCCATGCGCAATGAGGCTCGTAATGATCGTCGCGAAGCCATGCCAATGTATAACGAACTGTTTATACGTCACGCGAACAGCATGAACTACCAGCCTGTCGGCGACTTGGCTACTGCCCTGACACGCATGACAACATTGTGGACTTTGTCTACTAACCCAGCGTTCTATCTCCAGCAGGTGCTTCAGACTTCTGTATTGTCCTTGCCGTTTATGGCGGGTCGTCTAGGTTACTTCCGTTCTGCTCGGGCAATCAAGCGTGCCTACGGTGACATGTCTGAGTTGGTTAAAGGCTTGGGAGTTAATGAGCACATTAACTTTGATAAGGCCCCCGCAGATGTGCGCAACATGCTCAACACACTGGTTGGCATGGGTAAGATTGACCTTGGTATCGACGCTGAAGCCAAGGCGCGCACAGGTGAAGACGGTGTGCTTGGTAAAGTAATGCTCAAGCTGCAAGGTGTTAATACACGTATTGAGTCAATCAACCGTGCCACTGCTGCCATCGCTGCTTACCGTGGGTATTTAGATCGCTATAAGAACGGTGATACGGCTGCGGCTACCAAGTACGCGGCTGATGTAGTGTCCAACACGCACGGCTCTTACGATGGATTTAACACACCTCGTATCATGTCAGGCGATGTGGGTAGAGTTGCGTTGCAATTTAAACGCTTCCAGATCATTCAGCTGTCTATGTTAGCCAAGCTGATTCACACTTCGTTTAAAGGTGCAAGCGCAGATGAGAAAGCTGTAGCTCGTGCTTCACTGAAGTTTATCGTGGCCCACATGGCTGTACTTGGCGGTGCACTTGGTGTACCGTTTGTCTCCCAAGCCGCTTGGATTCTGTCTAAAGTGTTTGGTGATGAGGACGAGCCCGATGATTACGAGTACAAACTGCGTCGCATGATAGGTGACGGCCCTGCCGCTGACCTGTTGCTTCGTGGTGTACCTGCCGCATTAGGCTTAGAGTCTTTGGGTAAAAAGTTGTCCATGGAAAACGTTGCGTCTCCATTTGGTCCTTTTGTAGACCCCGATATAACTTCTCGTACTGGTGCTGAAAAAATGCTTATAGGAGTTATGGGCCCAGCCGTAAATATTGGGCTGAAGTTTACAGACGCGCTTGGCATGATGACCAAGGGTAATTACTACAAGGGCTTAGAGTTGGCGTTACCTAATGGTGTAGCCAATGTGATGAGAGGCATGCGTTTTGCCAATGAAGGCATTACGATGCGTAATGGGGACTTGGTGTTAAAGCCTGAAGATGTCAGCCTAATTGATGCTGCATTCCAAGCGGTTGGTCTCCCCACTGCGACCATTACTGATAGACAATATACACAGAAAGTTGTTGTCGCATTTGACAAGTTCTATTCTGAGCGTGCGGCTGATATTAAACGTAGTTATGTGGAAGGTTCTCGAGACAGTGACTCAGCAGCAATGGCTGAAGCACGTGAAGACTGGCAGAAATTGCAGGAGTCGAGAGTTAAAAACGGTTACAAGCGTCAGTCAATGTCTGAGTTGTTCCGTGCACCAGCTGAAGCGCGTAAGCGTGAGCGTGGTGTTGTTGGTGGTGTAGAAACCACTAAATCAAATCGTAGGTTTGTCGAGCAAGTAAGCTCAGTTTCTTAAGGAGAAAATGATGGCAAAGTCACCAGCTTGGCAACGTAAAGAAGGTAAGAACCCTGAAGGTGGATTGAACGCCAAAGGACGTGCTTCTTACAACAAAGCGAACCCTGGAAAGCCAGGACTTAAAGCACCACAACCTGAAGGTGGTTCACGTAAAGATTCTTTCTGTGCACGCATGGAAGGAATGAAAAAGAAGTTGACCAGTGAGAAGACGGCTAAAGACCCTGACTCACGAATTAACAAATCACTACGCGCTTGGAAGTGTTAAAAAAACCCCCTAGTTTTAAGGCTAGGGGGTAAATCCAACTTAGGAGACAAAACACACTAACGAGGGCAACTACATTAGTGAGCAGATGATACTGCACTTTCTTCAGTTTGCACAAGTGTTACTGGACCACTGGTGTTTTCTACAGTACCCTCCATGGCTGAGAAGTCAAACGCAAAACAGGTGCAACTACCAGTTGAGTAGGCTGTACCCCTTCCCATATTGAACTTTTCCTGCCAAGGAATACTCCATCCGTTGTCGG
>Ga0209246_10000722_pt1 | contig 13884 bp, 15 predicted proteins | sample LauGreSpBDMM15SN_2_FD_187560 | JGI IMG/M metagenome (GOLD analysis project Ga0209246, IMG submission 187560) | Freshwater lake microbial communities from Lake Michigan, USA - Sp13.BD.MM15.SN (SPAdes) (version 2) | ecosystem: Environmental > Aquatic > Freshwater > Lake | place: Lake Michigan...
GCCTGCTGACGGCGCCGCAAAGAAGCCTCGCACAAAGAAGACTTCTCACCTCGCCAACGACTCTGAGGCCGACATAGTCAGCCGTGTCGTCGCCGCGGCCACCGCCGAGCCAGTCATCGAGTCTGAGCCTGCCGCCGCTCCTGTCGACAAGAAGGCGGCAAAGGAGGCCGAGAAAGCCGAGAAGGCTGCCGCAAAGGCGGCAAAGGAAGCCGAGAAGGCTGCGAAGGAAGCCGAGAAGGCCGCAGCAAAGGAGGCAAAGGATGCCGAGAAGAAGGCCAAAGTCTCTGAGAAGAAGGCGGTCAAGCCTGTCGAAGCGACTGTCGCACTCGTCGAAGAGCCTGTGGTAGTCGTTGAGGCGCCTGTCGTCGTCGTCGCAGAAGCGCCTGTCGAAGCCGCCGCTGCTCCTGCCGAGAAGAAGAAGGCGGAGAAGAAGACTGCCGAGAAGAAGGCTGAGAAGAAGCCCGTCGAGAAGAAGGCCGAGAAGAAGCCTGTCGAGAAGAAGGCTGAGAAGAAGGCAGCGCCTGCTCCTGTCGCAGCAGCTGCCGAGGAAGAGGAGGAGGAAGAGATCCACACCCAGGAATTTCAGTTCAAGGGCAAGACCTACCTCATCGACTCCGATAACAACCTCTACTCAGTTGATACTCACGAGCAGATCGGCGTATTCGACACTACCGCAAACTCTATCATCGCCTCTGCATAAAAAAACAAAAAATCATAAAAAATATAAAATATAAAACAAAAATAAAAAATTGAACATATAAAATGAATCGATAACAATAAAACAAAAACCATAAAAAATACAAAACAAAAAAATGAAAATATAAAAAACCTTTTTTTTGCTGCACGCAATCATGTGTCTGTGTTTAGGTGGATTGTTTTTTTTGTTCAGTCACTACGTTTTCGGTTCACTACGTTTTTACAGTCACTACGTTTTACACAAGAAACTTTGTTATTGGGCTATAGTATATCACATTTCATTATCAATGCCTACATGCTCCCACTGCAACTACTCTGCGCCCACAAACGCGCGCTTCTTGCGCCACTTAGACACAATGAAACATGCTCGCAACGTAATGCTCGCCGAAGTCGGTCTTCTCGATACCATTCGCGAGTCCACGTCGCATTCTGATATTTTGAGTTTGGAAGGAGACACGAAGCCCATTGAAGCTCCGCAAGTCGAGGCACCAGAACCAGAAGTTTTATGTATTGAAACAGAACAGTGCATATCTGACGTCGTGGAAAGCCCTCCGTCTGTTATATCCGAAGACGAGTCGGAAGAAGATCATATGAAATCCGAGGATGATACAGAAAAGGGTTTAGTCGATAAATACACCTTTTACTCCGTCATTGATCAATCCGCTTTGGAATTATTAGCCGCTTCCAATAACATCAGCTCGACCATTTCGCGCTTCTTCACCGACCACCCCCTGCTTACGCGCGTCGTCCAAATTATCGGGTTCATTGGGCTATTTTTTATCAATAAACCTCGGCCTTCCGAGCCACATTTAGTTGACTCTTGTTGAGGTATTGGAGTTCAATCGCTCAACTTCGGCTGCGGATCGCTTAAGATGCTTAGAAGTTCACGATTATTTCTTAGAATATTATATAGTAAATTTATTCGTAATGTCTACAACGAGAGCAGAACTATTGAAATGTAATGAATACGTCAAGGAATTAACACGATGGCCAAATGTTAAAAAAACACCAGCAGAAGCTGAATGGAGACTGAACTTAAGTGCTGTGATAAAAAAATGTCGAGATGCAGACGCCGAAGAAGTTAGAACCACTGGAGTACCAACTACTAATCCTATTCCATATGATTGTGACCCCGACCAGATAACAGGCTTAGCTAGCATCTTCGAGAACTTAATGGAAATTAATTCAATAAAACATGGTCTAGATAACAGCGAAGAGTCATCTGATGGGAGGCCTGTTAAAAAAAAATGGCGTAGTGAAGGCGGCAAAATGGTCGGGGGAGCATTATACGACAAATTGGTTGCACAATTGGATGCATTGGGTGGATGGTTGACTTATCATGCTGGTCGCATTTCCGACTGTGCAAAATGGTTTTTGCAAAAAATATGGTCTGCTGCCACGTTGGTGGCACAAGCCATAGTGCAGGCGACGAATGCCGCTAAGCAAATTGCGACGAATGCTGCAACTACGAGCGCAGTCGTCGCCGCGGCCGGAGCAGAGGTTACCGGTATAACTGATATGTTTGAACTGTTGGGAATATTGACCGAATTTGGGGAGGCGGCGATTAATGATATACATAATACCATACTTATGGAACCTAATACAGTTACCGGGGGGGCAGCAAAGAGAGTATTCAATGTCGCGATTGAAGCTCTTCGCCGATTAATAGTTCGCCCCACTATGACCATAGGCACTCCATATGTAGATGCGATTACTCAGTATATTAATGATGTTATGACTGCTAATAAGGCAGCAGTTGTACGCACAATGTCCGGAATAGTGGCTGATCCCAAAGAGTTCCAAAATTGGCTACGGGATACACCAGTTACAAAAAAACTATATTGTATGTTGGTGTCTCTTAAATTAGTGCAAACGATAAGTTTCACAGCAGGTCTTGGACTTACCGTGTTAACGGCGACCGGTCGTGCAACTATATTTCTCGCTCCAATCGTGTATAACATAACAAATTCTAACATTTTTACCACCGCACTTCTATTACATGCAGGGTTCTATCAACTCAGTGTGGCTACTCAAGATAGGCTGATAAGCGCGTATAATGCCGCAGATCGCGCATTTGCTAATACGGTTTTACCTGAACCCGACGAGCATAAAGTGTTTACAACCCGTCTATATGAGGTCCTACAGCAAGCCGATCTAGATAATTATACAGAGTTTGTGAGGGATAGACAAAAAATTGCTGAAATAAGCACTCAGATTGGCGAAGTTCGAAAAAGAAGGGGTGATGTGGAAACCCGGATAGTAGCGAAAGAAAAAATAACTGCAACAAGAATGGAACTAGATACGGAACAAGACCAACTAGATGATAAACAACGCTTACTAAATGATATGATTATTAGTGAGGGTATTGTATCAAGTATTCGCACCACATTTTCCAAAGCTGCCGGTGGAGGTGGAGGTGCCGGCGGCCAACCCTCTATATTGGATTTGGCGTCCGAACTTGCCCGTGCCAAAGTAAACCCCGTGCAATTAGCCGATTTGGCTGATAGGGCTGCAACAATGGCTGGAGCTGGAGCTGGAGCTGGGGCTGGGGCTCGGTCTGATGCTGCGAACGGGTCATTGCCTCGGTCTGGGGCTGGGGCTATGGATGAGGAGATATATGGGGGTGGTGCAGGCGGCAAGCGTTCCACCCGCAAGCGTGGAATGAATAAAAAGGGGGGTGCTAAGTCTAAGCGTAGTCCCAAATCAACCCAAAAGGCAGGTCGTAAACAGTCCGCGCGCAAAAGACGTTAAACACTTATGTTCGATTCGCCCATCTCTATCCACATTATCGGGAAATGAGTAGGATATCGGGAAATCGGTGATTGGTGAAAAAGACATAGAATGTTATAATTAGTATTATCCAAAATGAATAATACTTATAGACCGGTTTCATTCACACCGTAACCTAGCGGCTCCAAACGCTATTTTTATATGAAAATGTATTAAAGCTTATTATTCATAAATATATACATGGCGCAACATCCGTTGTATAATTGGAAACAATATCTTACCGATGATGATTATAATTATTTAATTCAATATGTAGAAAATGTAAAAAATAATATTCCAAATGATAAAATGCTTATTTTGTCTGGACCAGGTAGAACTGGAAAATCAACGCTTATGGATAACATATCTTTATATTTAGGTCGTGATTTGTGTAGTTTTGATTTTCATACGCCTGGTGGCGAATTAATTTATGATGAAACTATCAAACCGTTATTATTTTTTGAGGGTATTGATGAAATATTTCGTAGCAAGAAAAACATTCGTGCAATTATAAATTTTATAAAGTATAAACAATCCTTCATTGTTTCTACAATTCGTCTAGAAAGAGTAAATAGTAAACTTCTCGAATACTCAAAAATTATTAAAATGAACCATATTTTCGAAAGAAATGCAATTTGTAGGATTATTTCCGAGATAAAATCTCCAAAATAAAAACCTAGATAAAAAGAGTTGGTACTCTTCAAGAATAGAACTTTTTAAAAAGTTCCAAAATGGTTACTCCAGGGTTTTCTTCGATCACACTTTTATTGAAAAAATGCGATCATACCATAATGCAGCGGTTTGTAAACAGTTGAATGTGATTTGGCTGCAACCACTTTTCCGTGATTCAGCATAATATTTGGGCGTAAAAGGGTTTAGGGGATTTTTCTGTTCTATAAATATAGAACAACTTAGAATGGAAAAATCCCTAAAATCCCAACATAAATATTGTTGTGTATTGTGTAACTATTACACGAGCAACTGCAAAGATTATAATAAACATAATTTGACTCGCAAACATATTAATAGAACAGAATCGCACGATTTAGAACATGGAAATCCTAAAAAATCCCTCGCATTATTTGAGTGTGAATGTGGTAAGACATATGCCGCGCGCAATAGTTTATGGTATCACAAAAAGAGATGTGTTGTCCAAGAATCTCCTATATTGGAAAACACATTGATTGATCCCGAAGCAGTAGACAAGCGAGACATAATCATTGACGAGTTGATGAAATCGCAGCTCATTATGAGGGAGACCAACGATATTCTGAAAGTAGACAACCACGAAATAAAGAATCTGATTATGTTGTTAGTCGAAAAATACCAAGAGAATGCTCCCAAGATGGGCAACGTTACAAACACAAACACCAACACAAACACCAATAGTCACAACAACACCCTTAATTTCTATTTAACACATACATGCAAAGACGCCGAGTCCATCCACGATTTCACCGAGCGCTTCGTAGAACGCAGTGCCGGGTTTTTCAAAGACAATTTCCGACAAATCGCCGACAACCAAACCAACTTCGCATCGGGCGTTTACGACATTTTCTGGAAGTGCCTGGAAGAGAAACCGCAGACCGAGAAGTTCATCCAAACCACCGATGTTAAAAACGGGGTCCTCTATGTGAAGGAAAAAAAGAAGGATGAGCAAAGACAGTTATGTGGTGAAGCAGAATTCGTTAAATACATGGATGGTTTTGAGAAGGCAGGGTTGAATCTTGGACATGCTATGAATAAAGCCTTCTTACCATTACAAATGGAATTCGTAGAGACCATGAAAGCAGAGTGTGGTATGCCCCCCAACGAGGAGGACTTCGAAGATGAAGATGAATATGAGACAGCTAGACATAAATACAAGGAAAGAGTGATAGAAATGAAACACAAAATGTGCATGCAAACACATAAGGCCACCACGATTTTCGACCATAAACAGCAGCGAGATGAGATATTGTCCAAGACGAAGCGGGCAAAGGAACCGATCGAATAGATTTACACAATAAAACTGCGCGATTCTTCCGGTTTCGCGTGAGCTACAGTTTTGTTCAAATATACATTATCGATTACATACATTTTATATATCATACTCATATTCAACACCGAGTAGGATGGTCGCAAATAAGACGGGTGCGATTCGATAAATTCAAATAGCGTCATATCGTCATCGCGTGGAATAGAGACCACACCGCGCGTGTTGTCGTCAAACAGGAACAAATCCCGTATTTCCGTTTCTTTCGAACTGCGGCGCGCTTCTGCGTCCACAATCGCACCCTGTATACTGGCGTATATTTGCGCCAGTGTATAATGTTTATAGATCGTAGTCAACACGCGATTCCTATGAAATCGATTGATTTCAACAACACATTTATATGTAGGCGGTTGATTAATACATATAAATTCCGATATTTTATAAGAGGCACTGTTTAAAACGCCTTCGCCCAAGTCGCGGAGTTCGCGCAGACAACTCCTTCGGTCGGTGCCTTCGTTAGATGCGATCATTTTGTTAAGAACGGGAAGATTATTATTGTTTTTTGATTTGATATTTATTAAAAATGCTAATAACTATCAATTTTTTGGTAATTAACGATTCATTTTTATTCAAAATCCCACATTTGTGGTCCAAAGGTGGGAACTATTTGTTTATAAATAAGTTAAATACAATATACAAAATATAATTATCAAATGAAGGATAAATTGCTTTTTGGTATTATTGGTACGATTGGAGGGATTTCAATGGCTAGTGGTATTCAAACAATATATAATTATTATATATTGCCGGTTATTAGACATAGAGAAGTGATGGATAAAATAGATGGATTTGATACACGATTAAAAACAGTGGAAAAAGAAGTTTCACGAGAGAACTCCGGAGGGATGTGAAGGAGTTTGGAGCGAGCCGTAGCCGAAGGCGAAGGTGAGTGATTTAACTCCGCAGACGCTAGTCGAAGGAGTTTGTGTTTTATACCTTTTCTCGTTTACTATGCTTCGCTGAAACGCCCATTATTTCGTTCGATTATAATAATAAATTTATAATGTGTTATTATAAAATGGGAATTTATGATAATGGTAAAATTTTTGGAATAAAAATGTATAATTTGAATGACGACGATTTTGCTAATATATTATTTGAAAAAACATATAATGAAATAATGAGTGATGAAGAAAAGAAAAAAGCATATTTATTCTATACCGAATTGAATAACAAAAATGAAATACGTTTTCAATATTATACTGAATGTAGTAGCACATATGGCGAAGGATTTTGTTTAATGTGGTCTCCATTGTCTTTAAATCTATTTTTAGAAAAATTCGGCGTTTCAGCGAAGCATAGTAAATGAGAAAGGGTGTAATATGCGGTATTATTTTCAACGCCTTCGGCTACGGATCGCTTCAAACACTATACGAAATCGCATTTTCAAACGATTCAAAATGATATCGTTACCGTCACCATCAGGGAATTGCTTTTCGCAAATACGATTCGATATCAAATCCTCCAATTTGATTTGTTTATTTATTATTTGTTTTGCGTGATTATCGCATGGAATAAACCCAGATCCTTTACCGGCTTGGTCGTTAATCGAACCATGTTTAACCCGCTTTTTAATGAAATGGTCTATACAACATTTCGGATATCCATAGTATTGGCCTTTATTCTGGTAAGTGCTTAGATCCATTTTGATTTTGATTTGATATCTATTAAAAGTATAGATATCAATCAATTTTTTGGAAAATAACGGTTCTATTCGTGGGCCCCGTTTTGTGGTCCTATTTGTGGGAATGGGAACTATCGTATATGATAAATATAAAGTCTGGGTATGTAATATACACATATGTCCCAAGAACTCCTCCAAATAAAGGATTGTGCATTAGGTAAAGGATTGTTTACCACGAAACGGGTCGGAAAAGACGAAGTAGTTTTCACACTATCTGGTGAAATTTTCGACAAACCGACGAGAGAAACGATCTATATCGGCGAAAATAAGCACATTTACGACAATTATGGTATGTTTATAAACCACTCATTCACCCCGACGGTGCGCATTGAAGGTGTGAACGTGGTGGCTATACGCGACATAGATGCCGACGAAGAGTTGGCGTTTAATTATAACGACAATGAAATAACCATGGCCGCACCATTTGTGGTGGGTGGTGTGTTGGTTTGTGGGTCAGAAACCCGTAAAAACTAGGCAAACAAGTTAAAAAATCATCGGTATAAGATATAACGATGATTTTGACGGAGAATGCTTGGATTATATCGGTTAGTGTTGTATTAGTCGGAAGCATCATGTACTGTATCTACCGAATAGAGCATGCCGCAGATAGCGACACTGACTCGATCAGTGAACTATTAGTATAAAGCCCTTCGTCTCTCGGTAATAACAAAATTGATATACTATTGTTACGTAGTATATCAAACAATCAATAATAAATGACTACATGTTTAGATACAAATGCATGCCCAAACAATAATTTATATAATGTAATGTGTAATTTCTCAATTGGAATGAATGAATATGCATGCAACCCCCAAACTACTTGTATGCGCGAAGATGGGAAATATGACTGTTGTGCTAATCATATAGTTCGTTGTATAGTAGATGCGGCGTCATTGCGTGTGCCCACAATTCAACCAAGTATAGTGATCAGTGAAACAAATTGCGATCAAATGTGCACCAAAATAGACAAATGTTATTGGTATGAAATACTACGAACAGATAAATTATGCGTTGAGAATAACAAAGAGTATTGTTGCGCCAAGAATAGATCAGATTGTTGTAGCACCAATCAAATGACTACGTACATTGTATTCGGATGTATCGCAGGCATAATAACTATCATAACAATCGCATTTTACCGATATTATGTAAAGAATTCAGATCACAAAATAGCCGCCGCAAAAGATGCGCCCAAAGTAGAATTGCCGGATAGATACAAAATGATTATCAGGGTATAAAGCGTAACTCTCTATTTTATAATAATATTATTATATAATAATAATGTGCAATCTATTTATCGTAACTCTTGCAGCCCTACTATGTGCGCCGGTATACACTACCACCGACGTGACGAATCAGCTCTCGTTCAGTGGCGGGGGAGCTTTTGGCGCGGTCGAAATCGGGATATTAAAGAAAATAAGAGAAAGTTACGCTGTGCCGTATGAACGATATACGGGTATCTCCGCGGGAGGATTAAACGCGGGATTTTTGTCGCATTATGCCGACCTTGACGAGGGTATTAAATCGGCAGAAGAGTTATATTCGTCAATGCGCAACCGTGACGTGTTTGAATTGTTACCGGAAACTGGTAACTCGATATTGAATACACATCCGTTACACAATACGTTGACGCGCGTTATATCGAATATGTCGTCTGGACCTATCATAAATACATTGATCGGAACGGTGAATTTGTATACGGGCAATTTAGATATATACCCGTATCACGAGAACACCTTGGAAAACCAAGTATTATTAATGATGTCTACATCTGCTATACCTATTGTATTTCCGCCGATAAAATACAATAACTACATGTATGCAGATGGAGGGACACTCAGCAATGAATTGTTAGACATAGTGCATACCGACAAATTCTTGAATATTACGTATATTACGCCGTATGGACTCATGGAGGAGAATGATACACCGATTCATTCAATAAAGGATATGGTGATGAGAACATTTCAGATCGTGTCCAAGAATTTTAACAACCCATTTGTTAGGTTAAATCACGAGTGTGAAACGCCGTATGGTGAGATCCATTATTATTATGTAGACTCGTCCGCGCTGGATGGTTATAACATGTTGAATTTTGATAAGGGCGCGAAGCTTGTTGAGATTGGATATAACAATGTGAGCCATAAAAAATACAAGTTGTGTTAAGGGAACCGTAGGTTCCCTTATGATCCCTCCCTACAAGAGGGGGTTGTGGCGAGCCATTTGGCGAAGCCTAAGTTGAGTGAGTTTTATTTTTAGCAGTATATTGATCACCTTCTTCTCCACACATATCATCATCTAATCTACAATTCGCAGCTAATTCATAATGAATTGCACCAGTAACCAAATTCATCTCACCAAATTTTTTACATCTATAACCATCATATGGATTTGTATTTGTAGGTTCGATAAAATGTAAACAATTAGAACAAATGGGGAATTCTGCATTCCTTATGAAAAAATTTTCAGTAGAGAATTTTCGATTTCGTATTAAAAAATTAATAGACTTATACATTTTATAATTTAAATAATATATCTTTAAATTATTTTTGTCCCACACCCACTTTTAGGGAGGGATCTTAAGGGAACCGCAGGTCTTTAATTAGTTATTAAATGTTGATGTTATTTTGCCGCAATTACCGCCCTTGAAAGACACCGAATATTGCACCGCATGAGGTTTTGTCTGCGTTTTATTACTATATGTGAATTCCCAGTTAAATTCGCCTTGTGTAGCACCCAGCATGCAATGATAAATACGATCTTCAAATTGAGCATATGCTCCGCGATTGATGCTCAAATCTTGGGGAAAGATGTTAATGGGTTGGTTTCCGTATCCACCCAAACGGTGTGCTAAAATGTGGCCCGCATCGCAATTATCATTGCCGTCGTCTTCTAATAAACGCGCATATTGTTGTGTGCACGATGTTGTATCCGTGCCTTGGTCTAAATCGGCAGGTGTTATAGCACCGGACGCTTTAACGACAACCGGGTGCTGACCATGTAAATCATATTCGTATGTTATTTTCGCACTGCCTTTTCCCATAACCAGGGCATTTTCGCCCACAATCGGACAAGAAACCGTAGTGCACACACATGTTGTAGATGCTGCGACTGCGAATAATGAGAATAATACGCTATATACAAACATACTGGATATGTATTTACAGCAGATATTTACATGATGGCCATTTTATACATAATGAGTAAATATACGAAACACGTGATTAACAGTAATATGGGTTTAATCATAAACATGTATATTATACCTGGGGTTTGATGATAAGCTAGCATTTTTTTTGGGTGCATATAGCCCACAAATAGTTCCCACTTTCAATTTTACCCCAAAATAAAACCTTAGATAAAAATAGTTGGTTCTCTTCAATAATGGTAATGCCGAAAAATGCCGAAAAATGCCGAAAAATGCCGAAAAATATGTTTGCGAAGATTGCAACTTCAAATGCAGTAAATTAAGTAACTATAACACACATTTTTTGACTGCAAAACATCAAATGATAACAAATGATAACAAATGATAACAAATGATAACAAATGATAACAAATGGTAACCAGATGATAACGATAAAACCCAAAAAACCCCACAAGAAAACTATAGATAAAAATAGTTGGTACTCTTCAAGAATGGAACTTTTTAAAAAGTTCCAAAATGGATACTCCGAGGTTTTCTTCGATCACACCTTTCTTGGAAAAACGTGATCGGAGCATAATGCAGCCGTTTGTAAACCGACGAAAACGGTTTGGCTGCAACCACTTTTAATCAATATTTGTGCGAAAAGGGTTTAGGAACTTTATCTGTAAGTATTAAATACTTACATAATACTTACAAATGATAAGTTCCGAAGGTTCCAAAAGTTCCACCGAACATTCGTGCAAAGCATGCAACTATCATACGAGCAGATTAAGTCAAATGACTAGACATTTATTGACTGCAAAACACAAAATGTTTACAAATACTGCATGTTTGGAACTAAATACTCCCAAAAAAGTTCCAAAGACGTTTAACTGCGAATGTGGTAAGACATACGGCCATAGACAAAGCCTTTATAATCACAAACAGAAATGCGATTTTACTCCGCCGGTCTTAGAAAATATCGTGGTAGACCCAGCGGCAGAGGGTGATATGAATAAGTTCGCAAATGATATGAAGGAACTGGTGATGCTATTGATTACAAGTCAGAATAATAACATAAAACTATTAATAGAAAACCAAGAAAAAATGACTGCTAGCCACCAAGGAGCGCTCATCAATGTAATCAAGGCGTTACCTCCGTCGGGGGACACACATACGAACAGCCACAACAACAATAACACCCTTAATTTTTATTTAACACAGACATGTAAGAACGCGGAGTCTATTCACGATTTCACGGATCGGTTTGTGGAGCGCAGTTCCGAGTTCTTCAATAACAATTACAGATCGATTGCGGATGATCAGACCAATTTTGCGGCTGGAGTAATGGACATTTTCTGGAAATGCATGGAAGAAAAACCACAGATTGAGAAATTCATTCAAACCACCGACGTCAAAAACGGAGTGTTGTATGTGAAGGAGAAAAAGAAGGATGAGCAACGACAGTTTGTCGGAGAAGCAGAATTCGTCAAACACATGGATGGTTTTGAGAAGGCCGGTTTGAACATAGGGCATGAGATGACCAAGGTTTTATTGCCCATGAAGATGAAGTTTGTGGAAACCCTAACAGCCGAATGTGGTTCACCTCCCGACGAGGACGATTATGAAGATGACGAGGAGTATGAGAACGCACTTAATAAATTCAAAGAGAGGGTGATAGATATGAAACAGAAATTGTCTAGACAGACATACAACGCGACCACATTGTTTGACCGAAAACCTCAAAGAGAAAATATACTGATAAAAACGAAAAGAGTGAAGGAAGAGTCGAATTAGATATTGTCCAAGACAACACGGGTCAATGAGCTATGTTAGAAAATATGTAGTGTTATTATTTTGGTATATGATATGATATAATATATATATATATAATATGAATTTTATTTCTATCGGTGGATGGTGTGGAACAAAACTCGCGCTTAGAGATTTAGGTTTATTTAACGAACCTGCACTACCATTTGATAGTGTAAGAACTTCTATTGAAGGAATTATTGATTGTATTGATAATGATTTTCAAAATTTTTTTCCAAAAGAAATAAAAAGAGATGATCGGTTTCCAAATTGGTGGGCAGGTTTTGTAGGTGAGTATGTAGGATTTTACCATCTCAATCATAATTTATTAGATAAAAATGTTATTGAAAGTTTTGAAAGGAAATTTGTAAGATTTGATGAAAAAATAAAAAAAAATAATTGTGTATTTTTACGAACAATATCAAGAGAAAAATATGACGATGAAATAAAATATTATAAAAAATTGCAGGATGTAATTGATAAGAAATATCCGGATATTTCTTATATTATTTGTTTCATCATTCCGAATCAACCAAATACACAATATTATAAACACTTAGACAAACGAACGTTTTTATTTACACTAAATGATAGATCGTGTGATAATTATAATTTAAAACACGAATACAAACCTATTTTCGATTTTATTACAAATGAAAACCTATTTATTACTATACCGAATAAAAATGATATTGAAATAAATGATAATCTATCAACAAGATTGTGGCTAATTGATGGCTATCCAATGGTTAATTTTATTGAAAAATAATCGACTGAACTCCGTAAACGTAGTCGAAGGAGTTCGGTCGTTCCGCCTTAAAATGCCTATTTTTTTAAATTTTACGATGTAAAAAATAATATATAAATTATGTGATTATATATTATTATGTCTTGGCCGTATCGTAAAGCATTTAATATAGTTAAAAGTATAATTCCCAAGATTTCCGAAACTGAGATTATAGCTCTTAAATCGGGTGGCGTTTCTATCGATAGAGAAATATTTAATGGAAAGGTAGATTACAATAAATTATATAAACCATTTCCGATGAATTCCGAGCAACATATGGAAACTGAGACAAACGATTTATTACGCAGTGTTGGTAGTGAAAATATTTATCCAAATAAAAACATTCATAACATAATAAAACAATTAGGCGAGAAGGGGTTTTTAAGTATGATAATCGATACGAAGTATAATGGTAATCGTTTATCTATTACTTCTCAGTCGAGAATTTTATCAAAAATATCATCATTCAATCCATCTTTAGCGGTTACGACTATGGTTCCAAACTCTCTTGGTCCAGCAGAATTATTACAGCATTATGGAACACAGCAACAAAAGGATTATTTTTTGCCCAAATTAGCGAATGGAACTATGATACCCTGTTTTGGATTGACTGGACCAAATAATGGTAGTGATGCAGTAGGTCAAATAGATAAGGGAATTGTAGAATATGTTGACGGAAAAATAAAAATAAAAATAACCCTGAATAAACGATATATTACATTAGCACCCGTTTCAAATCTTATTGGGATAGCATTCAATATAGAGGATCCCAATGGATTATTACAAAATAAAAAAAACGGAATTTCAGTAGCATTGGTTGAAAGTTCTCAGCCTGGATTACAAAAACAGACATATCACAATCCAAACAATGCTGGGTTCCCAAACGGAACTATTAAGGGAACCATATTTATTGATCCCGATCAAATAATTGGCGGAGAAGATAAAATCGGAGAGGGATGGAAAATGTTAAT
>Ga0209246_10000735_pt1 | contig 13780 bp, 19 predicted proteins | sample LauGreSpBDMM15SN_2_FD_187560 | JGI IMG/M metagenome (GOLD analysis project Ga0209246, IMG submission 187560) | Freshwater lake microbial communities from Lake Michigan, USA - Sp13.BD.MM15.SN (SPAdes) (version 2) | ecosystem: Environmental > Aquatic > Freshwater > Lake | place: Lake Michigan...
GGCTAGATATTACAATATTAACGTGAATATTGTAACGGCTTCTGCAGTTGATTATTATTTAGACGTTTATATTAATGGCGTTTTAACGAGTTCGTATTTAAGCAATGGAACACACACGTTTAATGTAATAACTTATGGCTTATATTCTGCTACTATAAACTATTCTTTTAAATTACGTTCATCTGTAGTAATGACTTTTACGGGAACTGTAGATTACATTTATAACTATACTGTACATAACACTCAAGACCCATATACATATCCTCCATACAATGGAAATACAACATATACTGAAGCAATAACAAGTACTACAACAACAACGAATACTAACTTAGCAGCGTTTGCACCTGAGATGAAAGTAATGGATTTTATGAAGGGTATATTCAACGCGTTCAATTTAACGGTTGTACCTACTTCACCTACTTCATTTAGATTTCAAACTATACCAGATTTCTATAATTCAGGTAGTATAAAGAATATTACACCTTATGTTGTAACAGATGAGTTAACTATTTCAAGACCTAAGTTATATAATGCGATTTCTTTTGAATACGAAAAGAGTGAATCGTTTTTAAACAAGCAATACTTTGATTTATTTGCTAAAGAATATTCAAGTTTGAAGGCTGTATTTGGTTACGATGGTGGTGACTACGCAATTAAGCTACCATTTGAAACATTAATGCATACAAAATTCAGTGGTACAAGTTTGCAAGTTGCATATTGTTTAGGTACGGCTCCAGAATACAAGAAATATATTCCAAAACCTGTACTATTATACCAAAATAAATACACAAATATTGGAGCAGGTGAATCTTTTCAATTTGATAATGGCGTAACTACTGAAACAATTACCGATTATATACCATTTGGTCAAGATGCCGATGTCAGTAGTGTTAATTATACGCTAAATTTCAATAGTGATATATCAAGTTTCACAGAAAATATAGAAAATAATAGTTTATATGCTACATATTACGAAGAATATCTAACAAATCTATTCAATTCTAAAACTAGATTAGTCGATGTAAAGACGGTTATACCTTTGAATATGCTTTCTAATTTGAAGCTAAACGATTCTTTGATTATTAGAGATAAAAAGTATATTATAAACACAATGAAATCCAACTTAATTACGGGTGTAGTTGATTTCAGTTTAATAACAAATCAAAGAGATGCGATAGATTATAATCAAACGATCTATATTGACTATTTAGCACAAAATGTTTTAGTTGATTTTTCAGTTCCTGAAGATTACAGCATTGTAATTTCTTCACCTTTAGAAACGCAATTTGCCACACCAAGTGATTTGACGTTAAGCGGTGAACAACAGATTACAGTAGTATGTACAAGTAACGCCACAAGTTCAACAAGAATAAACACGTTCCCAATTACTGTAACTACTCCAGACGGTGCATTACCTTATCAATTTTTAACTATTATACAATATGCAGAAATAGGATATAGAGTAACTGAAAGCGGTGGCATTGTAAGAATCACAGAAGATGGACAACAACGAATAATAGATTAATATGAAAGAAATATTTGATATGCTAAAATTGGATTCATTCTATAACATGAGTGAAGAAATAGAAATAGCAAAAGGAAAACACGAAATACCAACAACTATAAAAGGAGCGTTAAAACAAGCTAAAAGAGTTATAAGATGGAAACAAAGAAGATAGTAGTAGAAGTTGAAAGTAACTTAGGTAGTTTAAAATCACAGCTAAGAGAAGCACAAGCAGAGGTTTCTGCAATGTCGGAAAAGTTCGGTGCAACAAGTACTGAAGCAATTAATGCAGCGAAAGCAGCAGCACGTTTAAAAGATACTATCGGTGATGCTAAGGCAATGACTGATGCATTTAATCCTGACGCTAAATTTAAAGCGTTAACGGCTTCGATGAGTGGTGCATTAAACGGGTTCCAAGCTGTTGAAGGTGCTATGGGATTGTTTGGTGCTGAAGGCGAGGATGTGCAAAAGATGCTTTTAAAAGTACAAAGCGCTATGGCATTGGCACAAGGTGTTGATGGATTACTTGAAGCTAAGGATGCATTTAAAACTTTTGGCGCACAAGCTTCTGCTGCTTTGGCTAAAACTGCTGCAGGTCAATGGTTATTAAATACGGCTCAAATTGCTGGTGCTGCGGCTATGCGAGTTCTTAATTTAGTGATGGCTGCCAATCCTATCTTTTTAATTATAGCTGCTTTTGCTGCATTGATTGGTGCGCTCGCTATATTTTCTAGAAATACAGGTAATGCTAAAGAAGCTGCAGAAAGTTACACGAAATCTTTAGAGAATCAAAGACGAGCTATAGATGACAATTTTACAGCGTTACAGAAACGCCAAAAAGAACGCTTGGATTTAATGAAAATTCAAGGTGCTAGTGAAAAGCAATTATTCGACCAAGAGATGGATAACACTAAAAAGCTAGCATACGAAAAGGGAAAAGCATCTGTAAAAGAAAAATATAATAGACAAAATCTTAATTTGCTTTATAAGCAATTAATGGATCAAGGCGAAGAAGAAGAAGCTGCAAAAATACGTGAACAATTAACATCTTCTAGGAATCGTTATAATGAATTGAAACAACAATCTAAAGACTATTATCATCAACTATTTGTAGACAACAAAAATTTCGTAGCTGAGAACAAAAATAAAGTAGAAGAAAACGAAAAGAAAGTTGAAGAAAATGCAAGAGACGTACAGAAACGACAAGCAGAATCAGCAGCTGAAAGATGGCGTGAGAAACAAGCAAAAGATAAAGAAGCTTCAGATGCTCAAATACAAAAAGCAAAAGAGGTGGCTGATGCATTAATTGCAGAAGAAAAAAGAGTATATGACGAGGGCGTGAAATTAAATGAGGAGCGTATAAAAAATGAAGATGCTCAATTTGAACTTGAACGAGAATTAACAAGCACTGCTAAAGATAAAGAAATAGAAGATTTGGTTGCTTCTTATGATGCAAAGTACTTAATAGCTGTAGGCAATGCAGAACTTGAAGCGTTATTAGCTGAGCAACAAAAAACAGATATTGCTGCAATAGATAAAAAGTACTTAGACGAAAAGTTAGTAGCTGAGAAGGAAGCAAAAGATAAACAGGCTGCTTTAGATAAAGAAGAACTAGATAAAAAGAAAGCAAATATATTATTAGGCGTTCAAATGGGTATTGATGCTTTATCTGCTATTGGAGATATTGCTGAAGTATTCGCAGGTGATGACAAGAAAAGACAAAAGAATGCTTTTAATATTAAAAAGGCTGCTAATATAGCACAAGCAACAATGGATACTTTCAAAGGTGCGCAATCTGCTTTTGCTGATACACCAGGAGGACCCGTAATAAAAGGTATTGCTGCAGGTATAGCAGGTGCAGTTGGTTTTGCTAATATTGCTAAGATTGCTAAAACTAAATTTGACGATGGCGGTGGCGGTGGCGGTGGTGGTGGTGGCAACAATTCATCTTCTTTGTCAGCTTTAGTTCCTACAGCTCCAACACCTGCTAACTTCAATCTAGTAGGTAACTCAAATACAAATCAATTATTGCAAGGTTTACAGAATCAACCTATTCAAGCGTATGTTGTAGGTGGTGACGTTACAAGTCAACAAAGTTTAGATAGGAATAAAATTACAACGGCATCAATTTAATAATGTTATATAGTTATGGAAAAGTTACAAGAAATCGAGTTGACAATAAAGAGTGCTGAAGATGGTGTTTTTGCCGTTTCTTTAGTTGAAAATCCTGCAATAGAAAAGGACTTTGTATTCCTATCTTCTGAATCAGTAGAATTAAAAGTAATTGACGAAGAAAGACGTATAGTAGTAGGTTTCGCTTTAGTGCCTGAAAAGAGAATCTTTAGACGAATGAACGGAAAGGATTTTAATATCTTCTTTACGAAAGAAACGGTAGCACAAACTGCAGAAATCTATATGAAGAAATTGAACTTAAATAACTTTACTACAGAACATGAAGAAAAGGTACAAGGCGTTTCAGTTATTGAATCTTGGATTGTAGAAGATTCTAAGAACGATAAATCTAACTTATACAATCTAGGTGCTAAAGGTGGTGAATGGGTTTTGATGAGTAAGATTTACAACGATCAAGTTTGGAATGAAATCAAACAAGGAACTTTCAAAGGATATTCAATCGAAGGTGCATTTGATGGTTTCGAACAACTACATTCTAAAGAAGATAATATTATTAACGAACTAAAAACTTTGATAAATGGCTAATACTATAAATACAGCATATGCAGTTCAAGTAGATACATTAGAAGCTGAATCTAATATATCAGTAGAGAATGGTGTTTTACACGTTTACGATAACAAACTAAAAGTACATTTAAATGGTGCTATTCAAGAAGTAACGATAGGTAGTACAACGGTTAACGCTCGAAAATACGGCTCATTCTTTTCTACTCAAACACAGTCACCAGTAATAAGTACTGTAACAGCTATCACATTAAATGGAACGGATGCAACATCAACTAGTGGTGTATCAATAGTGAATAATAGTAGAATAAAAGTAGATACTGTTGGTGTTTATAACGTACAATTTTCAGCACAACTATACCGAGTTCAAGGTGGTTCAACTAAACAAGCTATTATATGGCTAAGAAAGAACGGAACTAATGTACCTGATAGTGCAACACACGTAACAATGCAAGCTAATTCAGATTTTCTAGTTGCAGGTTGGAACTTTTTTATAAGCCTTGCAGCGAATGATTATGTTGAATTAATGATACATCAAGACGATGCAATACAATTAATAGCAGAAGCAGCGGATTTAGTACATGGATATCCAAGTGTACCAAGCGTAATATTAACAGTTGATAAAGTAGGATAATGGCTAAAGTTAAAACACCAAAAATAGAAGATTATCTAATCAAATCTAAAGGACAAGGAATCGGAACTTTAATAGGACAATCAACAAGCGTGATAGTTCATACTTAAGCAATTTGCAACAAGATATATTACTTTTTTGTTTGTATAAATAATAACTAAAATAGTATAAATTATGAGTTTAAAAGAAAATGTTAATTCTGTGCTTAGAGCCGTAGGTTTGAAAGCAGTAGAAATAAAATTAGCACAAATGAAATCAGATGACGGAGTTACAGTATTTGAAGCTGAATCATTCGAGCCTGAATTTTCAGTTGGTATCGCAACAGAAGAAGGAATCGTTCCTTGTCCAGTTGGTGAATACAAACTAGAAGACGGTACTATCATGGTGGTAGAAGTTGAAGGTATTATTGCTGAAATTAAAGCAATGGAAGAAGAAGAAGTAGAGGTTGAAGTAGAGGTTGAATCTCCTGAAGTTGCTCCTGTTGCAATGGAAGAAGCACAAACAGTTAAGAAAGTAGTAGAATCAATTACTAAGGAAACATTCTTTTCTGAAATTGAAGCATTGAAAAAAGAAAATCTTGAATTAAAAGCACAACTAGAAGCGAAAGTTGAAGTAGTAGAATTGGCAAAAGAACAAGAAGTTGAGCCTATACGCTTTAACCCTGAAAATTCTAAAACTCCTGAAGTATTTAGATATTCAAAAGGTGCTAATCAAACAACTTTAGATCGAGTATTAAATAAATTAAATAAATAACTAACAAATAAATTTTAAAAAATGGCTACAACAACTAGTGTGACTACTTCCTATGTGGGAGAATTTGCTGGAAAATATGTTTCCGCAGCGTTACTTTCTGCTAACAGTTTAGAAAATGGTGGATTAACTATCCTTCCAAACATTAAGTACAAGCAAGTAATGCAAAAAATTGCATTGGACGGTATCTTAAAGGATGCTACTTGTGATTTTACCGCAACATCTACAGTTACTTTAACTGAAAGAGTTTTAACAGTAGAAGATTTTCAAGTTAATTTACAATTGTGTAAGAAAGATTATCACAATACTTGGATGTCTATCGAACAAGGATACTCTGCACACGATGTAATTCCTAAATCTTTTGCTGATTACCTTATTGCATTGGTTGCTTCTAAAGTTGCTGCTACTGTAGAGGTAAATATTTGGTCAGGTGCTACTGCTACTTCAGGTGCTTTCGATGGTTTCGAAGTTCTTTTAGCTGCTGACGCTGCTTTGCCTGCTGCTAATGAAGTTGCTGGTGCTGCTGTATCTGCTGCTACTATCATTGTAGAACTTAGAAAAATTGTTTCTGCTATTCCTGATGCTGTTTACGGACACGAAGGTTTAAGAATCTATGCTTCAAGAGCAATCGTTAAAGCGTATGTTGCTGCTTTAGGTGGGTTCGGTACAAGTGGATTAGGTGGTAACGGTGTTAACGCTCAAGGTACACAATGGTATACAGATGGTTCTTTATCATTCGATGGTATTCCAATCTTCATGTGTTCAGGTATGACTTCTACAGTTGCTATCTGTACTTATCCTGAAAACTTGTTCTTCGGTTGTGGACTTTTGTCGGATACTAATGAGGTTTCTGTTTTGGATATGTCAGGTGTTGACGGAAGTCAAAATGTACGTGTTATCATGCGTATGGCTATGGGTATTCAATATGCTAACGTTTCAGATATCGTTACATACGGAATTACTAACGCAGCTAATTAATATTAACTGATATTATTTAAGGGTAGGTAAAGTGCCTACCCTTTTTTTTAACTATAAAAATTTATACAAATGGCTTGTGAAATAACATTAGGGCGTATAGAGCCTTGTAAAGACAGCATTGGAGGTCTCGATGCAATATATTTTGTCAATGAAGGTGATGCAACAGGATACACTTATGATGCTGTAAATACTGATTCAATTGAAACCGTTTTAGGTACACCAATTGCGTTTAAATACGATTTGAAAGGAGCGAGTAATACATTCGTTCAAACTGTTAATTCATCAAGAGATAACGGTACTACTTTCTTTGAACAAAAACTTTCTATTACATTAAAGAAACTTTCTGTAGTTGACCATAAACAACTAAAATTGTTGATGTACGGAAGACCAAGTGTTATTGTGAGAGATAACAACGGTAATTTCTTCTTAGCAGGGAAAGACTTTGGAATGGATGTAACGGGTGGAACTATCGTAACAGGTGGTGCATTTGGTGACCTTTCAGGTTATACTTTGGAATTAACGGGAATGGAAAAAGTTCCTGCTAACTTCTTTGAAGCTACTACTGAAGCGTTATTAACTACTGCAGGTTATACAATTACTTTAGGTTCTTAATATTATTCTAGAATAGAAACCCTCATCTTAATCGGTGGGGGTTTTTGCATTTAAAACAGTTTTGTTGTTTTATTGTTTATACTAATAGATGATAATACTTAAAGAACTAGCAACAATCCAAACATTCAAGGTAATACCTAGAAGCTATACGGCAACGTCAATTACTTTTACACACGAAGAAAGTGGTGAGGTATTAACTTATTCTATTACACCAACTATTGATAGATACTATTTATCTATTTCTAAAATAATTGCTTTAAAAGATAACCATTTTTATACGCTTAATATTCTTAACGGAACTACTGTAATTTACACAGATAAAGTTTTTGTTACAAATCAAAGCATTGCATCTTATTCAATTAACAACGGAGAATATATACAAAGTTCTTCAAATAACGATTACGTAGTCTATGAATGAAACATCAAATAGTTTTATACTAGAGTTATCTAGTTATACACAGCCTTCAATTATAGAAGATTCACGTAATGCGTGGGTTGAATATGGCGAAGATAATAATTATTATTCTTGGTTAATTGACCGTTATAGAAATTCACCTACAAACAATGCCGTTATCAATAATATGGCAAAGTTGATTTACGGTAAAGGTTTAAATGCTAAAGATGCTGCTAGAAAGCCAAACGAATATGCTCAAATGAAGATGCTATTCGGAAAGACTTGTTTACGTTCTGTAATATTAGATTTGAAACTAATGGGGTCAGGTGCTTTTCAATGCATTAAAGCAAAAGGAATGGTATCTAAGGTTGAACATTTACCTATGAATCTATTGAGACCTGCTAAATGTAATGATAAAGGAGTTATAGAGGGTTATTGGTATTCTGACAATTGGGAAGATGTAAAGAAATTTGTACCTAGATTCATTCCTTGTTTAGGAACTTCTCAAGATGAAATTGAAGTATTGGTATTTGGTAACTATTCAGTTGGTAGAAAGTACTTTTCAGCTGTTGATTATGAAGGTGCTTTAGACTATTGTGTACTTGAAGAAAGAATTGCTGAATATCTTATCAATGAAGTAGATAATGGATTCTCAGGTACTAAGGTTGTCAACTTTAATAACGGTGTACCAACGCCAGAACAACAACAATTACAATCTTCAAAGGTACTAAACAAATTAACAGGTTCTAGAGGTCAAAAAGTAATCGTTTCTTTCAATAATAACGAAACTCAAAAGACTACAGTTGACGATATACCGTTAAATGATGCACCACAACACTATGAATATTTATCTACAGAAGCTAGAAACAAGATTTTAGTAGGTCATAACATTACGTCACCAATGTTGGTAGGTGTAACTTTAGACGGTAGCGGTTTTTCAAGTTCAGCGGATGAGATTGAAGTAGCAGCAATCTATTTTTATAATACTATTGTTAATCACTTTCAAGAATTAACTACTGATGCAATAGATATAATTTTAGCAATAAACGGTGTTAATTTAGATTTATACTTTGAAAGAAAATCTTTAACTACAGATGCAAATGTAATTACACCCGTACAAGATACTAATCTTTCTTTAAGTGCTGAAATAGATTTAAGCGAACTTGGAGAAGACGCTCCTGCTAATTGGATTCTAATAGATGAATTTGCGGTTGATTACGATACTGACGATTTGGAGAATACTTTATTAAGTCAAGAGCCTAAAGAAGAAACTTTATTGTCTAAGATTTGGAACTTTATTTCTTCAGGAGATGCAAGACCAAATATAACAAGTAAGCAAGATGAAACTATTGACGGGATTAAATTTGTCACTAGATATAAATATGCAGGTGAAACAACGGAACATTCAAGAGCGTTCTGTAAAAATATGATTAAAGCTAATAAGATATATCGTAAAGAAGATATTTTAAATATGGGAAGTCAAGCCGTTAATAAAGGTTGGGGACCCGAAGGAACAGATTTGTATTCAATTTGGTATTTTAAAGGCGGTGGAGCGTGTCACCATCGTTGGAACAAACAAGTTTATGCGGTGCTTTCAGGTACGGCTTTAGATTTGCCTAATCAAAAACAAATAGCACAAGCAAAGGCTAAGAAATACGGTTATGAAATTAAGAACGAAAGTTTAGTATCTACAAGACCAATTGATATGCCTTATAACGGGTTTTTACCAACTAATTCAAGATTTAACTAATGGCACAAGCACTATTCGTCACAACTACCGACATTGCTAAATTCACTTCTTTGAATGGTAATTTAGATCCCGACAAGTTCACTGATAAAATGAAGGTTGCACAAGATATTCATATACAAAGTATCTTAGGCACAAAGCTATTTAATAAGATAAACGATGGAATAGTAGCAGGAAATCTAGCAGCTCCTTATACAACGTTATTAACGTCTTATATCAAGCCTATGGTTATTCATTACACAATGGTTGAATATTTACCGTTTGCTAGTTATACATTCGCTAATAAAGGCGTGTATAAGCATGGTAGTGAAAATGGTGAAACTATATCCAAAGAAGAAATGGATTCATTGATTGAAAAGGAGCGTAGTTTAGCACAACATTACAATGAACGTTTTGTAGACTACATTTGTTTCAATTCAAATTTGTTTCCTGAATACAACACTAATTCGAATGGTGACATGTTTCCAGATAGAGACGTTAATCTCGGTGGGTGGTATCTCTAAATTGAAAAATATGAAGATAAAGTACAAACAAAAGGCTTCTAACGTTAAGAAATTAGAAGAATATATAATTAAATTAAAACAGAAAAATGGCACAGTACAAGATATCAGGATTAACAGCATATCCAAATAGTACTTTTGGTGCTACAGATAAGTTTGAGATTTCTTACTTAACAGGTGGTATTCATTATTCAAGGTACTTAACGGGGACGCAAATATTTGCAACGTTAGAAAAAACATCTAATAAGCAGAATAGTTTAGCAATAGATGGTACGGGGTTTAAATTTCCTACTGTTGATGCTATTAATTCATTTGGAATAGTAGTTGATTTAATAGATGCATTGACTGTTAACTTTGCGTTGTCTTATGCTTATAAAATTAATTCAGTTACTAATATCACTAATGCACCAACTACAACTATTTTAGACGATGGTGTTGCTTATACCTTGACAAATACAGTAGCTGCAAATAGTGTAATGACTGTAACCGTATCTACCGCATCAAGAGTTCAATTAAATATTCAAAAGGTATGATAAACGGATTATACATAAAAGCTAATGCACCTTCGGGTGGTGGTGCTTCCGTAGGTGCTACATTAATGAAAACGGGGCAAACAACATCATATAGAACTGGAGACGATGGCGATTTAGAAGCAGGTCGTGCAACATCATTTACTGTTTTGGCTAGTAATAACCCATTCGGAAATACCAACAGATTTACAGATGAGTTAGGCGGTACAACATACACAAAGAATATAGTAATTGATTGGAGTACTTATAACGGCACAAATGTTTTAGGATATTATAGAACGGTTAGCGGTACAAATATCACTTGGAATGCCGCAATAGATGCCGCACTTGCTTTGTCAATAACGGGATTTACAAGCGGTTGGAAATTACCTAATAAGGGTGAGTTTGAAAATATCTTTGATTATGAACAAGCATACGGTTTGAGTTATGCTCCGTTTTCTTTTCCAAACGCTGCTATATGGACTTCAACAACTTACAAGGCATCAACTACTCTCGCTTATATTCACTCACAAAGTTGGATAAATTTAGGGGGCAAAACGGGAGCAGATGGTCGTTGGATTGCTTGCAGAAACTTCACGGTAACAGGAACAACTTTATCTTAAAATTATGACAATAAAACTAGAAAATTTCACAGCAACAATCGACGTTACAAGCGTTGAAGTTACAAGCGTAATCGACAATATTAAATCGAATACAGCAAGTGTTAGCGTATTGATTAACGGAAAATACGGAACAAGTCTAAATGGATTCACTTATACAACTTCTTGGGAAGATAGTGAGGTTTTAGCTTGGGCGCAAAATGAACTAAATAAATACAAAATATAAATAAACCACAATTAAACCACAATGCTTGAAATTATTGAAACCATAAAAAAACATGGAGCTTTAGGGATGACCGTAATAGCTTTAATTTGGATGAACTCCAGACTATCATCAGTTGAAGAAAAGTTATTTAACTGTTTATCTGACAACCAAGAGATACGACAATCATCATCTCACAAGGATGACACGTTTAAAAAAATAGAACTAATCGCAATACTACCTGATGAGCGTAAAAATAGTATTAAAAGAACTTTTTGTTGATACATTAAAGAAAGACGGTAAATGGTCAAGAACTTCGTTAACAATGTTTACTTCATTTTCTATTTGTGTGCTTGTTGGCTTAATAGATTTCTTTATGCGTGGTTTTAATACTGAAGTATTCTTTGGTTTTCTTTCAGTTGCAGTAGGAAGTAAGATTTCAGATGCATTAAGTAAGAAGATTCATAGCTAATATATTATACTTTTAGCTTAAAAACTAAACTAACGAATATTATATTATACTTTATCACGTAAAAAATACTTAATTTATTATACATTATGAAGATAAACTACACACAACTTTCAACTTTAATCTTTATGATTTTAGTTTCAATTTACCTTATGTTTTTGATTTCGTGTTCTGCTAAGTTCCATCAAAAAAAGTTTATTCAAAAAGGTGGTAAAATAATATGCGACACTACAATGATTACTGTAACCGATACACTCAAAGTAAACGGTAAAGATTCAATTATTTGGCGTGAAATAAGGGTAAATTGTCCTGAGTTAATTGCTCCATTAACTAGATATGAGATTAGATATCAATATAAGACCATTAGAGATAGCTTTGAAACGATTCGATACATCACGAAGTTTAAATATAAAGAAGCCGTTAAAACGCTTAAAAACGATAAGAAGAAAGGTTTCGGTTATAATCTTAGATTTATTGGAATAATTGCTTTTCTTATACTTTTAATTGTACTTTTGTTTAAATTTAAATAAAACAATATGAAAACAATTAATGATTATGTAGCCTTTACCAAAAAATGGGAAGGTGGCTTATCTCGAGATGTATCAGATAGTGCATCTAAAAATCCTTGTACTACTCCATTTAACGGTAAATCAGGATGGCATACAAATGTAGGAATTACTTATGCCGTTTGGAAAAGTGAATTCGGTAAAGACAATGATGCACGTTTCTTTGAAATGAATAATAAAGATTGGTTTCAAGTGTTTAAAGGTTTGTATTGGGATAGCGTAAAAGGTGACGATTACAAGTGTTTTTCAGTTGCAGTTATCGTAACGGGTATGGCTTGGGGAAGTGGTGCTTCAAGAGCAGGAATAACACTACAACAAGCATTGAATAATCTAGGTAAAAACGTTACAGTTGATGGTAAAATAGGAATGAAAACTATTGCAGCAGCAAATGAATGTAACGATGTACAACTATTTGATGAGTTAATGCGTTTAAGGATTGCGTTTTTTAAGTCTATTGGAGCAGTTGGAAAAACGAATAACAAGTTTCTTAAAGGTTGGTTAAATAGAGCTAACGATTATATCAAAACATTTAGACCTACTAATTAAGTAGGTTTTTTTATTACAAAATGTCAAGTTTATTGCTTAAAAAACATGACAAATTATTTACCTAAAGCCACAAATAATGGTTACAATTGAATTAAAAGACTGGGATTATCATTGTGCTGATGGTTGTTGTTCTGACTACGGCACGCAAATAATAGTTAATGGAGTTGAATGCGACAATGAATATGCTGGAGATAGTGTTCAACAATCTATTGAATTCATATTAAGTCAATTAAATATTAAACATGAAATAATCTAAACTAAAGCCACAAAATAATGGGAAGACATAAAGAAGATACTACAAGATTAAGATTGAAACCTGAAGAACTTGAAATCATTCAGCAATATAGAGGTATCAAATTAGCTACAGATTCAGCAGATGTAAACGATGAAGATGTTAAGCACGGTTGGTTAAAGACTGACAAAGCTAGTTTATTCTTTAAAAATCCAAACTTTAAAACAGAAAGTGAACAAGGATTTGCTATAATAAAAGAAGAAACAATACAAGCAACAAAGAAGCATTCACCAAAGTATAAGCAGATAGATCGTGTTGAAGATAAAGAAGCAAATCTATTAGTAATTGATATTGCTGATTTACATATCGGTAAATTAGCTAGTGCATTTGAAACTGGAGAAGATTACAATTGTCAGATTGCCGTTAAACGTGCAAAAGAAGGTCTTATAGGTATTATCCAAAAGAGTAAAGGTTATTCAATAGATAAGATACTATTTGTTGCAGGAAACGATATTCTACATACTGATAATACAAAGAGTTCTACAACGTCAGGAACGCCACAAGATACGGATGGAATGTGGTATGATAATTTTTTAACTGCAAAACGATTGTATATTGAATTATTAGAAATGTTAATACCTATTGCAGAAGTTGAAGTAGTTTACAATCCATCAAATCATGATTATACACATGGATTCTTTTTATTACAACTAATTGAAGCACATTTTCATAATAGCAATAATATTGTTTTTAACGTAGATCTAAAACATCGTAAAGCATTCCAGTACTATGATAATTTTATAGGTACTACGCATGGTGA